>Ga0181612_154333_pt1 | contig 27213 bp, 16 predicted proteins | sample HoacroProtozoa21_FD_119630 | JGI IMG/M metagenome (GOLD analysis project Ga0181612, IMG submission 119630) | Hoatzin crop microbial communities from Cojedes, Venezuel. Combined Assembly of Gp0051906, Gp0051904, Gp0051908
CCCTGCTTCGGCAGGAGGGTTGGACTAGATGACCCACAGAGGTCCCTTCCAACCCCGAACATTCTGTGATTCTGTGATATTACTTTATTATCCTCTTCATACTTAAGTGACATCAGAAACATATGTTTGTGTGTTTTAGACTTTGTCATGAAATAGCTGTGGCAATTGGTAAATTTTTCACTAGTAAAAATTGGGAAAATTAATTTAAGGTCCCCAGTATGTAAAAAAAGTTCCAGCAGGAACTACTTCTGGAATCCTCTCAGGAGTTAAATTAAGTGGAAGCATCCAAATATAGTGTGATTAATACTGAGAGCATCCAGACTAAAACTAGATAAATACAAGATGTATTCTCTGATTTGTGAGGTACTAAAACTGAGTGTTATTGCACAGTCTGACCTGGTTGTATATTTGGATAGTGTTTTGTCTTCAAGTAGACATTCTGTAGGAACCTCATGGAGAAGCAAGCATTTTTCCATTTGTGTGAGGTTACCAGTAATATGTTTTTACTTAAGCTGAGATTCTGCCAAACTTCATACCTATTCATTTGTGAAACCACATTTGGTGTTCTGCATTTCAGCTCTTACTGGGCTTATTTTATTGTTGTGAGATGTGATATACAGATTTATTTATTTATTTGAGCTTAAACTGTCCTATTGTCGTTGACGCCAATAGCAGAAGCTTAGGTTGGGTGGTTAGGTTACATTAGGCTGTCTAACAGTCTACATTAGATACCTTAATTTCAGTGGCTTTTAACTGGCAGAGAGTTACTTTGGAATGAAATTCTTCATCCTAGATCTGTGTTAGAGAGTGAATATGTTTGGATTGCATGTATTTCTAAGTAATAATTAGAAATGTTTAATAAAGGAGTGAGCATATGCACAAAATGCTGTATTAGTGGGGAAAAGTTTCTTTATTCTTTGAAGTATTTAGTACTGTTGAGATCTGGTAAAAATGAAAGTCTGTGGGCAGATCCAAAGTTGGACAGAAGTCTCCCTCTGAAAATATGTTCAGGTTTGTTTTGAGTAGTAAACCTCGGGAAATTGCCACTTGTACAGCTGCTAACAAATTCCCCCAGTACCAGGAGAGCAACTATTACAAACCTTGATTTTGAAGAAAAGACAAAATGGCTTGGAGTTGAGCAAGATTTGAAAATTAAACGTTAATGACTTCTAGGTGTCCAATAGCCTGAGAATCTTGCAGGACTGAAAAGCAAATATGCAGTGTCTGTCAAAGGGCTCTCTCCCTCTGCAGTTACGTAAAATTGTCATTTCTATTCCTGATTTCAGGCTGTTGGCTCTTAGAGGCTGTTGGCAGTGCAGGAGCGAGCGCTACCCATGCTGCACTTTCACGTGGAGCAGTTTTGTGTGATACTGAAACTGGGGGCTATGCTTGCCTGGACTCATTTAACTTTTCTTATCAACAAAGTGTATGGCAGTCTTAAAAGCTTCATGAATGACATTGAAAGAAGCCACAGCAACAGGAGACACTTCAGCATTCTTCTGATGTTTTCAGGGTGTGAGAGGCAGAGAGTATAGACCTGCTGTGTGTCTCAAAGGGCCTTTGAGTAGGTTATTTCAGCTTGAAAAGGGATTAGATTTAGATGACTGCAGTGTCAGAGGGTTGTAACTGAAGGTGCTTATTGAGGATAATTCCTTTCTATAGCTGGAGCGCAGCAGTTTTGTCAATGATGAGTAAGTGGAGGGAAGGAGAAAAGATCCATTTGTCGTGGTGTGTGATACAGAGGCGAGAAAGAGCATGTCTGAAAGGAGACGGCAAAATGCACAAGCCACACGAAGCACCTTCTTCAGTACCAGACCCTCCTAGCAGCAACAAGTGGGAACAATGGGCAAGTGGAGGGGAAAGGACAGAGGAGAGAGTGGTGCTGGTTTTCCTGTTCCTTTTCAGTTTTGGGAGATCTGTGTTGCTTTGGTGGCTTTGCGTACAGTTGTCAATGTAGTTCCTGCCCATCTAGCAGTTCTGTCAATCAGTTATCTTCCTTTTCTTCCAACACCCAGCACGCCTGGAAGTAAATTTGTTGCTTACATTGAAATAACGTTTTCACTTTAATCCTGTTTGCAGCTACAAGTGATACCACAGTTTCTAATTGTATCAGATTATTTTATGTAACATCTGAGTTGTCTGTGGAGCTTTCTAAATAAAAAACATGGAGGTGGTGGGAAAGATGTCCATCTGTATGCAGTTATAGTTACTGCTAATATTAAATTGGCTTTTCACATAAAACTTCTCTCTCAAACCTAATTAATTTCTATATATCGTTAAACATCTTTGGCAGTGAAGGCAACATGCCTACTGCCTGTTCAGTTCTTTTATTGGGTTGAACTAGAACTAACATTTGGATAAAATACATTTTGACATTTGAATTTGATATAAATGTTTCAGGGAAACAGTTTAGACGTGCATCTTCCATGGGTGATTCTCTTGTCAGTGTTACGATGTTGTACTGTAAATATACTTTGGAAGTGGGCTTTCAGTAAAATCAGTGATGCATTTATTTCTTGTTCCTGGTCTATTTTTATTCATCGTGCAAAGTCACAGCTGAAAGTTACTTTGTCATTTTTTTTATTAAAGTTATTTTCTAGAAGTTAGTTTGTCATTTTTAAGTAAATCAAACTGGATATTCCTGTGATACTTCTCAGTGAGTATCTCTCTGCTGAAGGAAACGTTAACTCTAATCTTCTGCTATAAGAGCAAACAGAGAGAGACATTGTCAATTTTAATGTTTTAAAATGAAATAAATCTGAAATTGTGATATAGTATCCTTTTAATATATCTCGTTTCTTTGGCTAACAACAGCAACAAAAAAAAGAGCTTTAAAGGAATGCTTGAGGCTGTCCTCTTCTCTGTACCTCTTGTTTCCCCCTACTCCTGCAGGCCCGGCGGGCTCTGCCGGCGCCCTGATGTCTCTCTTACCTGCCTGGCCACAACGGCTGGGTGCCTCCTCCACCGTAGTTTTCTTGCTAGGGAAAATGCTTGATGACCGCTTGGCATTTCTGGAGAAGACCACTCGCTGGAAAGGCCGTGCTGCTGATCACTATTAGTGGAGCAAGTTGGGGGAAGTTGTTTTTCCTTTCACTGGCTGCGTTTTGATAAAGTGGTTACAGCAGGTTGCAGGTTACTGGACTTCTGGCGTTAGCAGGAGTGGTGTTGTCTGAGACAGGATTGTTGAATAAAGGGTTGTTCTGGTGCTAAGAAAGAATGTAAAACTGGTGGCATCTAATTTAGAGCAGATTCTTTTCAGTTTTGTGGTCTGTAGGGAGTTTCTTCCAGCTTTTTCTAAAGTAAAGATACAGATTAAATGTTGATTATAATGGTTTGTGTAAATATATTTTATTTAGTATCCAATGCAGAAAGTGTGAAGTTGATTACTTTGTGGTGAATCTTAAATACCGGTATTATGAAGCCAAGCTAATATGTGGTTAATAGGTTGTGATAAACTAAAATTTATAGTTAGTACAGTGAACTTTGGGGGAGATGCTTTATGCAAATTGGCTTTGGGTCATCTGAAGTACCAGTTTTTGGACTCAGTACAAATTGAAGCTTTTAATGATTAAAACAGGTCTGATTTCAAAATTTTAATGGAATATGTGGGTATGGTTTAACTTGCTGTCTACTCTCTACTTATAAAGCATTTGTAAGTTAGTTTCCGTTGGATTTAATGACAAAATACAAGCTTGGGGTTTCTTCCTTACTGTACCGCAGTTGATGTAATTAAATTGCATAAATCACATGGTGCTTGTGATGATGTTGATTTTGTGAGCCTTTATGGACTTCAAAGGAAGTTAAGACTTGGAGCTTGTGAAAAGTATTTGTTCTGGTTCTCAGGATTTGATTAAATGCAAATCCAGGACATGCTAGTTTGTGGTATTCGTACCTTTAAGGTTTTATTGATATTTTCTAAGAAAATGTTTCAACTTATTGAACAGAATGCAGAACATACCTGTCTTTGGCTAATCTCAGAAAATAATTTTCAAATTAGTATTTTTAGAAGTGCTTATGTGGCTTTTTAGGATTAGATTCTGTGTTCTACAGTTGCATAAATTAGGAGGAAAAAAAAAAGCAGGGAAGTGACAGTTAGACCCTTAATACAGAAATCTACATCTCTACTTCTTCAGTAGAATTTGGATCTCAATTAGTTGAACTTTTATTTATGCTTAGACTTGGAAGCCTGTCCTTTCTCTGGGGGGAAATATTTAATGTTTGTGCCTTGTTCTTTTCCATCTGGCACTAATGGTGGAGGAGCATCTTGTTATTCCTTCTCTGCTGTGGATATAAGAAATGCTCTCAGCCTGATAACTACCTGCCCAGTGGAAGCCCTGGAATGGTCCCATGCCCACCTCAGTCATGTTGTTGTATGTGACAACGTTGGTGTGCAAATGTGAGCTTCGTGTTGCTGGGGCTCAGGGCAGCGGAGACGCGACAGCAGCGACTGTGCTGCCTGTCTGCCAGGGGCAGGCTGAGGAGGAGGCTTGGCTCTGCCACCTTCCGCGCTAGCCAGCAGAGCTGAGCGGGCACCCGAGGGCGGAAGATGCTCAGCTGTGTTAAAGGGTGCTGCACATCCCACCCTGGCATATGTTCTCCATAAGCCGCTGTAGGAGCTGTCTGCATCAGCCAGAGCACCTCCAGGCTCTTCGCTGCTGCACGGCCGTGGCGTCCCTATCTGATAAACTCTTCTCATCTGGACAATTACTGTTTCAATATTGTGTTGTCTCTTCTTCTATAGCCCCGATCTCCAAATTGTTGTGGGTATTTTAAGCAACAGCAGTTAGTTATCAGCTGCAACAATAGTCTTAGCAATTTAACATCTGACACTTGAAATTAAGTGGGCTTACTCTATTACTGCAAGAAAGGGTGCACATTTCCATTCATTTCATTTTCCTCTTGCTTTTAGCATTTGAGGAAGCTGGGATTGTTTAGTGAATTTTCAGTGCAGCACTGTTTGAAAAAAGAGTTGACTTTTTAAATCTCGAATTGTTTCTTAGGCACTATTACAGGCAGATACATACTTTACTGAAATGTATACATGGTGCTAAATTTTTAAACTGCTATTAAAAAATTTATGAACCTTGGTTTAATATTATCAAAACCTCAGGTCTCAGCTACAGAGGATCCAAGTATTCCTGTTAATGTGTAGTAGGTTTTGGAGTCTTTACTCACGGAAATATTTGAAACCTGACTGGACACAGCCCTGAGCATCTTGATTTGGCTGACCCTCCTTTGAGCAAGTGTGTTAGACTAGCTGATCTCCAGAGCTGCCTTGCAATCGCCATGATTCTACGACATTCAACAGTTTCCAAAACCTGAAAGAATCAGTCCAAGACCCTCACTCTTCATTGCTTGCTTGTTTTGCAAGATCCAGACATAAGAATCTTTATGACCGATCCAGAGAAGCTGGTTTGGAGTCAATGCCCATTGCCCGTATGATGGGGTGCCAGTATTTGCAGGTGTAGGTTCTGGTTGTCTGCACCTTGTGTGGTGCTCCCCAGGAGGCTCTTCAATTGAGTTCCAACATACCTTCCTTTCTTGCTGAGCAGATACGAATTGACAGGAGAGCATTGAAATAACTTGCTCTCGTTTTGAAGTAAGGTGAGGAGAGAGAACAGAGCTTTGAATGGGGAAAAGGAGGACATCAGTAGTTCATTCTAGGGCTTCAGGTTTGGGTGGAAGCTGGGCTCTTGATGGATTGTTGTTTTTCTTGCCTTCCAAGAAAAACCTGAATATGAACTTCCTGGTGCAAACTTTGTCATCTGTTAGAGAAAACAACATAGTTGTATTTGAAAAGGATGAGTCAACGGTTTTACTTTTGCTAGTACCTTTGTTTAAAATTGTGTAACTGTGACCTGCAACTCCTCAAATGTTTCTAAGAGACTTTCCCATTATAAAATGGGGGGGTCAAAAAGAGGGTAAAGTGATTAAAAAGATGCATGTTCCAAGATATTTTTTTTCTGCAAAATATTTGTTGTTGGACTCACAAGTAATTAGATGTATGAATGTGTTAATAAACCTTTACACTGTTTTAAGTTATTTTATTGCCAGAACTGCAGGTGATTGAGTATCTAAGTACTGTGTAACATACCTGTGACTGGAGAATCTCTTTGAAAATTGTGATGTAAAAAAAAAAGGACAAAATAATTTAGCTGCATTTTTAGGATTTAGCTGTAAGGATATCTATTCAAAAACTAGAAAGCCATCTTATCCTGTGCTTTCATATTTGGATAATGAAAAAAAAAGAGACTATTTTATAGGTGGTTTGTTTGGTTTTTTCCAGAGTCTAAAAGTAATTGGTTAGAAATGAAGCATAAGAAATTCCAGTCCAGAAGAATAATTTTTTTTAGGTGTTTGTAACTGGATGAAAAATGTGTTTTAAATGAAGTGGTCTTTCACCATATGTTTATGCCAGTTCTAGTGATATTAGTCATAGAAAGTCTCCAATATGGATCTGTCACAACCTGAGGGAACAAGTTATTCCATTTAAAGAGAAGGGGGAAAACAAATACAGCACTACCTAACTGAACTTCTGTTTCACTAATTCCAGATATTTATTTTTGTCACGTTTTTCCCCCTTTTGGTTACAGTCTTACTAAAGGAATTTGTTTTCTATAAAAACATGCAATTCACAAATCCATTTCAAGTTTGTGGGAATTTGGTGGTTATTTTTATCTGTTCTTTCACTGAGGTTGATACATACATACTTCTGTTTGTAATACAAAATAAGACTGTATATATTGTTTTAAATGCTTAAAAGATAAGCAGTAATATACCTAATGTTTAGCTCACTTTCATCTGGAGATATATTTGATTCAGGTTAGCATCTCTTACTGTAGATGCGTAACAGTTGCATATGATATCAGTAAAATAATAATGTTTAAAACTATGACAATGAGGACCAGAAGAGAAGACAAGAAAGAACTCTAGAGACCTAAAAAGATAAAAATGTGTAGTTTGATAACAAAGCACTCGGTCTACTTATGTTGCTCTATAGACATTTGAGTACATCTTCTTACCTTTAAATCTGAGAAAAGTAACAGCTATTAAAATACGATTGCTGAAGTAAAGCAAGCTTCATTTGATTTTTTTCTTTGCATGAAAAATGCTAGCTTTTTCTAAAGAATGAGTAACCCACACTTTTTCTTAACTTTCTTGGTTTTTTTCCTGTCTGTTGCTATAATCGTTTTTATACTGTAATGCTACAGTTCCTTCATAGGTGATTAATAGATTTTGCTGGAAACATTAAACTAGTACCTCTGTTTTACAGCCTTTTTTCCAAGGAAAAACAATTTCCTTGATGGACAGAATAGAACACTTTTTGATCAGCATCGGTTTTGAATAGTCATAAACTAGACTATAGGAAAATGTCAAAGCAAACTGTTTTTTCCTGTATTAAAAAAATTAAACCAAAAACAAACGAGGACTTTAAAATTGTAAGAGCACTGTCATGGTTAAGTTTGCAGAAATTATTTCTGAGAGATAGCAGCATATAATTTTGATCAAGTCTGCATGAAACACAATTTACTTTGCGTAATGTTTGTCTTGAGTATGTTGAGGTGGAGAAGAAACACAGGAGGCAAATGTATGTTCTGTGAACTAAAGCAGACAGCTTTTTTTGCCTTTTTTTTTTTTTTAGGTGAGTTCCAAATCAAAGTAAAATAAGAAGAAATGACATGGCTAGAAAGGTGTGGTCACACTTTTCCCTAGTATTTAATACCTCAAAGAAGTTTTCCTGCCAGCAATCATTCTGATTCCAGAATGCTTAATTTATTTTGAGTTTTTCTATGTGGAAAGCCTAGGTACTTCAGAGTTCAGTAAACTGTGCCAAGAAGTGTTTGTAGTTTAAAAAATATTAAGTATGATGTCTGCAGATACAGCCTAGATGTTAAGCGGCATGGAGGTGGAAGAGGGAGGAACAGCAGCAGGGGATCTGTGATTCCCTTGCACCACGCAGAGTCTCCATTGCATTGCTCAGCCCTGACAGAAGTGGCATAGTTGATTCCAGTGTTCCCTCATGGATCTGTGCTGGGGAGAGATCGAGTACTAAGATCAGTGATACTGTAGGAAGGGAGGAAAAACAGAATAAAGCCTGACTCGAGCCAAAGCTACGGGCCAGAATTTTGCATGGATCAGGCTGTGGAGGCTGCGCGGCAGCGCTGGCCGGGCTGCCTCCCAGCTGACTAGAGTGAGCACTAAAGAAAATGACAGTTGCTGGAGGTGCTGTTCTCCAAGAGGCATTTTGCTCCATATGTTGTGGTCTTGTCCATTTATACTCCACTCTGGGGACAAAGTCTCCATGAGAGTTAATGTGACTCTAAGCTCCAGCCTGTGGTCTGGCATAACTAACTGCATTTTAGCCAGCAGTTGCTGCATCTGTATTGCCTGTTCTACCAGATAAAAGCAATTACTGAGAGCAATTATAGCAACTGAATAGCATGTTCTTGTAGCCTTTCTAGATAATTTCAAACTGATTGTTTACATGTGACACTTCTTGGTACAATTTTTATTGGACTAAATCTGAATGCTCTGTGAAGTTGCTGACAAATGAACTGGTTGAGCTCTGTATTCACTGGAGAACCTGATGGACTCTCCTTAATGGATCAGCTGTGTCTTAAATGTCCGATGTCCCACAGGAGAATGATGATGTGGGTAGGAGACAGTGCATGCAATAGGGCAGTGCTTTGGTTTAAAAATTACACAGACTTCAGACAGACATCAGTTTTCCCAATTATAAACTGCTGGTGACAACACCAAATGTAGATGGTACTAGCAAAGTCTTGCTTTACAGGCAGGAATCTTTTTTTATTTTAAAGTCTGATTTCTTCCAAAACCTTAGTTCTTGGAACTTTAGAACGCTCCAACTTCAATAACTGTGCATGAACATGAACTGCCTAGTTCCAGGGTTTTACCCTTTGCCAATACTGTTTCAAAAAGCAGCCAGGATGGGTCTTACCTCTTGCAAGACCCCTGCATGGCTGGAGAAGGGCTGGATGAAAACAGTAGCTTTCCTCATATATGCTACCACTGTAGGGGTTTTTACTTGGCTGAGCTGAGAAGGAGCTGCTGGCTAGACAGTGTTGGAGATGGTCGTCTGCTCTGGGACCTGCAGCTTCCTTTGGTCTGCTGTTTCATGGTGTTGTGTTGGTCTTGTTGGCTTATCAGCCTCCTGAGAACTGGGAGGGTCGGGGGGCTAAGTAAGGCTGCTCTTTGAGTTCTTTGCGGTGGAACGGTTTTGGTAGGCTTTTATGGGAGCAGCAGCATCATCTTTTTGGACTGTGCCATGTTTCTAATGTACGCATCTAGACAATTTCATTTCAAGAGTCTCTATAAATATATGAAATGCATTTAACATCACCTAGTGTTTTTCTTTTTTGAAGTGTGACTGCCAAAATCAGGTGTGTTTCTTTGTCTCCCTGTGCCCCCCACCAAGTGAGTAAAAAGAGGTTAGGTAAAATCTTGCCAGCATTTGGCTATATTTTTCTCTGTTGTATGTACGGTTTGTTTTTCTGAGATCACTGCAATAATTTAGTTGTGTAAAACTGCGTGAGTGTTGGCAGGAGTGGTCTTGACCATACCCATCTTTATGCCCATTTTATTTTTAGAAGTGGACTTTAGGGTTTTCATTTCCTGTGTCAGCCCTGAAGCCTTTTTTTACTGTCTTTCCTTAGTTCTGATGTTAATTGACTACAGATAGGTAACGTTTTAACATATTCAAATATGTTTATGTAATTAATTTGGCTTAGAATTACTTTAATGCTCTCATATTTCTAATCACATAAAATGCACTTTTTTAAACTTGTCCCGTTACATTAAGGTGATACTGTATTCTATAATGTTAACTGTGTTGCCATGATTTCTCTTCATGACGTTGTTGCAACAAGGAGAAGAGCAGTAGTTATATTGTCTCTCAGGTTCCTACTATACTACAGCATTTAAAGTGAAAATACGTGACTTAACTGCTTTTTAGTTGGGTGGTTAACTTAGAAGTAGATTTTGGACCTGAAGTTCAGATTTTAAAGCTCTCTGCGAGGCAGAAAGGAGCTTCAACTCCAGCTGCTTTATGAGCGATGACAGGACCTGTTTTCTGAAACTGTCAGTGGAAGCAGTGGGGGCAGTCACAGGTGACAGTCACCTTCAGTCCTGAGACGTGCCACCCTAGGTCTTTCACTTTCCACTGCAGACACAGGGCATGTATTTCTTCTGGGGATGAATCCGCAGCACCGGTTTTGTTCTGATAACAGCATCTGGCACTAGATTGATTTAACAGGCTATGAGGTTTGCTCTTTTCAGATATGCACTTGTACGGCAGCTTCTGTGCCGCTCTGACACGGCCACACGCTGCTGTTGGTTTTTCTGCCTCCTAGCACCACGTGTGAAGCTAAAGCTCTTTGACACCTGCCATTTGGACCCTTTTCTTACTGAAAAATGTCATCGTTTTCAGACAAGATGAAGACAGATATCTGATTATTCTTCCCTTTGCAGGGATGTGCTGAGGGCATGGTTCATGCACAGATAATAAGGGATTCCAGGCCGTAGCTATGCAGTTAGTTTTATTAGTCTAGTATGGTAAGCAGTTTTTGATTTCGGGGTTCATAGAGTTATATCTAATACAGAAGAAACTGAAGCATGGTAACTCATTGTTGCATCTTGCAGTAATCCTCAAACCTGTTTCGTTCTGCCACAAGTAACAACTGTCTTACTGTTTTAGTGGCAGGAAATCTCACACCACTCGTCTTTGGGAGAGGAATGATGGTAGCTGACGAATTGAATCGGAAAATTTTGAACCCTTCTGATTCTGTAATCAGGGAAATATTTATGTGGGGTATGTTTTCTACAGTCATCCAAATCTGGAAGTAGAACAGGGCTGTGTTTTCCAAAGGAGTAACTCTTCGAAAGGAGCAGCTTTTTAGATCCTGTGCTACAGTTGCTCCTTCCACATTCTTTAAACCTGTTCTGTGCTAACAAATAGGCAATCGGGTTGTGTGGCTCAGAACATAGTTGTCCTTATGTTTGAAATATACTTTTATTATGTGTGATTACAGGCAAGTGCTCTTAGAATGTAAAATCAATGCGCAGCCCTCTTTTATACGCCAAAGCAGTGAAAGTCAAAAATGTTGGGCTTTGTTAGCCCTACTGTTTCCTAGCTTGCAGGGGAGTGGGTAATACTTGAAGACAACTATTTCAATAAGTGCATTTTTTAATATACTTACTGATTTTTCAGTCTTTGTCATACATTTCTTCTGAGATTTGGATGCAGTTCTTCTTAGTTAAACTGTCTTTGATCTCTTGTATTCCTTTTAACTTCATATAAAACGGTCATTGAGGAATTTATGCATTTTATCTGATGTTGAAAGACTATAATTTGGTATTTCAAACCGTTACATTTCTCTTTAGCTTATTGTTCTTCATCTGAAAGTGCATACTTTAGTTCTGTAGTGAAGTTTAGTTCTGCATAAGCATACTGGAAAAACAGAAAATCAAATATTATTCTAAGAACTAGTGTTATTTTAAGATAAGTCACTATTAATAATTTGAAGCAATGACACAAACTGTGATTAGAGTATCTTGCTAAACGCTGATAGAAACAGATCTAATTCTTCTCAGTAGGTTCTAAAGATCTACACTGTCTACCAGGAAAGCCATCAGCCTGACTGGTGCAAAATACCATTTGTGTCTGAACTGGAGAGAAATGATCCTTAACACAAGGATGGTTGCCTTGAAATTCTGTCACTTCAGAAGCTGCTTTATAAGGCGCTTATTTATTGTCCCTGCTGTAGGGTCAGCAAGCTGTTTCAAAAGTAGGGTTTGAGACTGAAAGACGTACTGTTGTTATGTGTTGTAATCTGCTGCAGGACAGAGTTCCTGGTTTGAAACAGTTTAATAATTTTTGTTTACTTTAAAAAGTAGATCGAGTTGATCAGGACAAGATTGCTTTCTTCTTTGTATGGTGTAGTTCCTAGTAAACTGTGAAATACTGAGCAAACTCATTCATACATGGGGGGTAGAAACATTTACAGACTTTTTCGTTGTGAATTCAGAACACTGGTTGTAAGTAGAGTTTCACCTAATATTCTATGGTCACCTAATATTCTATGGTAATATTCTATAAGTCTATGGAAACTTACAGAGTGTGGCTGAGCAACAATGCGGGGGCTGTATCACTGCTTATTTGATGTGCTGTCTGAAGACACTTTGTGGGCTTAACTTCTTGTGTGCTTGGGAGCTTCTGAGCAGGAACTGTTCTTTTACACTTGTTCCCGCATCTAATTAAATGGCGTCACTATGAGCTTTTTCTGTAGTATTGTTGCAAAAGAAGGCTATAACACCTCTTGTCGAATATGACTGATTTTGAAAGGTGGACTTCCACATAAGCAAAACTTGTGTGGTGAGTAGTGACTAGAAGTTTTGAATGAAGCAATGGAAATTTGATGAAATTCCTTTCCTGTCTAACAGTATGTTTTGTGACTGGAAAATATCTCCCGAGTTCTATATATTGTTAAAATTTAAAGCTAAATCTTCAGATTATTTAAAAGCACAGATAAATTGTATGGGGTTTCCCTTAATTCTGTTGAATAATGAATTTTTTCTAGTGTAATCTTTTTTCATGATCCTGACGTCTTCCTTTGCCATACCACTAGCTCATTGGAGATGGAGGAAAGACCAGATTTTGAATTTAATCTCATCTGTCAGAATGAACAGGCTTTTAAAAATCTTTCGGGGCTTTTTATTCTTTGAATTCATTATTGAGTATATATCAGAAGCTTTTTATCTTGCACTTTCATGACATATGTTCCTCATAAGAAAAAAAAAAAAAAAAGTAATGACTTAGCTGTGTCAGAGTCAGGGTCTGTCAAGCCTGGTATCCCGTTGTTCCTGTGGCGCAGTGCGTGTGGCTGAGTAAATCACAGCATCTTGCCCAGCCTGCGCTGGACTGCGGTCTCCAGTCAGCAGTACTCATCATTTCCCCAGCAGAAGGAACTGTGCTGTGCAGGGCGCGTAGGGGCTGAACGTGAGACCCTGGGAACGGCAAGTAACTCTGCCTGTGACGGCAAGAAACCTGCAGCTTGCCATTGGTAATGATGGGGAGTTGGAGGGACTGCCGAAGTTGCTTCTGCCGTGGGCAGTCTCCTGCTTGACAGGAGAGGCAGGAGCGAGACACAAGTCGACGTGCAGATAAAGGGATTATTGCTATTTCATATGAAGAGCTTCTTTGACTTCCCCAGGTGGTTTTCATTAGTTGCCAAAAATGGATGCACAGGGAGATGTGCAAGAACAGATGCAGACATCCTATTTCTCAAGTAGTTCCGTAGCTCTCAACCATTTGTAGGCTCTTCTGGAGCTAGTTGTGACTTCTGTGTTTTCAGTAAGGCCCAATGGATTTCTCATTCATGAAATAGCCTGATCTTGTTTTGAGCCTGTACTTAATTAAGTCCTCCTTGCCCTTCCTCAGTTTGTTTTTAATTACTGAATCTGTCAACAGAAATAAACCTTGTAGCATTCCAGTTGAGCTCCTAAATGTAACACTCTTTTCTGGCAAATATTTTGTCATTTTATTTTGTTTTATTTTTCTGTCCTGGGTAATTCTTAGGCCAGTTATTTTAGTAAGTAACACTGAATAATCCTTTGACACTTCTGTACTTCTGTCCTTTGTGGGAGCTTCTAGCTTTTGTTGCCACAAGCTTGTGAAGAATGTATTTCTCAGTTAATATGTAAAAAGTTGGGCTGGAGGAGTTAGCCACAATTACTAAATTTTGATTGGGAAGGGAGTTATATTTTGGCAGATCATCATTTTATGACCAGATATGAAAATCTGGGAGCATTTTGAGGTTGACATACGCTTTCAGTTTAGAGTGACCGCGATTTACCTCCAAGTATTAACACTAGTCTCTTCTTTGTACTGGTATTATTTCTTAAAATGTTATTTTAAAGGCTTCAAGTTGTAAATCAGTGTTTTGGAGACTGTAGGAGCAGTAAATTATGTAAAGTCAGATAAAGTTACTTTTTCTGTCTCTCTAGGTTTTTAATCCAATGTTGCATTTGATTGTGGGGAAATGACTTCAGTGTAATACAATAGTCTGAAATGCTGTTAAGGTTCAGGAAAATGTCAGGAAACTGCATCCATCTTTAACCCTAGAAGCCTCCAGCCTGATATCTTTTTCATTATACATACATTCAAGTTTTGTGCGTAGTTTTAAAAAGGTTTTCAGTGAAATCTTACTAAGAAACTTGTAAGTTTTAAGAAGTGTGCCATTAGATAGATGCATGTACATGAAATTGTAATATAGTTAAACAACTGTTGGTAGTTCTAGTTTGTTACGTGTAATTTTTAGTTATGCATTCTTGTAGGTATGTAATAGCTTTTAATTTTAAAAAAAGTACATATTCGTAGATTTTTTTACCTTTTGCAAGATAGGGTTTTTTCCTGTAAAAATGAAGAGATTGAAAATCTGAATGTTTTGAACAGGTCTTCAGATTATCTTTTTACATGAAATATATAATGCTTATTTAAGCTGAGTGAGAAAATAACTTGCTCTAGTAAATGTTAAAAGGCTCCTTAAAGTATTTAGAATACAGTGGCATGCTCTCTAGCAGAAAGCTGAGGGCCCACCAGGTGGTGCTGGTGGAACAGATTTCATGTTGGTTTGATGACTTCAAATGTATCTTAAGAAATGGGCGAGAGACGGGTACACTATACGAAAACTTACTTTCTATGCAACAAATCTGTTTGCGCAATTAAAAAGAGTAAATTAAATACTGTGTAACAGCTTTGTGGTTTGGGCGCTGTTAATTTTTAAAAGTTGGATATAGATACTGAGGAAAAAAAACTTCTGCAGGACGGCTGATGTGGCAAGCAGACAGTATGGAGGCGTATGCCCAGGTATTCTACCTGCTTTTTTTGGTAATTCAGTGAGCAGCTTGAGACTTGTCCGTTCATATACTCGAAGCATATCATACCACTTGCTCATTTACCTACTACATTTTGACTTTAAATAGTAAAATAACTTGAATAATAATGTTTCAACTGTTAAGATTTTGGTCAGTGCAAGAATTCGTCCTCTTAAGGAATGCACAGAAACACGGATCTCATGTTATGAGGGGATAGAGGAGTTTAGTTTTCTGTTTTAATGCATTATGTGGCTTAAAAAGTCAAAGTAGAAACAAATTCTAGTTCTGAACATACACAGTTTTTTAGATACAGTTTTTACCGACTCTTGTGAGGGGTTACTTTTGACTCTCTTGAAAATTATATCTTTTAAAAAAAAGGGGGGAGGGTGCAGGTTAGACAACAGTGTGGACTGCAGTAGTTTGGGGTAAATTTTTGTCACCTACTGATTTGAGCAGGTCTGGTTTTGTCTGAGTGTGCCCTAACATAAAATATATATATTCTTTGAAAGCATGATGCAGAGCATTTTACAACATTGAATTAGTGTAAATTATCCTATATAGGATCATCACTTTAAAGAGGAGTATTGGAATTAAAAAAAAAAAACACCAAACACCAGAAACCCACAAAATGTCTTTAAACCAAAGTGCCTGTCTCTTGTCTAGTCAAAAAGCAAAATCCAGAACAACTGCAGACAAAAATCTCTAAACCTGTTTTGAAATCTTGAAATCTTGCACTTGAAATCTTAGTATTGTGACCAAGCTAAATGTTTTAGTGTTGTATGTGCCAGTGTCACATTAGAAACCACCTCACTGTAGCTAAAAACAAACTAAATAGAACCACATGACAGCCACTAATAGGTCTGTGAAAGTTTGGTTGGCTATGGTTGAACGAACTAGAGGATGGTTTCTTTGGAGTTTGTGGCCCTACGCATTTACTCGGTAACAAATTTGTTTACCGTCTGGGTTTTTACTGTCTTAGACACAGCAGTGTGGGGTTCTGCGTGAGCGGAAATTCTTCCCCCCCTTTTCCAAGTCTGCTACACCAAATACTTCATAACTGCTTGCGTATACAAAACCATCTTAGAGTGGATGTCAAATATCCAATGTATACCTCTTCTGAAAGTGCTTTTTGTATCTTGTTTTCCTGCTTGAGATAACTTTTTACTTGGCTTCCCCACTATTTTCTCCTCCCAGCATATAAATGTTCTTGCACTTGAGGAAAGGAAATGTGCTGTTTTCAAATGCTTCTTTCTCCCATCCTGAGTGTAATTTTATTTACTCATTTTAGCAAGAAGTTTTTATGCTACCTACCTTAAAATTTGGCCCGAGTCACTCACTGCCATAGAAAGATAGTATTATTGCATTCCTCTCACTTGTGAAAATTGTCACTGTAGCATTAATAAGATTCAGTAAAGTGTGGTGTGTTAGAATTCCCATCCATGCCACTTTGTTTTTTCACTGCACAAAATACTGGGAGACATCAAGCAATAAGTTGCGTGCAGTAACACCATTTATAGTACAGCGCTGTAAAAATGTGTACAAAACATTAATTTTTAGAATTTTTTTTAGCAAAGTGTAATATCAATGTATTATATTTAGAAATTGCATGAGAGGTTAACTTTTGGATCTTCTAGAATACAAAGAGATCGAAGAGCAATTAGTTAAAAGCTGTTAGAAGTACGTGCTAATGTGTATGGTTTTTTGGGAGCAATTTCCAAAAAGGGAACGGTTGCCAGATGCTGCCTTTATAAGGTGTGAACGGGTTAAGAAATACTTTCTGCTGCATTGTTCTTTACCATTAAACTGAAAAATCCATTTGAGTCTTCTGTCAACATCTCTGATTTTCAGCAGTTATGTTTTTGTGATATGACCGTATTTCCGAACTTGGTTTGCTGGTGACCCTCAGTTATTGTCTGTTACGGGGCTGTTTTCTGAATGCCAGGTAGAGCGAAGGTACATGCATAATACTGAAGCTTTTTAAGACTCGTGTAAATAGTTTTTTTCATTTGCCTCCTTTAGCCTGTTGACCAATTGATTTGAGCAATTTTTCTCTCTTGTAAACCTGTTGTTTGAATGGGTCTGGAGTTATGCTATCCAGTTCGTCTGTAATATTGAAATGTTCTTTTGAGTTTCTAGTAACTATAAAATCTGACCTGTATGTACAGCACTCTACCAAATTCCATTTTGATCAAACAGATAATAATTTTTATATGTATTTAAAAAACTGTTAAAACAACAGTAAGATGATCATACCTTTTATATCTGCATTTTACACTATTTACTGTTAACATACTTGGAACACTGAATGGGAATGTTTTTTATCGCTGAGCTATTCTCCAGCTTTTTCTAAAGGGAGGAGCCTCTAGATATCAGTTTCTTTATTTAAAAAATTGACTTACTAAATGTTATTAAATGGAAAATGTATAGTCTAATTTTAAAACAATATAAAGCAATTATGATTTTTATTGAAAGGTCTGGACTGTGGTTTCCCTCCTTATGGCAAAGATAAGGTTATTCTAGGAGTGGAACAGTAAAAGTAAAAATAGTTCTGAAACCGATAGTATTCCTCTCCAGTGCAGTAGCTGTACGATGCCGTAATTATCAGTCTGAAATTCAAGTTCTGTTGAAGTTATTTGAAGAAATATACTGTTGGTACAGTGGTGTCAAAATTTCACAGCTGAAAATAAACTTACGCTGTGAGTATTTGATTGCAGTTTTCTCCTAAGTGAAACTAGAGCACTCAAGGGTTTTTTAATTATGTGTTGTGAGTTGAATTGGTGAGTTTATCGTCAATACAGAACGAGTTTGAGGTGTGTGGTGGATACATGAACTGTAGTTTAAGTTGCTGAAGACGTGCAATCTGTGTTTTTAGTTTGGGGATGGCAGTGAGAGCAGGGAGAATACCGTACCAAATGCTGCTGAGAAGCGAGCTGCAACTCTGTGGCTCACCCTGTATCAGGTTGGTTTATTTCTGGGTATTTTAGGCAGCTAGCTTTAGACAGCGTGCATGCACACTTGTGACTGGAGTTAGGGTGATGGAGTAATTGATGTTAGACTTTAGAAGCTAGGTGTTTTTAATGAAATTGTCAGGTAGGTTTTTGGTTTGTTTATGGAAGCTGGTTTGCTTATTTGCTTCTGGTAACACTTGTTTCTTGTGTTCATTTTCTCCATTGTAAGATTACTGCAGGGGCTGATAACACACACGGTGTGTATTTATAAGAGGGCCAGAAATGAAAAAGTATGGATGTTGCAGGTTAGGGAGGGGTGTTTTGGCTGAAATGGAGATATTTTCCTTTTTCTGTACTGCCTTACTTTTACAAGTATTCAGTTGATTCAAAATATTTTTAAAACATGAGGCTTTAAAAAAAATCCAGATGTTCAGTGAAGTCAACTTCCCAAGTCTTTCAGTAGGGTAGTGTCTTGATTATTTGCCATTTTATTTTTCAGCATTGTCAGTGAAGCAGGAGCATCTATCTACAGCGTCAGTCCAGAAGCATCCAAGGAAATGCCAGACCTAGACCCTAACCTAAGAAGTGCAGGTATGAGGTGTATTTAATTTCTGTCACCATATCAACATGCAGCTCAAGTGTCAGTTCTCAGACTGTATTGTTTATACTGTTAAGTATAATAATAGCTTAAAGTGTAAAAAGTAATGTTTTTTTGACGTTTTGTTTCTGAACTTTTTTTCTTCTATCATTTCATGTTTGAACTGCTAGGTATGCAAATCAGTGACATCATCTCTACTAAGGCCTGTAGCGTAAAGGTCCTTGTGGATGTATTCCTTCAGTAGGCTGGTACAGGAGAGTTTATGGGGATTAATATAAAAAATGAATTACATAAACTTTCATAGCTGGACATGTCCATGCCCACAAGAGCCAGATCTTCCATCTCTTCCCTTGTACGTACACAAATGTCTCTAACAATAATTAAACATTTCAAGGGCTAGAAAAAATTGTAAGTATAGAACAAGTAATTTAAATGTGTGCATTCACTGAGATGACTTTGAAGTCTTCAAGTAGCTGAATGTAGTACTCAAGAAATACTACTTAGTTTTATTTTTAAAAAAATTACCTACTTCAGCATAAATGTTACTGAGGTATAATACTGCCCAAGTTCCTAGAAATGTACAAGTGTTGCCACTCTTGTAATTTTCATTGTTTGGTTAAAGAGTGATCGTTAAAGTTCAAATTCCTAGCAGCTTCAATGGTATCCGTATTCTACTTTTGGATTTGGTTTATTGGGAGACAGCTGTAAGGGCAGGTCTGAGATTATTTTGGATTACTACATTTGTGTCTTTTTAATTTTATGTCTTTTTGTATTTGTTTTTATTAACCCCATTTTTTTATTTTCTTGGTTTACCTGCAATTTACTGTTGTATTTGAGCAAATAAGGCACATTTGAAAATGCAGCAACATTCTCATATAGAACTCTTTTCCAGTCAAAACGCTACTGTTCTTCATTTTATAGTTAGTTTAGCAGGTTACTGGCTTGGAAATCCTGAGAAAGATGTGTAGGTCAGCAGAAAACAGTTTTGAAGTTACAGGGTATTTGGGGGTAAAACTGCCTAGCATTCCCCATGTTCGCCTTTCCTTTGATTTCCACAGAGTGAAAAAGGGATTTGTGTTAATTTGATGTTTCAAGTGAATGATTTTACGGGAATATTCTTTGAGTGTCTGTATCGGCCCTTCCCTTTGCAGGACAGGCCTCTAGCTTCTTTGTGCTTGACTCTCTCCCCCCTGCCTGTGTATGGACTCTGCTGTGATTATTTCTTCCTTGGGCCACAGGTTTTGAATGTGTCACGGTATGGCCACAGTGAATATTAGGCATGTGACATTTCTGTATTTGTGACAGATGTCACTCACTTTCCCTTGGGCCAAAGATTTTTATGTAGCTGATATATTAAATGTGGAGTTGGAGTTGATGTAAATGAACAGAAAACCACTGAATCTAATTATTAATAATACGTTTTTCCAGATGTACATGATTTTCCTGTTTTTCAGAAGTTAATTTTTGAAAATTTCAGACACTTTTATTTCTTATTTTGCATCAAATGCAGTAAATGAAAACCAGACTTGTGATACGTGACCAATTTCAGTATTAATTATCTAGACTTCATAATTTCTCTGTTATTACTAGGAATTGATTCAGGTATAACTTAAGCGCTGTTGCATCCGGTTTGAAAAGCATCAGCAGTTTACCATGCCACAGCAGTACCGCAGAGCGGATAGAGATTGAAAAGGGGTAGGATAGAAAGTGAAAAATAATTGCTTAGTTCCATGGGTGTCAGCTGTTACGGAACTGACAACTAGAAGTATATTTATTACAATAGAATCTTTCTAAAAGTTTTAGACTTTCTTCTTGGTGTATTTTTATGCTGATTTGTAATTAGCTGAGCTAAAGGTGTGGACATTTTTTTTTTTTTTAAAGCTGACCACAGAAATCTGACATTAGAGGAAAATAGTCACTGTTTGGGGATTTTTTTGCAAACTTTTTTTTCTTGACTAACTTTTGTACTTTTGATATTCCTGTAATTTGCAGCAAACAGAAAAGTGACATGGTGTCAAAGCTGACTTGCTTTTAATTTTAATTGTTGTGTAACATCGTGTTGGGTTCTGTGCTTACATGATAGCATTTAGTACATTAAAGGAAGCTGACAGCTGCATGATGAAGTGTGACATTTATAGTTAAAATAAAAGGTACAACTGATGTGAGATATCTGTGATCTTAACGCAGTTTGCCACTTTAACATTTTTCTTAGCACAAACTTTATGGAAGGATTTGGGGTTTTTTGAATTACACAGGTAGAACTGATTGTCTATCAGCTACATAAATGTAAATTATTAAATAACGCATATTACATGAGAACTTTTGTTCAGCTGTTTGTAGTAAGATTTCACTTCCTACAGACATCAATCCTGATGATAATACTACCTTATTAATTTCTCCTTGGCTGAGTGTTTTATATAGGTGGAAAACCAGCAGCCTTTAGCATTTCTTGGGGGTGCTAATTGAAGATACTAGTTAAGCTGAGAACATGGGATAAGGTGGGAAAGGGAGTTACTGCTTTTCAGGCATGACATTTGTATTATTGCTTGTTAGAAGAGATCTCATGCTAAGCCTTTCCAATTTATTTCCCATAAATGCATTTCCAGTCGTACGCATTTGGTTTTTAATTTGCAAATCTGTGTTTAGATGCTGAAACAAGAGTAACATACTTGTTCTTGTCTAATGCAGCAGCTGCAAGAAATGCATCTTTTCCTCTGAGCCTGCAGAGGCCTGGGGTACTCTGTTACGACCACATAGCAAAGCATTGAATGTAGATAAAATATTCCTGAAAGTTACTTTTTTTACAAAGAGTTGGAGTACTAACAGGGCAAGAACGTAGGTCTTGCAGAATGCACAAGTATGATCAGTATCGAAACTGCGTTGCTTCGAAAGGATGGTTTCTGAGGGTAAAGAAGAATCTGGGAGAGCAAAAGGTCACCTAGCACAGCTTGCTTTAGCATTGTCAAATCCCATCTGCTTTGTCTCCTCTCCACAGGGCAGAATGCATTGGATTATTGTAGACTCAAAGTTCAGCACACCACTTGCACTTTTCCTTGCAAAAGAAAGCCTTATAGGCTTTGGGGGCTTGTTGGGACTTTGAGACTGTGGTGCTACAGGGTTTTATTCCCTTGGGTGCTGTTAGAGACATACAGTTCAGAGCTGTCACACTGGCCAGCAAGTAGAAGGTAAAGATTGGAAAAAATGTAATTTCTTTTGACTTTATCTTAAGGAAAGTAAAACAATTTGATGATTAGATGTGTGGGACATAGTGCCTTCATGTCTACTTGAGCTAATTTCTTCATCTTCTTAAAAGAGCACTACTCCCCCTTGGCTAATCAGGAGAGAAGGTCATTTTTCAAAAACTTTATTGGACAGAAGTCTTACGGTTAAAACGTTTGCAGTATTTCCTAAGTGGAAGCTTCCTTCTGAAGCTAATCGTAGAGGATTGGTGCAAGTTCCACAAGTTTTCCAAGTTAGATGAAAGGAAAGGAAAGCAAGCTCTGAATTCTTATACATTAAAACCTTTTGCCTGGGCTACAAAATCTTACCCATGTAATTGGATTGTGTGCATTTACAGCAGTACAAAATGAAACTGCATTTACCTGATGTATTCTATAGCATTTAAGAATGAGTTTAATTACATTGTTGGAAGGGAAATGATGCAGTGATTAGAAAAAAAAATGGATGGTGACCAGCACTAAGAGGTAAAGATGACTTGTTCCTTCTTTCCCGATAGGACCCAGTTCCCACCAGTAAGCAGAAGCTCATCTGAAGGTGTAGGTTGAGCTCTATAGTTTGAACAGAAGTTGTAGCAAATCTGTAGATAATCTTAAAAAAGAGTTCATAACTGCAGATAGTCTGGATGTGATTGGGCCTCCTACAGTTGTGCATGAACGTGTGTGCCTGCATCAGGATTTTGAGAGATAGAAGAATGGGCTTGAATTGCCCAAACTTACTGGCATAATGCTGAGTGGGTTGTTACACAGGTGTTGGAGGTGCTTGTAGTCTTTACTTTCTTCTTGTTCTAGACAAGAGTCTGATGTTTTCCAATCTGTGCAAACCTCATGGCATGGATGAGAGATGGTATATGATCATCATTATCTTGCTCATCAGCACTGTATTTCCTCTGCAGCTGTAGAGTGTAACAGTAAGCTAGAGTAGAGGAGTCTGATCTATAATCTGCAAGATCAAGACCCACTTAAATTCCCCTAGGCTTCTGTCATGTTACAAAATTAAAACAGATTATTTTAAGCTAGGTGAAAACTCTTATGTCTGTTTTGCATCAACAGTTCCACTACACTAAGAGATTTGTGTATGTGTATAGCTTGTAAGTGAGCATCATTCTCTGTGCACGTGTTAATGTTTGCAACTGATGTGTAATCTTTGTGTAATTTGTGGAAAGATGTGATGTTCACCTTGTCTTCCTCTCATTTACCTATTTGTTATGTCCCAGACGGGTCTGAGTTCAGCAGGTGGACTTGGCCTTCTATTTACAGAGCATCATTTGGAGGACTTCTGAGCAAACTGAAAATACCCGACCAGTTCTGTCTTAAAGCAGTCTCCAGAAGCAAAGTTTTAGTCCAGGCTCTGGTAAAGCCAGTCTCCCTTAGCATAGAAGAGTTACAAAAATGGTTTACTTCCCTTGCTCTGGATCCAACTCTGCATGCGTGTGTCTGTGTATTTTCCTTAGAAGGCTTTGTTGCCGCTTTGAAGCGTGGAGCCAGGGGAACAATGAGTACGAGGATGCTCTTCAATTTGAGGAGTTTGGGGTTGCTTTTAATACGGCAGTATGATGTGTTACTTATGAAAGTTGCTTTTCTTACTATAGGTATAGGAAGGGACACTCTGGTCACTTAGGAAAGGTTTTGGGGTTTAAATGAATAACTCTTGTAAGTACAGAACTTCAAATTTATTTTTTTTTAACTTCTGGTGGTAACAGTAGTCAATGCCATAGTGATGCAGTTAAAATTCGTACCAGCAGTCTGAATGTGAAAAGTGTACTGAATATTTCTACCTTTTAAGCTGAGCACATGGGGAAAAATTTTTCTGAATTTATACAAGCCTGTAAGACTAACTCCTTTCAGTTGAATGATTATTTGTCTCGCATCTCGCCTTAGGAAAAAAAATGTGCTATTATCCTGTGATACAGAAATTACTTGAGAAAAGTTATTTTGAGAGTGTGTTTCTAACAAAAAGTACTGAATTTTAAAAGCTGTATTGTAACATTCCCTTGTCAAGGTTTTCCCTTTATATGTATTTACTTCCTTTTTGCATTCAAGCCTTTTCTTTTTAAGATTTTTGTAGTAAGTAAATAGAACATTGTCATTCATTATTTCATCAATTTTAGGCAAATAACAGATTATCAGTTTTATGGAGTTAAAAGTAAACTAAAATGTAACCTTTTTAAAACAAAAACCTGCTCACTTGCCACAGAAGAATTTGGGATGAAATGCAGCTGTTGAACAGTTGCTTAAAATAAATTGCATACTTTAAACTCACCAAGAAGATATATGAGGATTCAAAACTGTGTCACAAATCCTGACCTACTGAGAAAGAATGCTTAATGAAAAGACTACTGTACGTTTCACTGTATCCTTTGCAAGGAGGGTGAAGTTCAGGTCAACAGGATAGAAAGCTTCCAGAACTCAGGAAACCTGAACAATCGATCACTGAGTAAACATTATTGCAGATACTTATGGAGAGTAATTGATCTTGAACACAATAATAGGCTTTAGAAAAGGATTTAAATAAGTTGTGGTGTTTCCATATCTACCCTGGTATGATATATTGACAATAATTACATATGCATTTGTGAGTTATTCTCTGATTACCTAAATATATTATTAAATATATTGACATTGAAGTTTCAGTCCAGACTTTTAAGGTGCAAAGATTAATTTAAAAGAAGGGGGGGTGTGAGTTACTTGGATGTTATAGTAGCATGTCTCAGCAAGAACAAAATACTGAGGTTTTATAATAAAATACAGAATGTTCTCATTTATGAAAAAATTGAGGTTGAACTAATCATAGCCTAATAGCTTGTGCCTGCCATATATTTATTTGTAAAACATTTGTAAAACTACCCACTGCCTTCACATCTGGAAGCTTCACATTGTTTCAAAACACAAGCAAAGGCTCCCGCTCATATGAGGTAGCTAAACTGTCACCATTATTGACTGGGACATGTTTCTTATTCATGTGTTCAAGGCCTGGTTGGGCGAAGCTTGGAGCAACCTTGTCTGGTGGAAGATGTCACTGCCCATGGCAGGGGGGTTGCATTAAAGATGATCTTTAAAGGTCCCCTCCAACCCAAACCATTCTGTGTTTCTACGTGTCTGTGTTTATCCTTATATAAAGATCCATGTGTTTAAAGGAATGCCATCATCATGAAATTTCGACTTTTGGTCAAAAACGTTTTTCTGCTTGTAGTGGCAAGCAGTATTTGAATACCACTAACAAAAGAAATTGAATTTTTTTTTGCTTCTTCCACCCATAGTCATTCCTGGCAGTCTCTCACAGTGCTTTTGGCAGAACTTTGAATGTTCATTTTCACTCTTGTCCTGTCTACAGCCATTAAGCTTTTTTTTTTTAATGCATAGAGCAATGCAAAAGGCCAACATTTAAACATGCAACTGTCTGAACCACAGAAGTTGGCAGGCTGCCTCTGAAGCAGGCACAATACTTGAAACTGTTTATAATGAATGTTGTTGTGTAACCAACATGATTTCTAGCTGCTCTTGCACCCTAAATAGTGTGCACATCTGATTTGGGCCATAATGATTGCCTTAGATCTGCTCCATTACTGGGGGGAGGCAGGTAGCCAAATTAAGAAGTTAGCACTAACACTGTGGCTTTTTAGGACTGGCAGCTGGCACGGCCCTTGTATGGATACCATCTAGAGAAATAGTTGGAAGCCTGCTGTATTGGTTTTGCCACTCACTGTTGAGAGTAGGCACGTTTTTCAGTCTTTAGTCTGAAAAGATCTAGACTGAAAACTATTACCAGTATTCCAGAGTGGAAACTCTCCTTTTTAATCCCTGTGAAAAATAATATCTTTTTCTGTCGAAAGTACTAGTAAAAACAAAGTGATGTTGCCTGTATGTGTGAGGAAAATAGTCTCAATTTTAATTTTTTCAGTTTGGAATTAAGAGAGATTTGATCTTTTTAAGACAGGAGTAGCCAGATAGTTAAGTACGTTTGCAAGTTCATGAGGGTATTAGGCTCATTAGCCATTAGGAAACAAAACATTTTAATGTAATCTCTTATTTTCTGTGAAGAGCAGAGACTGACAGAGCCATGAGTTGTGCAAGCAACTGTTACGCAGGCTTTTCGCCCACCACACTGTCATTGCACTTAATCACTGACAGGCAAAAATACTTAACTATCTGGTGGGTTTGTCTTGTCAAATAGCCAAAGTGTGGAGTGAATAGAGACCACCAAACAGTTAACTTGCCTTTCTTACAAAATAGCAGAAAATGTCCTAATGAAAAGACAGGATTTCAGTAAATATGCTTTCTGTAACCTCCTTTATTTCTCATTCCATTTGGAGGTGAAGTTCTTCTACATTAAAGTCAGAGGACCACCTAGGCCATCCTGTCCCCCCAAGCTTTAAAATTGTACATGGATTTAGTGCATAGCAGCACAAGATGTTACTGTCATTCCAAGTGTTGCAATAATGTTTTCTTCTTAATTGACAACTTGAAGCTTTGCATCTATTGGCTGTGCAATTCTTGTGGTGATTTTCTTAGAGGGCCATGTCATCCTGATCCTAATACCTTATTTAATATTGAATAGGGTTTTTTTTCACATTTTACTTAAACTAACGTATTTTAAGAATGGCATCACAAACATTTCACATTTGGTCCTGATGATTACTTTTGAGAAATCCGATTTTCTGCTTTTGCCCTTCATGCTATCATATATTTTATTTTGTATTTGCTTGAGCAGAAGTAAAGCGCACCTCAATAACTGTACAAGTGGGAAAGCATTACCTGTTTCGTTGTCAGTCTTCTAAAAATGCGTGGTTTCTAGCCATTCCTGAAATGTGCTTTAAGCATATAAACAAATAGTTTTAGGCAAATAATATAAAAAAACCTTTTTGAAATGTATTTATTTAATTTTTAAGGGGAAAATGTAAGACCATCAGCTTTTACTTCCTCTGTCTGGTCTATGGTAGCAGACCTCGCACTTCTGCAGAACCTTCCTGATTTCAGCAAGAGTCTGCTGGCGCTGTAAGAGTCCAGCCACCTGGATCAAATCGCCAGAGCGGAGCCTCATTGCCCCCTAAAAAGATCTGGCTATTGCAGCGTGCTAATACTATAACGGAGAAGAAGTAGGTTTGCCTGTACAAGAGATAGTAGTTGCTAATCTTGACTGAACTTCAGTTTAGGGAGAATGTGGACAACTCTTGCCTTTTCCCTGTTGTGCTCTCTTTTATTTTGAATTTGAGAAGTTCTAGAGTAAAATTGCAGCTTTAGTGGGAATTCCGGAGGTCAACTGTCCTGGGTACTGGCTGTAGGAGCTGCATCCCTTAAATCATATAACTGACTGTTAACTGATCTTCACGCTTCGATACTGTAATTATCAGACCTGATCCAGGAAAGCACTTAAATGTCTACGTAACTTTATGCATGTGAACAGTTTTGCTGGTTTCGGTGGGAATACTGGCATGCATCTGTGCTGAAGTGCCTTGCTGGATCAGGTCCTACGCCTCCGCTGGAAGCCTCCTGGGGAGATGACGGCATTGTCAACCTAGCTATTATGACAAGAAGAGTC
>Ga0181612_176010_pt1 | contig 27211 bp, 24 predicted proteins | sample HoacroProtozoa21_FD_119630 | JGI IMG/M metagenome (GOLD analysis project Ga0181612, IMG submission 119630) | Hoatzin crop microbial communities from Cojedes, Venezuel. Combined Assembly of Gp0051906, Gp0051904, Gp0051908
AGTTGTGAAGCACTGGAACAGGCTGCCCAGGGAGGTGGTGGAGTCACCATCGCTGGAGGTGTTTAAAAAACGTGTAGATGCGGCACTTCAGGTTTAGCAGGCATGGTGGTGTTGGGTGGATGGTTGGTATCTATGACCTTAGAGGTCTTTTCCAGCCTATGATTCTGTGATACTCTTGATTAGTTTAGCTGATGTGATCTAAGGGGAAAGTTTCCTAACTGTGATGTGATGATTGTCTTTGTTCCAGCAAGGGTAAAACTGAAAGAACTCATGCAAAACCCAATGAGCAGAGGCAGACTTTCTGATTACTGAAAAGGAAAAAAAGTTTTGCCCTCCCTGGGCAACCTCACACTTTAAGCTAAAGAGCAGGACTGCTCTTTGTAACTTCAGTGATGCATGAGAGGTTGTCTTGTCCTGTACATCGTGTCTGTCTTGTCCGTTCTTCACTGCCTGGAGTTGTAAAAATAGGTATGTGGGGATGACACCAAAGGGTCAGTTTGTCTCCAGCAATGGTCAGTAGCACATGGTTACAGAAGGTATGTAGGACTTGGCACTCGTGGCCCTTCGCAGCTTCTAGCAGTCAGCAGCGTATGGATTTCTTGGGCTGGAAATTGCATATAGATTATTGTGCTTAGTAGACAGTAACAGACCTTTGCTTCCATGGGTTCATAAAACATCTGCTTTGTGAACATGTTTAAACTCCTTTGAATTAATTTCTAGTTTGGCCTCTACAGCATCCTGTGGCATAAGTTCCACGATTTAATTAAAAGCTGTCTGAAAAAGTCCTTCCTTAGGTCATTACAAAAATGCTACCTGATAATTTTTTGTTCTTCTGTGGCAAGAAATAGTGAATAATTTTTGCCTTCACCTTCTTCACCCTATCTACGATTTTATAGACCTCTTTCATACTTTTTCTACCAACACAAACACATGCAGAGTCTTTTCTGGTCACCAAGAGGAGGATAAAATGGAATGCAAAAACATCTGGAATACAAGTGGCTACATGCCACCTAGTTAAAGCAAGATGGTTGTCCATAACTATTTGTGTAGATGTCTGTGTAAAGGGAAATTATAAAAACAAGAAAGCTCTGTTACCTTTATTGATTAATGAAGACAGAGCAAAGAAACGATATATTTAAACTCCAGTGAGACTAGGTAGGGGAAACAGGACAAAAAGTCCTAGCCTCTGTTTCCAAACAGGCTAGCTGTGGAACAAGTTTAGGACCAAGACAGCCAAGTTTGGACTAGATGTTTCCAACTGAGGAATGTGGTGGATAATAATAAAGTCCATTAGAAGTGGCTTCCAGCCCAAAGGGGATAATAAATGCAAGATTACAGTTGCCTCCTGAAAACAAAGCTGGTACTGCACTCAGAAACACAGGTGTTAATGAAATGCATCAAAACTAAAAATATTTTAGAAGCAAATGTGCCAAAATGTCAGAATCAGCTGGCGAAAAATAAGTAAAGGCATTAAAATCAAGTGCATTTGTTGCGGGAGTTAAGTGAGTAACCTCATCTTCAGAAGAGCCTAATACAAAATCTCTCAGAAACATTTGCCTCTGGTTTTGTTTAAAGGGATATGCTTAAGCACCGTTAACTTACAGTTCTACGCTTTTGTTTGCGCAAGTGAAAGCAACATATGTTATTTTACGAACTGCCAGACATCACGGCAGAGAAGTGAGCTCCCACGGTGCAGAGTGTATGGGGTTCCAGTGCTACCAAAAAGTACTGCTGAAAAAAGATGAAGGGAAGGACAACCACCTTTCAGGGCATCTCCTGTCTCGTTCAGTGCACAAATCCCACCGCATCCATAAAATACCCAGAATCTGAAATGCTGCAACCTAAAGAAAGGGTCTCAAGGAGCTGAGGATGCAGACCTCAGCATTTTTGAGGTACCACAGTGCTGTAGCTGCTGCAGTTCATCTTGGGTGTTTTCAGATTCATTTCTGTAACAGATTGTTCGTCCCTGAAAAAATATCCAAATATCCAGAGCAGACTTGGATCTGAACATTATAGACTGCTCATTCAAAATAACTCTAATGGATTGCTTTTGCTAACTTAGCATGACACCAACCTTTGGACTTTCTTTCAGTTCTCATTCCTTTTCAGCTTATTTGTGGAAACTTGTAATTAGATTTTCCTTTTCCTCCTTCTCCCCCCACCCCAGCTGATAAAGTGCCATAAATCCTGGACATCATCCATGAGTGCAGTCATTTATGAATTTTGCTATTTTTTGCACATTGCACCATATGTAAGACAAACTAACTTAGAGGCACAGTTTCTTATTCCTGGCATGCAGGAGAGTCACTGAGAGATATCATATGGTCTCCTGGCAAAAGTACAAAGTGGCTCTTGTTGTCTGATCTACTGTCTTAAACTTAAATGCAAAATCTGATAATTGGGTCAGGCAGGAGAAGAACCTTACTAATAAAGCTCTTTTCATTTCCTTTTCCTATATTTCCTCTTTTCATCTTTTCTCTCTCCCTTTCTGAGTTGGTCCGAGGAGCTGGAATCAGCTGTTAGCAAAAGGGTTAGCAGTGGAGCTTGGCTTATGGAATTTCATCTTCTCCCCCAAATCCCCTTCTGTCTGTCATCCTTCAGCACGCGCTGTTCTCTCGGCTGCCCTGCCAGTGGATTCGCTTGCTCTCCAGGGTTTGCTATGAATGTTTTCTCAGAAAAAGACAGCACAGCAGGAACTTTTCGTGGTCAGTTTAAGGAATGGAATTAGATACTTGATGGTTGCCTATGTAATTAGGTTGGCTGTATTTTCCCTCCATGATTTTGCCTAAATTTCATGAAAAAAAATGAAATCTGAATTTTGAAAGAAAAGCCTATGTGCTTTAAAAAAGCCCTAGAGCTTCTGAAGCAGTCAGATGCCTGTGCCCTGTGCCTCTGCAGCGAGCAGGCGTCTGGCATGTGAGGGCTCTGTCTGCAGCCTCGTCTGCTGGGCGGCCACTGCTGCGATCCACCAGCCGGGCACGTCTGCCGCAGAAGGGCTTTTGGAGCACACGTGCAAGGGTTGCATGAGCCAGCGGTTGTTGGCCAGGAGTGGCTGAGTAAGAGCATTTTAATTGATCGCTAAGCCCCAGCTATAGCATGCTTAGCATGCAGGAAGCCCAGCAGGGCTTCCAGACCTACGAAAATGATCAGGTTTACTACAATAAGAACTCTTGTTCAACTTGCTGTGCTCTTGGACCCGTGACTTTCCTCCACGTCTCCCTTCTGGGAGGCTTGGGAATTCTCAAGGCAGAAAACAAATTTGATATTTGATGAAAGACCAAAGTAGGGACATTTCTCCTCAAGTGCTGACCACAAACACAGAAGCTCCCCAGCTATGATCAGGAAAAGTACTCCAAAAGATGTTTCTCTCTAGGCAGTTAGGTACAGAGCAGGAGTGGTTTTGTGGGTATAGCTGTACCTGCTCTCAAAACTGCATCTTGGCTGATGTATTTACGGGAGCAATTGCCCACCTGAAGTCCTGACAAACCAAATTGGCTTGCTGATTAAGAATTCCTAAATAACTCCTAGGACAGAAACTCAGCTGATTGAAAAAAAAAAAAAAAACAAACCACAAAGCAAAGCAAAACACTTTGGAAAACACATGTTAAATAATATGTATTGGAAGAGGATATTTTTAGCAAAGATCAGCCGCACTACATTTTCACTGTGCATTCCAAGTTCAGCCTTAAATACTGTGTCTTGGTCTGTAGAAGAGACACTTGAGCAGCTGGGCAATTTCATAGAAGAAAACATCAAGAGCCAGCAAGTACAGAACACATTAGCAGAGAAATAAAATTAAAAAGATACGTGCTGAAGATGGAACTCAGGAAGAATATCAGGTTTTGCAAATGTTAAAAAAGAGGGCAGAATAATAATGCAAGGGGCTCAGAGTAATTTTTACTTGTTCCCAAAACATTTTTTTTCTGCATTTCTCGTTTGGAGAAGATTAAACAAACTCTAACGGCAAGGCGATAAGAACACATGGAAGGACTGTCAGCAGGGCTTCTGGGTTATTTTTACTTCTGGCAGATGTAGGAGGGCTCAGTTCCTAGTCCGTTTCGTGTGATGACTTAGACCTTTGCAGGTTTGAATATTTGAGCTGGGGGCCAGCTCCTTATCTTTGAAAATTATCTTGCCTTTTGTCATTTGGGCTTATTGTGCTATTATTAACCTCTCCTCAGTTTGGAAGAGGCATTATTGGCAAGAAAAGCAGCATATTGCCAAAGCAAACAGATCCAGTTGCTGTCTATAAATGCACACTTATAGGCAAGGAACATCACTGATGAGCTTGGGCCAGACCCTGCACGTGACCCTGGTGACCCTCAAGCACTAAGACCAATGCTGCAGACCAGAACAACCCTTCTAGGGGCTGCTTTCCCCAGGACATGCCCCTGTCTCTGCAGCTCAGCTCCCCAGGAGTTGCGTGGGATGCCCAGAGCCGCCTGTGCCTGAGCACCAGCTGCTTGATTTTTTTTCTCTGTGGCCACAGGCACGGGGCTTGGTGGCTCAAAGGAGCATTTGAGGATACCATAGGCTGGAGCAGGACAGTGGCTTCTCGCACTGTCACATGAACATCACTTGTCCAACCCCACAGTCTCTCCTGGTGCTCAGTGAAGTGAAAAGTCGCCGGGCGGTGAGGCAGAAGGGCAGCGCCGTCGTGGCTCCTTCCACCCAGCAGCAGTCGGCTGGGCTGCAGCCGCTGCACCAGCCGTCACAGGGAGAGAGAGAAGGAGAGGCAACGAAAAGTCTTGGCTGTATGAAATCTGCCAGGAGTTGCACAGCTTCAATTATAACTGGCTTGTGTTGTTGGGTTTGTCTTCCTATCTTTTTTATTATTATTGCTATTGTTTTTATTCCAGATTCACTGATGCAGTATTTAATTCTACCCAGAACTTCCTTTGTTTGGCTCCTTCTTGCATGCTGGCTGAAGATTGCCCAAACTTTTCACTTGCCTGTGTTTACTAGCTGACTTAAAAAAAAAAAAGTTTTACTTGAAAGGGCAGAAGCAGTAACAGTGTTGTTTTAGTTCAAAAATAAATGTGAACGAAACTACTTCTGACAGTTAACAAATATGAAATACACTTAACTTCTGGGCTATTAAACAAGAGCAGCAAAATGTTCCCAGCAGTTGCTTAATGCAATTACTTGATTAGAGAAAGGCATTTCATTTCCTAACCGCTACAAGAATAAGCAATATAGCTGTCAATAATTTTGCAGTGAGGGCTGAGGGCTGGTGGTCAGCCTTAGACCACATCTTTGCATGGTCATTAGCGCATATCCATCAATGCACCCAGCAAAGCCCTAAGATTCTTAAGGGATTTCAGCAGTATGCGAATGACCTTTTCTTTCATCAGTTTCCAGGATGTTTTTCATTACTGAATATGCAGCACATCATAATGTTTTACATCAATCCTCCATTTAAGTCATATCATGTTATTCTGAGACAGCCTATGATTTTGGCTGCCTTTTGCATTAAAGAGTTGATGTGTAAGTGGGGTGGTTTCCACCCAGAAAGCACCATCAATGGGCTGCAAGACCTTGTAGGTGGTAGTGCTTGTACAAAATATATATTCTGTCAGGACAAAGAGGGATTTGTCTTTTCTGTGACTTGTGTTGCAGTAAGCGACTAAAGAAGAGGTGGTAGTCAATCAGACGGCGTTGTGCTCAGCTCCCGGGGCAAAGTCAATCCATTTCTGACTCACTTACGCAGTTCTGAGGGCAAAACTGACTCCATCCCAAAAAGACAGCTTTTAATCCCCTGTAATGTCTGCTAGTAGGCAAGGGTGGACTTCTATTTTGCATTTTAGTGTGATCAGGATTACAGCTCTGCAGGGCATCTCCCAGCCATCCCCACCACACTGTGATGCATCTCATGGAGGGGTCTCAGCAAGCATGAGCTGGCTCCCTGTCTGCTGAGATAAAACTGGAAGACGGGGTCCAGGGGATTCAGGTACATGTGCTGGCCACTGAAGGGCCCAGGCTAGCCTCCAGCAAACGTCTCTCAAACACAAATAGCATGGCTGCCAGGTCTACAGCAGCAACAGTTTCTCTCTGCACACCTACCGCTGTTGCTCAGGACTACTTGTTCTGCGAAGACATCCAGAGCATGTGCCTCTCAGGTTAAAGACCTGTCGGAGCACTGTGTGGCGGTGGGCCGCAGCAAAAGCATTCCTTATTTTTCTTTCGGTCACAGCGTCTGCAGCCCAATCCAGCACAAGAGCTGGGTGCTGGTAGACGCACAATGAGGGTCATCTCTGCCGTGAAGAGCCAAAGTCCACGTGGCTACAAATACATGCACACATGAAAACAGTGGCATCCCTTTGTTTAAAACCAGGCTTCGTAGGCAACTATGGGGTGGCAGGGCTGACTAGTCCACAGCCAGAAGGGGCTGTTCACATTTCTGTGCTCCCTGTGGTCTGAAAGGCAGGAACAGTTTTGTTTCCGTAAAAGATGGAATAGTTTCCCTCATTCATCAGTCTTACTTGAGCTGTATTTATAAATACATTCTGTCTGTGTTATTGAACGAGACGTCATGACCATGTGTTCAAAATTACAAGTGTGAACTCATAGTGTTCTGTTGTACATAAATATTGTCTGTCACATTGTCATTCCTCAGCTTTATATTGGCACCTTTAAACTCATTTGTGGTATAGACAATAACGCTTCCTTTTAGGGGGCTGGGTCCTGAGCTGAGTGATACAATGCATGGATTTATTGAGAGGATGGCACAGAATTAAAGGCAGGTTTCTGTCTCAAGCTCCAGGTCACACAGTGCAGAAGGAAATAGCCAGATCTGCTGTAAACTCTCCACCTTGCTGAACTCTATCATGACTTAAGTCATTCATCCAAACCAGCTGCATGACTTATGAATTTTAGGGTTAATTTCTACATGTAAAAAAAAAAAGCAAAGCCCTGTGCAAAAAGACAAAAAAAAAAAAGAGAGAAAAATATTGCAGAAAAATTAAAATCCTAAAACATACCGATTTAGGTTGGTGCAAAATATTTTTGTTCTACCTGAATGTAAATGTTTCACTTTGGGTTTGGTTTAGCATTGTTTTATAACTTTTTATTTCTATTTTTTTAATGTAGACTAGTCTTCGAACAAACAAGCAAACAAAGATTACCAAAATAAAGAGTCAAAATATTCATTTTAAAAGTACCCTAGTGCAGTTTTTAAAAAAATCTCATTTAGAAAATGTCAAAATGAAATTAATTGCTTCAGAATAGTTTACCTAATTTTCTGGACTGAATTTATGTGACTTTTTAATGCAAATACATGAACTGTAGTTTGTCCCCCTGAAATACCAACTTTCACTGGAGAAAAATGTCTCCACCTCTGCTCAGAACTTTTCCATGTTGATTCCAGAATTGGGGGTATTGCCTGCATTTCTGCATCCTCCTGCACATCAGCACTGAGAAGACCAATTTTTTTCCCTTTGCCATCTCTCTCTAGTATTAAGGTTTCAACTCGACTCCCCTTTAGATACTTTTCAAGCAGAGCTTTTCTCAGCCAAGCCAATGTACGTGATACAGTTTAGCTTTTGCTAGGAATTGGGAGGTTTTCAGTGTTAGGACTACTACTTCTCGCGTTTTGGAGAGATGTGAATTCAAGAAGGCATCTGTTCACAGATTATTAGTAATTCACTTGCTAACTTAGTTTATAAGATTGTTAGCGTGCAGCTGCATGCAGAAAGCCTGCGTCCATCAGCAGAGAGTTAGTGGTACTACAGCTGACTTCTCTGCCCGTGCTTTTCACTCTCCTGCCTCTCCTACCAGTGACTGAATTACTTCAAACTGGGTTCAGCCTGACACGAGGAAATCGGGAGCAGCTCTGTTGCATTCAGCGTGCTGACAGAGCGAGTGCTAATGAGCGGGGGGGGGTGTGTGTGCAACATTAGACATGGAAAAGCAAAATTCCCTCTGCTGGAACAGCAGGAAAATCCACAGTGTTGGGACTGCTCAGCCCCCAGTCAGCCTCTGGTGTGGCCCAGCGCACTCACCCGTTACCTTACCACACACGGGAGCTGCTTTCTAATTTTACTTCAAAAGGAATTTGAGCATATGCATTATCATAGTTGGGGAAAAACAGACTCCAGAAGTGCTTCCCTTGATGTGTTATTCATTCTCTTACTTGGTGTATCGAGGGCAAAATTGTCTCTCCTTTCTGATCCTGAGCATAGATGAAAAGGGAAAAAACTTCCTGTATTTGCTGTTTGCATTTTTGGGATCCAGCCTTTACGCACACGTACACAACAGTAATGCTTTCAACCTGTAGCTGTGAAAATTTCTGCGTGTTTGTAAACAAATTAACACAGCACTCATTTCTTTAGAAAAGTGATGTTTGTAATTGCAGTTCTGCCTACAAAATGTGACTGAGCTGAGCTGAGTGGTCTGCCGAGACTGGATAGTAGCCTTTGCATTTGATAACCTAGAGCCAGATATTGCACTGGTAGCAAAGTGTCTGGGTTTTTATCTGTCCAGTTCCTGGGCCTGCAAGTAGTTTACCTGCATGAGCAATTTCTCCGAGTTTTCTCTTATACATCGGTTTTATGATATCAAACCCCTGTCTTGCATTCATCACTGGGTGCCACTCTTCACATGAAACCAGTGGGCAGTTTAGGCTTGTGAAGTATTTTTTCCTCTTAATCTTTTTAGAAGCTCTGCAATGTTATCATAGGCTTCAGTTTCTCTTTTTCTATCTTTCTGGGTGTGTACATATCCATATATATCTGTGTGTGTATACATATATATATGTAAAACATGGTTGTGTAAGTTTGCGTACACAAAACCACCTATGTGCAATGCAATACATTTTTCATCTGAAATTATAAAACACAACTGCCACAACGATTCTTACATCTTGTAAAAGGAAACCGTACCCTAGGAGCCTGAATTCCACGTTTCTATATCTTACATACTTCGTCAGCCATTTCCATTGCAAATATGAAACGTGTCGTGTCAGCGAATGTGAGGAGAGGCGCTTACTTTCCAAATCCCATACCTGGATATTGCACACTGCAGCAGCACAGTGACGGTGCGTTAGAAGCACTGGAATATAAAGCTGATTGTAAGGTGGAAAGTCATTCCTCATGTGAACAAAAAAAATGCCTTTTTTTTTTTTTTTTAGAGGTGTTTTTCTGAAGGAATAGCCCCTCAGTTTCTGAAGCTGGGGGTCTTTCGGGCGGCGCTGTTCGGCTCCGTTACATCCGCCTGGCCCCCGGCCCCGTGTTTTGGCTGTGCGGGGAGACCTCTCTTGTCCCCAAGCATCCCACAGCGCGATGCTTTTGGAAGTGCTGCGCCTGGTGCACCCACTCGCTCGCCCCTTTCAAGCCCAGCCCATTCCAATTTAGTTCTCTTTAATCTCTGCCTCTCAGCCGGTGGGCGTGTGGGGAAGCCTCCTAAACACGGACCACGGGGTGCACGTCTCCTCCGGCTGCCCACAATGCCTGCCTCGACGCCCCTGAAAAACCTGGGCAAGGGAGGCCGGCATGCCGCTGGCCTCAAAAGTTGGCATCTCCCTGCCCCTTCTTTGGCCACCCTGTCCCGGGCGCAACCCCTGTGGCCCCCCGGCTCCTCCCGGCCCCTCCACAGCCACCGGGCTACGGGAGGCTGGGTGCTCGCCCCAGCCCCAGCTGCTCTAGCATATACATATATACATCTAGGAGGCGGATTGTCGCTTTAGGAGGAGGAAGGAGGAAAAAAAACTACCACTTGGGTAGCATGATGAAGCAGAGCAAGTGAGGAGAGAAAGAGTAGGGGGAGAGGGGAGAGGAAACAAACTGGAAAGCTCACATGAGGCAATGCAATTGCATGTCAGAGCAAGGGCTTTGATGTTGGCGGAGGAGATTAAATGTCCACATAAAGGACTGGACCCGGGTGGTCTGCGCTGTTTCCTCTCACGTGCGCGGCGGTGTGACAATTGCTTTTCAAACATCAGAAATTTATCACCTTCTAAACCAGAACCTAAAAAAGAAGGAAAAAAAAAAAAGAAAAAAAAAGAAGACATCAAAGCGGGAGGGCTTCTGGGCAGGGTCCGAGCACGGTGCGGGTTCATGTGTCGCACAGTCCCCCAGCTTCCCAGCGACGGCGCGGTACGGTGCTTCTGGGGATGGAGCAGAAACGCAGCTGCAGTGTCAGGCAGAAAAAATGCCACTGTCGAGGCCCCCGCATGGTGACGTGTCCTGAAGGGAAAGGTCACCAGCAGTGAGTTATTCTTCCCAGATCCCCTGTGCTGGGCTCCCAGGCTTTCACCAGCACACACTCCTGAAATGACACAGGAGCTGCTAGAAACCGGAGCGACCCGGAGTAGCATCACTTATGTGTGTTCTCACCTGGGCTCCCTTGCACAGGGCAGCACCTTCCAGCACAGCACTTAAGAGACTTCCAGATTTTAAACATGTTCTTAAACCATATCGCCTCTGCAAAACCTTAGCACATTATTTATTTTCTCATTTACGTGATTTGTTAAGTTTCAGCCAGAGCCCCTGCCAGTTTCTCAGCAGGTCTTGAGATGTGAACTGCAACCTTATGAACCACTCCCCATAAGAAAGGTTTTATAAGACTATTATTATTATTATTATTCCTGAGTGCAGCTAGTTAGGAAAGTTAACATTGTAGATGGAGGCAATCAAAAGTCTTTACTGCTTAAGGTTTAACAAAATATACAGAAATATACAGAGCATCTAGTGCTCATGTTTTGCCCCTTTGGTGTCATTGCTGTAGGCGACAGCTTAAAATACAGTCTCGTGCTTCAGTATGCTAAATATGGCCTAAAGAAACCCATGGAGGTAAACAGGAAAATTTTGATTGATGTTAGTGGGCTTTGGATCAAGCCTAAAAACATGAAAGAATGTACCACAAGTGACAAACTGCAAACTCTCCTAACTAGGGTACTGGAGGCTGAGGCTTTTGCCAATGAGGTTGAAGTTTGAACTTGCAGTAATTTGGCTAATGTGGTTTCTATGCATTTTCTGCTGCAGTCAGCATTTTTATTCTGCTCTGATTATAGATGCCTTTGCGATTTTTAAAGACTTGGGTAGAGTTTTTATGCACTGAATAAATACAGAATAGTATTTACTGTTATTCCCTCAAACATTTTTACTCCAGTTTTTTGTTCTGTTCTTTTTTCTTCTGCACAAATTTTTCTGCAATCTGTAATTTTCTGTGACAATCAGTAATCTTAACATTGACGTATATTTTGACAGAGGCAAAAAGAGGAAGTATTTCAATTCAGAAAGGTAGTGTAGTAAAAATCTGGTTGATTTTTGATGCCAGAAAAAAAATATCCTACAGATTAAACTGAACTGTGGAATCCAGCCAGACACTTCAGGCTTTGTCAGGAAAATGTATGTGCACTAAGCATGCCACATGCACAGCACTTAAAATGAATACGCTAAAATTGTGCCTGAAAAAAATTGCATTGATACATATGCACCTCATCTATTTCAGGTTAATAAACTCATTTGAAAATGTAACTCATGTAATTTAATCCTACTGTATTTTCTGTTACTAAGTCCTGGTTACTAAGCTTTCACTCCCTACGCAGCCCTAAACCCCTACTTTCAGTCTCCACTTGCTCTGCTTAGACCCTAAGTCTTCAATACTGAGGAGTTTCTCTTCACTAAAACAGAAAGCAAGTGAATGAGGTGGCGAAGGTGAAATTGCTTCATTTATGGTAAAAGCACTACGGACAAGTGAATGGAGCGTGGTTACTGTGGTAATTAGTTCACATTTGTGTCACCCTTACAAGGAAAGTTTGCAAATCTCCCTAACAATAACACAAGCAGTGAAGGCTTGGTCATACTTGCAAAGAAAATATTTGAGTCTGTTTGATGTATGAGCTCTAAAGCTTCCCTCTCTCTCTCTTTCTGGTATCTCTAGAATGGATAAGATAATTGTATTGTGTGGTTCAAAATACTGAACATAAATCAAAGGATTTAGCATAGTTTTGTAGGACACAGAGACAGTCTTAGCTTACTAAGCTTAAGTTACAGCATATGTTTTTCATTAAAGAATCCAATCCCTGATCTTCATAAAAAAACACCAAAAATCATTGTCTATAACAAAACATCAAACAATAAAATTATCATTAGCTTTCTAGACCATTACGAAATGAGAATCCCTACATTAATCTTACTGCTATTTGGTTTTACTAAAGTGACCTTCAAAAAGAGTTGGGGTGAAGAAAGCAGTGAGGCATTTGCAGCAGAGCAGACAGCCTGACATTTAAGAGAATTCTCCAGTTTTACTGTAATCAACATAACATCACACATGCAGAAGTAATGATTTTAAGAGTAAGTCTGGGAGATAAAAAGGTCTGTTGCTCAGAGGAAAGATCTTGAAAACACTTAAGAAAATGTCCAGACCGTAACAGAAAACATACTGGATCATCATAAGACAGGGAAGTCAGCAAATAAAAGCATATTGGCAAAAATAATTTGTGAAGAGCATACGGGTAGAGGCATGTCCGCTTTGGGGCAGCTCTGTGAACAAAAATAATTCCTTTACAAGTCACCTGCAAGGCTCTGATGATTTTCCCAAATGAAATGTATAAAACACAAAAAGCAGCTACTTCTGGCTGGAAGTGCTGCAGGGAGGGGAAGGAGGAATTGTTAGTCCGACGGCGAAGAGGCGAAGGACTGTGAGGCAGTAGGACTGAGCCCGTGCACCAGCTCTCATCGCCCTCACTGAGGAGCCAAAGGGGCTCAGGTGCCAAACTTGGACAGCTCAGCTTGTGCTGCCAGAAGCTTGGAAAGTTTTAAAAAGCCACACGGCTGCTCTGGCGGTGGCTCTTCCCTCTTGCAGTCACCCTGGTTTGGCCCCCTCCCCCTTGGGGAGGACCAAGGGGCCCGGGTGGGTGGCAGGGAGGATGCCAAGGGGGGTGTCAGGCATGCCATCACATGTCCAGGGGTGAGAGCAAAGCCCACAGACCGCTACTGAAGGGTCAGCCGGCCCCGGCCCCCCGGAAAGCCCCCAGGCAGGGTACGTCGGCGCCTCTGAACTTGGTGCAAACAGCTTCCACTGCGGTGCCCTTGGCTTTATTTCTGACTTTGTTATTTGTTGCTTCTGATTATTTTTGGTTACTAATGGATATATACAATAAAATACAGTTATTTTGTGGTGTTTACATAGCTCTAATTCAGAACACATTTAACAAGGACATTCAAGGACAGGCGAACACTTAGCACATGGCAGACCACATGTTGCTTTTTCCTTTCATCTGAAGGATTTGGAGCCTAAGCTAGAGTGGATCCTGCTATTATTAATTATATCCCAGATCATTAAAGTCCATTCTGCACTCCCAACTGATCGGCTTTCCCGGACATCCTTTCCAGGCATCCATGCTACCCTGAGCACACCCAGCTATTTGGTGTTGTGGGGATGCAGTGAAAGCCAAGAGGAGTCTGCTGGGGGGGCACTCCCTGGATGCGAATGCTCCGCTGCCCATCACCTCGAGCTGGGGGTACGTTGCAGAAACGTTTGTGTGGGTGAACCTGACTGAGAAGGTCATGCACACCGTAGTGGAGAGATGGTTTTGTTACCTGCAGCTGAGACTGCATTCATTCGCATAAACCAGGCAAAGGCCGTACCCATGGAAGAGTCCTCTGGGTTCGGAGTCAGGCGTGGGGTTTTGCTAGGGCTTCTGCGTGGATCTTGAAGAAACCATGAGTTTGTGACAGGACATCACACTGGGCTCGTAGGGCTCCTGCCCCTGCCCTCTCCCTGCAGGCTGCTGGGTAATTCGTTCTTCCTCAGGTTAAAAAGCGCTCGTGTTCCACCTCAGATGTGGTTTTACCTATATGGTGCTTCCAAATTCTCTGTGATCAGAAACACTCAACAAAATTCTTTCGGATGAAAAGAGCTATGTAAAGGAAAACAGTATTGTGTACACTGCTAATATAGCGGGCAAAGGATCTTTAAATTTGCAAAAAGGTAAATAACGAGGTGTTGAAAATCCCACTTATATTGGCCCAAGTTGTTCGTAGGACATAAAGCAATAACAAACTTGCATACCAGTATAAAATTTGCATATGGGAAGAAGCAAAGCTGAACAAAATATTCAAGAATTTACAGCAGTGTTTTGGAGCCAACATTATTATAAGATGTAGTTCCAGAGAAGTACAGTTCAGGGCTGTCAGCTTTTTTTAATTTATTCATTAATTTGGGAAAGAAGATGGACATGCACAGCTTCAATCCAGACTGAGGAAACAAGAGCTCACACTATGAAGGCACCACTTTTTTTTTCCAGCATTCAACAAAAATCTGCTGGATCCAAAGTGGAACACGAGTGCAAAATAGATTATTGTCTCCTGGCTTTTTTTTTTTTTCACTTGTACAGCTAAATAAGAATAATTTTCCAAACAGAAATTTAATCCTGAATGATTTAAATAAAATCTAATTGCTTAGATATTAGACAGAACACAAACCAAATTCAGCCTTGGTATGTGCAAACTTGCCTTGATTAATTCTACCTACTTGCTGAAAGGGTTGGGTTTGACTGCAACTTTTTTCCTCCATCATAATATTAAAAGTTGGTGTCGAGTGAATCTGAAAAGCTGTGCTAAGCTAATGGGAAGCAAATTCCCATTTTTGGCCTCATTTTTCTCCAGGCTTAAAAAGGGCTGAGAACGCTGCTGCGCATAAGATTTTCAAAAAACAGTTCCTAGCCCGAAAACAGCACTAAGAGAGTTTCAGCTCTGCAATATGAATAAATCCTGCTTGTCTTTGTACACTCGAGAAGCATTTACTTCCAAAAGTAGCTAAGCTTTTTGTTTTGTTCCTACGCTCTGATCCTATAAAGCATGATAAAATGTTGAACGTCTGCTGGAAATCATGCATCATTTACCCTCCGCAGCAGTCTTTGGGATTTCTGGGGTAATTGGCATTGTGCCTGTGGCTCTCTTTGTTGTTCCAGGCCTCCAGGTAAACAAAGAAAAAGATATCCGTGTGTGTGATAATGCCCACAAAGCACCCTGGTCACACGAATAAGTACTTCTGTGCCTTAAATTAATCCTCCACTTATATTCTATTCAAGAAAAGTGTCTTTGACTTTCATTGGTGGTGGGGGGGGGTTGGTGCTGGGATTTTTTGCAACGTTTGGCCAAATAGCATTGAAAGAACATCCCAAACAAAAAAATAGGAAGGAGGAGAGGAAACCTCACTTCACTGGCTCACACCCTGAGGAAGCTCCCGCTCACCTCGGCAGTGGGAACCACTTCTCAGTCTGCCCTTTGAAACTTCAGCTCTGATTCTGGGTTTCCCGCCTTCCCTTGGTGTCTGCTGCAGACGTAATATTTAAATTAAATTTATTGCATCTTCTCAAGTTTGAAATATGAAGGGGAGGCGAGGCGGGAGGAGAGAGGAAACCATTTGTCAAGAAGACTGAATCAAAGTGAAAGTGGTGTGTGCGCGCGCAGGAGGAGGCCAAGTTTGGCCTGATGTTTTTTATTTTGACTATTGGAAAATTTTGGTGAGATGTGGGCTTGGTGTGACATCTGTTTAGCTTTGGGGAGCTTGTACGTGTCTGTGTGTGTATGCGCGCGCGTGTGTGGCAGGGACTGATGTCTTTCTTTGTACGAAGCTGCACAGTATCATATGGTGATATAAAACATGAACACCCACTTAGAAAACTCGTGCAGAGGCTGCTGGGGTATTTCATCTCTCTTTATTCTTGTGGGTTTAATTCATGGGACACACACACAAAAAGTCTTTTTTGTGATTAATAGAATGTTTAGGAAAGCCCTACACTGGTGATATTTTGTGAATCAATGGTCCAAAACTGCAATTTTTTTTGAGCTTCTGTAGGATGAACCCATTCTAACACATTCGTCTAGGGTCTGAAAAAATATGACAGCAGGCATCAAAGAATGGTGCTCCAGCTGATGTATCTGCCTGTCCCAGTCTGCTATTTGCCCTAAAAGCCGCGACATGCATGATTGGCAGAGGCACTGCCGCCATACAGCTCCCTATTTGAGTCACCCCTGGAAATCAGGCCACTGATTTTCTCTTCTCCTGAAGAGAAATGAGACAACACCCACGGGGTTTGTTTTGGGGCTTTTTTCTGCTTTCTCCATATTAACAGTCCCACTATTTGTTTATAAAATAAGGGGGCGGGGGGCTAACAAACCTATTTAAACAGAATTTATAGAATGTTGTGTACAACTCTGCTGCAAACAGAGCCTGATACTTCAAGGGTAATCAAGTGCCTGCAAACCAGCTTTTCCACCACTGCTGGCAATAATTAGCCATTCAGACTGCACTAAAAACTGCCTGAAGGCGGAGAGACATCACTGGTTTGGGGATTTGCTTCAAAAAAAAAAATCCATCAATATTTCTTTGCTGCTGTTTTGCTTTAATTTCGTTCCATTTTCTGTGGTGTCTATGTACAACCTGGAAATATGTGGTGCCCAAAGAGAACACTCAGCGTTTGTCAGTTTTGCAGGTACTAAGGCATTTAGTGTAGTTTCTATTTTTGTGTAAAATCCCAAACATCTGTTCCACAGGAGATGGGTTTGCTACCAAGCACTACTGTTAGATTTCTCGCCAACAACTTTCATTGCTTCATGTGGTTTGTGTTTTGTTCTTTAAACAGTTAATTGTGTTTTATTCTTTCTTCCATAAAAGCTAAATTTAGCCAAGATCTTCTCTAATCTGAAACATTTTATGGAAATGACAGCGTTGTTAAAAAAAGCATTCCGGGTAGAGATTACAAATGTATAAAATAAGTAAGCACAGTGTCCCTTACATCATATCTCTGTTCACCATTCCATATTTGATGATATGGGCAAAGGCTGTCAGAAATGGAGATCAAGTAGCCTACTACACATACACATGTGTATACTAGCACACTTACGCACAGGAATGGATGCACACGCACATACACACAGCGGTTTAAATGCTGCTTTCAGCAACTGGCCACTGATTCACTGAGCTCGAAGAGCAGCATCACAACCCAGCCGATGGGATTTACAAGAAAATTTTGTAGTATCTTCGCAGAGCAGGGCTGGAAGGGACCTACAGGAGGTCACTCCATCCGTTCCCTGTCCCTCGAAAGACCAGCTTCATCTTTATCATTGCTGACGAGTTTTTTTATAACCAGCCCATGGAGACACCCCGTATGGGAGATTGCACAGCTGATCTCTGCCGTAGCGAGGGTTTGCCGCTGCCCTGCACCCACCCGCATGCTCTGTGAGCACCCGGGGTGCATCCCAGGAGCTGCTGGACATGGAGCAGTGCTGCTGGGATGGGAGCCGCTCGGCAGAGCGGGCAGAGTGATCCCTGGCTTGTACAGCCCATCCCTGGTGCCAGAGGATCACGTAAGGGGGGGAGGAGTTGTGATATTCGTTGAAGTGGCATCAGGATTTCAGCCAGAACATATACGTTTGCTATAGGGACGCAAAAAATGGGGACAAACTCATAAAATATTGCCAAGAACACTGGCAGTCTTACTTATCTGCCCCTCAACTTTTATCAAAGTGGAAGATAAAGTCTGTTTACAAGAAACTGCTGAGAAATCAGTCTGTAGTGAGTGTGCTTAAAACAGGTCACCAGCTTTTGAAAACATTCAGCATCTGTATCTTAAGCTGACTCCTACGAGTTTTAAGTGTTTTCATTTTTCCCTGTATGTATGGATACAACTTAATGCCCCTGTCATCTCTAGGATGACAAAACAGACAGCAACAACTTTTGGCAAACAAAATGTGGGTCCCTGTAATTCAGCTCCATCAAAGTGCCAGTTCTTCCTCCTTACGATCCCTGTGACTGACCTGCTGCCTTGCTGGTCAGACCACACAGCGCTAGGTTCAAGAAGCAGAAACTCAAGTGCTCTCATTACGAAACGTCAAGTACTTTCCATGCCGACCTCCAGCAAAACGTAAACGGGGAATATTCGTATGGAAAACCGTGGGCAGTCTGTGGCTATGTGTAACCTGAAAACCCTCTGTGGAGGAGGAGCAGTGCTCAGCCAGCATGGATCCTCCTGCCGGCCATCCTACACATAACGGCGGGGAGGTTGTATCTGGCTACCCGGTTCAGTAGCCATAGGTTTTTGGACTGCTCTACCTCGCGGCGAACACGGGGTGCTTCCCCATGAGGGAAAATGAGCATGGGGCGCTTCACCGTGAGGGCAACCAAACGAGGCCCCCACTCGATTTGCATGGCAGTTCAGCGGGCGCTGCCTGCTGCTGTTGCAGGTCCACGGGACACCCCACCACCTTCCAGCAAGGAAGGAGCTCAGAATATTTGTATGGCATTTGCATGGACCAGCAGAGAAAAGGATGCCTCTTGGGCTCTGGACCCGTCAAACACTGCCTGCCCTTGTTTGCTGGAGAAAGCAAAACCCTGACGGTGGTCACAGCAACAGCAAAATGCAGTAGGCAGAAAGCAGGCAGGGTTGTGCTGGACCTTGGCACCATGTTCTCCCCACCCGTGCTGGATTTTGCACAAATGTTCCCAGCAAGCTCATGAGGAGAGGTGGGGGGGAGGGGAGGAGGGGCGGGGCGCGGGAAAAAGGGAGCTAAATTTGCTTGCGTGGAGCAAAAGAGCCAGGGAAAAGCTCATCAAGGTGGCAGCTACTGTGTTGTGTCCCTGCTGTGACTGGAGGTGGGATCTGGTGGAGCTGGAGGCATCCCTGGCAGGTGGTGGAGAGGTGACCCCAGCTCCGGTGTCAGGCTCCCGCTTATGTCCTTGCACACAGCCCCCAGCAGGCAGCCTGTGCAGAGGGGAGGACCCTGCCCAAACACGGGGCCTTTCAGTCCTTCAAGGGAGTTTCAGGAGGCTGCAGCCATTTCTGGGGCCTGTGAAACACTGTAAAGGTCAGCACTGCTACTGGTTCGCTCCCTTGCTGATAATATTTTTTGATACCATCATTACTCTTTCCACACGAAAGGATAACGTCCTCTGTGCACTTGTAGCCTGCACACCTTGTTTCCTCATTTTTGAACTTTTGTATTTCACTGGTTCTTCAGGGATCTAGCAGCTTTAACCATCTGTCTTCAGCTCTATGGCCTTCAGCCATCACACAGATTTTGCTGAAAGACTCCAAGATTTCAGGGGCAATGGCTTTTCGTGCAGGGGAGTAATCTTCAGTCTCCCTTAGCAGGCACTCTTTAAACATCTAGCAATATTAATTGCTGTTCTGTGTGGAGCATCACCTGTATTGCGGAGTGCCAGCTGCCTAATGAAGAACTGCCATCAAAACATGCACCAGCTCCTGAACAGGGGCTGCACTGCCTGTGTCCAGCGCAGGAGGGAAAGGAGAGGGGCTAGACGCAGGGAAATATTTTTCTCTGATCCATATATAGCTTTTGTAACACTTTGTTGTTCTAAGTGGTTATACCTGTGTAGCAGGTACCAAAGGGTGACGATATCTGGAGGCAGAATTCAGGTCCATGACGTGCTTGACACCAGAGCACATCCTCCCATGTGCTTGCGTGCGGCTGTCCTCTCCTCAGGCAGCAGTACGGCCTCTAAACCGCTGGGTTCCCTTGCTTCAAAAGAGATATCGGTGCAATTCTGGGTGACTGTGGATATCATGGTGTGTTTCGTGGTTAGGGAGGTAGTTCAGCAATTTGAAATATGTATCTTTCACATCCAGGAATTAGGTTTCCCCTGCAACCTTTCTGCATGCATGCGATACGTATTTATGTCCAGGTTACATCTTGTATTGGGGAAATGAAAATTGGTAGAAATGCCATGGAAATACACATCAGCACCCCGTGTTTTCTCCAGAGCTACAATATTCCTCTGTGCTCCTCCCTTCATTACTTTGCATGTGTTTTCAAACTCCCAGCCTCCGTCTTCCTGGGAATTGTCTGACTCATCCTTCTGAATTTTCTGTCCAGAGCTATCAAACTTTAGTCTCAGAAATACCTGTCACTTCCTGGATCTAATTTTGTTTTGGCTATAAAATAGACCACCCAAATGGAGAAGGAAATATTGTTATCTCCATGCTAATTGTTAAATGATTTTTTTCAGTACTCGGGCTCCACTGGAAAGGAGCCAGATGTGTAGTAGGATACAAACCACTAAGAACTGAACAAAGACCACCAAATGCACCCTTCTACGGGCAACACATCAGCAACACGCAAAAACACAAAGCAGGCTGGCTTTCCTGCAACTGTTGCTGGAACAGCAACATTATTTGAACAGTTCTGCACTGGGTTCCTCATCTTTCGCTCTGTGCTAAGACACCTATCACGGCCTTCCTCTTATACTGCAGATTTCTTTGTAAAATTGGCATTAATCGATCTTTCCAATGTGCTCTAAACTTTTCTTGACTATCCCTTCATGACGCCCTTTATGGCCAGGCTCTGCCTTCCTTTTATCTGCCATGAGAACTGTGCTAAAGTTGTTGGCTTTCTGCATCGCTGACAAGCTCGCCATTGTTTTAAACCCCTGCCTTGGCGCCCGGCTCTGCAAATCCCCATGCTGTCACCTCGCCGTCGCTGGCAAGAGAACTCACCGAGTCTGTGGATCCTTCTTCACCAAGCCACAGCGCTGAAATGCTGCTAGTATAGCATATATATATATATTTGTATAATTTCTACTTCCTACCCTTTGGGTGGAAGGAAAGCAGTAATCAGTCCTCAAGGGAAATGGCAGGAAAGGGATGCTATTCCTTGCTGCACTCACCTCATCTAATTCAGGGCAAATTGTGACAGTGGTTTGCACCACCTAACACCAGGAACCATTTCAACATGATTCTGAGGGCAGTCAAGACATTTAGGGCACAGCTGGGTGAATAGATCTTCATCCACACACACATTCGTAAGCGCACATTTTCCACTGGAACAAAATTCCCAGTGAAATATTTCATAAAACAAAAATAAATATAAAATGCCATTCGTGCTTATGTACTGTGTTTAATCTTAAGCCACAGAAAGTACCATCATTAATTTAATTTCAAAATATTTAAAACCAGAAAGTGTTCTTTTCCCTTGAGAAATAAGGAAGCAAAATGTCAACTATTAAAACAACATTTCAGACAATTTTTGAAATGTTTTCAAGTAAAATTGTCTGAAGTAGGTCCTTTTTGTCATGAAAAGATCGAGCTTGATAAATCAGGATGTGAAAAAAAATATCGCATTGAAAAATTGACATCTGACTCCAGTACGGATCATCATTCCCACTGTATCCACTAAAAGTTAGTAACTTCAGACTGTTACCGAATCATAAAATGGAAGATCACCAAGAAGATGACAATAATTTTTTTTTTTTAAAAGAAGCCACATATGAAACCGGAGTCATTCAAATATGAACGTGTTCACTCCAGAATGCTGTCTGTTATCATAAATCTGACATCATTCAGCAAATTTCCAACGTTTGTGTAATCTCTTCACCTTCCACTTTGCAGTGTAATACGCTCTAAAGTCTGTGAAGGATAGACTTCTACTTTCCCTTCTTCCTCCAAAGGCTGACACAGGGGCTTATCACCTCAGCTCTCCAGCAGGAAATATATTTCACTTTCCCGCTTTGGGCACGTGATTTGTGAGCAGGGAGAGGGCAGCAGTCACATAAAGGCTAAAGGTGGCTTGCTCTTCTCATAAGCTTGCAGGCACTTCTAGAAAGAAATAGGCCTTTTTTCCGCCCAATAAAAAGTGACATAATAAAAAAGAACCCAGGCCTTTGCTACCTACGCTGGTCTAGAGTAACAGCATTTCTGCGTGTCCCTCTGTGAGTTTGGGGACTGAAATTATAAACTGAACTAAAGGCTTGAAGGATGCTTGGTTTTCATTTTGACTTTTGGTTAGGTGAGGAAACCCGTCAGTTTACGCTGCTTCTTCCACATCTACCTTTGTAATTTAAGAGGAGAGAAGAAAGTAACAGTTGGAAAGGGTGAAACCAGTGGTGTCCAACATCCCTGTTCTGGCTGAAAGGAATGGTGACACAGACATACAAAAGCAGGCATTTCAGAAAGGTGAATTGTTTCTAGATACAATCTCTAGCTGCTCTGTCATTGTCAGCTGTGTAAAAAAACCCATAATTGTAGAAAACCTCAGAAAATACTCTATTTTGAGCTGACTCGTAGCAAATCGGTAAGAATTTTGGCAAAATTAATCTCGAACCAAGAAAAAACCCTGGGAGTAATGGTTTAATCTCCAAAGGCCTTTAGAACTATTTCAAAATAAAATTAAATGCAAAGTATTATTTCCAGTAAAAATACTTGATTAAAAATTTAATTCTGAAAAGTATTCAATTTTTATATTTTTCACTCCTTCAGTGAAATAAGTTTAAAAATAGGCATAAATTCATGAAATGTCATTTTAGCATAAATATGCATTACTTCAGTGGGCAAAAAAATATTCAGGCCATAACATTTTATGCAGCTCTATAAAGTAGGATTTCTTAAGCCTGTTTTCTTTTACACATCTGTCCACCCTACAATTTGTTACCTACTTTTTCCACTCTTTCTTCCCCGTAAGTATTACTGTGGGCTGTATAATACGGTGTAATCAATGGCGCAAAAGCAGCGCTGGTAAGTGAGAGGAGGAATCCCATTTACCGACAAATCGTATATCTGACACTATGGTCCAAGTGGCTGCTTTCACATCTTTTCAATTGTTGTGTCAGAAAATCAATCCGTGACTTCAGCAAAATCTTGACACTTTCTCCCATCTACAGAGAGGACTGTTAATAATTCATGACCTCTCTTCTTTTCGAAAACTCATTTATTCTGAAGCTAAACACCCCACAAAATGATCATTGCTGAATCTGCCGCCCTTCTATCGCTCTTCTTCTGAAGTTAAAATAAGTCATAACAGGGTTGCAGATATTTTTGATGGCCAAATCTCAGGAGAGGATTGGTGATAAATATTTCTGAGGGTGGAGATTGTTTTGCAGTGTGGGACTCTGTTCTGTGCTGTGTACGCAGAGTAAGTCAGCTAACACTGTAATTGCATAAACAGGATGGTCTTGGTGAAGTTAATTTCCTGTAGCGGCTTCTAGATTTTGTGACAAGGCTGAGTGTGTATAAGAAATGTTCTCATATTCTTGACACGCGCAAGATAAAAATGGCAAGCTTTCTTGAGTTAAATTTGGATATAAATAGCTGAAGAAGGTCTTGTGCACCAGAAAGCTTCTTGGTTTTTCCTCATTTTTACAGCTGATACACTAAAAGTATGTACTTCTCCTCACAAATATTTTAACATAAAATACCCATAAAATATCTTTCAAAAGAACACTGTGAGAGGAGAATTGGGCTGTTCCTCAACTTATGTTTCTGTAGTGTTTCGTAGCAAGGGAGGGAAGGAGAAAAAAGAGTCTTTGAGAACAGAAGCAAAACAGTGTTCATCATGTGAAGTATCCTGGAACACATAAAAATTAGGGATTTGACCTTCTAGGTTATCCATGATGGGATTACCTATATCAAAGCAGAGATCACAAGCAAGTAAGCTCATATTCTCTGTAATGAATGAAAATATTTCCAGCAGTGTCCCCCATGCACTATCTATCCAGGTCGGAGTTTTCAAGCCTAAGTATTTAAATAGTAGATTGCTGAATTTTTGATTGTGGAGCATAATAAATGCTCATAAGTTTTTCAGATAATTTCATTAAAGTCAGAAAAAGCTAATCTTCTTTCACTTAGTTATCTAACAGAATATGACTGGTTTGAACATTTTGACCACAGTAATTTATTTAAACTGCTGTTGCCACCCAGCCCTGGAGTTTATTAGAACTGGTGACTTACTGTAAAGATAAAAAGCTGTATAAACCACTGTTAATCTCCAGAAACGTGTTCTGTCTTTTTGTCTTCCTGCTTCAGACTCATCCAAATATATGTCTGTAGTGCTCCTGGGTTTCAAACAGGGTAGGCAGGCAACTTAGTATGGAGAAAGACGCTCCAGCGACCTCTCCCAGTTCAGCTACATATACGCACATAAAGCCCTTCTGCAGACTCCTTTCTGCAGGTCAACATGCGCTATTGTCTCCAGCTGAAAGAAATTCTGTTTTCATACCTACCGGATGTCCTAAATTTAAATACTATCAGCCTACTGTAAATAACAATGGAATACTTTACTCAGACAGCATTGGAGGCAGCGTATGGATTCAAGTTTTAGACAACACTACTTGTAAAATGCCTTTCCTTTTATAGCAGAATATATTTAGAGTCTTTTAAGCTCAGCTCCTGAACCGAGTATGATGCATCTAGTCATCCAGCCCAATCAACAGCAGAATCACAACTTCATGTCAGTGCAATACATTGTTAACTGATATGTCAGAAAATCAATTAATTACTTTTAAGTAGCAGTTAAGAGTATCCACACAATACTGCCATGTGAATTATTAAAGAAAGCAAGGTTGAGTTTTCTCCACAACTGAAACCTTGTCTTAGAAGAAAGTGCAAAATGCTGCTTCTGCCCTGAAGACTAATCAACGTTATTGGGCAGGCAACAGGAACCAAAAGAGTGGTGGGGGGTACAAAATGGGAAGGATGCTGCCTCCCAGAGCAAAAAAACCAGCAAGATGTAATGGCTACAGCTGTTAAGAAGTTTGAAAAATAAACCCTCCCTTCTTTGGAGGTACAACAACCTCCGAGTGGGAATAGGGGCAGACATAGCTCTGAGAGACTAGCGAGCAGAGCAGCGTGAGAAGGGCAGAAAGGATCTTCTGTATCCTTCTATAGCTTCACCAAGGGACCTGCTCAGACTTTGTGCACCCACTGTCACTGTCTGTTATAGATTTTCGCCTGGGACTCTCCCCTGGCATGCTGAAGGGAAACATGGCCTTAGTGGGACATCATCATCATCAAGCTTTCCGCTTTCTTCATTCCTTGGTCTGTTGGAGATGCTACACGGGTGAATAAATCAGTGAAGGTGGAGAGGTGACTGTGAGGTGGGATTGTGCTTGAGTTTCTGGTTTTCTCTCTTCTTGTGGTGGGAAAGCTTCACGGAGTACGGTCTGCAGGACTCGAGTAGGTCTTGTTAGAGTGAGTGCATCTGGAAGGTTATCCCATCAGTGCCAGCACCAGTGAGGCTGGGCAAGCTGTGTCATGGTCCTTGCTCGGCAGGGTGGGAGCATGCCCTGGGTTAGTGGAAAGCTGGCAGTATTTGTTATGTCATTCCTTCCACATCTGGAAAAAGTGTGATGCTCTTGGTTCAGCTGGGCCATGAGCCAAAGTGTCCCATCAGAGTCTGTGAAAGATGGCCCTTGCTTTTCTCCATTCCACCCTTCTCTTCTCCCTCTTCCTTCTGCCAGGAGCTTTGGGAAGGATTGGAGTGGGGGAAAGGAACAACCCCACGCTCAGCCCGGATTTTCTGGGGTTTATCCTGTCCATCATTATAGCCAGAGAGCTCCTGTTGGGTGGCATGCTGGAAGGGAGGGTACAGCAATGTGTCTGTAGCCTTGGGGTGCTACCACTGCCCAAATACCACAGCACACAGCAGGTTCAGGCTCCATGCCATTGCAACAGTGGCTACAGCATGCACACCGTGGTTTGCTTCCTTGAGGTTTCAGTCCTACCTTTAAACTACTCACCAAATCTCCAACAGCACTTGAGGCCTGACAGATTGCTAAATGGAGATCTGGGAAAGATTGTACTCCAGCAGCTAATGAGTCATGATGCCTCTGTGGTGCTTGTTTTTTCTTGTCTGCGTGGCCTGTAGGATTTCTGGCTTTGCAGGGTTCAGATACAGAGGTCCCAGGTTTGGTGCTTTCCAGGCAGCTGCCTGGCACTGCAGAAGTCTAATAAATCACTCAAATTCATGACTCATACTTGCCAGGACCCTCTCTGATGGTGCTTCTTTGGCTGCCCAGATCACATCTGTCCTTCTATCTGAGAAATGGTAGGTAATTTTACACACACACACTTTTTTTGTTGACAGAAAATGTTAGTTTATCAAAAGTAAAGCTTTTCGCAAAAACGTATGTACTGGTTTCGACCAGAAAATGTCCTTCAGCTGCTGGGGTGGGATGTTGGGTCCAACCAGCGGCTGCCTCTGCAGCCCTTCCTGGATGTGGGAGGCCCCAGCCCTGTCCCTGCTCCAGCTGTCCTCAGGTATTCCTGCACACGGGACCTGCTCCAACAGGAGAAGTTGGGAGAGCCAGCTGCTCAGTGGCTAGCACTCTGTGACCTTCACCTCCTGGATACGGCTCATCCTGGCCAGGAGGCAAGCCCCCTACCTGCTGGGTTTGAAGGTTTGAAGCCCCACACAGGAGGAAAACTCTCTGACATGTGACATTTAGACAGGACACGAGCTCCCAGCTAGCCCTGTGTCAGGTCTCTTGGCAAACCTCAAGCAACCAAAAGGTGCAAGGTGTTCAAGATGGTGACAAAGATGTTGGTGGCTGGTTGAAATCTACATGGGAACAGCTCAGACAGGCTTCTAGGTGTGATTTCCCTTGGCATTTTAGCTGTACTGTGGCACATGTGCCCTATGTTTTTTCCAGTCCTGTTTTTCAAACCAAGTTAGTCTTCACCAGTCTGAGTCCATGGGCTAGCTTCTGTGCTGGTACAATGCCAGGGAGAGGATGGAAGCTGATCTGACAGAAAATATGTCAGTTCTGCAGTGATTCTGGCTGAGTCTGGCTGAGAAACTCACACATAATGAAACGCAAGTTTTGTCTAAAGTGCATGGGTGAGTGGCTTGGCATGGGGGAGGTAGTGGGCACTCTCTCCTCTTCCCTGTGGCCTTGTAACTACAGCCTCAGCAGAGGAACGAGAGATGCAAACTGCTCATCATTGCAGATACAGCTGCTGCAGACATGGCAGGGCACAGGTCCTGGCTCTCGGAATGGATGCAGAGTTGGCATTTGGCTGTGGCACAGGCTAGCTGGCTTGGCACCATCGCTTGGCCAGGTCATTGCAAAGCTCCCTCTCCTGGCCAGCACCAACTTGAGACCTTGTGCTTCCAGGGGCGTGCAAACCCGCAGCAGAGCTCAGCTCGGGGATGGCCACGCCGTGCAGAAGATCCCCAAGCGCTGCGTCGAGGTGTGCTGCCACCGGCTCGGAGTGATGCAGCCAAGCGACTCTGCCGTCGGTGCTGGCAGGGGCAGGCAGCTGCCCGACGGCTGTGCCTCCCGAGCGGCAAGCCAGCCGCTTATTCCCAGGTTGCAAGGCTCCGTCTTTTCCTAAAAGTAATCATTTCACAACTTTTTGACTTTATTTAAAGGAAACAGTGATGGAAGAATAGCTCGTGTCAAAAATAAAAAAAAAAAAGGGAAAAAAGGCTTTGATCACTTTGGAATTGTCTGGCGGGCACCCCCAAACAAAAGA
>Ga0181612_118436_pt1 | contig 27209 bp, 8 predicted proteins | sample HoacroProtozoa21_FD_119630 | JGI IMG/M metagenome (GOLD analysis project Ga0181612, IMG submission 119630) | Hoatzin crop microbial communities from Cojedes, Venezuel. Combined Assembly of Gp0051906, Gp0051904, Gp0051908
GAGAAGGAAAAAGGAGAAAAAGGCAAAAGAAAATAGGAGAAGATAAAAACAAATCAGGAGAGAACAGAGATGACAAGGACTGGGAAATAATGCAGGTTGCAGGAGAGAAAACACAGAGCAGGTTGAGAGAAGAATGAAACAGATAAGAAAAAAAAAGAGGAGTGAAGAGTAGATCTACTTTTCCCTTGCTGACTGTCTGTAGCATATAACCTAGGAAGAATTAGGATTTCAGTGCTGTAAAGCAAAGAAGATCTCTTCTCCAAAGCTGCAGGAATTGGCTCAAGTCGGGCCCTAGACCCCTCTCATCCATTGAAAATCACATCCAAAAGGCAAGGTGAGATGACTTCTCTTTTGCTTGTTTTTGCGAAGTCCATGGAGGATGATGGGAGGGGACCTGGTGCCCTGGATGGCTTCAGACAATCTGAGCCCATGAGCTAATTACCAAGCCCAAGGAGAAAGGACAGGAGAGTGTTTCTTCCAAGTGCACTATCCCCAAGGATGGGCACATATAAATGGTTTCCTGCCTGTTGAGGAGCCGGCTGCCTGCTATTACTGCACATGAACCATAAAAGAAAAGCAAGAATACGGGCATTTGATGCAGAGGACCTAATGTGCTGTTCATCTACCTCTTAGCCTAATCCAATATAAGACATTGTTATACCTTTTTAACGGCAGTACATAATGCTTGTCATGCATTTTAGAATTTAGTAACAGAAAAACACTATCAGTGTTTTTACTCAGTAATAAATTTTTACAGGTTATCTGGGCTACAGTGGTGTTATTCAGTAGTAATGTATTACGGAGTCATCTCTTTGTAACACACTGCCTGGAATTCTTCATTTGGGGGTCAGCTAAGTCTGCAGAAAACATCTGTGGGTCTCATTTTCAGGCACTAGGGCAGATGTTATTGCTGCCTTTAGTGTAGGTGCTGGCCCAAGCTTAGACTTCTGCTTCCCTGAAAGAAGCTTTGGGCTCTCATGGCTTTGTCTCCACCAAAAAGATACAGGAATCCCAACACACTGAAACTTTAAGCACTGAGGTCACTGGGACAATCTGTGTGTCTACACACACATTGCTTGACAAGGGTCCTAAGCAGCAAGCAAGGCCGGTCAGTATAGATTAGCTCTCCATCTTTCTCTTTGACTATCCCGTAACCTGATTGCCTACTGACTTTGCAAATGATGCAGTTACCTTGGATTAGGTATAAGGAAGCCTTAGACAGGTTTTTCTCTCGTGAGGCAAGCATTGTCATTTTAAACATTGCTGCAGCTGTGGCAGGATGCAGATGCACTGAAATGTTTGAGACAATTTTTTTTTCCGAGGAAAAGATCCTCCATAGTACATTTAACCTATCTGCATGGCATCAGTGAAAAGAAAGTGTCTCTGAGTGTGCAGGACAAACACAGAGTGTGCAGACCTATTTTTAGTCTTAATTTGGTTGTCTGTTTCCTAGGCTGGTTCTGTGATTGAATGATTTTTTATTTATTATTTATTAGAATATTAATTAACAGCCATATATATTCTTGAGATTCATTTCCTCTGCAGATGAAAACAGTCTGCCTCGTTTTTCTTTTAATGCATAAACCATTTGCTGCATGTTTACAAAATGATATCAAGTGTAAATCTAGTCCTGATAAGCAAACTTGACAAGGAAATAACAGCATTCAGTGCTCGTAAGAAGGGAGGGTGGTAGAGAAAGAGAAAGAAGGAAAGAGAAAGAAAGGATAAGATCTCCAATGAAATCAGCACAATGTGCTCCTTTAGGATTGGTTCTAGGGCAGATAACTTTTTATTCCTCCATAAACAGGTCAAAGAGTTTCGGCATCAAAACTGTATTTACCGAAGTTTTCTGTCATTTGGTGAATTGATCACATACAGTAAATAAACCTTTGTAAATATGAAACCAGATTAGCATTTTCAATTTTTTTCAAATGCAGCATGCTCTTTTAAATGGTTGGGCATTTTTCTTAGACATTTAAATCCTATGCAAATAGTTACAGCAAATATATGAATCAGAAAAATGCACTTTCAACTGCAGTGACCACTCCTTTCTGTATCTCCTTTTATCTGAAAATAGGCAAACACAGGACTGAGTTATTTCTATTTGCTTTTTTTGTTGAATATTTTTAATGGTTTGTACCGACGGAGGGAAAAACTGATGTTTAGTTAAAGTTGATACAACCCACAAGTGGACGTGTCAAAACAAGCTATAGAAAGTTACTTTTGATGTGTTTTATTGAGATATCTATGGTACTTTCCAATTACCTTATGCCAAAAAAGGTAGCTCTACTGAAAAATTATTTCTTTTGAAAACCACAAATAGAACTTGTCAGCCTTTTGAATGTTCTTCAGTGTATTTAAAGGGATTCTTCTTAAAGTAACAATTGTCTGTTGCTCAGAAAAAAAAACCAAGTAAAAAATCAAGTAATACAATAAAATCAGTTGACAAAAATCTTTACATGAAGTACCTAATTTCATTTAGGTGATGATATCAGGTCACAGTTATTTTATGTGAGTGCATACATGTGTTTTTGTCTTCAGTAGCTGCATGTGCAGGAGTTCCAAAGTGACAGTGTTGAGTGTAGAGAGGCAAGTTATTAGCTCTGTGATTGTTAGTGCTCTGAGCCAAAACTATGGAATATTTGATGACACTTGGGTGTCCTTTCTATTTTAGGATTCTTCCTCTTACTGCAGAGAAGCAATCCAACCTGAAATTTTCCAGTATTGTCTGTTTCCTCCTATTTTAATCAGACTTTAAAACTGCTACTGAGAAAAAAAAAAAACAAAAACGTGTCCTTGTGTTCTTTTTCCGTACACAGAGATATGGTTTTCCCCACCTTAAACATACATGATTTGAGTTCAAAGGCTTAGCTTCCTGGGTGATAGTGAAGGTCTGTTGTATAGCCAAAGCTTCAAGAGGATACTGGGGTCTGAGATGTCAGAAAGCATGCCCAGGCAGGGGTGGGAGGTTTCTCAGTGAAGGTGGGTGGGATGGTAACCTTGACACCTAAATATCCTGTCTTATCCATGACTGTTATAACCACACGGTGAGAAAATGGGAAGAAAAAGCCTAATAAAATGGCTTGTGACTTTTACAGCTAGAAAGCGTGGGAGGCTGGCTGTCTGTGCATCCTCCTCCTGCCATGGTGGAAAGCTGCAGGCATCACTTGCCCTGCCCCTGGAGGGACCATAACTGGGTGCACCAGAGCCTTGGGAGAGCCACCTTCACCCTGGGATGCTGATGGGTAAACCAAACACACGCAGCCCTGCTCAGTGCCACCATGGACATCCATGACAGGTGCCAGTGGGGCTGAAAGAGAAGCTGGCAGTCATGCCCAAAGAAGAGTCGGATGTCACCAGCCCTCCAGGACTATCAGCCACAAGAGTGCAAGTGCATGCTCAGGCTAGAGAAAAGAAACTGCTGCAAGGATGGGAGCTTCCAGGGAAAGCTCTATAATCCCTGAGAAGCAGATTTCTCCAACATGAAAGATCAACTCTTTCTGAAAAAAGTAGAGCACAAAAAGCCCTCGCACTGCCCAGGAGCCTCTGCCTGAGTGAATGGACCCAGTCACGCTACAAAAACTCATGATTAGAGAAGGACAAAGGGTTTGTGGTTACTCTGAGAGGAGGCATGCAAATATCAGTGTAGGAAAAGCTTCCCTAGTTTGTTCAGAGCTGAGAGTCCTGACTGAACCTCTAAACCTGCCACCCTGGCATTGCACTCTAGGGTATCTTTTCCACATCATACTTGTCCTCATTACCCATGTCAGAGCGTGGCCCACATTCCCAAGGCAGAATGGGTAGGTAGGCTTGTATCTATGCCATATACCAGGAGCAGACCCTACCATGAATAATCCATCTGTACCGGGGGTTTCCTGACAAAGCAATTATCAGCCAGTGTAGAGCTGAGGTGCATATACCCATAGTCATGAAAGGTGGGATGAAGATCCCAAAGCACAACAATGGGCAATAAAGATTTCCCAATATAAGGCCATGCACCATAAAAACCCGTAATAGGCAGTCTGTATCCTGAAGAGCTTCCTACCAAAAGAGATATGAGACAAGGAGAAGGTAAGTGATGGCTTGAAGGTGCAAATTAGCTCCCTTAAGCTTTGTATCTCTTTGCTGTTTATGTGCAGCCATATTCTGTATTGATTAGACTGCCAGTCTCCATTGGATTGGTGCCTGCTAGCAAAGCCTCTGTGTCCTCTTCTCATCCACAAAATTACCCATGTGCGTGCGCTCTGGAAGCATGCAGACTTCTAAGGTTCTGTATCTATCTCTATGTGTGTGTCCTTGAGTGATGAGCCCTGCTTTAGAAAGAACTGGAAATAGCTAAGACATAAAATCCATCATAGTACGACAGGGTGGAGAAAAATGAGAAGAGGAAAAATTGCAGATGACATTAATTTGTACAAAACATTTACATGTGTTTTGATAAAACCATTGCCATAATATAGTGCAGCCTCTGGTAACTTACACAGCTTTTAGTGCACTAAGGTGTTGTCATTTTTACTGTTTTCACTGCTGTTTTACTCTTTTATTAGCTTCCTTCTGTTTTATCTTTTGATAGATGTTGGTAGTTTCTCCCCCTTTTGTGCACCAGAGCCTCTTGAAACATAAATCTGCTGGTTTAGAAGATGTAGTTAGAGATATTACGATAGGATTAAGAGCACTCTTACCCCCTTAATACAATCCTTCATTAAAATACTTTTTCATTAAATTACAAAGTGTATGTTGCTGACTTTTATCATTTGTTACCTTTGGTATCTGCAACTGAAATCTTTATTGGCTATTATTAAAATATGTTCACAAAGAAGGTTATGGTGGATTGTATTATAGAAGTGGCATTAGAACATCATGAACATCTCAGGAAGAAAAAACTTAAAAATTGATAAACAAATCTGTATATGGCATGACACCTAAAGGAGAGTGAAACACAGCCTCAAACATATTCTTAAATAAGAATACCTGAGACTTTCTATCAGTATCTGAGCAAAAAGGGTTTGTGGAACGCTAATAGGTGTAGTATTTCCTACAATGAATTATGCCTGCTGACTTCTGTGAGTAAGGACTTTGCCTAGTATTGAGTGCTAGGATTGGGCCTAACTTGGCTCCTCATGGTAGAAAAGTGTGCTTGCTGCAAGCCACTAGCTGTCAAAAATGAGCAACCTGCCAGCATCTGGGTGAGGTCTGGCTCTTCTGTGCAACAAGGAATTTGGAGGACATTGCTATTTTTTGACAGTGGAAGGAACCAGATCAGGTTTTAACTTGACTGCAAATTAAGAGCTCACTGGGCATAAGAAGAATACTCCTGCAAAGAGCAAATAGGCTGAGCAAGAAGAAGTGTGTGCCTGATCTTGCAGGGAGCCTATTAATGGAGTTATTAAAAAAAGCCATGTTCTGCTATTGGTGAAAACGTTGCCCGTGACTCATGGGCTGTATCAGTACAGCATGAGGTTCTCTGCCCACAGCCAGCTTAGCTGGTGTGCTTGACTTCTGTGCAAGCATTGAGCTTCCATTTAAAAAGCAGCCTGTCTGCCGAGTTACTCTGGCTGTCTGCAATTAACCCCTGGCCAGCCCGCATGGATTCAGGATAGCCAGGAGATAATTTGCTCCCATCCCTGCTACTGTGCAGTCTCACAGTCAGCAAAGTAGGCAGATCCAGCTGTTAAAGCCAGCTGTTGAAAACCACCTCTGATGCCTTCAGATGCCTGCGATATTGTCTCCTTTTCTGGGACCCATGCCACACAGCTTGGCTCAGCCAGCATTTCCTCCTTCTCGGCTGTTTTCTCCAGCTCAGCACTGGAAATCCCCACTCAGTTCCCCTCTCCCCCAGCCCATGCCCCCAGGGCCAGCCATCGCCCACCTACCCTGGGTGATACCTTCCACCCAATGTTGCTCTCAGCATGGTCCACCTTCCCATGCAGCTGAGACCGCAAACTCACACGGTTTTGCCCTGTGCGTTCGTTTTTGTGGAGTGCTGATCCATCTGTCAAAAGGGAGCATGGCTGAACCAGAGTGGCCAGGAGCTGTGGAGACATGGATTTCATCAGACAAGAAGTCCTTACATCTGTTTATTCTCTGTTGTCATATCCCTTCTGTTTTGTTCACTGCCTGGTCTTCTGGACAGCGAGAAGGTCAGAGCCCCTCCCCAAACTCCACGTCTTTATGTACATCCATCTGTTATCGTCATAGACATACAACCCCCTTTCGATAAAGCTTGCTCTTGGTACTTCAGTATGGCCAACATAAAATGTTGAGTCTGTGAAGTTACCAATAAATGACAAGATTTAAATACAACAAGAATCCAGGTCATTTTATTTGCTGCAAAGTTTCAAAGTGTTTGAGATACATTCTGATCATGTTTCCCATCTTAATCCTTAAGTCTTCTGAGCTAAAGACTTTTACAGAAAGAGAAACTGAATATTTTGAAACAAACTCCTTATTCTGGTAGGGTAAGCTTTAAGAAAGTCGCCAGTGACTATGCGACATGAAACAATATACAGAATGTGGGGGATTCTGACACGTTGTAGCAAAACTTCAAAGCAAGTTCAGCCAGAACAAGAGTTCTTTATTTGATGAAGCTCTTCAAGCTTAAGACAAGAACTGATAAAATCGATATTTATTTTCTCAGAAATATTAAAAATATTTATTATTTTTCTAAAGTAGAATCACCTTCTTTTGACTATTAGTTTTTTAAAACCTAAATAAAAATTTAAAAACAAAACTAAAGCAAACTTAGAATATAGAAAAGTCAAGTTAAACTTTTAAAATACAGACAAAATTTTGTTTGATGCAAAGTGCCTTTGAACAAAAATGTTTAGGGAAACTTTGTTCCACCTGGTAGCCAAGTAAAGCAGCCGGGCATTTGTTATTCCTGTAATGCTTCACAAGTCAGACTGGATCCTATTGTTGTCCGTATATGGTATAAGCACACCTGTATATGTAAAATGCAAGATAGTGTAAAAAAGTATTTGTGAAATGTTGCTGGTGATTGGGCTTATACACAATGAATTGGAAATATGCAGAATGCTGATCATTATAATAATCTTCATATGCTCATGCCTGTGTTTCTTTTATTAAACTTCTTTTCAAGTTTCACTATTCATTTCGAAAGACACAAAGATAAGAACTGAGAAAATACGAGCTGTCTGCCTACATTCATCTACGAAACCATGTCTTATTTGTTTTTTCTGCTGGAGTGCGGGACCAGATGTGAAACAAACATTGGCACCAACTGAATTTTTGTAAGAGTTTTAAACCTTTCAAGCTTACTTCTACCAAGTAGTCCTCCTCTAAGTCACCTGTCTGAAGCAGAGAAGAGGACAAAAGGCCTGTACATCTTCACTTTTGCTGAAGACTTTTGTACCTGTGTGCAAGGAAAGCCTGTAGCATGGGCAAGAAACTCAATGATCCCAAACCGAATTCCCTAACAGAGCTGATGGTAATGGGAGGCCACAGACATGCTCTGTTGCAAGACTCACTTTCCTCCCAAAGCCTCCCTGCTGTAGATCTACTACAGCTGATGGAAAAGGGGGGGGATTTTCAAATTGCTTGCATAAGAAAATAGGAGAAGATATGGTCAGCTTTTACTTACCTTTACTGAAAAAGGAAAAACGCATGAGAGGGATGAAACTGGTGATGGGGGAGGACAGACAAGTGTCAAAACATTTCCCCCATCATTTTACATGCGGTGAGCTGAGGGATGGGACAGGACGAGTGACGTACATGGACCTCTGCTACACCTTGCCCAATGGGGTTGCAAAAATGGGAGAATTCATTGTAGGGTCAGTCAGCAGACTGCTGGCCACCTCTAGTGGTCGCTGGGAGTTGCAGGTAATTCATACTTTCTAGAAACATGCTCTCGGTATGTCTGAAGGCATTCGGCACTGACTGTTTCACGCTCTGAAATCTGGGAAAGATCCAACCTGCCTCACTCAGAGAGGTTTTAGCAGTGCTTCTTCTCAGCTGGAGCAGCCCCTTCCTTCGGTTTCACCTGAGGCAAGAGGAGAAATGGCCATCAAAGATGCAGCACTCATGAGTTTTATGGGAACAAGTATGAATTCTCCAGTAAGCAGAAGTGTGCCATATCCACCCTTTGCATTGCTCTCGGTGGGAGCTCTGCGAACAGCCTGCAGTACGGAAATGGCAAGGTGGACAGACTTTTGGAGACAAGTACAATAAAGGAAAGCATTAATTTAAGAGATTCTGCCAGAGTGCATCAACAAGACTGACTGCACTTAAAAGAAAAAAAAAAAAAAGAAAAAGAAAAAGGAAAAAGAAGAAAGCAAAAAGAGTCGATGGGAAAGTAGGATGGTCTGAAAGGAATTGTCAATTTTGGTGAGAAAGAGAGATGCACACAAGAAAAATGTAACTTTAAAATACACAGTCACATGATGTCGGTATGCTTAATGGAGAGAAGGACTATATTAATCTGTTTGAATTGCTAATTGGGGATTTAGTTGGCTAGATTGGGGGTTATAAGATTAAGGCTTTTATTCTGTGTTTTTGTTCTTTTCCAAAGGTAGGAATCCTCTATAGATCCTCGCTCTTGGGAATCTAATGCCCTCAAATGTACAACTCGGCAGTCGGTGAGCAAGCTGATAAAGCATTCCTCACAGATACTTAATGGGTACATTCTGTATCTCCGTCTGTATCTCTCTGTCTGCCTATCTTTTTTTTTTTTTCCCCCAAGCACACTTGGAGGAAGGTAAGCAAATAAAACACAAGCTAAAAGAACTACCTCTTCCCTTCATGTTTATAGATGTTTTTCCAGAAGTCATTTCCATTTATGGAAATAGCTCTCTAAATTTCTCCTGTTTCAATAGTTAAGGTCCCTATTTTACTTCTAGTTGCTTCAGCTGATTGGGACAAAATGGAAAGAGGCCCTCAGGACTTTACACATCTTGCATTAAAGCTGTACATCAAAACATGCCAGACTTATGGTTGGACTTGATGATCTTAGAGGTCTTTTCCAACCTATGATTCTATGATTCTCCTTGGAGGACAAGGCAGCTTCATGCTAGGCAGGTCTGACATAGCAGGACGCTTCCTGTATTGCCAGATCAGGTCCATCACTTGCTATGTTCCTTTCTTGGGCATGGATACCAGAGTTCACTGGAGGAAGCACAGTTTACATTACCCTTTAAAAACTACAAGTCCTCACCACACTTGTTGCAGTACAATAACAGAAATAATAATACGGATGTGGAGCAAAGGAGAGCCTTTGTTTTTTAAAATACCAAGGGGCTCTTTTTTGTTGTAAGGTTGTTTATTTATGTGCACAGGGAAGCTGTGAGGTTGTTATTTACAGAGCTTCCAGTGGAGAGCTGTGACAATTTGAAATTATTGACTCATTCTTTAAAAAGGCAAATACAGTAAAAATGTGTTATGTAGTAAAATGATTACAAGTGTAAAGTATATACAAAATCTCTCTCCAGAAATCTTGTTAGAATTATTACCTGTATTTCCCCAAAAGTCAAGGCAACATATCTTCCCAATTGTTTTTGTGGCAGAAACATCAGAATAGACATTTTTATCACTCAAGGAAAATCACGGTAAATTCTGTGTTTGCTGAAAACGAGGTAACTGTCCTCAGCCAGAAGGTGAAAAACAAATTATCCAGGTAGAGCCTTGTTCACTCTCACAGGGAGCTTCTCTGCTGGGTACAAGCAACTGCCAAATTAATTTGTATTTTCTGCTCGTACACTTCATTTCCCCAGTGTTCTGCAATTGTTTAAAAAATTGTAACCATTCTTATGTTGGTAGAGTACTCCTGACTCCCAAATTTCCTGTTTAGAGCCATTTTGCAGCTGTAAGAATGGTTATTTGTGGTGCAGCTGTAATGATGAACTGGATTTAGGATGTCAGCAAAGCTGGGTCTCACATTTTTCTTACGGGGTCCAAAATCTTTCTTCTCTGTTATGTGGGTGTACTCCTACCCTGATCAGAGCCTTGATGAAGTCAGAAAAGGACAAGAAATGCTCAGGGATGCACCAGCTTTGATAGTAGATCAGGGACCCAGCAGGTCATGGCAACCTGCCCACTTTTAATGGGATGAATCTCATAGGAAATTTTGCGTAAAATCCATTGTCAAAACAGTGCCAAGTCAGATCCTTCAGTTATAACAGAAGAACCAAAATATGGCTCTGCAGGGAGCTAAAAGCAGGCTAGCAGATGCTGCTGCTGTGTGGTTAGAAGTACCACATGACATGGTGAAGAGCTGAGAGGGGTGTTTTTGAGAAATTGTTGTTAAAAATATTGTGCATAATGCAACAGTGGAGAGAACTCCAGAAAGTTTGGGGCACAAGGAGTTAACACGTCGATGAAACTGATAAACAGTTCCAGAACTGGGAACAGCAAGAGGAGTATTCCTGGGTGAGAAAGGATTTCAAATCCATTCGCTGTTCAGGCTTTTTGGATTTAGAGGCCGCAATAAGTTACAACACAGGTGACCTCCTTTTGCGGAGTGTTTTGTCTCCACAACATGTCCACCTTGTTGAGATGGAGTGTGTGCTTCTTGCAGACTGAAAGAGGAATTGCCGCATTTCTACTCAGGCAAATGAGCTGTGCTGAGGAGAATCAAATAGCTACTCCTGGAAGACACTTGTCTTCACTGATCCAAATTTTAAAGCGTCTTATAGAATTCACTCATCACCCTACATCTGTCCCCTTGTCAGTTGGGCTTGATCAGTATGGCTCGGTTCCTTTGTAGAGATTTAAAAGCTTCCCATTCTTCCTTTGAAATGTGGGAATAAATCGCATATTGGGTTTTGCAAAGTGAGTGAACGGCCCCTTTCAACTAGTCAGCAAAAAGTTTCAATAGAGGAATTAAGGCCGATGGAGGAGGAAATGTGATTCTGGGCTTAAAAGTTGTTTTTGGTGCAGACTTCTAGAAACCTAGTGCATACATTCATTGTGTGAGTAATAATGGAAAAGAAATGTCTTAAACAAATACCTTTTGTAGGATAAGTTTAATGCCACAATCATATTACTTGGGTTGACTGCAGAAATGGGAATGCAAATGATAAACCTTTCCCAACAACACTAATCTGAGAGGAGCTCTCTGGGAAGAATAGCATCTGAAATATTGTATACAATGAAATATTGTGTCCATCCCTACCCCCAAGGTAGAGGTCTTCTTCCCCTCTTCAAGCAAGTGGCACTAGTCGGATTACAGTGTAATCATAACAAATAAAGATGGGAAAAGCTATTGGGCCATTTAATCTCTTCCCCTGCCAGTAGAGGATTACTCCTGAAGCACGTTCTTCAATGCCTTGTCCACTTCTGGCTGACCAGAGCAATAGGCTTCCATCATTTTTTCGGGAGATTATCTTTTAGATAAGACCTTAATGACCTATGTCCTAACTACTCTGCACAAATCCTCAGAACTGGATTCCTCAAAGTCAGGCTTAAATACAGCTGTGTGCATGCATTTGCCTGTACTTATTTTTAAAATCAAGCTTTGGGCTGTCACAGGAATTTTGATTAAAGTTATTAACAGTTCTTTGACCAAAACTCCCTTCACTCCCACATCTGTATTAGACGCAAAGAAACTATCTGTCCGTTTGCTTTCAATTCACGTACAAGTACATACTGGAGGTTCTTCTGCAAGTTTTTAACTTGTAAAGAACTTTAAGATCTTTAAAATCCGTGAATGGCTTGACTAAAAATTGCTATCTAGTTCACCTGGCATAATTTGTTCTCTTACAGAGCCCTGGATAAATTCAGGCTTATTTAATGATACATTTTTTGCCTTTTTATTATTCAGTCTATATATTCAGATTTTGAGGGTTTAACAGTTGGTCTGTTATTTTGTCAGGGACTCACATTTTGCTTAGAAAATTGTGATTCTGATGTTATGGTTATTTTTAAATAATAAGCTTGGTAAGACATTTTGTTTTCCTATTCTTTCACTGCACTTCCTCCATATTGTTATTACCAGTGTACACATTATTACTAGTGTACAGATATTCTTGTATGTGCAGGAGTACATATAGGGTCAACATAGTCCTAACTACTTTGTTTTAAAGTAAATGCTAAGAGAACTCCAATTCTGCAAACTTTAGAAGCTTGTTTTACTTTGAACAGGAAGAGAAAACAACAACTGTAACATAACATACAATCAAATAACGGCTCGTTTCTCCCCTAGTGAAGAGAGGTCAGCTCTTCCTTTCTCAGGCGCTGGAGCAGTCAGATTATTAGCAAATTCTGATAACGAAAATAGGGGGGGAAAGCTAATTTAAGTATGAACCGTCATACATTTAAGCTTGTAGACATGTAGGACCAGGATGTAATTTGATACAATGCTGTCAAAAATTTGATGAATGGAAAAGGTATTAGGTACTCAGGTTTAAAAGGAATCTTTTTTGATGTTTATGGTTTTGCATCTGGATTTGTTGATATTTATTAGAAAAAAAGGACTGGCCCTTTTTGTTCCTGTAATAGAAATTACATTTAAAGGAGGATTCCAAGGGAGAAATGAAATAGGAATGTGATATAGATTGTGCAGACAGTCTCAGGCAGACATCCTGCCAGAGAAAAAGGTCATACAGGATCATGGTAGAAGGAAGTCAACAAACTGTGATGGTCTTGCATGTTGAGTGGCCAGGGCTTTGTAAGATGGAGCAAAAAGGATGAAAAATGCAAGGTCAGTAGCAAGTCGATTGGACAAATGATTTTCTTTTTTTTCTGAAAGGGAAGACGAAACTGTATGTGAGGATGAAAGTAATCCCAAGTCTTCTCTAATCAATAGTTAAGGCGAATATGGTTTGTCCGTGCTGATTCAGGCTCATTAACTCATTTCTTTGTCATTGCAGAACGTTCATGAATTTCATTTGACTATTCAATTATTTACAAATTTTCACCTAAATCACCAACAATTTTTTGTCATTAAACATATGACAAGAAGTCTAAACTACTTTTTGCAATTTTCCATTGTTAAACATCCATTTATCTAATCAGAGTCTATTGTTAAAAAGAAGTCCAAGGTTTATCTGTACAAAGCCACAGAAATTTCAGACAGCAGAAGTTTCCTTTGTAATGTTGAAGGTAGAGATTTCCAATTGCTGAAAACAAAGAAGAACAGGAAAATGGATGCCAGTGATAGGCAGGGTTGATTGATTTCATTACAAGCTGCGAAGACAGTCTAAACACTGCTGTGTAGAAGCTAGATGTACAATAGTAAATAAAGGGGAGTTTTCTTTGGCCCGGGGGCCAGCTGGCACGGCCTGGCATAGCTCAAACCCATGCAGCTTAATTTTCTCCGTCCCCCAGAAGACTAGCTGCATCCCCTGCTGCTTATTGGCAGTGGTCCCTGGTCTCCACCAACCCCTGAACTGTGCCCAGACCTTGTCAGGGAAAAATGAGCTGCCTGGCACAGGTCAAAACTGTGCCACGCGCCGAGCCAGCAGTTTCCCAGCATGGGGGATCGCTGGGCGGAGGGCAGGCATCTCTCCTGGTCCTGCTTCACTTTCCAGAGCAGGCTGCAGTCCTGCGTGCCCAGCCTCATGTTAAGCTGCACATGCACAATTTTATTGATTTCAAAGCTATAAAAGAATAAATAATTTGCTCTCTTTTTTGAAGGTGTGATAACTTTAGAGGTATTCCTGACATAAGGTAATAGATAGTAGGTGAAAAGACTGGGATACTGGACAAAGCAAGCAAAGCATATAAATGATGCAAGAGATGCTTTGCTTTGGGTGTATAAATAGAAGGAGAAATGTGAAGAAAAACTCATTAAAGCAAAAAAAATGGACTTAGTTTCTCTATACCTAAATTGTATCTTCCAGGAGAAAGTGTTCCCAGGAATGTTAATACTTTTTCTCAAATCTGCTTGAAAATAGTTGGCAGGTCTGATTAAGTCAAAGATAAATCTAGTTATCCTCATAGCTGGTTTGACCTCAGTAGCATTTTTTTGATTGGTTAAATGTAATTGCCATTCTCATTTTATTATATCTCTAATTGGTGCAAAGTTTCTTTTAATTTAGTGGCATCTAACTTACCTTGCAGTGTGTTTTGGTTCTAAGCAATTTCAGTCTTAAGCATACTTAATTCCCTTCTGAGATCCTCCATCACTAGCAACACAAGATCAAATAACCAACTAATTAAAATTTATGTCCATCTTCTATTGAAGTCATCATTCATATCCCCTTGAGTAGGTGATTTCTGACTGTGTGATCCCACGGGAATATTTTTATGTCTACAGTAATATGTGAGTGTGGAAATGTGGAGTTTATTCTATTTCATTGCTGTGTAAATGGAAAAGGTTTCAATTAAAGAGGTTTTTTTTTTCAGTTGTCAGATAAACTGTGCAAAGATTTAGCTAAATTTGCTTTGCTGCGAGGAAACAGTGTAAAGTTCTATGTATATCATTTTCTCATAAAAAATGTACATCAGATAAAATAAACTTCATCTTTCAAGAGCCACCCTTTTTCTGTTATTTCCTTGTAGTCATAACTCTTTCACTGGAAATGGGGTGCAAACACTTTCTGAGCAGTTAGTATCCGTCTGAACATGTCATTTAGGGTATTGGGTGAGTGGCCATCTCTTCTGTGGGTGAAAAATGGCCTTGGCTGTACTTAACAACAACCTTACCTCCCTGGATATATCTGTGTTTGCAAATGAAGCAAGGCCAAGGCTCAAGCCCAGACCAGACTAGCAGTCCCCCATCATCCACGCAGTTTTGTTGCATGTTGGCACCCCACATCATCAGGGGAGGGCATGTGCCTGTGGCCATTCCTAAGAGGCAGCACGAGCGAGAATGCAAACTTTTGGGCTCCTTCTGGCTTACACAGTACTCCAATGTGATCCCAGATGGATTTGTACCCTGCAGTGCATACTCACATGCCATTTTGCAATGCAAACAGTTCTTACTAAAGGTTTCATGCTATGAAAACACCACCCTGATGGGCAGGAGCACAGCCCTCACATGATTTCAAAAACATAGAACTACAGAAGCACACACAAAGAACTATCACCATGTCTTAAGGCCCCCATTGGCAGCAACATACAGTCCAGAAGAAACCCAGGACCAAGTGCTGTGTGGCATGGATTTGGCTAGGTGACACCATTTGGTCTCAGGCCTGTTTTATTTATCATGAACTGCAACATCTCCTTAGCAATCTAGATGCATCAAGACAACCTTTATGAACACTTTCCACATGAGGGCAAGGAGAGGGAATGGTCCTTCCTCTCTGCAGTGCACCCACTGAGTCCTTGCTTCTCCATTCACCCAGGCAGAGGAAGCCATCTGAGGACAGCTCTGCAAACACACAGACCTTTGAAATGACATCTAAGTGGAAAACTGTAGCACTGCAGAGGTGCCTCCTGTTAGCGAGAAATGCTAATTGTCGTGGAAAGAAACTAGAACAGGACTTGGACCGAAGAGAGTGTCTAAGAAAATGGTTGTGCATGCAAAAGTGGTGAAGATAAAGCAAAGAGAGTCGTGGTTTCCTGATAAACGGAGTCCTCAACAGGTTTTCTGAGCTAAAATTAAAAGACTGGTGATGTCTTCAGCACCATTATTTATGCCATTCTGTGGTTTAGTTACTTTTATTTAGGTGCTTTCAATTATGTTTGTGCTGCATTTCTACTGAGTCAGGTCCATCTTTTAGCATATCCGGTTGGTGTGAAGTCTTTCCAGCCAGGACAATTCCCAAGTACACAGTGTCCTCAGTCCCACAAAATAATAAAAAGTTACTGTGGGACTGAATACCTTTCCTGCACATTGCACCGAGTTTGCCTGGGTCGCTGCAGGTAAGTGTGAGCTGTGCTGTTGGTGCTCTACGCTGGTTTCCTCCTCATGGTGTGTCTGCTTTAGCACAGCTCCGTACACCAGGCAGATACACCCAGCTGCCCTGGGCAGTGCTTCAGAGACAGGACACCACCAAAGCAGGGCACTCAGAGAGCTTCCAGGTCTCGGGGCTGAGGAGGTCACACACCTCTGCATCTGGCTCTGGACAGGTGATGCAACCTCTGGTGTGGAGTAGGCAGGGCAGAGGGTGGGCTTGGCTGCTCAGGGGATGGTGCTGCACCCCATGTCCTAACGAGAGGTTGGGTCTCAGCCCGGGCCACTGCTCAGATTCCCCAGGGCAGCAGAGAAGCGACCTGCAGATACAACCAGAGAGTCAGTAGGAAAAGACACTAGCAGTGGGCCTGTCTCCATCGCAGGCAGAGTTGTCCAGTTAGAAAGGAGTTGCACAGGGCTTGAAGCTCCTCTGACCCCACAGGCTTTCGATGCAGGCATTTCCAGCACCAATGGCAGAGAAAAAGGTGTGAGGATCCTTGTCTGTGAGCAGTTTAGAAGAAATAACTTATAGTGGTGATTGCTAGTCGTCTCCTTCCCAAGCATTTCAGTTTTGTTCAGAAATTACTGTGGAATTGGTGCAATTCAGGCAGGTGGATATGATTGAAAGCTTCTAACAGGAGAGAGAGGATGAGAAATACCATGTAGTGGTCCTAGGGACGTATTTCTTCTCTGGCCTCCTATGTGGGGCCATAATTAGAGATCTGATTTACCATTATTGCATGATTTATTTCCTTCAGTTCTTGCTTCCACCAAGTCTAATAGATTTCTCATGTTATTAGATAACCCTCTCTGTGAGCTGTTGTATAGATAATGGTTTCATGCCCCAGACCCAGAGCTTTAATTTTCACGAGTGCACTTAAAAAAAAACAATCAGGCAATGAGTTATTAGTCAAGTTATTAGTCTCAATTGTGTCACCATTAAATAATTTGGTCGCTTTCTTAGCTACAAGAGCAATCAGCTGAGTGTCTTCCTGGTCTCCCGGCTGTGGAATGAGCCCAATGATACCTTCATTATCCCATCAGAAGGGCTCACAGCACTCGGGTGCCAGCGCTTATTTGGCCTGATGTGTCCAAGCCTCAAGTTTAGCACTTAAACCGGTACTTGCATCCTGTAGAGTTCAATGGAATTATAGCAGATTCTTTGTTAAGTAGAATATATTAAAGTGCTTATTTCACTTTAAGGAAAAGCAGTAGTGCTTTGTGGCATTTTGGATGGTGAGGGTGTGGATCCATTTCTTCAACCACAGCAGGTCCCCAGGAAAGCCACTCCCAGCTATTGGTATAGACTTGTCTGTTTCGAAATTGTATATCAAGTTACCTGGGCTTTGGGAGTCTGATCGCATCAGAGCCAGAGTCCACCGTGAAGTGAAGGGCATTTGATGCGTAATGGATGTCGTTCAGCAGCGGGGCGAATCAGGCTCTTAAGCTTTTATTGCATCCCACAACGTGAAAGTGGAGAAGTCCGAGTTTTATTTAGCTCCATAAAATATTTAACCTCAACAGTGATGGAGTTGATAAAAAACTGTATTTTGTATAAGGCTTCTGTTTCAAGGCTATCCTTTTTATGATTAGCCTGTACATTCTCAGAAAAAGCAGTATCTATTATTACCAGAGAATGATCCAATAAGTGTCTTGGGTATTTCTGCCAAACTTCTGTGCAGGTTCCTAATGAGGGAGATATTAAGTTAAAATCAATGTGGGAGTAGTTCTTGTAGACCAGGGGAAAGTGTGTCATTATTTTTGCTGTCCAAATATAGTATCATCATCCATTAACTCCCTAGCTGAAAAATATCCTCTCTCTCACTGGGATGCTGATCAAGTCATGTTCTTGTATATGATTTCTCTTAAGACATGCTTACCATGTATTTTAACAGGAGGAGTGACGGCAGGAGAATCTCAAAGCACTGAGAATTTTTGTGCTTCTAAATTTTAGCTGTATCCTACAAATCTCCAAAAATAAAAAGGAAAGAAGCCATGATATCAAAAACCATTTGTTGTAGGCTACAGGTAGTAGATTTACCCAAACAGACCGTTCTAAAAACCTGAAACTTGAGCTAGCAGTTATCTGGGAAGGTGGCTCCAGAGTCTCCAGAAACATATCAAGTCTGAAAGTGCAAGAAACAATAATTATCATGAAGAAATTCAGGATCTGGTGTTCAAGTAAGTTAAAACTATGAAAAGACAATATAATCCACGATATAGATGCTTTTAAGAATCTGATGTTCTAACTAGAGCTCGATAATTCTTGTCTGAATATTTTGTATCCTCATAATGCATTTTGGGGTTTTCTGAAACTATTGATGGATTTGGGTTAAACAAATTGAAAAATTTTGACTGAAAAAAAATTTCAAAAGCATATTTCAGATATGCATTGAATAGAAATTCATTATGGGTACTACTTTCGGTCTGAGGGAAGAATTTAAAATAATTTCTGAAGGAAAGTATAACAACAGAATCCTTCATCTCTTCTAGATTAATGTCACTGTCTGTTTTTGTGTTTCTAGTTTGGTCACACAAATGAAAACAGAATTATTCACCCAGCTCTGTATTTGCTCACATTGATATGGAAATGCTATTGAGAAATTTATTTCACTGAGCATCTTTAAAACAAGATATCTCAAATCTAAAGCTTCTGCTCACTTCAGGTGTAGGAGGGATCACTGAGAGAGGCAAAAGCTTTCTAATCTTAAGTGAGAGACAGCACATATAATCTACCTTGTTTGGTGTTTTCTGGCATTGTGATCACCCCCACTATGGCTTTCTCAGGGCAAATAGTAGAATGTTCTTCAGGAACATTTCATTTAACATAAACAAAATGCAGGTCTTTGCAAAAAAGACCGTGACAAGCCGTAAGTGAAAGGCGTGCTGCCTACAACCAGAGTCTGTCCCAGAGGGACCTCCCCATGCACCTGGCAGTGGCCATGCCACCAGGCTTTGCAGCAGTTCCTGAGGGTTGTTTCCAGCAAGGGCTTCCTGACCCACCAGGGAGGGGGGCCTGGGCATGCATGGGGCAGCCCTTTACAGTAAAGGCAATCCCCGCTCTCGTTAACCCCCTTGTTTGATAATGATCCACTAATGGAGAGAATTGAAGTTGGCAGCCTTTGCCTTGCAGCTGTTCTCCACTCCCTCCCACTGAAGACAGGCTTTGCGGAGCTGGTCTGCTATCAGGACATGCTCCTTCACTTAGGCTCTGCCTCCTCCTTGCATCACGCAGTCCTAGCCCGTGGCTGTCTGCACGGTTGAGGCACCCAAATGGCTGCGTTTATCTACTTCAGTGTTGTTTGAAGGCAGGCAGGCTAGTTTTGAATCCTGGATGTCTCGGACTTTCTGCCAGAAAATTAACAGTCTACTATGAACTTTACATTGCATGGTACTAGAATTGTTTAAATTTCTGTTAAATCTTTGTAATTTTTTTTTTCCTTAGCTGGTTACATGACTTTTGGAAAAGTCCTTCAAGTCATACTATAACATTATAAATCACCTGCCGAACGACTAGGATTCAAGGTGACTGATTCCTCACAATTTCTGCAAGATCAAAGGTATGGCTGTCCTCCAAAAGCTGTGATGCTTCACATCAAAGTTCACAATGAAAACTATCTCAATTTTCCTCTTCGGCATTTACATTTGACTTCATGACAATAACATTTCAACCAGCGTGTTCAGCCTTCATTTGTGAGAGGACATAGCTGTGCTCATTAGCATGGCAAATGCAAAAGCAAATGGAGCAACCCTGATTTCAAATCTTCTGTTCCCAGAATTTGTGAGTCTGTTTAAAAAAGTGAATGTCTTTAGCACTGCTATAAATATCCCTTTGGTAAATGCCCCGAGTATCTTTCAATCCACACTGATCCTTGTAATCACAGCCACATTGTTCTGGTCATGTCATTGAAAATGCTTTTGACAGAACAAATGACGATCACCTGTGCTACAGTTTGTAAAAAGCCTAAGATCCAATCTGCTATTTCATCAAGAAAAAACAACATTCAGTTCATTTCTTTCTCTCTTTCATGTGCAATGCTTTTCACTGGGACACACTGGTTTTTTACTAGCTTTTTCAGTTCTTTTTCTCCATGAGCCTCACAAAACAAATAACTGGTGGGAAGTTCATAAAGGAATTGCTTTTACTTGCTTCAGGTGCTGACGGCCTGGAGTGGCTTGTTATGTTGAGGTTTTTTTCTTAAAACAGAAAAAAATTTAGGGACTGGACTTTGCTTTGCTTGAAAGTAAGAGTTCTGCAGATGTGTGATGGCTGATATTCCTGTACCTGCCCTTGTACAGCAGAATTAGACTTTAAAGTGTCTGAAGTTGGTATATTCAGAGAATATCAGTCATAAATACTTTTATGTCTGACTCATTTAAGCTAGAGTTGTAACTTTTGCATTGCCATGTGCCTTTATATTATTGAAGTTTAAAGGAATTCCTTTCGAAGCCTAATGTTTGGCTCGTGATGAAAGAAAATCAAACAGCTTATTTGGAGTTACGTTAAATAATTACATGTGTAACCCTTTAAATGCTAGATATGCAAATAAAGTGTTATACGGTCACTTATATAGCAAAGACTTCAGGCCAAATTCCCCCTATCTATCTCCCTTCCCCAATCCCATTCCTGTTTCTTCTTCTGAAGATATCTGAAACTGAAATTACCCCTAGAAAACATGGTTTAATCAGATAAAATACAATTTAGTTCCTGAAAATATGTTTGTAGTGAAGGACCCAGTTCTGTACCCAGCATTGTTGCTGACATTGTTGGAAATTCAACTGGGTGGAAGACTCACAGGATTATTCCTTCTTTCTCACTGCACTTGCTGTGACCCCCAGTATTGTAGACTTTTCCAGGTGGAAAAAGGTACATCCGAGTCACAGCTACACCTATGCTGTGACTCAGATCTACCTGTAGTCACAGATCCTGGAAGGTAATTGCTGCTGTTTGTCTCACTGAAATGGGCACACTGGTGGGAATTTCAGAAGGCACTAAGAAGGTCCGATGCTGAACCTGGGCAGGAAGACTTCTATCTGTGCAAAATATACATGAATTCAGCACCTACTCTCAAACTATGTTAGAAGTTTTTTGTGTTAACTGACCTAGTAATGCTGATTTTGTTCCAAAGTTTGCATAAAAGAAGGTGCTAAAAACTTAAATCCTGCAAAGGATCTAGGCCTAAAAGAGTCATCCACGGTAATTTAGGAATTTCTTGGATTTATACCCTCTTCTCCAACCCCTCTTAAGGTTAATACACAGGATTATCTATTTGGGTTCTGTCATTTCACTCAAACCATTAAAAAAGATAGAGTCACCCTACAGAGGGACACATTTTCAAAATATTATGGAGCCTCTTTTATCAGATTTGTTTGTATGCTAACTTTTTATTAACTTAATTGCTGTTCGCAATTAAGGAGAGTCCTAAAATTTGCCTTTTTTCATGGTTCAGATACTTCAAGGAGAAGAGTGAGCTTCATCGTATTAGAGCATTTTTGGCTTCTTCATTGCCCTGAACCAGGACAATTTGTTGTCAAAATATGTGAGCAAATATCATAAAGCCTGGGACAAGGAGCAAAATTTTCTCTAATCTCAGGGAAGGTTGACTTTAAAATCTGGGCTATGATTCAGACCAGGGTTTATTTGTTTTTTTGTTTATATCTTTTTTTCTTTCTGTTTATTTGATCCAAAATAATGTCTCCGTACAAAGTCTTTTTCTTCTGGCAAAACTCCATCTGTCTTCAGTTTGGTTTGCTGGAGCTTGTGTTTATGTACCACAGAAAATGTCTGCCTTCACTGAAAGCTTTGCCAGAGTAAAAATCGCATTGTTTGACCTTTACATACAAGGCCAGGGATGGGCATAAACAAGTTCAGATCAAACGTAGAAAGAAGTTTTGTCCTTACATAATTTTAAGAACACTTAAATGTACCAGTATGTATTTTTCCTATTTTTAAAACATTTGGAAAAAGAATACAAAAGGCAGAGAGAAATGTATTTTTGAGCCACAAAATAAACTGCAGCACTGTGAGAACTGAAACAAAAAAATGTATTTTTAGGTGCTTGTTACCACGATGTTACTCTTTTGTTTAGATCACACAAATATGACCATTGCTTAACTTTGTCATTCACTTTGTAAATATTTTGCAAAAGGGAATAAACCACATTCATTTTTGACAGAGTGCTGTTGCATGCAAGGGCACTCACAGTTTGTTTACAGCATACCAAAAGCATTCTGTTAATGAAACATTTCAAGGCTAATGAACCAAAACTTTGCACCAAACAGACAGAGGCTACAAACGCTTTCTTGTCTGCGTTTGTCAGAGTTCACGTTTCAGCTGTGATCTCTGCTCCACCCACTCTGCGCCACTGCAGATAAAACAACATCTCAGATTGACAAGCCAAGTTTGCAAGATTAGCTTTCTATGAAGAAGCCGTAGCAAGTCATGCCATTAACTCTTGTGAGGCAAATACGCTTCTGCTTTTGGGCAAATCAGCTGCCACTGGGGGGCCAAGCTGCTCTCCCGTTCCCCTGAAATTTTAATATCCTATCAATGAGCCTGGCATAATGTCCAGAAGGAATAATGAGCAAGTACCATTTTCAAAGAGGGATTTCATGTGTCTGGTATGCGGTAATGGTCTAGTGGTTCTGACTGCATGAAATCAGTGGTTGGCTTTTGGGAAGATGGTTAGCTTGGCAATGATGATACGATTTCAAGACCTTTCACTATGTTTTGAGGACCTAATTCATTTGGGAGGGTATGTTCCATGCTGGCCACTTCCAAACTGAGTCATGACCAAAGCAACCCAAAGTCTTCATCCTGCAATTCTGTAAGCAGCCAAGTAAGCATCCACGGCAAACTCATGATCCAAGGCTGTTTCAGGCACTACTCTGTGGATCTGTGTTCACTTCTGCTCTGTCTCTGATTTTCTTGTGGCCTCAGGCAAAGTATTCTTACAAGACTTTTTCTAGCTGTGCCTTTGCACAGTATCTGGCAAAGGCCCTACTCTGATTTGGGCCCCCCAAGCAACACCCTGAGTATGCAAGCTATATCATCAGTCAATCTGGAACAACCTTACAGACCAAGCAGAAGTAAGGCTTCATCCAGACACCTTGCAAATACATAGAGTAAGAAAAAGGTGTAAGCAGAGAAAGGGTAGGTGCAGAGAGAGAGATTATTCTAAATCTTTTCTGGTTCATGCTGAAGATAACCACAGAGTCACAGCTGCACCTAACTGTACCAGCAGCCAGAAGTCTCCTGATGCTGTGAAAGTCCTGTGAACGCAGGATTGGGTTTGCATTGTTGCTGCATCTCTGCAGTGCTCCTCACCCAGGCTGCTGTCAGGAATCCAGTCCATCTTGTTTAGAAGGGAAGCTCCTTTGTCTGTGAATCCGAAAACATATGTATTGACACAAACAGTTGATATTTTGATGAATGTAGGATTGGTAATGTGATCTAGAGCAAATACTCCAAGCGAGTTGCTGTTGAAATCCTAGTATTTCATCACTGTCCCTGTTATTCATACATGTCAGTGGGTTGTCTGCTTCGGAAGGCAGACACACACATCAGGTACTTTAGAAGATGCTTTTTGAACAGGGTCTTCTGTATCAATGTGTTGTCCTAGCAGCTTGCCACAGGACTGAGGGCAGATCAGAAAGACATTAGACAGTGTCTATCACCTAAAACAAAAAGGATTTGGTACAAGGAAACTTAAGAAGAGCTAAATGGGAAGTAAGGTCTGTGGTAGGAAAGCATATCCCAGTCATAAAGAAGAGACACACAGTCTTTATTTGGCAGAGTGCCATTATTCTCTACATTGAAATAAAGATAATTTTATCACCACAGTTGCAGGTGAACACACTGCATATCATTGTCCAAATGTGATTTCAGTTATGACTCTAAAATAAACCTATTCCTTGGCCCTTACACTCCATTGTTCTAATAAAGTTACTGCTTCCACCAGAAAAAAAATCCCAAAAATATCTTCTCCGAAGATAATAGCTGTGTATAGGCAACACTACTATATTTTTAAGAACAGTCATTGTCTTTCAGGCAGCTAGAAAGGTTATTCCTACTGGTTTTGAATCTGAGATAATCATCTTCACCATGCACAATGAACAGGCCCTGTCTGGAAATAGAGAGACAACATCTTTAGCCTACTTTTCTCCCAGGAACAAGTTTGAGTGTGGTTTTTGGTTTGGTAGTGGAGTTCTCTGATGTGTATCAACTGAAACATAGGAGTGTTTTTTTATCACTGCCATTTGTAGATGTGGTCCAAGTTACCTTTGGGTAAACCTACTACCTGCAAAATGAAATATGAATAAATTCACCTGCTTACTCTGAACTCCTGCTATTCAGTAGCTCATTTTTTTTCCTAGGCTTTTCACTCCATTAATATGTGAGGTACCTTTAGTTCATAGTATAGGCAGACGCAATTTAATAATCACTTTTTTCTTCAGCCTAAATCTGTGAAATCCCACTGTTGAGAAGTGGAGTCGTTTGCCATTGTGCAGCAGGATTGACGTCCTGTTGAACAGCAGGCAGGGATCACAGCATGCAACAAAAAAACTCTTTAGATGACGTCTGAAGCAATCTTCCAAGTTACTGTTCCTGCGATATGTCCTTCAGGAATAAAAAAATAGAAAGGAAAATCAGTGAATGACTAGGAATTGGTGCTACAAAGTGCTGTTCACCAGCCACCATCCAATTCTTTGTCTGTCCCACAAAGCCTTGCAGGAGATACTCCTGCCTTTTGCCAGACATGACAGCCACTCCTACTGGGCTACTTCAACAGAGACAAGCTCAGAGTAAGGCTGCTTAATAACTGCTGTGTTTGGAGAAAAGAAAGAAGGACGATAGTTTCTCCATTTCAGTTCTTTGGTGGAACAAGTTATCTCTGAGTCTGGCAGAGCTCCTGGGTTTTTAGTATACCCCTTTGCTTTAAACCTTTACTGCTATGATTCTTCTGTTCCCAACATTGCACCAGGTAACAAACCCTGAAGTGATTATGAATGCAAACGTAAAGGCCGATGCTGAGGAGATGTCATCTTGCCTTGTTTGACACAACCCTTTATATCTTGGGTGTGTTGGTAAAATCATCTTCAAGACAGTGAAAGCTGACAGCTCCCTTAAGAAAGGCATGAGGATCTGAGATGGGTTATTTTATGTTTCTTTGAGAGAAGTTTACAGGGAGTGCATAGATAGAATGTATCATGCAAGGGGATTCATTTTAGGAAAAATAAACGTCTGTATTACGTGAGGCTACAGAAGCAGCTTCAGCTTTTCTTCTACGGGAGGTCAGAAATTGAGACAGCACAATGTAGCCAGTTGCTGTCTGGTCTTTTGCTCTTTGGAGCGGAGTCTAAGACCTCCAGTTTCAGAAGTGAGTATTGATTTTGGGTATCCAACTTGAAACTCCTTGAAAGCATGCTTTGAAAAGCAGTAGCAGATCGAAAGAGGTGATCTTTCCATTTCTACAAATCAGGTCTTTTCTAAGAGGATCAAGCTACTCACCTTGGCACGGTTAGATCAATCCAACAACAAAAGTTTTCCAAATTAGTTTGCTCATGAGTAAAGGTGGATTGCACAATGTAAATGCACTACAAGTAATCACAAAGCACCTTTTATGTGTGCTGTATATTTGTGCTTAATCCTGAAATCACAAGTATTTTCAAGCCATATTAGTAGAGAACTAGGATATTGGTATAGTTGAGCATTTTACTGTGAAATTTTTTCTCATTTTGCATGACAAAGGCAAACAAGATTAAGTGTGTTGAATCACTTCCAAACACTTCTCCTCAAGAGCCAAATAATACATGAAAGCAATATTTACAATATTTTTAACATAAATATTGCGAGAAATCCGAAGAGTGCATATTTTACATTTAAAAGATCTCTGCTTCATTAAATTGGTAAGTCAATTAACTAAGGAAAATGTAGCTGATATATATCTGAAATGTGAAAGACATTTTACATATTTTAATTTTTTTATGATATTCTGCTGTGAAATAGGAGTCCATAATTATCTGTCAAAGTCACCAACTTACCTTTTTTTCCTAAGCTACTCCATAATGAAGTGCTACTCTCATAATAGCTATACTACTTTTTTCTCTGAAGTTCTTTCCCACTTGGAAGAATAATAGGTATTGAACATAATTCTATAGAATCAGCTTCTGTAAGGCTAAAACAGGTGTTTAACTGGAAAAGAATAATGTTTAAAAAGGATTAAAATTGAAACAGGAAGTATTTTGTGCCAAAAATATTGTGCTTAAGGTGGCTCATGATCTCAAAGTTGATGTTTCAGACAAAGCTTTACTTTCATTTGGGTGGAATGATTTCTGTATCTTATTATCCTTTCAAATACCTACATAGAAATGCTAGAAAGCCCAGCCAAATAGGTGGACGCACCCTGTATTTTGGCAATTTTGTGAAAGTGACACCTGGACAAACATCTGGGCAGCCTAATCTGTCAGCGGTAGTGAAAGTCAACCAGAAAGGTCAAAAATGTTGTAGACAATTGTAATACTTTAATTTAACAATATGTTTAGCTTGAAGTTGTGGGGAAGGCTGGTTCAAAACAATGCAGTAAAAGTGGGTGGGAATTTGATAAGGCAGAGAAATTAAGATGATCCATGGAGATCCTATTTTAGCCTGGCACTGGCACAATTTCAGTGTTTCTCCTCAGCTGCCCAGCCATGTCCCACAGGTGTCCCAAGGGAAAGAATGCAGGCCCTAGCATGGACAGGTAGGTGCGCAGCCGCAGTGGCCTGCCATCTTCTCCTTGATGGTTTTTCATGTTTGGAGAGGCTTGTTTCTACAGAGAATGAGACCAGATTTTGAAAAAAACTAACAGATTCTCTTAAAAATGTGGGATCGCTGTTCTGTGCCCAGCTCCAGTAGTAGGTTCTGTTCCTTCAACATCTAGACAATGAAGTGCATGAACCATTATGTTTTAAGGAACAGCAGAGCTAGAGGCAGACTGAGATGGTGGTTTTGCTTTATTACCATAAAACTCTACTTGAAGTCCACAGTGAAAGGAAAACTTGTTGGCCCTAAACCTTCACTGTCTTTTCTTGACTAAGGTTCCTCCAGAGCTGGAGAGAGACTGAGGAAAACAGAACATGCCTAAATTTTCCTAGCTTCCTTGCGCCATCCTTGAGGCCTTGATACTCTCTAAAACCTCCATCATGGTTGATCCCGCTACAACAGGATGCTCCTTTTTCACCTGAAGTGCAGCTTGACTGAGCCATGATGACACATTTTACAAAGAGATGTCTAATGCAGCCATGTGATTTACCTCTACCTTGTGTTCTGTTGTCAAGCCTCTTGTTCTACTTTAATTAGCAGAGTGTCTTTTCACACTGTAGGTAATGGGATGAAATCAGTGGTTTTGCACAAGAAGTAGATTTGATTTCTTTAATA
>Ga0181612_173842_pt1 | contig 27203 bp, 13 predicted proteins | sample HoacroProtozoa21_FD_119630 | JGI IMG/M metagenome (GOLD analysis project Ga0181612, IMG submission 119630) | Hoatzin crop microbial communities from Cojedes, Venezuel. Combined Assembly of Gp0051906, Gp0051904, Gp0051908
ACTGAAGTTGCTAAATGATAATTAAGTTGAAGAAAACATGACATTTTTACTAAAAAAGAAAGAGGGAGGGGATGTGACTTGTTCAGATTCTTGATTATCTTTCCTTTTTTATCTCTGGTTTTGTATCTTTTAGTATAGCAGAGACAGAGTAGCATTTCACCTGAAGTAGAGACCAAGCCCTAACTCACTAAAAGAAGGAGTTAATAATAATTGCTCCCAATGAAAGTCGCTTTAAAAAAGAAAAATCAATGGCCAAGACAAACCCTGCAAGAAAATACTCCATGGATTAATACTGAAGATAAGAGACCAAGCAGAGCTGTTTTTTCTTTCTGAGGGCTCTTTGGGAGCTGCAGCAGTCCTGACTTTTGAAATTTGATCCAACTGGTTTTTTTCCCCCTCATCTTGGCAAGCTCAATGGAACCTTGTTCTGCTATTCCACTTGGCCAGACTGTCTAGTGTACTAGTGCCATCCTTTTGAGATCATTACCTTTCTTTTGTTATCTTTTTAAAAATTATTACTTTTTTGTTTGGTAACTGTGCTAAGTGCATTTTTATCTTAATAAATTATTCTTGGATTATGGGAAAGGAAATAATTTATCACACTTTTAAATTTCATTTTGATTTGCTCAACTACCTTACTCCCTAAACAATCAAGTTGAACTTTTATTTTATGTGCATATTTAAAAAACATAGTGCAAGGGAATTGTTTGGACATAAAAAGTACAGTAGAATATAACAGCTTTTTTCTAGCTAGAGAAGAAAATGAGATTTGGGGGAAATATTTAAACTTCTGGGTTGGAATCAATAATGTAATGACAATCCGGATAAGAAAAATTAGTGTTTTTTGTTCAATAAAGAATACTGAAAATACTGAATCCTGTACATAGTCAGCATTTGAGTTCAGGCTGAGGTTGTCTGGCTCTCCACTTGAGGAAAAAGTAATAAATGCAAAAGCAAAATGTTGAGAGCCGTGAGAACAGTCTATTTCAACAATAGCTTGAAGAGTGTTTGTTGGGGAAGTTGATCATGTGAGTAAGTTTAGTCAGCCACTGTTACTAAAGTATTTGTGAAATCTGAAAGTCTTACTTCAAGTTCCATTAAATGTTGTGAAATAGGTCTTACACTGATTTATTCTGGGGCACAGGGAGAAATATACTCAGAATACTCATTGCTTACTGCCATTTCTTAAAAATCCAGATTAATGTTGCATTAGCTGTGATGCATGTTATTTGGTCAGATCTATTTTAACCTCACTTAGTAATACAGTTTAATACAACTGGAAAAGAGTATTGAGTGTCCTGTGACCTTATTCAGTATAGCAAATACTCCATGGATGCTGAAGTCGCCCTTAGCCTAGCAAGGAAGGATTAAAAAAACTTTTCAAACACTGTTTTGATATGTTTGCCTAAAGGAATTTCTAAATAATCTTTCATTTATCAGGACAATATTGATGCATTTAAATGAATTATTTCATGTCATGGTTTCTTTAGCTTCAGTATAGTTGCAGAGTGCCGCTGATGAGGGGTAATATTAGGAAAAAGGGCATGTAAGCAGGGTGGGTCTTTCCTTCCATCTTTTGAAAGAGTGTATTTAGAACATCTGTTTCCTACTGTTTTGTTTAAACCAGTGCATTTTCAGTACCAGTGTATTTTGCTTAATTTAACCTAAGTATTAGTATAACAGGTAAATGCATATTTAGATTATAATTTAAAATCTTTGAAAAATGAATCAAACTGAATATTGTTTAAATAGTATTTTCATTTTGTTCTTTTTTCTTTTTTTCTTCCCCTTCCTTCCCACAGGTCTTCTAACATTTATAAATTGTGCCTACGTTAAATGGGGAACACGGGTCCAGGATGTGTTTACTTATGCTAAAGTCACTGCTCTTATTGTCATCATCATAACTGGAATTGTTAAAATATGCCAGGGTAAGCTTGTCAAATGAAAGCAAAGGTTTGTATATATCAGTTAAACAGTAATTGGTCTAAAGACTGTAAAATACCTCTGTATGAGTTATAAAATGCCGTAGTACAAGCGTAACCTAGCCACTTTGAAAACACCTATAATACCAATGTTGGGCATTATCATGACACTATATCATGAGAAGCTATCCTATCGCAGTTGACTTCGAACTGGGTAAAAGAAAGTAACTGATGGCTCAGCAATGTTGTGCAATTTACAGCCTGCAGTATGGAATAATAAAGGAAACGAAAACAGCAAAATACAGAGCTAGCAAAATACAATGGGAGTGGAGAAAGCTGTAAAGTTCTGTAAGGAACATACTTTACAGTGAGATCAATTGTTGTGGGGGTTTTTTGTGCTTTTTTTTTTTTTTCAAAATGAATTTTGTGCAAGTCTGAAAGTGACTGAACTTAAAGTAAAAATAGATTTGTAAGAACATGCAAGTAGATTTGTGAAACAGCAGCTCTTGTTGTTTTTGCTCAGGTCCAGAGTTCTTTTATAGCTGTCGAGAACTAGAAAGTTGCTGGGGTTTTGGATTTTTTTTGTTGTTTTAAATTTGTGTGTATTTTGGACGTTGTGCCTTCAAGTTAGAGGAATTCTGAACCGAAAGTTTTGTTCCTATCCCTTCCTTTGGGGAGAATTTAAACAAATTACCCTACTTTCAAAACCTGTCATAAAGGTCTTTCCCTGGTAATCTGGCAATTTATGTCCTTTGCTCTAACTGGTTATTGTTGAAAGTCCATAAGCAAGGCAATTATTGTGAAGGGAACAAGAATATGCGTATGTGAGCACCATTCTGGAGTGTTTAATCCTTAGCACATCTGCCCATCCCTTGTTTTGTAGTCACTGAGCTTGTTCACCACATTATCTCCCTTCTCTAACTCAGCAGTTCCTCTGCCTCACTCTGTGCCAATGGAATAGCAATGACTGATTAGGATAAAAAAACTGAAAGAAGTGAAGATATTTTAGAGGCCTCAAATGTTTGCCTGGCCAGTTTTGATGAAGTCTCAGTGTTTCAGGGGGCATGTTTTGGAGTTACATAGTAACTCACCTTTCTGTATTTGGTGGTTTTGTGTATGTGTCTGTATATATAAAATAGTCTGAATATATAACCTGGCGTTGATGAGCTTGTATTGACTTGCCTGAAGTCAAAAGATATCATAAGTTCTCCCAAACGGTGCAGCAAAAAACCATACAGTTTTTCTCGTAGCTTAGAAAAATTTTATCTCAAGTAACAATAGTATTTTATGTTCTGTTAATTGTTCTCAGTTTTCTATTTTTAATAGCTTAAACGTAAACATCCATTTGGTTGGGTTTTTTGTCACAGTTATTTAAAATCAACTGTAGTCTTTGTTTTCTGCATAGACTAAATGAAAATTTAAAAAGATATAGAAGGATAGAGTGGATTATTTTATAACTATATGTGTTATTAAAAAATACCCTTAGCCTGCGTACTGTTGTTGCCAGGTGTTTGTAGCTTAGTCTGAACTTAATGTTACTGAACTTTTTGTGCCATTGTGGACAAACTAGGGGTTTAATTGTACAAGAGTATCATCCACAGAGTGTAATTGTTAGTAGTTTAAATGCCATGCTTATTGTCATAGCGGAAGCACAGAGTAGAATTGGAAAAAGGGCTTAATAAGCAGCTTTGAAGGAATTAGGGTTTCTGAGGGTTTTTTGTATTTGTGTGCCAAATTGACAAAAATTACTTGCTGGATTTTATTATCCTGTACTTCATTGCATCTCTTCCACACACAGGACATTCATCGCACTTTGAGAACTCTTTTGAGGGATCCTCTTTTGATATCGGAAATATTTCCCTTGCACTCTATTCTGCCTTGTTCTCTTACTCTGGCTGGGATACGCTCAATTTTGTAACGGAAGAGATCAAAAACCCAGAAAGGTAAACGATTTGAACTTTCTAAACCTGTATAGTTACCAAGATGCTTGTTTTGTGGCTGTCTGTAATGATTTCTGAGCCTGTACAGAAATGAGTAGAACTGCTCTATACTTAAATGGTAAGGCTGTGAACAACCACCAGCGAATATTTACTAATTTTAAACTACATTAAAAGTGGAGGAAAAAAACCAGTCATACAGCAGGATGCTATATTCAGTGCTAGATAAGCTTTCAGTTCAAGATGTTGCTACTATTAATTACAATAATTACAATATTGCAATGAAATAGTTACATAAGTGTAGTCTGTGCTGTGTTCATCTGTGCAATAATTCTGATTTCATATTTAAAAATGTTATCTTTTCCATGCATTTATGCTCTGAAAGTGTGACTGACTAATCTTGTTCAGTCGGTAGTCTGTAAGCAGACACCTTTTATGTTAAAAGTAGAATCCCATTTGATCATTTCTACTTCCTATTATAAGCAAGAACTCAGATTGCTACAGCTGAAAGATAAAGAAAGTTGCAGTCCACAAATTAAATTTGAAAAAATCCCTTGGCTTTAATCTTGGGTGATGCAAAGTCCTTAAAATGTAATTTTAGCTTTTTGTTATATTGCATAACATTTATGAATTCATTTATAAATGGTTTTCAAATTCTTTCTTCTCTGCACTGAGGTTCACGCATCTTTTACTGTGAGTGCAACCTGGAAGCAGAGTCAGAGCTCCCAGCTACTAATTTACTGATTTATATGGAGGCAGTGTGGTGTGTGTTTGTTTTTCTGCTTCCACAGCATCAGACAGACCCAGCTGGAGTTCTGGGCTTCAGGAAATTTTTGAGGAAACTTCCAAAGTGGGTTTAATTTTCCTGCTTTGTTGGACTTTGTTGTTGTTATTGGAAAACTATATATAACATTCATATAAAACATAATAACGTTCATGGCAAATACTCATCCATGTCACCATGTCATGTTTGATTTCAAACTGGGCAAATGCGAGAGTAACACTGTCAGTTCTGCTTTCCTTTTTGAGACACTTGAATATCCCTGCAAGATTTGGGGAAAGAAAAAGGCTGAGAAAAGCCAGAGCCTAAAATTAAAAGTTTTCTTCTGCTCTGCAGAGTTTCTCCCTGTGGAGCTGCAGACTCAGGGCTGTGAGTTTATCTCGGCTTTAAATTGTCTTATCTGTTTACATCTAGAGGTTTGCAGTGTTTTCATGTTACTCTAGACTTTTTTTGTACTACTTTCTAGGCATGTGTTTGCTAGTAAGATAGATCACATCCAAAGATTCACAGCTGTGTAGCATTTTTGGATCTGCCCTCTGCATCTCTAGTTTCTGCAGTTACGCAGCCTAATTAGCTTGTTCTCCGCAGTGATGCGTGCAGTTGAGAAGATCAGGGGTTTGGCTTGGATTAGTACATCAGTTCCAGAAGTAGATGCTAGAAGAACAGCACCATTCCCCAGTGACTCAGAGCTCTGCCCCTTTGGGTTCTAGTTGTTGTAATTAATATGACCAGTAGGAAATAATTTAAAGCATATAAATTTGAAGGCTGTTGTTACTGATCTGGAAACCCTGAAGTTAGGGTACTAGAAGAACGGTTGTATAGAATCCCTTTTTACATATAATTTGGGTTTTAAGTTATTGCAAAAAATACTATTTTTTCCATTCTATATTAGAATTTGTAGTTTTAAAAGAAACCAAACTCTTCCAGAGATACCTATTTTGAAATTTTTATTCTGTCTTCATACCCTTTATCGCTAAGGTAAAGAATGCAAATAAATAAGTTTATTCTGTTATTAATGACATTTTTTTTTTTTTCCTGAGTTACGGGTTTTGGGGTTTTTTTGTCTTACAGGAACTTGCCACTGGCTATTGCAGTGTCTATGCCAATTGTGACTGTGATCTATATTATGACCAATATAGCTTACTATACAGTGCTGGATGTTGATGCCGTTCTTTCTAGTGATGCTGTGGCAGTGGTAAGTTGACCATATGGTACTTTGTGTTAGTAATTTTTCACCTTTTAGGGATGCGTTTCGTTTTGAGGAACAAAACAGAAAAAATCCCTAGTTTATTGTAATACTTCACAGAATACAGGAGGACAGAACAACTCATCATGAATAATTTAATCTTAAATAGAAAGATAGTTAATGAAATCGTGTATAATGATAATATATTACCAGATTTATTAAAACAAGATGCATTTTGTTAATGTATTTTGTGAAGACCCTAATTAGACTTGTGCACTTTAAGCTGATTTTAAATTAGACTCATTGGTATGTTCCTTCATGCTGCAGTATGTAGAAAGCTGGAGAGGTATGCAGAGCAGTGTGCACTGAGCTACATTCTGTTGAGCTAATAATTGGTGCAATGAGTATCTGTAAATGGTTGTGTTGCAGCTCAGCTATAACAAAGTTTAGCTTTGTGTGTCCTTTTTAATAACTTAAATCACTGTCTTCCCAACATTGTATTAATTCCAACAACTTCTCATATTTTGAAATTATTTATTTTTGTATATGGATGGAAGTTTGAATCCAGTTAAAATATATAGGCTTCTTAAAGTAAAAGCTGGTCAAAACATGTTTTATACTTAAAGCTAATCATTAAACAAAAGTGAAGGGTTTTTTTTGCCCTGTAGCTAGTGAATTAATTGGATAGTTCTGGTTACTATATCCTTCCAAACTGAGACTTAGAAAATTTAATCTTCTTTTTGGTTATTTAAATTTATAAGGGAAAGAAATAGCTTTCCTTCCTTTTAGATTACCAGTTGGCTTCTAAAATTTAAGTAGTTAGACAATGGACAGAGTTTTAAATACATCAAAATGAAGGAAGTATTACTAAGATTAAAAACTGGCTTAGCAAATCAGTAAGCTCTTGTTTCAGGTATTTAGGCAGATAGTTCTGCAAAAGCACTTACCTGACTTTCTTTCAAACTTGAGAAATATTTATATTTAATGTAAGCTTTCAAAATAGTTTATGTAAATGTGGGCTGTAACTTGTTTCAAATGTAATTACGTGGATGTTTTACTTTCAATACATTTTGAAATAATAAACTTTAATTCTTTGCTTCTTTTTAGCTGGAATATGGACATACAAAGTTGTCATAAAATATATTGTGAATAACTTGGTAAAACACTTCAGAATGAAACAAAACAAGACAAGAACAGAAAATATTTAATTTTGAATAAGCATATGCTAAGGGGTAATAAAAGCTCCAGGAATATTTTTCTGTTATGGGCTGTAATATCCTATATAAAGTACCTTCCAGCGACTCATAATGGAATTTTTAATTCTTGTCTAGAATTAATTAATCCAGACAAAACTAAAAGCCAATACACAGTCCACTGACTGTCCTGAGTTCTGTAAAGCAACACACTATTGTTTTGTTCTAACAAAGACTTGGAAAATACACTTCTTTGACAGCAGTGGAATTCTCCGATCCAGCCTATGCCCTAAGAGTATTCTGTGCCTACTCTACTGCTCCTGGCCTTTGTCGTCACAGAGGTTTATGCAGGCATTTGGTGAACAGGATCAGGAGAACTGATCCACCCTGGTAGATGGGGGGAATGTTAGCAATGATTCGCTGTCGGCCTCTCAATCTATGTTGCTGCCCACAGCACGTGGTAGCACTGCAGCAGCAATTGGTGGCAAGATAAAGGAGGGACAATGGATGCCTGAACTTCACTACATATGTAAAATCCAGGCCTAAATTTTTAAGATTTTATATACACTTCATTTAGTTTTTATTTGACATTGTTCTTGACCAAAATTGAGTATATATTTGTGTGTGTGTATACATTTATGCATATAGACATACTGTGTAATTTTACACAAAATTGTAATACTCAGAACTGGACAAATTGGGTCTTCCTCTCTAGTATAGGTTGCATTAGACTTGGAGGAGAAAAAAGGAAGGAAGACTTAAGAATGATATAAAGTCCTTAGTCAGTGTAATTGTATGCAGAGATATTGGGTGATCAGGACAAGAATGAAAAAATATGTTTGCAATTTCCAGAGTTATTGGGGGATTTACTTCTTGTGCCAGTTTTAATGGAACTTAACCGAATGAATGACTTTTGAAGTCTACAGCTGTACTTTTTCACTAGAGCTCAGGATTGCCAAATACTTGAACTTCAAAGTTTAGCTAATATTATGGCTAAAGGCATTTTTGCTGAGACATGTCATCAGCTGGCAAACAGTGGTCTTCTGATTGCCACTACGTGTGTCCCTTTTAGAATGATAGGGTGAAACTGCAGCTGAAATTTAATACTCAACATGTGACTCATTAAAGATTCCTTTTCATTGCTGATATGAATGTAATTGCCCAGTTTTATGAAACCAGCTTTAAGCTTGAATCTACGAATGCATTAGCAAGTAGTGTGGACCTCGGGAAGGGTGTCTGTATAGTGGAATGGTTGACCCTGAGGACCTGACACGCACTATACATACTTCAGGGGTATTTTACTTTGGATTGCCTCTAATAAGGTCCCGTGGACTGAATGCATATGTGTGGTTGGAGTAGGGGAGCGCAGTATGCATACTCTTGAAGTGCATCTTCTAATTCAGCCTGGTCTAAAAGGGAGGCTCTCTTTAGCTCTGATGCTAAACAATGTGAACCAAAAAGCAATAAGTGGCACTAATTGGGAGACTTGCTTCAAAAGTGCACTTGGGGTCCAAATTAAAACACTCATAATGCACCCGGAGTTTTCTAGTGAATAGGGGAAAAAAAGGAGCAAATGACTGTAATATGTTTGAAAACTCTCCGGTACTACAGAAATGTAAAACTTGTCATGGTGAAATTTCTCTGGGTGGTGGAAGAGAATTTTATCCTCAATAGAATCTTCAAGATGATTTAGGCCATTGTGATCAGTGGATGAATGAAGAAAGGAGATGAGAATTAAGCTGTTCAAAAAACCGGTCTGCTGAAAATGAGCCACCTTGATCTGCTCGTATATTCTATGTGTGATATATGATAAAGATTGCTGCAGTTGCCTTATTGCCCTCTATGTAGCTCTAGGGTGAAAATTACAATAATGATGTTTTTTAAAAAAGAAATATGATAGTAATATTGCTGCATTTTAGAGCCTTTTGTGTAGTAAAGCAGCAGTTAAGTTTAATCTTGTTTCTATTTTGGGAATGAATGGAGTAGCTTTCTCCTATTCATTTCAGTCAAGAGGCTTTGAGCTGGAAGGAGAGGGGAAGCTAGGTCCAGCTTCCAGATGGATAAGAGCAAAAGTTACAAGTAAAAGAAAGACCAGTAATAGTGTATCTTTGCATATCACCTTGCATACTGTTTTTCTTGGTGGTTAGGAAGTGAAAGAAGTCTTACCAAGGGATGATATAGAATAAAAGTATAAAATGTCCTTCTTTTACCTCAGCATTAATTTCACTGTGGTATAGTCTCAGTGTTGGGGCTAAGAAATTCATTTTTTTAAGTTCTTCTTTGTTGAAGTAATTTAAGTGATACAGCAACAGCTAGCTTAGAAGTTCTGCAAGTGCTCTTCAGACAGTTGCTGATCCTGTAAAAATCACTTCCTTTTTCAAAGATTCCTGTCAGAGATTCACAGTTGACACTGTTTTACCTCCTTATACAAACCATCACAACCTGATATTTGGCAGCTTACTTCTTTTACTTGGAAAAGCTAAAAATTATTCCTGGTTGAAGCAAGCAGTTGGTTGTCCTGCATAGCTGGCTGTCACGTTTCTTGGGGTTGTACAGCTTTGTCTGTAGACTGGGGGTAAAGATGATGACTTGAGCTGCCTCTTTGAAAACCGTCATGTGAGTTCAGCATTGATCAATCTGAGTTAGATTGGTGTACTGATACACTAGAGCAGACTTGCTTTGCTTCGACATGCCCTCTCCCTCAATGAAACGGGAATATGGGAGGCTGTGTGTTTTAGCTGGTTTATTCTTTGGTGTATAGTTTAACAAATGATGAGTCTCTCTCTTCTAACTGAATTCAGCTAGAAATTCTTAAGTTACTCCTGGACCTTTTGGGTATTACGTCTCTTCCTTCCTTTGGCCGGTCACTGACTTCTTTTCTGAAGAGGAAAATCTGCTGGTCTTTGGCTGCCAGTATCACGTCTACCTTCTTTGCTTGCACTGGCACCTCCTGGTAGGTTCCTGTGGATGAAATGCACGTTCTGTACCTTATACTGGAAGAATTCTTTGTTAGGGACAGGCAGTTGCTTTTAGAAGAGAGCTGTTTAGTAAGTCATTTGCCTTCTTTCTTGGAGCTAGCCCTAATTCACTACCAATGCAGCACTCCAGTTACCAGTCATATAGTAAGTTCTCTGGCTTTGGAGACCAAGCTAAAAAGTTGAGCCAGAACTTGAAAGAGTGCTACATAATATTTTCAATATGAGAAAGATAAGAGACTTTGGAAAACATTGAAGCCTTATTCTACAGCTAGCTATTCAAAATGCTAAGAACAGGATAAGCACCTGAGACGATTTAGATGAAGTATCTTTAGCACCTCCATGAAGACATAAATGAAACTGCTTTACTGTTGGAGCTCACATCTGTAATCTTAATGTGGGCCATGCAGAAGAGACATGTTACATGCAGTAGACATGTAATATGTTAATGCAGTAGAGTAGTACTGGTTTCTCTTACCGGAAGATTGTATTGAGTGACCTAAAGGTGAAGAGAGAATTTCATGGTAGACCTTGCACCGCACTGGAACCTTTTTCTCCAAGAAAAGGTGTTGCCAGTAATACAAGGAGAGAATTGTGTCTGTTTGAATAGAATCAGTGAACAGAATGGTGGTTGAAACAAGAATTATATGAAACCTGAACATTTAAATTGCTTTCTTTTGCACCTTTACAATTTTCTGACTCTGTTTGCAGTTGATGTGCATTCTCTTTTCTTTCTTCAGTGTGTGTGGTGTTAAATCTAATTTGGTCAAACTGAACAGATGTCATCTAGTATCTTGACAAATGTAGTCTATGGCAGTGGAAGAAAACTTCATCCACTCAGTGGCTTTTTTGCATGTGCGGCTTCCTGAGTGCCATAAATCGTAGTTTCTTTGCTTCCTTCAGGCAGTACCTCCTTAAAGGCCTAAAAAGCTAAAAATTGAGGAAACATACTAGTTCTGACTGCCACATCTTCCTGTAATGTCGAAAAGTATTCATACTCTGCCTCAAGAGAAAAGTCAAAGCAGAATTCATTGCACTTCCAAGATACTAGTCAGATTGCTCACATATATTAGTCTCCTTACTGCTCTATATGACTTTCAGGGTAAGGTTGTTACAGAACTGAGCCTGGAAAAGCTCACACGTGCAATAAGATCTTGAAATCAGCTACATAAAGAGGCTTTGTAGATGAGTTTTGAGCCTCCCTGATAGAAACACCTCATAATCTTTACTTTGTGTAAGTTTCTTAGTCATGTTAGCCTACGTTCTCTTTGCATTTATCCAGCTGATCAGTGCTGTTCAGTGCTTTGCCAGCCTAGCATGTGCTTGCAGCTCCGTATGCTCTGAGTGTAGTCTGACATTTTTTGTGTACCTCATAAGTGCACTTCTTGTGTGCAGCCAAGTTTGATGAAACAATTCTCATCTTGTGACTTGTAACATAAATGTGGGTCTTTTGAATCATCTGTTTGAATTACTGGGTGTGAGGCAATATCCTGTGTACTTTGTTGTGGCAGCTCTTTATGTGGGGCATTTCCCGCTGCTTGTAGTTCAACCTGTTTGTATAGAACGGTTGCTTGGACCTTTAAAAGGACAAAAAAGGGTTCTTGCAAACCATTCACAGATTACCAGCTGATGATCATGAGATCAAACTAACCTGAGATAAAAATAGAATGTATTTAAATCGGTCTTTCATGTCTTGAAACAAAGCTGTAATTCAGTTTTTGACCATTCTTCTGGGAGCAGTGTAACATTTTGGTCATGATGAAATGAGGGCAGTTCAGCTGAGAAGCACATGGCTGGAAGCTTCTTCCTCCATTGCTATTCCCTGTTTGTGGTTTGGAAAAAACAAAATCAAAACTAAGGGCAACAATTCCAGGTGCATGTCTTTCTACAGTGTGCGTGTATATATGTGTATCTTACATGTCCAATGGATGGGAGGGCATAAAAGGACATTATCTGTAATTGCAAGTGCTGTATCAGCTGCTGAATTCTCTTACTGTTTCCTAGCTGTTAGAAGCAGTTACAGCTCAAGTCTGGACTACAGGACTTGTCAGACCATAGCAGAGATGACAATTTAATCTCTTAATCCTTCTTGCTCTTTAGACTTTCTCAGAAGAAACCTGAGAAGAAATCCGTCCCCATAGTGGTGGCTTTCTCCTGTTATGGTGGACTAAATGCTTCTGCTATAGCTGCCTCCAGGTAGGCTCCTCTGTCATCCTCCGCATACCCTTACAAATGCTCCATTCTTTCCCCTGCTGCCAGTTCATTTGTTTTTATAAATGCACTTCACTACTCCCAGAAGTAGTGGCAGTTAAAGTGGAATTGGTCAAGTGCTCAGTTCCGAGCCCAGGTCTACCTCAGTTGTGGAGGATCCATGATTGTACAATTGCAGTTTTAGCAGATAGCAGCTACTAACTCCTCTTCCTCCCCCCCTCTTTTTTTTTTTTCTCTTGGTGCAGTGCACGTGCTGTATGTGCTTGATAACTTGGTTGCTTTTTGTACTTTTGTCTGCCCTCCTTTCTTATGCACACAGTTGAATGCTTATTGCGGCCACTTTTACTTACGCTTCAGTAACGCTGCAAGAAACACTGTAGAGATCTTTGGTTTTGTCATTGTTCAGAAGAGAGCATAGCTCAGCTTTGGCGAAGGCGTTTCTTGGCATCTGTTAAAATGGGGACGCTGAAGGATTTATAAATGTGTACCCTGAAGTATAAAATGTGTTTATTGTCTGAGTAGTAATACATGAACTGGGCTCATTTTTATTTTAGAAAGGAGGGTGAAACCCTGTCAGAAGACACCTGCATAAAGGCAGAGGGTCTATACTTGTTATGTGAAGCTAGTTAATATCACTAGAAAGTTTAGCTAACCTTCAGGTATCTTCCAACTTTGTTTTGCTGAAAGATCATTTTGCAGGCAGATCTACTTGGCAAACCAAGCTGAATTTTCTAGATCGTTCTCAGTTAAAACCCTCTTTTGCCTTACCTCATTTAGGGAAAAGTTAAGCTCTTGAAGTTAATGCTCCACCCTTTGCTCTCTCAGGAATCCCAACTACAACATTAGAAAGTGCATTGGAAATGACAGTGCTGTCACTAGGTTATTCTCTCTTTTGAAGAGGCTGAGTCATACAGATCTAGGGAAATTTATTATTTGACTTGGAGCTGGATCAACTGTTGTTATACATCATATCGCTTGCATCCAGAATACATTGAATTGGTAGCGTCTTGATCTGTGTATAATTTGTGGCAGTGATACCATAGCTTTGCCTTAACTCTTTGTGGTTTTTACTGCTTAGATAGGTGATTGCTGTTTTCCAGGATGTGTGAAACTACATTAGCATACCTTAGACAGATCGGATATACATCACAGGGTGGAAATAGCCTTTGAGTTAGTACCACATCTGGCATTCCACACTGGCCCATTACTAGGTGATTCAAAAGGAGATGGGAAATGCTTGCAAAGAACAAACACAGACCTGCCTTTTGAGGGGAAAAAGTTTCTCCAAATGTCGCATTAGCTAATTTGCATCCTGCAGCATAAGATTACATTTATGCATTTTCTCTCTCGTCTTTAACTTTAGCTGTTAATATTACTTATGTAAATGCTTATCCTTTAGGCAACCTTACTAAACATCTTAATTCTCTAACATCTTGTTGAGTGAGTTCTGTATCTTAGCTTTGTGTATTATAAAAAGAAAAATACTCTAGCAGTTGTAAGTTTGGTGTCTAGTAATTTCACTTGTTTGGCTTCAGAAATCATCAGTCCAGGTTTAAATCATCCTTTAAAATATTCCAACAACTGCCTATTAGAATTTTCATCTTGTCCTTATTCTTACTTGTTCTGTAGACGTTGTCTTAATTCATTCACTGGATCGTTACGAATTACATTCTGCTTTGGGAGACCATGTGTCTCACAGCTGTATTTAGATCCAATAAAGATCTGAGAGCAGCACTGTGGGTTCTAATAATTATTTATTCTTGAGCAGCAGAAATCTTTTATATAAAATAATGTAAATTTATTGTTGCTTGTTCAGTTTCAATTGACTGAAAACGGGTAATCAACGGTATATAGAACACATTTCTTATGGCATGGTCTTTTGCTAAATTGCTGTTCTGATTTCAGTGTGAAATAGAATTCATACATGGATTAGTTCTTTTGTAATTTTCTCTTGTTAATTTTTATAATTTCTGTGGGAATCTGTGTGTGCATTTGTCCACCTCTGTGTTGAAGCTCCACTTGGAGGGAAGCTGTACTAGTATGTATAAACTAGAAGAGCTCAGGAAGAGATGTGCTTTATTAAGAATCAGGGTGACTAACACAGTTGATGCAATGACTTTGGACCTTTTGGCAAGTGTCCCATTGAAGTGTCCCTTAGCAGCAGGAAATCCTGTCTACCTTTGCGGCTCAGCTAAATTACACAAAAGGATAGAATAAATTTTGCTTTTTAGTGTAGATGATGGTGTATGGCTAAGCAGAGCTGGATTCTGAAGCTTAGTGCTGAACAAAGCCCTTTGTTAACCCAGACAAAGAACACGAAACTTTAACCAGCCAAGCGTTGTTTTATGTAAATTTTTCTGCATTTTATGGTTGAAAGATTGACATTATATGCAGGGTTTGCCTCATGAAAATCAATCACTAATTTCATTTAAAAAACCCTTATTAAGTCATTTAGGTTTTTTGACCTTAAAATACATTCAGAAAACAGATCACAATGCTCTGCTTTTGGTGATCTTGTTCCTGGAGTGATTCAATCAAAATTTGAGCACTGTTAAATCCTGATAACTTTATATGCTACAAACAAAGGCCAGTTCTGAATGTTAGTCTACATTGACTGAACTTCTTGGCTCATAAATGTTATGTTGAAGACCAGTAGTTTAAAGGGGCTGTCAAGAGAGAGGTATTTCAAAATACTGAAATATTAAAAACTGAAGAAAATTTCTGTAATAGGCAGACCTACAGGAAGTTGAACTAGTATATATGCTTATTATGTCTGAGGATCTTGAAACTGATAAAGCAAGAGAGAGCTAAGAATGATTTAGAGAAAAGTTCATAAAAAGGCTTAGATTACTGCTACCTGCTGACACGTAAAATGTTCTAATACCCACAAAATCCTTGGGGTTTGTTTGAATACTACTTATACATACGTGGTACGTACACCTACACCTTTCTGTTTCTATAAATAGTGGTTTTGTGCTGCCTAATGTAGACATGATCCTTTTGCTACCATGACTGTTAGTTTGCTTCAGTAGAAGAAATCACAGAAGTAATTTAGTTATCAGTAGGTAGAATTGGGATAGGAAGGCTTCCACCTATGTCTTCTGAACACAGCATGAGCTGTTTTCTGCTTAACTCCAGACGTGCTAATGTTCAGACATGTACAATGCTTATTACCGAGATGGGATGTAGAATAGCTGTCAGTCTTCATGTATTGAATTTCTTGATTTTTTTTTTTTTTTTTTTTTTAAATTTTAAAATTTTGTTTAGCATTCAAAGTCTCTCTCCCTTTTTTCTCCATGTGGAGAACACAACTGACCAGGACGATATCTTGCAAATTATTACTGATTTTCACTATAGGTCCCATATCACTGGCAGTCGATGACTCTTACCACTTGCTGTGAAACTTTGATGCTCCTGGCTTCTTGGTTTCAGAGCTGTGTCATGGAAAGTCTCCACAGTTGGCCTGCGGTATTGTTTAGCAACATTAATACATGACTGCTAATAAGATACTTGCTCTGTCATTTGCCATGTTGTGAGAGGCCCAGAGGCCCTGCTGGTGGAGCTAAAGGAAAAGAAGAGGTTGCTCAGGAAACTGAAAAAGAAGGAAAATAAGATGGATTCCTAGAATAGTTTCTGTAAACAGTAGGTGTGATGGTGGCTGTGTTTATCATCTGCAATATGGCACTTCCCTTTTTGGATATGTAATAATATTTTTGTCCTGTTTTCTCTGTAGTCACTGTGTTACACTTGAGTTCTGTAGTTCAGTTAGATAATACAGTATGTTCAAGTGAAAATTCTAAAAAAGTTTTGTTTTCTGAGCAGAAAATGTGAGTTCAGGTGCTTGGCTAAAGAACTTTGTGCTTATTTAGAATCCATAAATAAATGAGAAAGCTGTGTGCTGCATTATGGATTGTCCTTACTATATTACTATTTTTCCATAGAAACTTATTAGAAAAGCTTTGATGTCATTGTTTTACGTATGCTTTGTTGCAGATATTTTCATGTTTCCTTTTTCTTTGCCCTTTCATTAGACATTTGCTGACCAGGTATTTGGTATCTTCAGTTGGACAATTCCCATTGCTGTAGCCTTTTCTTGTTTTGGTGGACTTAATGCTTCAATTCTAGCATCATCAAGGTAGTACATATCTCTTTCCGTTTGACAAATGTTCATAAGTATTTTTACATGTTACTGTTATGCTCATCTATTATGAGAGTGGCAAAAATACTTTTGTAACCGAATCTATAATGAATAGCCACAATAAAATAACAGACCTAAATAAATCTGTGTGTGTACATAAACCCTTAACACCTTACTACCCCAAAGCATTCTTGGCTGTATGCAGAGTACAATTAAAGATCAAATGAATGTTGGCTGTGTGGCGGGTGCTCAGGCTTTCTGATTATTTGGATTGAATTATCTTCTATTTTACTTCATACAATAATTCTAGCAAGTTTTCAAATATATATATACACTTAAAACTTACTTTTTAAAACCTTAGTATCTTTTTCTCCAAGTAAAAATTTTTTAAAAGTCACTACTGCTATTAAGCTGCAGTCAGAAAGCTTAGGATAGAGTACAGAAGCTTTCCTCTGAGCACTGATCATGGATGTGACTAGTGAAAGTTTTAACTAGATTTACCCAGGCATTTTAACATCCTTCCTATCCATTGAATGTATGTGCAGTGTGTCTCTACTGAGAACAAATACGAACATGATCTGATGCAGTAGTCAGTATAGAACAATTTGCAGTTGATAATAAAATTATATGTGTTTGGTTTTTGAGCATGTGGTTGACTGAGCTCTCTTTAGAGACCCGGTAATCTCTTCTGGTTGGCTTTGAAAACTATTCTGCTATAAGCTGGAATGTTTTCAGTGCTAGCTTTCAGAATTTTTTAAAACAATAGAAATTTATTTCAGTTACTGTAGATGTTTTCTATTTTACCTGTAGGATTGTTTTTTAAAAATTTTTGTTAACAGCATATTTCTAAAACCTTATATATCTTTTAATGGCTGTTGTACAGTACATCTTTACAAGAAGGGTTGAATGCATGTTCCAGTTTAAAGGATGGAAATTCAGTGGTGTAAATACTTACTTTGATTGGTATTGTTGTTTGATTTTTCTGTAAGACGTTCTCTCTCACTTGTGGCCTCAACGTCTGTTTTCTGACTACTTTTTTTTCCAGGTTATTTTTTGTAGGATCTCGAGAAGGTCACCTTCCTGATCTGTTGTCTATGATCCACATAGGGAGGTTCACACCTGTGCCAGCACTGCTCTTCAACGTAAGTTGTTAGTGCTTTTTTTTCAGTTGTTCAGATGCGACTATGTGAATAATTTAAAGGAAAACTTTAAAAAGAATCACGAGAGGACTTCAGATTTACTGTCATAGAGGTGATTTCTGAGGCATAACATCATGCCAAACACCAAGGAGTATAAGGTGTTATTTTAAGGCAAAAAGCAGCATAAACAGTAAGTTTCGAACTTCTCACTCTTGTTCTTTTCTGACAGTGTGTTATGACCCTTATTTACCTGGCTGTGGAAGATGTCTTCAAGCTTATTAATTACTTCAGTTTCAGTTACTGGTTCTTTGTTGGTCTGTCTATTGCTGGGCAATTATATCTACGTTGGAAGGACCCAAAACGACACAGGCCTCTTAAGGTAATATTTACTTATTACAGAATTGTGTTAGATCCCTGTCTTTCACATAATGTAAAAGTACTGTCTAAAATGTGGACCATACATTTTATGCCTAAAGGTTTTAAACTGAGCAGGACATAAAACATGGCTTCTATTTTATGGTGTACTGTGAAAGCTAGCTTGTCTGCTAGATAAGAATAAGCGATTGTTGTAATAATACACTCTTTTATTGTACATTAGTTCAATCACTGTCCATTCTCTCTGTCAACTGGAGAATGTCTCAATAGGCTAATGTAGTAGTTAGCCTTTTTTCTTGGATTAGAAATCTCTTAATTAAGAATGCATAAGTTAATTCTGTCAATGCGGACCACATTTAGCTCTGACAGTGTTTCAGTTCAATATCTGATCCTCTTATCAGCTTCTCATACTTTAAGTTGATACTCTACGCAAAAAAATCACTTTTGTTTCCTGAGTTTTACTGGATATTTCTAAAAGCACTTCATGCTGTTACACAGGTTCTTTCGACACAGCAAACTTACCATACTTGATTACTTTTGCAGTTTTCAGCAGAAGTTGTGTTCAAGAATAATTCTGCAATTTGCTTATGGTTCCAAATAGCCAGATTTATAAGAGGAGGGGCAGATAAAGTGGGATTGAGAGGGAAAATTCTGTAACTCTCACCAAAATGTTGGTAACTGTAGACAATAAATATTTACATAACATTCTGTTTTGTTTTTTCTGTCTGCAGCTGAGTGTGGCTTTCCCAATAATATTCTGTATATGCACAGTTTTTCTGGTGGTAGTGCCACTCTATAGTGACACTATAAATTCATTGATTGGAATTGCCATTGCTTTATCTGGAATTCCAGTCTTTTTCTTGGGAGTCTATTTACCTGCATCAAGGAGACCTCAGTTTATCAACAAGATTTTAGGTAAGTTTCTTTGTAGATGGGAGATGTTGTTAGGAAAGAGGAAAATTAAGTAAGTGAATCTCGGTTTGTTGATGGAAAGGGTTGTGGTCAGTTGGCCCCAGCCAGTGCTAAGTACCCACAGAGCTGCTTGCTCACCAGCACTCCCCAGCAGAATGAGGGAGAGAATAAGAGCAACAGAGGTGAGAAGACATGCTGGTCAAGATAAAGACAGTTTAGTAAGTGAAGGGGAAAGGGGGGTGGCGGGCAACGTGCTGCTGCAAAGGCAATCGCTTACCGCCTCCCACAAGGAAACTGGTGCGCAGCCAGTCTCCAGGCAGTGGCCACCTTGGCAGACATCCTCCCACATGCACGCACTTTTTCCTCTACCCCAGTCTGTGTTGCTGAGCATGACGTTCTGTGGCATGAAATAGCCCTTTGCTTAGTTTGGTTCCGCTGTTCTGGCCATCACCTCCAAACGTCCTGCCCATCTGGTTGTGGGGAAGGCAAGAGTGGTAGGGTAAAAAAAAAAAGCCTTGATACTGTGCAAACATTGTTCAGCAATAGCCAGGACATCGGTGTTACCAACCCTGTTTGAGTCACAAAACCAAACCACAGCACTGTGTGGGCTGCTGTGAAGAATGTTAACTGCAGCCCAGCCAGACCCAGTAAAGGGGTATACTAATTTTATATATGGTTTTACACCCAGATTTTATTTACTATATATTTAAAAGATCATTGACTTTCTGTGGATTTTGTCCTCAGTTTTTACGCATTTCTCCTTAATCAAGCACGTGAAAAGTCTTTTTCCTAAGCAAGGCTGATGACTGTAAAAGGGCTGGACATTCTTGCTAGTGCAAGCTAACTGTCTTGCTTTACTGAATCGGTTGTTTGAAGATGGATAGATTTTATGTCAGTCACAGATGGCATTTTGCCTTCTCTTGAATGGCTGCAGTTACAGTACACTTTTCTCTCCAGCAGTATGCTGTTGTCATTGTTACTATGTGAGAAAACCACAACAAGCTTAGAATGCAACAGAATGTGATGCTGCAGCAGCTAGGGAATATATAAATACTCAGTAATCTTGTCACTTTCCTGTGTGCTATTTGAAGTGCTTGGTTTATTTTGTTTTACCTATTTTACACTCTAATTATAGAGAAGAAAGATTTTACTTCAGTTACTTGGTGGGATGTCTAAGAACACCCTAGGCTATCAACAGAACAGTTTTAAACATCTGTTTAAAAAAAAAATTGAGTGGAAGACACTTTTTGTATTAAATTTTATCATTTGTTTCCCTTAAGAGAACTGAGGCAGCATTCTTGACAACTGACTTTCATTAGTCAGATGCATGTTGTGTAGCTAGCCTGGAGGTTGGTGTCTATTCTTCTGATTTTATCTTCCATTTCCTGTGCAGGTGCAGTCACACGAAACATGCAGCTTCTCTGTTACTGTGTTTTAACAGAGATGGACACAAATGAAGAAAAGAAGTTAGAAATCAAATCCAGCTAAAATTTCAAAGCCATTACAAGAAACAGGAGGCAGGATAAAGCAGTTATGACAACAAAAGGGAAGAGATGGAACTGGAAAAAACGGGAAAACTGTTTCCAGTGGTCTTTCAGAAACCCTGCAAATGTACTTACTTGCAGTTGGATTCCCACATAAATTGTGCCCTCGCGTCACCCTCCTAAACTGTGGCATATTTTCAGGGCATGTTTTCATTGGATAAAGATTACCTACTCATTTCAGGCACACAAGCTATGCGTCAATACTGTTCCTTCTTCAAAATTAGGTATTAAAATGGTAAGAGCTAATGGATTAAATTAGATTTCTGCAGAACCAGGTGGTGAAGTAATGCATTTTATGTTAGACTGAAAACCACTTTGACTCAAAAGACCAAAAGTCATTTCCAGCTTAATTCTGATGGACATTTGCATGGAGAGTGATTTGCTGTGCTGTCTCGGTTCTTATCCCAGAAGACAACTGGTCACAATGAACTACCTAATTTGTCATTATTAGCAGAAAAACAAAGAAAGTTGTGCTGTTAGTTAAAGACTGAACCAACCTGTCTCCCTTAAAATAAGTATTTTATTCTGTATGCTGTGTGGAAATGTGGTATCTGACTGTGGCAAGAATTTAATCAACAAAGGACCTTGGCACTAAAGATTTGATTAGCATTTGGTGATTCTTTCCTGTTAGCTTGTTAGTAATTGGTCAACTTTTGACAGGCTTTATGAAGCTTCCAAAATTAAAATGTTCAGTTTGAAGCTTGTAAGCATTTGTTTCTGAACTGCTTCAGTGAACACACATCAGCAGTCACGAAGTTCCCTTTCTGAATTTCAGTGCTGTTCACTAGAAAAGGACCATCCAAAACCTCATAGAACAAACCACTTTCATTTTTCTGCTATAGCGGAAGTAAACTTGTGCGGCAGCAGCTGTATCTCAAAAGCTAAGTAGCAGGGAGAGAAAACAGGAATGAAAACATAAATAAATGTAGTATTGCAATACTGACCAATGTTAATTAGTAGGATTTGGAATTCCAAAGCTCTAAGCCTAACATCAGGACACTTTGATACTGAATTTTGGTGCAGCAGAAGGTAACATGAAGCCAGGCTGTTTGGCTTCAAAAATATACCTGGAATTTTTATGTTGGTTCAGAGTGTTTACCTCAGTTGACCCAAGTTTGTCAAACATGCAACAAAATGCGCATGTGAAGTTGAACTAAATCTTGTAATCACAAGAATAGAGCTGAAGCAATGCACGCTTCAAATGCTGCGCCACTTGAATAATAGTGAGAAAACCTTGGTCAGGGAGTCAGTACATGAATCCAAGTAATCTTAAACAAAAAGGTACAGATAATGGCAAATGGTAGTAGGTGGTGAAAACTAAAACAAAATGGAGTCCTGGGCTACCTTTGTGAAACAGCATTGGGACTTACGCTAGTTACATCTAGCTGAGGAACTCTGAGCACAGTGGGCACATAAACACATAGGGTCTTCTCAGAATTTAATGAAAATTAGCTATTGTAATACAGCTCTCTAGGTCTTTCATGTGATTAGAATGCATTCAGTATCTGAGTTGAGGCATCTGTCCAGTGGGTAGCATAACCTATGCCACAATCCCAGCCTCTTAAAGCTAACAGCCATATTAACCTTTCTGTGAAACCAAGGGAAAAAATGTTTTGCCCCCACCACCTTGACATCAGCAGCCAGAACTAGTTGACCTTAACCAACCTAAAGTCACTGCTGCAAACTACAGCTCATGACTGACACTGATCTAACATCCTATTAGCTATTTTTTACAGACACAAGTAGAAATATTTTGTGTGTCCAAACAGGTAACATTACATTGTTTTACAGATGAATGCAAGTTAAAATGCTGACATGGCTTCAGCTGTACCAACTCCTGTGATCTTTAAATAAGTAAAGAAAACAGTCAGAATACTTTATTTACAATTTAAATGCATGTATGGTGTTCTACTCCAATGGTAAAATTACTGGAGAGACATCCAGCAATAAAATGGACAGGTCAAGGTATTTCAAGTACTTGTAAAGAAGGTAACTTGAAACTTAGGAACAAATACAGTAGAAAGGACTAGGACAGAGTACCTTTTTCCAGGACTTCCAGTTGCCATCATGGCAGACACCTTGATTTTTTGTGAAACCCAACACATTAGTCTTGACTGTTGGTACAGGTACAAATGCTTAGGCATGCAGCTTTTTTCCAAGAAAAAAGTTCCTTCAGAACGTCAGCATCACAGGTCGGACAGAAAAATTATTTTAAAGCACATAGTATCTTGGAATGAAAATTTGTCCTGTCAAGTCGCATATTCACACTCATTTGTTTAATATCTACCAGGTGAAGTTGGCTGCTCGGATCGTAACAGCTCAGATAAACAGGAAAAGGTTTCAGCATTGATTGGAATCCCAATCTAGCATCTAATACTCAAGCCAAGTCAGTAAGCGTTAGGGTGAACCATGCTAGTCACCAACAGTTTCAGAAGGCCAGAGAGGCAAAAATTTAGCTTAAAGCTCATCCAGGTAAAGATTGGTTTCCTGCTGTCCCAATGAGCACAACTTTTACTGGAAAGTGATTTTTTGGTGGTGGGGGGGAAGGGGGGTTGTGGGATTTGTTTTGCTTAGGTTTTATTTTGACATTTTTACAAATAGCCATCAGCAGCTGTCTAGATTTTCAGTTGTACTGCAATGGCAGAATTTCATCTTCAGTATGCGTTTCATCTTCAAAAAAGGGCTGTTAGTCAGAATGCAAATCCTGGATCTCATCATATTCAAATTCCCGTAGAACCTCCTGTCGGTATTTGTTCCATGTTCTTCTGTAACAGTGGTCCTCATCACTGAAGCTTTCTTCGGACTCTAAAGAAAGAGCATCAACACTTTTAGATTATCCCTTCTTTTTCATTAAACAATTAGGCTAATCAGATTATTTTAAGCTTCCCGAGTAACTAACAAAGTCTGAACACAACTCCTATATTAGGTGAAGTCCAAATTGTGCTTGGAGTGCACTGGGAGGGGGAGTTAAGAAAGCAGAGGCAGTGTTTCACCAGCACATGGAACCAAGTCATCTAGTCCCTGCGAGTGCGGCAGCCTTAAAAGTTAAAATTAAGTTCTTAATTCTAAAAAAAAGTTAAAATTAAGTTCTTAATTTTGACTTTGCAAAAACACTAAGGTCCCTTGTAGTTCTAAGAAAGATGATCCTTCTCTAAGCAGCTTTAAGCCATCATAAGAGCAGAACACTACCCCAGCAGTGCTCAGTGAGTTGCTTTTTTGGAAAGACAGCATGTGAAAATGGATGGGATTTATATGTGCACAGCATGAAAGCAAACAATATTCATGACAGGCACACCTTTTTCTCCATCTTCCTCAAGTAAGGATTCGTCTTCATCAGGATAATCATTACGCCAGTTATTCTCATCATTTTCATCATCTTCATCTTCATATATTTCCCCTGGAACATTATCATCATCTACCTGCATGTCAACACAAACCACAACGTTCACTATAGACGCTGGGCGTCAAGCAGTTTTTCATCCACCTATACAATACTATGCAGACCATAAAGAGCGAAGAGATGCCTCCTGGGAGCATGAGTTACTCAACAGTTGCACAAGGCACGCTAGAAAAATCTGTGCTGTCAGTATACTCAACTGATTTTTCACCTAAAGCAGATTGCTCAGATACTGAAAAAAATTCTGTCCCCTCCTTGCTCCTTTTTTTACCCAGCTGTATTTACAACTACATTTTAATTGCTGCTTCCTAGGGAAAATAAGACGTGAATTACTGAAGTGTACACCTGTGTACCAAATTTTACTTGGCAGTTTGAAGCCAGACTAATTCTTCCAAGTACATGAGTGCTATCCCTTCAGTTTTCATTGTCATATCATAATTTGCTTCAGTCAGCAGTAACCTGGAGGAGCACAGGACTGGCAGTTACAAGAAGTCTAACACAGACGTCACAGCATACGTGCAATATCTCAATGGATCTTTCTTGGCATGGCAACTTCTAACGATAGGACTTTAAGCACGTTCATTTGTGACCTTTCTGTTTTCCCACACCCTTACCAGTTCATATTCTTCTCTATAGGGCTGCACAGAAAGGATATTTTGGATCCAGCCAGGGGCTGATGTTTCCATATAGTAGATGTCATAAACATAGTCATCTTCTTTCTCACGGTGTTCTTTTTTACCATCATCAGAAACATGTAAACGCTCACGGATCATCTCGACTGCATTGCAGAGAATCACATCTGGCTCGGTCTTCTGCTGAGAAAAAATTAAAAGTGCGTATTTCCACTGAAGCCACGCATACAAACTCTTCGTTGCAACCAACGGTTTTCTTTGTAGACGGTAGCCAACAGCTACCCAAGGAGGACATTCTGAAATCTTAGACCGAAACACTCTCCCGTTGGAACACTGGTGTTTGGAACATTAGCAACCTAGAACAGAAACCCACCAAAGAATTTTCCAATTAACTTCGTGCAGCCAGCCATGCCTTGTGTGAGGTAATAGGAGACAACTGCTGAGACGAGTTCATTAGAAACCACTGCAGGGGACATGACTAGAACCGTTCATCTGTTTCTGATGGCGTTGGTTGAAAAGACAAGCTTTAAGGCAGCCTGTGCGTTGCAGAGCATTACACTCGCAACACCGCAAGGAAGGTGTGCATGCGGTAGCACTGGTAACACCCAGGCAGCTCACACTACACAAAGCGTGTCGGAGAAACCATGAAAATGTGACAGATTAACAGGAAAAGGCTGACAGGGCCTACAGATACGCTTTTTATTTCATTTTTTAATTTCCTTTATTTCCTCACTTCAGCATCAACACAGAAGAAATTTATTCATGCTTTCTCCTTCCTAATAAATGATTTGCAATTTATTTGCTTTAGTGACCTGCACTTGAAGGTCTACACAGGCAGGTTGTTGCTGCCCATTTTTTTCTGCTAGAGCTTTTCAGAATATCTTGCCCAATCCAGAGAATATCCATCCCAGTCCTCCTGAACTACTTAAGCCATTCTGAGGAACAGCTACAGACAAGCCTTTCATCCACTTCTAAATACTTAAAAGAACAAAAAGAAAGCTTGCCTCTGGCTTTCAACACCTACTGCTAGCTCTGAAAGAGGAAAATTCTGTTGCTAGTTCAGTTTTATTTCTGTTTTTCTAATCAGCAGAGTGAGAGATAACAGCTGATCTCCAATGCATGCTTGAACTACTTGCTTACCACAAAGCAAGAGTTCATACTGAAGTTTAATGGCAAAGCCCTGAAATCACCTGTACAGAAGAGCTGAGGGATGACAGCTGGTTGGGCTCTTCCTCACCCACGTATGTTCTTTAAGCATTTAAGTTTTCCTCAGAGCTGTGATGGGCTGCTTAAGTAAAGCATCCATGTGTACTTACACACAGTGAAGGAACTACTAAAGAAAGCACACGCAGCCCTCTTACCTTCTTTTCCATATTGTTATGAGTCTCTGACACAAAATCTTCTTAACACTCAGCGTGCAGGGCAATCCTACCCAGAAGGCAGAGCTGCTTCATGCTTAAAACCAGGCTAGATATTGAGCAGATATTCCTCCAGCTGCAAACACACTTAACTCATAATACCAATGCAAACAGGATTTAGGGGCTTAAGCAGCTTGTCAGACACCTAGAATTCTGCTAAAAAAAACCGCTGTTCAATAAAACCTTCTATTGCAATCACAAGAAAGGGAGGCTCAAAAGTATTTTTTCCTTTAGTGAATCTTGCCTATAAGTGACATTCCTAGGCATCTGGGTAGGTAAGACACTGAATTACATTTTTTTTTTCCCCTAGGTAGAGAAGTTGTTAATCAAAAACCTCAGAGATCCACCTGACAGACGAATGTGAGAATTTATGCATCAGAACAGGGTACAGAACAAACAAGGTGGTACAAGCCCCTCCTGCAGCAGCCAGCTCCACGTGGCTGGCTGGCTCAGCAACATCAGAGCTCTTACGGATCCTCACGAAAGTCACTCCCTGCACAGTATCTCAACTTGCAAATACGTAGTTAAAGCTGCGATGAAACACCAGAATACTTACAATGCAAAAAAACTTCCACGCAGTCAGTCTGCCCACATGTGCCAGCCGACAGCGACACCAACGTACCTCAAGCACCCCAAGCTGGTTTGCTGACCTGTGGGTTTGCAGCGGTTACGCCGGAGTCTCCCACCGCCTCCTCTTCTTGTTCGATGTCGAACAGCTGGAATTTCCCCCAGCAGTCCGAGCTATCATCCACGGCACCGCTCTCCTCCTGTGAAGCACCTTCCTTCGTTTCAGAGTCTGCTCTGTTGCCGGCAGTGGATGCCTCGCCATTTATGGCGGGTGCGGCTGGGTCGCTACAGCCCGGTCGGTGGCTGGCGACCACGCGGTAACGGTTTTCCTTCCTCTTCACTTGCTTGGAGGAGCGGAGTTCCTGAGCGATGCGCTGAGCGCTGCCCACTCCGGGTCGCAGGCTCTGGGCTGCCTTGTCGCGAGTGAGCACTTCTCGCATGTATTTCTGAACTGGTTCATTCTGCGTGGAGGAACAAGGAGGAGGAGGAACGTAATGGCACCGCCAGCACAGCAAGCTCCCTGCTCAGAGTGATTAGCAGCTACTGCTGCTGGCTCTTCCCGTCTGGGGACTGCAGTGACAACATTCACGTGACTTCTGCTACTGCTTTAAGCACACAGCTATTGTAATATTCTCTTGATATGGGGAAAAAAGTGTACTTGTAAATTGTAAGCCTGCTTCAATTCGATCTTTACACACTATGCTTTATGGGACAGAATAACCCTCCAGACAAACCAGACGCCTTTAGGAGACCGCGACGCTCCTAAATCTGAGGCGCGGTATCCTCCACACCCCCCCGAGACCAGAGCCCCGGAGACCGGCTCTGCTGGCTGTCCGAGGCCGGGCAGCGCTGCGGGTCGCTCACGCAGCAGAACCG
>Ga0181612_180016_pt1 | contig 27203 bp, 24 predicted proteins | sample HoacroProtozoa21_FD_119630 | JGI IMG/M metagenome (GOLD analysis project Ga0181612, IMG submission 119630) | Hoatzin crop microbial communities from Cojedes, Venezuel. Combined Assembly of Gp0051906, Gp0051904, Gp0051908
TAATCATTTCAAACATACCACTCACACTTATGAACAACAAGTTATTCACCACACTCGCATTGGCATTGCTGCCCTTGCTCATGATAGCGCAAACGCGCATTGGCATCATCAACTCGCAACAGATTTTTGAACTGATGCCCGAGAAGACCGAGGCAGAAGCGCAGCTCAAAGCCCTTAGCGAAAAATACCAGGCTGAGTATAAGTTGCTGCAAGACGACTTTGACAAGAAATTTGCAGACTATCAAGCCATTGCCGACGATGCCAGCACACCAGCGACCATCAAGGAACGTCGCATGCAGGAGCTGCAAGAGTGCGACAAGAAGATTCAAGAGTTTGAGCGCACCGCGGCTGCCGACATCGACAATCAACGCAGCCAGCTGACCAAACCCATCAGCGACAAGATACAACAAGCCATACGCACCGTGGGCCAGCAAGGCAATTTTGACCTAGTGATCGACACTGCCGTGACTCAAGTGGCATATACGGGAAACAACACCGTTGATGTCACATCGATGGTCAAGGCTCTGCTAGGGCTGTGATATCACTGCCTGACTGAAATTTTAACATTTTCGGACTGTTAAAAAATGTAACAAGATGCGAGAAATGGCCATTTTGGCCATTTTTTGTGCTATTATGTCCACTGTATCGGCACAAAGGCACTACCTTTGTGCCTAATCATTAATTTACTCATAAAACGACCCGTTATGAATCTTCAAAAAAAATTTGCCTGCGCCATCATGTTGGCACTCATCACCACGACACTGCATGCAGGCGGGCTAATGACCAATACCAACTACCACATCGCCTTTGACCGCATGATGGCGCGTGGTGCCACACACGAGATTGACGCAGCCTATAGCAACCCCGCGGGACTTGCGTGGGGTCACGAGGGTTTCCAGCTGTCATTTAACTGGCAACACCCCAACCAGAACCGTGACATCGAGACCACAGTAGATACCAAAGCACTGTTTGGCGCCGACTATACCCACAAATTTTACGGCAAGGCATCTGCCCCGTTTGTTCCTGGCCTGTTTGCCAGCTACAAGCATGGTCAGTGGGCTCTGTCAGCCATGCTTGGCATCGTGGGCAGCGGCGGCAAAGTGAAATATGACGAGGGTATGCCTATGTTCAACATCCCGCTGATGGCTAGCATCTACAAGAACACGGGCTACACCATCACCCCCGACATGTACACCATCGACTCACAAGTCGAGGGCAAGCAATACATCTATGGCGCACAGCTCAACTTCGCATGGCGTTTCACCGATTGCTTTGCAGCTGCCATCGGCATGCGTGCCAACTACTACGACGGCTATTATCGCGGTCACGTCAAGGCGACGATGAAAGCCGTGGATCAGACGCTTGCCGACATGGAACTCGACAGCGACCAGCGTGGTTGGGGCTTCAACCCCATCATCAGCGTTGACTACTACAAAAACGGGCTCACGCTGGCAGCACGTTATGAATTCCGCACCAAGCTCAACGTGCCCAACAAGACCCATGTGAACACCATACCCAGCCCGCTGGGCGACGGCTTTAACGATGGCGTGAAAACCCGCTACGATATGCCCGCACTGCTGAGTGTGGCTGCCGGCTATGAGTTCACCCCACGGCTGCGCGCCACCCTGGAGTATCACTTCTTTGACGACAAGAATGCAAAAATGAGCAACGACCGGCAAGAAGCGTTGACGCGAGGCACCAACGAGGTGCTTGCCGGTGTAGAATATGACATCAACGACATGTTCACCGTGAGCTGTGGCGCACAACGCACTGACTATGGCTTGAGCGACGACTACCAGACCAACACGTCATTTGCCTGCGACAGCTGGTCGGTGGGCTTAGGCGGTGCCGTGAACGTGACCCAAAAACTGCGTGTCAACGTGGGCTACTTCTGGACCATGTACAGCGATTATGAGAAGCATGTGGATGCCGGCACTCCTGGCTATTGCAGCACTGGTTTGGCAGGCACCGACGTGTATAGCCGCACCAACCGTGTGTTCGGTCTGGGTGTGGACTACAAGTTCTAATGCAAAGCAGGGATAAATCACACCTGACCCGAACCTGTAAGTATTGACACCAAAGACATTTTTGTGCGGCAAAAGTTTGCCGCATTTTTTTGTTGTGCTTACCTTTGTGCCCCACAAGACATGACATTGCATCGGCAACATATCACCTTGAGCGCCATCGGGTCATGCGTGGTGCTAGCCGTGTTGGCTGCCATGGTTGGCTGGCTGACGGGGCATGTGGCATGGATTAACGACGATGCCTACTTCTACCTCTTTATTGGCGAGGACACACGTCCCATCCGCTCACTTGGCGACATCGTCGGCTCACAATGCAACTATTACATGATGCGCAATGGGCGCTTTGTGACCCATTGCCTTGTGCAATGGTTTTGCGCCTTGGGTGGACAATGCCTGTTCACCGTTTGCAACATGCTGGCATGGATAGTCCTAGTCGTGCAAATCGCACGCGCCGGTGGCATCAACTGGCGGCAATCACCACTCGCTATGCTAGCCATCGCTGCCCTGGCATTTGCATGCTTCAGAACCCAGTTTTCACCGCCTTGCCAAATTAACTACGTCTGGGTGATGGCTGCCACATTGCTAGTGGTGAATGAATTTTTTGATTCTCGCAGAAAGCCATGGTGGCAGGCAGTGTTGCTCCTATTGCTGAGCTTGCTGGCTGGATGGGGACAAGAATCATTGAGCCCAGGCATCGCCGCAGGCATGTGGTTATGGTTGCTGCTGCATAGGCAACGCGCGACACGCCTGCAATGGGGCATCGCCATCATGTTCACGGTGGGCATGCTGGGATTGTGCCTCGCTCCTGGCAACTTCAGGAACTTCGTGCGCTTGAATGGCGGACATGGTGGCTACTGGATTACCCCCGTAAACATTGCTTGGCTGCTGCGCTTGAGCTACATCATGCTAGCCGTCATCGCCATGCTGATGTTGCGCAAAAGGCTAACCTTTATACAATTTATCACACAGCATGGCTTTTGGCTCTGCGCCATGGTTGTGATGTTGTTGTTCAATCTGGTCGTGCGTGTTTACTGCAACCGGCAACTCTTTGGCATTGACTTGGCAGCACTCATCATCACCGTCAGCCTCATGAGACGAAACGATTTGAGCGTGGAAGCCCAACGGGCGGGAGCGGTAATACTGGCACTGCTGGCACTGCTAGTTTTCACTGACGACTGCCGGACGGTCAACCGACGGGTTGCCATCTATCGCGATATCAAGCAGCAATATGATGCCAGTAACGATGGGGTGGTCTATTGTGACATCGACCACCGCGACGTGGGCTATGACGACCATGATGCGATGTACACCTTTAACGACTGGTCACGCTTGCAGTTAGAGCGCAAATGGAAGAGTCAAGGCAGCAACAAGCCTCTGGAATGGCGACCCGTGGTGATGCGCCAGTGGAAGGGTCGGCGACTGCCATCACAAGTGGTCACCGCTGCCGATGGTGTGCTGGTGCTGGTCGCATCCAAGCACGACAAACAACCCGTGCCATTTGAGGTGACAAGTGTCAACACCATCGGCCCCCTGCACTTTAGCGGCAAGCGAGTGTTCAGCAGTGAACGCTTCACCATCGACGACACACACTTCCGCGCCCTAGTGCTTTATCAAAGCGGCAGACAACAACGCCACACCACAGCCAAATTGATGGTGCCAGAGGTGAGGTGACAAAATCACCTGTTTCTGTCTCAAGAAAGCATTGTCCCGCCATCGCTTCGGTGCAATTTTTGTCAAATTACGCTTTTTTTTGCCCTCAACTGTTGCGCAGAAACAAAAAAAGACGTACCTTTGCGACCGTCTTAGCCCCAAAAGCTAGACAAAGACAAAACATGGTGGACGTAGCTCAGCTGGTTAGAGCGTCGGATTGTGGTTCCGAAGGTCGTGGGTTCGAGCCCCATCTTCCACCCCAGAGCAAATGACTGGTTTCATCGCAACGAGCGTTGAGACCAGTTTTTTCATTCCACCCACTGCCAGCAAAATCCATTGGCAAACGGCACCCTTGCCGCCGTTGCAATCTAAAACGAATGGCATTTACAAAAAAATGGGCAAAATGCGCCCCGATGTCGGTGAAAAGCATTAAATTTGCAAGTTAAAACAAACAAGCGTGACGTTTCTCAAATGAAAGTCAAAATACATCACGAAGGCGAAAACATCCTGCTGGTGTTGCTGCTCATCCTGCTCGCAATCGGGGTGATGAGCTATCGCTTTATCGACTACAAGCCGGTGGCTGTGGGCATCATCGTGCTGATGCTTGTGTTGTATGCCCTGGTGGTCAACTTCTTCAGGCTGCCACGGCGGCACTATGCCGGTGACAATAGCGATGGCACGGCTGTGGTGTCGAGTGTTGACGGCACAGTGGTGGCACTCGAGGAAGTCTATGAAGACGAGTGCCTGCACCGCAACATGATACAGCTGTCGGTGTTCATGACCGTGTTTAACGTACACGCCAATTGGGTACCTGTGTCAGGCGAAGTCACCTATGTGAAACATCATTCGGGACGATTTTTAGCCGCCAATCTGCCCAAGTCGAGCAGCGACAATGAGCGCTCATCAATCATCATCCGCACTGCCACAGGCGATGAGGTGCTGGTGCGCCAAATTGCCGGAGCCGTGGCAAGACGCATCGTCACCTATGTGGAGCCTGGCGAGCAAGTGGGCGTTGACGACTTCATCGGTTTCATCAAGTTTGGCTCACGGGTAGATATCTTTTTACCCCTCGACACCGACATCAAGGTGAAGCTGGGCGACCGCACATGGGGCGGTGAGACCTTGGTAGCGCAACTCAAGAAACACAACTAACCCTGCAAGCAAGCTATAAAAGCAAGTCAACATGAATGCAATACGCAACAACATACCCAACGCCATCACCTCGATGAACCTGCTAAGCGGCTGTCTGGCTTGCATCGCTGCATTCAGCTGCTACGATACGGTGTGCTGCGGGCTGACGGGCTACCAGTGTGCATTCATCTTGATTGCTTTGGCAGCAGTGTTTGATTTTTTTGACGGTTTCACAGCACGCCTCATCCATGCAGTGAGCGGTATCGGCAAGGAGCTTGACTCACTAGCCGACCTGGTGAGCTTTGGACTAGCCCCCGCACTCATCCTCTATAACATGATGCTGGCAGGCCACAGCACTGGCTGCTGGGCATTTGCATCGCTGATGCTACCCCTGTTTGGAGCCCTGCGACTGGCGCGATTCAATGTGGACACCCGCCAATCTACCACATTCACCGGCTTGCCCATACCCGCCAACGCCATCTTCTGGATTGGCCTCACTGCTTATTATGCTACCCATGCCCTACCCTTGTGGCTAGTGCTGGCACTTGTGGCAGCTCTATCGCTACTGATGGTGTGCGGCTTGCGCATGTTTTCGCTCAAAATGCACAACTTGTCGTCGTTGCGCGACAACTGGGCACAATATTTGCTAGTTATTGCCTCTGTCACGCTAGTTGCCATTTTCAGCCTGCCAGGTCTGGCACTTGCCATTATCCTATATGTTGGGTTATCAATGATCAAACACGAGGCTTAAACGACACATTTCATTGCTATGACACTGTTGTTGCTCATCATCTTGCTTCTGTTTCTGCTGTTCGGGTGGCCATTGCTGCGCGGATGGCTATACATGCGGTCACTGCGGCAACGTGTTGACGAGACATTCCGCGGCGGGCAACAGCAGAGCCGCAGCCGCACCAGCAACTATGCTGACGATGAGGACAGCAATGGGGATAGCAGTGACTGGCAACAGAACGACAAAAGCCACCGCTCACGCAAAATCTACACCGATAGCGATGGTGAATATGCCGAGTTTGAGGAGATTGCCGTCACTCGAGAGGAACAAACCACCGACAACAATCAGTGGCAACAAACAGTGGTCGAGGAGCAGATTGTTGACGTTGAGTTTGAAGAAATCAACTAATTTATTGTTATTCAGCTAGTCAGCGCACATCTAGCTATCATTCCCCATCAGGCATGGTAGCCACATCAGGGATGGGTTCAATGAGGTCACGATAAAGCTTGAGTGAATCACTGGGCATCTCATCGCTTCCCAGCACACGGGGCATCAAATCAAGGGTAAACTCAAATGGTTTGTTATTGAGGGCGTGTCGGGTACCAAAGGTCTCCATATCAGGATTGATGGCATATAGCAAGTTGAGCACAATGCTGAGCACAAACAAATATTTGAACACAAACAGTGCCGCACCGCCCCAACGGTCAACACACCCCATGCGGGTGACATTGAGCAGACCCTTAAAAATCCGCATCAGCAGCCTGACCGCCAACGAGATGAGCAAAAATGCCACAGCTAAAGCCACTGTTTGAACGGTGATACCTGCAAGGGGCCAATGGGCTGAGCTAGGCACCAACGCCTGAAACAGAGCCGTCACCTGCTCGCGCAAACAATAGCACACCGCAATGCCAGCACCCCACGAGACAAGCGATGCCGCCTGACGTATTAGCCCCTTGCTAAAACCGATTACCAATCCGCCAAGCACGATTACAATGATGATGCCGTCAACAAATGTCATGGTCGTTATCCTAATTTTTTGTTTATCACCAGTTATTGGCACACAAAATTACAATTAATTCTTCAATTTTTAGCTATTTCGCTCCCACTCGGCAATAAAATTGCAATCGAACGAGTGCACAAGGCAAGGAGGATTAGCAATCACCAAACAAAAAACAAGTGCTTATTGCCCTCGCTTAACCGTAAAATGAGTAACTTTGCCCTTATCAATAGTCAACAAACGATTAGCCGATGACCGTTAAGCTCCAAGCTCCGCAACAGATGCAAGGCGACATTATGCTGCCTGCATCCAAGAGCATCACCGCACGCGCCCTGCTTATTGCCGCATTGTGCGGGGAAACGCGCCCCGAGGTGTATAATGCTGCCGTCTGCGACGACACCACCGCCCTGAGGCTCGGTTTGTCAAGCAACGGCGGACAAGTGAACGTGGGACCCGCTGGCACTGCCATGCGGTTTCTCACCGTGTGGTTTGCCACCCGCGAGGGCATGGATACCACCCTTGACGGTGACGAGCGCATGCGCCAACGCCCCATCGCCCACCTGGTCAACGCCTTGCGCCAGTTGGGTGCCGATATTTCATACGCAGGCATGGAGGGATATCCGCCCCTACACATCGTCGGCAAGCGATTAACTGGCGGGCATATCACCATGGATGGCGGCGTGAGTTCGCAATTTATCTCGGCGGTCATGATGATGCTTCCCGTGATTGGCGGCGGAGACATCAAGCTGACTGGGGACATTGTGTCAAGACCCTATATTGACATGACGGCGGCAGTGATGACTGCAATGGGAGCCAAGGTGAATGCTGGTAACGACCTGATTGTCGTGGAAAAAACCAGCTACAAACCAACAGATTATCTTGTGGAAGCCGACTGGAGTGCCGCAGCACCATGGTATGCGCTCACCACACTACTACCCCACTCTAGCCTGACCCTGCAAGGCTTGAGCGACGACAGCATTCAAGGCGATGCACAGCTATCATTGCTTATGCGCCAACTGGGCGTTGATAGCCGCAGCCACACCAATGGTGTTACCATTCACTCTGGTTCACCAGCCAGCTGCTGTTGCTGCTCTGCATTTATGGACATGGCAGCCACACCCGACCTGATACCCAGCATGGTGGTGCTGCTGTGCCTGCTTGAGCGGTCGTTTCGCATCACCGGAGCCCGCACCCTGCGCCACAAGGAGAGCGACCGCCTGGCTGCGCTTCAGGCTGGTTTGGCACAACTTGGCTATGCATTGCACATCGAGGCTGACGGCGATGCCGTGTCGTGGTATGGCGAGCGGGTGCACATCCCAAATGCTCAGCCGCCTGTGATTGATAGTTATCACGACCACCGCATGGCTCTGGCGTTTGCTCCTGCGGCAGTGCGCTATCCTGGCATCAGCATAAACCATGCCGAATGCGTCAGCAAGTCATATCCCGACTTTTGGCAGCATCTAGAGAAAACAGGATTCCATATTGTTAACGATACAGATTAGGCTTCATGTCACGCAACGCTTCCACCACAATAAACGCTTTTGCCCTCTATCGGCTACCGCATCAACAACAAGTGGCACTGATAGGCGACAACCAGCATGCAACCCGACAATTAACTAGCATCAGAGAGCTTGACTGTGGCGAGGCGGCGTTTGTGATTGCACCATTCAACGTCACCGACCATGAATGCATCGTCATCCTGCAACCCGATGTGTACTTGCAATGGAACCAAATAGACGACATCCAGCTGCCAGAGTTGCCGTGGCACTTCAAGCCCTCCCAGCCAAATCGCTATGTGAGCCGCGAGCAGTATAGCCAAACATTCCGCACCTTTCATCAGCAACTGGAACAAGGCAACTATGTCAAACTGGTGCTGGCCCGAAGCATAGAGATGCCTTGCGAGAGTGCAAGACAAGCCATCAGCCTGTTTAAACAAGCCTGCATCCGTTACCCTGATGCTTTTGTCTCCCTCTTTTCTGCCCCACCCTGCGGCACCTGGCTAGCTGCAACGCCCGAGGTGCTGATTGAGGGCGACAACACATCTGGTTGGCACACCATAGCCCTGGCTGGAACCAAGCAGATAGCTGACACCACGCCATGGGACGAGAAGAACAAGCATGAGCAGCGCATCGTGGCTGAATATATCGCGCAATGCGCACAGGCTTACAGCACGGGCATGGTGACACAGCAGGGTCCTCGCACCGTTCAGGCAGGCCACTTGCAGCATCTGCGCACCGACTTTTACTTCAATCTGGACAGTCCACAACAACTACCTCACCTGATTGACTCACTGCACCCCACGCCAGCGGTTTGCGGACTGCCCAAGGAGGCTGCATGCGGCTTCATCACAGCACACGAGGGGCTTGGCCGTGGTTATTATAGCGGATACTGTGGCATACACAACGCGGGTGGGGCGACCCATCTGTATGTCACCTTGCGCTGCATGCAATTGCAAGCCGACCGCTGCGTGCTGTACGCCGGCGGCGGCATCGTGCCCGATAGCCGTGAAGAAACCGAATGGCAGGAGACCGCAGCCAAGCTGCAAACCATGGCGACACTGCTGAAACAGTAATCGGCAAGCGCAAGAATGGGGCAAATTGTTATCTTTAACTGATTTTTTACATCCCGTTCGCATTTTTTTTGTAATTTAGCGACCTGATTCCGTGACCAAGGTACAGCTACAGACATGAAAAAATATGACGAGTTGAAGATATACTGCAAAAACACGAGCGAGTATATCACCATCGACGGCGGCGAGGCACTGCTAGAAGTGTACGACACCATCAAGAACCGGATTGGCTTGCAAGGCGAGGCGGTGTGCGCACTGGTTAACAACAAGGTTGAGGATTTGCGTTTCCCCGTCTATTCGCCCAAGCATGTGGAATTTACCGACATCACTTCCAATGCCGGCTACCGTGTGATGACCCGTTCGCTGTGCATGGTGCTCTACAAAGCGATTCATGACCTGTATCCTGGCAAACGGTTGGTTGTGCAGTGTAGCATCAGCAACGGCCATTATTGTCAAATTAAACACGACGAGGCGTTTGTCACGCCCCAAGTTGTTGACGCCCTCAAGCAGCGCATGCAAGAAATCATCGAGCAAGACATCCCCTTCGTGCGCCGTGAGCGGCTCACAACCGACGTCATTGAGATGTTTGACAAGCAAGGCTTGAAGGACAAGGTGCGCCTGCTCAAGACCATCAACGAGCTTTACACCGTGTTCTACAAGCTCGATGATGTAATCGACAGCTTCTTTGGTCCGCTGGTTGCCTCGACAGGCTGCCTCAAAGTGTTCGACTTGGTACCCTATGAGCAAGGCATGCTGCTGCTGGGACCCGACAAGCAGCACATCGACCAAGTGGCAAAGTGGGAACCGCAGCCCAAGCTGTTCCACGCCTTTACCGACTACATCGACCTCAACAAGATAATTGGCGTGGGCGATGTGGGCGAACTGAACAACGCCATCACCACAGGCGAGGCATCGATGCTCATCAACGTGATTGAGGCATTGCATAACAAACGCTTCACCCAGATTGCTGATGAAATCACCGAGCGTTTCCATCAGGGAGGTGCCCGCGTGGTGCTCATTGCAGGCCCATCGTCGAGCGGCAAGACCACATCGTCAAAACGTCTTGCCATCCAACTGATGACCAACTACATCGTTCCCAAAGTGATTGAGCTGGACAACTACTTCGTGGACCGCCATCACACCCCAAAGGACGAGAACGGCGACTATGATTATGAGTCGCTATATGCCTTAGACCTAGAACAATTTAACAAGGATGTCACCGCCTTGCTCAACGGCGAGGAGGTGGCACTGCCCACCTATAACTTTGTGAAGGGCGAGCGCGAATACCGCGGCAACACCCTCAAGCTCGACAAAAACGACATCTTGCTGATGGAGGGCATTCACGGGCTGAATCCAGAGCTCACCCGCCAGATTCCCGACGACCAGAAGTTCCGCCTGTTTGTGTCGGCGCTCACCACCCTCAACATCGACGACCACAACTGGATAGGCACCTACGACAACCGCCTACTGCGCCGCATCATTCGCGACCACAAGTATCGCGGCAGCAATGCCCAACAGACCATCCAGCGGTGGGCAAGCGTCAGACGTGGCGAGGATAAATGGATTATGCCCTTCCATGAGAACGCTGATGCGATGTTTAACTCGTCGCTGCTGTTTGAGTTGGCAGTGATGAAAAATTATGCCCTACCCATCTTGCGCCAAGTGCCGGTTAACGTACCCGAGTATGCTGAGGCCAGCAGGCTGATGAAGTTCCTCAGCTACTTTGAGCCGCTCGATGAGAAAGACATACCCAGCACTAGCCTGCTGCGGGAATTTTTAGGAGGTAGCAGCTTCCACTATTAATCTAACTAGAGCCGACAAAAACCTAAAAATATAAAAACCAACCCATCATCTCATGAACAACGAAAAGGGCAATCAGGGCAACACTTCAGGCCAGACCGAGGTGCTGCCTCTTGACCAATTTTGCGACACCATACGCAGCATGGAGTCGCAAGGTGAAGATGGCATCGCTTTGCTCAACGATGCAATAGCTCGTGGCGATGCACCACGCCTGATAGCGCAAGACGAGGTGCAACACAGCCGCCGGCTAGAACAGATCACAACCGACATCACGCGACGCTTCAGGCATGGCTCAATGCATCTGGTGCTGGTGGCAGGAGCTTCTTGTTCAGGCAAAACCACCACATCGCGCTTCCTGACCCACATGCTGCTCGACAACGGCATTGAGCCTAAAGTGGTGTCGATTGATAACTACTTTATGGATGCCGACAAGCGGCCGCTTGACGAGGACGGAAATCGCGACTACGAGTCGTTTTATGGCGTGGATGTCAAGCAACTGGAGCGCGATGTCAACAGTCTGCTCGCTGGCGATATGGTACCCATGCCTACCTACGACTATGTGCAAGGATGCCGCAAGTATGACGGCAAGAATCTCAGGCTAGAAACTAACAACCTGCTGTTTCTAGAGGGGCTGCATGCGCTCAATCCCCAGCTGGTGCCTGGTGTGAGCGATGAACTCAAATACCGCTTGTTTGTCACCGCAGAGACCGACCTGTTTGGTAACGAGGAGCGGGCTGTGCTCACCAAGCACGACAACCGCCTGCTGCGCCGCATCTACAGGGACTATAACAGCCGTGGAGCCAGTGCCTTGCAAACCCTGCAATGGTGGCCCAGCGTGCTGCGTGGCGAGGAAAAGTGGATTCTGCCGTTTGCCGACCAGGCAGATGCCTGCTTCAACACGTCGATGGTGTTTGAGCTGTCAGCCATCAAGCCGCGTGTGCAGTCGTTGCTGTGCGAAGTGCCCCACGATGAGCCGCAATGGAATGTGGCACAGCGACTCTATGCCCTGCTCGACCGCATCGCTCCGCTCAGTGCCGACGATTTTGCAGCAATCGCCCCGCTGCGCAAGTTTTTGCTCAGCAACGACGGCAAATAAGTAGTGTTTCACTAACGATTAGTGCGGTTGTGCCTATTCTGCCGCATCACCACTGGATTCGGTCGTGGATTCAGATGCGTTTTCTTGCCCTTGCTGCTCACGCAACTTTTTGATATATGCCAGCTCATTGATGGCATAATCGGCATTTTCAGGCTCATTGAGCATGGCGGTAAACACCTTTTCGGCATCGTCAAGCTTTCCAAAATCAATCATTGCATAGGCACGGCGACGGCGCAAGAAGTTGGCAAACGACCTGATAGACGGTGGTATCTCTTCATCCTTGTCCTCCCAATGGTTTTGGAGGTCCTTCATCAGCCCGTCGGTGTAATTAAAGATGCGCAAATCTTTGTTGTTCGCCATGTTGTTAACCATCTCCATGGCGTGGACAATGTTCCCATCCTCTGACACCAGATTCAAGTAGGAGAATGCCTGAATATAAAGCTTTAACTCATTGTAACAAAATCCCAAATAATAGGCTACATCGAGCATGGCACTCTTGTCCTGATTGCTCATGTTATAGAACTGCCGTCTGCCGCTATAGAATGCATTCTCAAAATGTGCGATAGCCTCTAAGTAACGGCCTGCGTAGAACAATTTTTGACCCCAATACAGGCTATAGCCTGTGGTGCCATCGGTAATCGTGCACAATAGCAGCTGCTCACGGGTCAATTCGCCTCGCTCATCATCCTGCACCTTGAGCTGGGCATCCTTCCACATGTAGTCAAATTCCTGCTGACGCTGGAGCTGCGTGGTGCGGTCGAGCGCCGTGAGTGCTGAGATGCACTGCGGCTGATGGTCATCCTGATTGATGGAGTTGACACGGCTGCGGTTGCGCGGTGGCAGGCTAACGGTAATGCGGGTATAAAGGGAGTTGCCATCATCGCCCTCGGCAGTCAGCGCAATGGTCAACATGCGCGGCACAGAGGTCGCGTTATCACCTGGCAAGCGATAATGGAGGTCGATAACCGCATAATCGCTTTTAAAGATGGCTTTGCGCCCCGTGTCTTGAACAAGGGCTGCACGCAGGTCATAACGCCCAATCGCATCAGCATCCTCAATATGCTCGTGCCGGTCGTTGCCATTAACATTGAGAAACAGCAGCTGCTCGTCACCTGTGAATTGAGCCAAGACCTTTAACGCCTGCCACAATGTCAGCTCATCTTTACTCCCTTTAAACACCTCACGATGTTGTGGCGTGTCGAGTTGATGCCGCAATTCTTGTTGCCGTGCGAGGAAAAGCTGACGCTTGTACTGGTAAAAGTCCTGCTCCAGGTCATCCCTGTCGTTGGCTTGACTGGCTTCTAAAGCCTTATCAAAATTGTTCGCCCATTGCCTCTGAAAATAGAAGCACGCACTCAATTCACTCTGAAATTCTTGAGGGCGAATGGCATTGTTGAAGAATGTGAGGTGAATGTCAATCTGATTTTCATCCTCATCAACCTCATAGGTGAATTTGAGCAGCATATTGTTGATGTTGTGCTGGTTGCACTTTTGCCGCACCAGTTCCAGGGCATCAACAGGTGCCGATGCCACATTGGGCATATTCACCTCAATGCCATCGTTGTTTGCGCGAACAATGGCTATGAAATGACCACCTTGAAAATCAAAGTAGTATCGAGTCCCCCTGTTCTCGTCGAGCGCATCGGTTGTGAATGTGCAGTTATAGTCGTTGAGAAACTCCTCAAAGTCTTTTTTTATATTGATTCGGGTTCGTCTTGCGCGTATCATGTGTAATTTCCTATTATTGTTACTTTGCCTATGGCAATAACCTTAAATCTTCACTCAATTATTGTGCCAACGGTGGGAACGTGGCACCAAAATATCGTCGCTGTAGCGCATGATAAGCCGCCGTGTCGGCAGCCACGGCATCATGCCATCGGTTCAAGCTGTCACAAAGGCTTGCATTGCGCTTGGCAACCACCCACGATTGAAATTGTGACAAGCTGATTGCAACACGGCAGTCGAGCGTGGGCATGGTCTGCGCCATCGCCCTGGCTATGCTGCGGTTGACTACAGCATAAGTGATCTCGCCCGCCGCTACCATCATAACAAGCTGTTCGGGACCATACTGTTCCTCGACGTGCACATAAATGGAATCGCCAATCTCACGGCTCAAGCTTGCAATGCGCTCGCGCATGGGAGACCCCTTGACCACCCACACGGTGTCGCCTGCCAAATCAAGTTGTGAGTGTATGGCATGGCTGCCGCGACGTTGCACCAACACCTGCTGGTCCAGATAGATGGGCTTGGTGAAAGCATAGTTCTCACGATTGTGGGCAGTCATGGGAAACTGTGCCACCAGCACATCATAGCGACCATCGTCAAGCCCCTCAAGCGCACGTTGCAACGTGACCACCGGATGAAATTTCATGGGGCGGTGCGCCTTGCCGGCAATCATGCGCAGCAGGTCATAGTTATACCCTCCCAGCGTGTCGGCATAGGTGTAGTAGGTCACCGGCGAGTACTCAATAGCCACGTCAATGGTGTCACCGCCACTGTGACTGCCAGTTGTGGCAACCTTTGGCTTGTCACAAAAGCTCAATGCCACCATACACGCCACCACGATGGCAAGCAAGGTCAAGTAAAGCGGCATCTGGCCGCGACGGGCTGAATGGTGTTGAAGCATTGCCATGACAGACAGTTGTTATTTTTTACTTTTAGATTTCGATTCCTCGTCAGCAAAACGATTGGGGTAGTCAAGTGCCACCCGCGGCCGCCGCAGGGCACGCACCACAAGCCAGATGCCTAGCACAATGAAGGGTATGCTCAACAATTGCCCTTGGTCCATACCGATGGTGGCACGCATCGAGACCTCCCAGGGCTCCTGCACATTCTTGATAAATTCAATCAAGAATCGGGGCACAAAGATGCCGAGCATAAACACACCAAAGATGAGCCCCTCACGCTCTTGCGCACGGCAACGCCAGTACATCCACAGGCACAAGAAGCCTACCAGCATGTAGCATATCGCCTCATAAATCTGCGTGGGATGGCAAGGCACCGTGAACACGGGGTCTGCCCCTTGCAACCATGCCCCCAGGTTATCGATAAAACGAAATCCCCACGGCAAGTTTGTGGGACCGCCATAGATTTCATGATTCATCAGGTTGCCCACACGAATCAGTGCCGCGACAAAGCCCACAGGCACCACCAGCCTGTCGAGTGTCCACAACATGCCGCGATGGGTCACCCAGCGGCTATATAGCCATATCGCCAGCAAGATGCCCAGCGTGCCGCCGTGGCTCGCCAGACCACCCTCCCACACCTTGGGAATCTCACTCAAATGCTGCGAATAGTAGCTCCAGTCATAAAAGAACACATGTCCTAATCGGGCGCCCACAATGGTTGCAATGGCAACGTAGATGAACAGACTGCCCACCCAGCTCTCGGGCGTGCCCTCGTGCTTGAAAATCCGCCACACGATTTCGTAGCCCAGCAAAAAGCCGATGGCAAACATCAGCCCATACCAGCGCACCGACACCACGCCATCATAAAGAAACGGACTCGCAGTCCATGTGATATAGTCGAGCATCATGACTTTGCTTTCTCACTTCATTTTAATTGTCCAATAGACTGCAAAGGTAACGTTTTTCATCGACATATCGGCATCGGCAGCCAAATAAATCGCCACCCGTCACAGCCATCGGGGAAATCGTCACAAACGGCATCTGCAACATCTGTTTGTTTAAACTTTGTAAAACACTATTGCGTTACAAGAATTTTTCAGTAACTTTGTAGTGCTTTATCTAACGCATTAACCTATAGAACGCAAATTTGTACAACCATTAATCATTTTATCACGCTATGTTTGGAAAATTCCAAGAACACTTACAGAAAGAGCTTGCCGACATCCAAGCTGCCGGCCTTTACAAGAACGAACGCATCATCATCACACCGCAACGTGCCGACATCCGTGTGCAACCCAACGACGAGGTGCTCAACTTCTGCGCCAACAACTATCTGGGCTTGAGCGACAACAAGCGCCTGATTGAGGCTGCAACCCGCACGATGGAGAACCATGGTTATGGCATGTCGTCGGTGCGCTTCATCTGCGGCACCACCGACATCCACAAGGAGCTTGAGGCTGCCATTGCCGACTACTTCCACACCGAGGATGCCATCCTGTATGGCTCGTGCTTTGATGCCAACGGCGGCCTGTTTGAGGCTCTGCTGACCGACCAGGATGCCATCATCAGCGACGCGCTTAACCATGCATCGATTATTGACGGTGTGCGCTTGTGCAAAGCCAAACGCTATCGTTACGCCAACGCAGACATGAACGAGCTTGAGGAGTGCCTCAAGCAGGCTCAGGAGCAGCGTTTCCGCATCATTGCCACCGACGGTGTGTTCTCGATGGACGGCAACGTGGCACCCCTAGACAAAATTTGCGAGCTCGCCGAGAAATATGATGCCATGGTAATGGTTGACGAGTCACACTCGGCAGGCGTGGTAGGCCCCACGGGTCATGGTGTAGCCGAGCAGTTTAACCTGTATGGCCACATCGATGTGTTCACGGGCACACTGGGCAAGGCATTTGGCGGTGCTATGGGCGGTTTTACCACCGGCCGCAAGGAAATCATCGACATGCTGCGTCAGCGTTCACGTCCCTACTTGTTTAGCAACAGCATCGCTCCTGGCATCGTAGGTGCCAGCATCGAGATGTTCAAGATGCTCAAGGAGAGCAACGCCCTGCACGACAAGTTGGTGGACAACGTGAACTACTTCCGCGACAAGATGATTGCCGCCGGCTTCGACATCAAGCCCACACAGAGTGCCATTTGCGCCGTGATGCTCTATGACGCTAAGTTGTCACAAGACTTCGCCGCAGCTCTGCAACAAGAGGGCATCTACGTCACGGGCTTCTACTATCCCGTGGTGCCCAAGGGCCAGGCTCGCATCCGCGTACAAGTATCCGCAGGTCACGAGCGTGAGCATCTGGACAAGTGCATCAACGCCTTTGTCAAGATTGGCAAGCAGATGGGCATCATCAAGTAAAAGCGGCTCATCGCCTAGTCATAATCACAGCAGGGGATTCTCGCCACACAGGCAGGACTCCCCCGCTTGCGTGTTGATGATTCATAACGCTCAGCCGTGAGACTCAGCCAGCCTCACACCAGCGCAACAATTCAATAGAGGTGCTGCAACGCCCATTGCAAGCCCCTGGCTTGCCGCCATGTCACATTGTTGAAGTGATTGCCTGCATTGAGCTCAAAACACGTCTCCACGCCCTTAGATTGCATGATGGCGGCAATTTGGCGAGTATGCTGCTCGGTCGTGCTCAGATAGGGATGATTAGCCTTGCTCTCCTTGTCACCGATGGAGAAGTAAAGACTGCGCACCGAGGTGGCAGGACGATTAGCTTGCACAAACGCAACAATCTCTGGAAACCATAGCGAGCCCGACGCACAGACCAATCCAGAAAAGACGCTGGTCTTGAAAGCAGCATATAGCGCAAACAGGCCTGACATGGAATATCCACCCAGCACACGGTCGGTTGGTTTCCAACCCATCGATGTCTCCACTTGCGGCACAATTTCGTCGGTCAGCACTTGCAACAATGCGTCGGCATTACCGGCAAAGTCATCAGCCTTAGAAATGATTTTCCCCGCACGCCATGGCGACAACTCCGCGTCCCAGTGCAGATGCGAAATGAACACCAAATTAAACGGCAAGCACCCCAGCTCACCACACTGAGCCAACAAAGCCACGCCATTTTCTTTGAAATCAATAAAATAGACCACAGGTGCCGATGCCTGATTGGCAGCACAATAGACGCTGACCTGCCGATGCTCAAATGTGAAATCACGCCTCGTCATCGCCATACTTCTCTCTAAGTCGCTTGGGAAGCCTTGAACGCACCAGCCGATACGAGCATTCAATCCACTGCTTCACACGCTCTGGCCCGAAAGCATTCAGGTAGATGTCGTTCCAATGCACCTTGTTCAGATGATATGCCGGACGCACACCATCATAGTGTTCACGCAATTCTTGCCCATACTCAGGCTTGAGCTTCACGGCACACGTCGGCTCGGGCGACTCTAGCCAGATGTGCAAAAAAATCTTGCCCTCGATCCTAAAGATAAGCCAATTTGGACCGTAGGGCATGTCCTCGGTTGCACCAGGCAAGGTCAATGCATATTCACGCACGTCTTCAATATTCATGCTACAAAGATAGTGGTTTTTATTCACTTCCTGCCTTAATTACCCATTTTTTCTGCACGAGCTAAGTCCAACATTCACACGCAACTGCATGACTAGGGGGTGAATTATAGAAATGTAGTTTGGCTTTTTCTCCATTTTTTTATAACTTTGCACAACCTAAACAAGCTCAATTTCTAGAAAAGCTACTTTTTTTTGTATTAACCTAACTAAATTAACTAAACTTATGCGAAAAGCTTTATTAGCAATGGTAGTGGCTACCACAACGATGGTGGCCATGGCACAAAAAACCTATGTGCCTAAAATGTATGGCAACATCCTCAATATGGATGGCTGGAGCTCCATGATAGACAGTGAGCGACCCTATGGCGTTTACTCATTCTATGCTTCTCCGCAAAATTTTGCTTTCGAGAATGTCTCGGGCACAAGCATGAACTTCTATCCCACGGGCAACGGCATTATCGCCAATGGTGAGTACAACTTCATCGTGCGCGACATCGATTATTACTACTACGATTACTATTATCAGCTCTACACCTACGATGCCGAGACCTGGGAGCTCAAACAGAAACCGCGTGACGTGAGTAGCGACTTCTTCTCGATGGACTTCACACAGGATCCCACCGATGGCACCATCTACAATATCTCCTACAAGGAGAACTCCAGCTGGTATGGAGACGTGACCTACACCATCACGCTCAACAAGGTGGATTTTGCCAACGCCAAGCTCACCCGCATTGCCGAACTCGACACCCTGTTCTACGGCCTGGCAGCCGACAACAACGGCACGCTGTATGGCATTTCACAGGCTGGCAACTTGCACAAGATTTCCAAGGCCGACGGCTCACTGACTCTGGTGGGCAGCCTGGGACTGAGCGAGATGGGCGACAGCATCGAGAATCACCTGATGAGCGCCAGCTTTGACCCCAAGACCAACGAGCTCTACTTCTCGGCTTACTTGTGGAACAAGAACGTGATCGACTTTGAGTCGGTACTGCTCAAGATTGACACCAACACTGGCAAGGCCACCAAGGTGCTCACCTATCCCGACAAGGCACAAGTTGTAGCCCTGTACATTCCCGAGCCCGAAGCCGAGGATGGTGCTCCTGCACGTGCTACCGACCTGGCTGTAAATTACCAGGGTGCATCGCTGTCGGGCACCGTATCGTTCACTGCCCCGACGACAACCTACGACGGCAGCGAGCTGACGGGTGAATTGCAGTATGCCATCATCGTGAATGGCGAAACCCTCGCCACCGGCACCACCACCCCCGGTGCAGCTGTGACCGTACCCGTGGATGTTCCCACCAATGGCGAGACCAAGTTTGTTGTAGTGACCTCCAACAGCGTGGGCACCAGCCCCGAGGCTAAGTTGACCCAGTGGATTGGTGCCGATGTGACAGAGGCTCCCACCAACGTTGTGTTTAATCTAGTGGGCACCGATGCCACCATCACTTGGACAGCCCCCAATGCCACCATCCACGGTGGATATTTCAATCCCGATGAGCTCACCTATACCATCGTACGCCTGCCCGACAATGTGACTGTTGCCACCGGTGTAGGCGGCACGAGCTTCACCACCACCCTCGACCCCGCTACACTGGATCAATACAGCTACGGCGTGTCGGCAGTGAACTACGGCATGTGCTCCGACACCACGTGGTCCAACAGCCTGGTAGCAGGTCCCGCTTTCGAGGTACCCTACAGCAATCCCATTGCCACCCTCGACGACTTTAACCAGCTGGTAGTGATTGATGCCAATGGCGACAAGAAATATAGCGAGAGCTGGGGCTATGTGATGGAACAGTCTGGCTTCTGGAACTACAACAGCAGCTACGGCTGTGCTGTTTACTACGAGAGCTACAACCAGGCCGACGACTGGGTTATCACTCCTAAGATTCACCTGCTGGCAGGCAAGGCATACACCCTGACGTTTGAGGCCAGCAAGGAAATTGAACGTTACAACGATTGCATGCAGATTGCTTATGGCATCGGGTATGATGTGGCTAACTATGTTGAGCTTATCGACAGCCTGAAGCCCACCAAGGAATTTGAGGTTTACACCATCACGGTAACTCCGACCGAAGATGGCGACTATTCGTTTGGTTTCCACGCTATCAGCCCCGCATTGCACGGACACATGTACTTAAAGAACATCACCGTGGATGCCGTTCCCGTGAGTGGCGTGACCGAAGTCGAAAGCATTGAAAACAGCTCGTTCGACATCTACACCATCGATGGCAAGCTCATCCGCCGCAACGCAACTAGCCTTGAGGGTCTGACGCGTGGCATCTACATCGTTGGTAACAAGAAGGTTGCTGTGATGTAACCAGGTAATAGCCACACCACCAACCGAACCTTTTTAAAAGCGCATCGGTCACTGACGGCATCCACCACCAGCGACCGATGCTTTTTTACCGGCAATCATAGAACTTACATTTTCCAACAAGTTTTTCGTTGAAAAATTACACTTTCCAACAAATAAAACACCTAAATCTTACACTTTTCCAACTTTTTAAAGAACAACAACACAACAAGGCATCAAGGGCTTCTTTCCGCACCCTATAACAGGTTGTGAAATGGCAAGAAATTTTTAGTAGAAACTCAAAGGGATTGTTTTCGCAAAAAGAAAAATCAAGCGACTTGCTATTGCGTAAGTGCTTGATTTTTAGAGTGGTCCCACTTGGACTACACCACCACTTTAAGCATTTTAACAATTTGTGATATAATATTACTATTCATCAGATAGTTATGATATTTTAAAATCACAGTAAAATCACATCATTTAACAAGAAATAACAAAAAAAGGACAACAAAAGGACAACAGATATTGCACATCTCAAAAAAAAGCAGTATCTTTGTGGTGATGATAATTAAAAAACGTGATTTACTATGGCATACATCCTAACAAGTATCTCAAAATCGGGTGGCGACTTGGCCGAAGTTCGCTTTCGTTTCTGCGCAAACCAAACGACAAAACCATTCCTTTCCACTGGCATTCATGTGCTGCGCGACCTTTGGAACGACAGTAGACACGAGTTAAAGACAACAATCAAGGCCGTTCCCAACGACAAGCAACGCAAGGAGAACATCGCAATAAACAAAAGACTGTCCGACCTGCGCAACCACCTTTTAACAGAATATCAAGCCGACGAGCAGAAATTACAGTGCTATGATGTGCCAAAACTGCGAGAGTGGCTCCTCGTCACGACAGACAAACACTTGCACCCCGCCAAATATGAGCCTAAGGGCGAAAGGTTAAAGACCCTTTTCGACATCGTCAACGATGCCATTCAGCAACTCGACGACAAGGGCGAGATTAACGGCAGTGACCCACTGGCACCTGGCACCATCATCACTTACAAACAATGCCGCAACTATCTAGCGGGATATGCCCTCCACAAGGCACAAGAAGCCCAAAAGGGCAAGGGCAAAAAAGACGAGGTGAAGCCGAGGGATTGGCAGACAGATGAGCTAGACACCGACTTCTACAACGACTTCCAGGCATGGCTGTACGCCCAAGGCCTCAAACGCAACACAGCAGGCAAGCAGGTCAAGGTGTTAAAATCCATCCTCCGCAAGTGCATGCCAAGCAAACAGCAGGCATCGTGCGAGTTCCTGGCACAACGCAAATGCCCAGTCACACGCGACAAGGCAACCGACATCAACGCCGTGGCACTCAACGAGCAGCAGCTTGCTGTCATGGCGGCATATCCGTTCACTGGCACTAAAAAGCGCGTGCGCGACCAGTTCTTGCTGATGTGTTGGACTGGCCAACGTTTCAGCGACCTGCCCAAGCTCAACCATGACAACATCCACACCGACGCAAAAGGCATGCGCTACTTCTTAATCGAGCAGCAAAAGACTGGCCAGATGTGCGCCATCCCCATCCTAGACGAGGTTGCGCCCATTCTGGCACAATACGGCGACCAGATGCCCAAGGTCATGAGCAACCAGAAGTTCAATGCCGCGCTGCACGACATCTGCCAGATACTGGCCAACACCAAGCAGGGCAAGGCGGCAGGCTACAACGACCAGGTCACCCACACCCACAATGCAGGTAAATTAGTGACCACCGAAGCATTTTGGGATGCCGTGACCGCACACAGCGCACGACGCACATTCTGCACCGTCGCTTACGACCGACACGTTCCAGTTAGCCAAATAATGCAGGTGAGCGGACACCAATCCCAGACAGTATTTTTCGACTATATCCGCAAGCCACAGCAAGAGATGCACGAGCGCATGGCAGACGAGTTTGCGACCGCCTGGAGCAGCCGCAACAACAAGTAAAACATTAACCAGGGTGCCGCCCATCACGGCGGCATCCACAACAACAATAACAACAATGGAATTTAGCAAAGAGATGAAAGACGCGAGATTTACAGCATGGGCACAGTGCGTGGGCACAGTGATTATAGCAAAAGCAAGTGTGAAACCAACAATAAGCAATGGCGGCGTTCACGTTACAGTGAATTGGGGCGAAGTAATGACACTAGACCAACGGCAACATTTCGCCCAAACACTGTATAAAGCAACAGATGGTTTCGACCCGGAATATTGCGCCGGCTTATGGTACGAAATAGAGACAGACTCACGCAAGCTTATAGGAGAAATTTATGAGCAGGCCATCGCATTTGCGCACATCACGCCTGACGATTACGACCGAGTCCCAACGGTTGTGTTCAATGGCATACCGGTTCGCAACGCACAAGACATCCAAAATGGTAGCGATTATTATCGTTATGCCGTGGCAACACTATCCCGACACGCAGAACAATTACTTAACAAAGATGCACCCACAGAAGCCATGAAAACGCCCGAGGCGGCAAAATGGCTACAAAAATGCATTGATGGTGGCTTACTTGATGAGGGTTGGGGACCAGGCGAGGAATTGAAGTCCGTTAGCTTGAAAGTCTTAATGGCCGAAATAGTGAAAAGCAAGTTCGGATTGACATGGGATTATTTCAGCGACGAAAAAGGTAGATGGAAACTTAAAAATCCGGCACAAGCAAGGGCCAAGATGAGAGAGTCCGAAACCAGGGTAAAAGGCTTCAATGCTATCAAAAACGTATTTCCCAACTACCCTAGTATTAAACAGAAATAATCCTATGTTATTATGTAGGATTTTTGGTAGGTACTATGTAGTAACTTTTTAGAAAATACCGTTATAATTTTGCGCTAGTTCTCAAGGCCGAGGACTGGCGCTTTTTATTTCGTCAAACGCCGAGAGCCAACACCGAGAGGACAACCAGGTAACACGCGGAATGACGAGCCTAGAACGTGTTGCACAATAATTATGGACGAGTTCATTAACTTTTTAAAAACTCTCCTGGCGCAAGTCGCCGAGGAAGCCGCGACGAAAGCGGTTGAACGATATGCAGCAGCGATGCCGGTTGAGGCACAACAGCAACCCCAGGGCGACCGGTTTTTGACTGTCTCCGAAGTGGCGGAGATGTTAAAAGTCACACCGCAAACACTGTGGCGATGGGATAACGATGGCAGATTGCCCAAGCTTCACATCGGCGGCAAAGTGCGCTACCGGCTAAGCGATGTATCACTATTCACACGAACACAAAAAATTGAGGCATGATTAATAATAATGATTATACCCTGCCCGAGACAAAAAAAGCGCCCGGGCAGGGCGCGGCGTGCGGCGATACAGCACGGCTAGAAGAACACGGCAAAGATAGTGAAAATCACGCAATTGGGCAAGTTTCCGAGCCAGAAAATCACGATGAATTTTCATCATCGCCAGGCATCCATGAGCTGCCCATCGACGGACTGCATGACACTGTGCAAAGATACATCTTCTCCGTTCAAAGGGCATACCAATGCCCCAGAGAATATGTGATCGTGCCAGTTTTCTCATGTGCCAGTTCGGCTGTGGGCAACAAGGCCTATATTCGTGGCAAGTACAACAACAGCCTTTCGTTGTGGTTCCTTTTGGTGGGGCCATCTGGCACCAACAAGTCACAGCCAGTGAAGTGCGTGCTTGCGCCATTGTTGGCCATCAACAAGCGATTTAACGAGGAGTGGCGGCAGGCAAAGAAATTGGCTTTGCAGAATGGCGAGGAGCCGCCCAAAGCGCCCAAACGCGCCATCATCGATGATGCGACACGCGAGGCACGAGCCGTGAAATTGGCCGACAACCCCAACGGCGTACTGTTGTACCGCGACGAGGCGGCGGGCATCTTCAAGGACATTTTCCGATACACCCGCAGTTCTGGAGCGGTGCAGGAAATGCTGTCGATTTTCGATAATGCGCAACTTATCATCGACCGCAAGACATCAGAGAGCATCTTCATCGAGCGGCCGTTTATGAACCTTTTGGGGGGCATCCAGAACGACCTACTGGCCGACACTTTTAGCGAGTACTACCCGACGGGACTACCTCAACGCATCTTATTTGCCTTTCCCGAAAAAGTAGAAAACCCGCCCTACTCGGATGTGCAGGTGAACGAGGAGCAATCACGGCAATGGGACAACATCGTGACTTCATTGTGGGATGCAACGCCAATGGAATTGGTCACGCCAGACGCAAGGGATATATACGCGGACTATTTCAACCAGATGCAGCAGCGCAAGACGGATGCCGCTAGCGACAACGAGCGGTCAATTTACAGCAAGCTGCAAATTCACGTCATTCGTCTGGCGGGCGTGGTCACAATGCTTAACGACGCTGCGGCGGGTGAATACAGTGGATGGATTTCCGCCGACACCATGCGCTATGCCGTGCGCTGCATGGACTATTTCGAGTGGTGCGCCCTGCGTGTCATGCAGCAGCAACCCACGATTTCAGCCAACATCAAGAACATCAAGGGGCCAGACTTCCTGCGTGAGTTCAACCGACGATGGCCGATAAAAAACCAGTCCGCTTTTGCAGCAGCGTGTGGCCTCAACCAGTCTTATATTAGTGACTGCATCAACCGCAAACGATAAATTCATAAAGTGATAAGTGATAATTGCCCCAATCCCGCATCAGCAATGGGCGCAACCCTATAACTTGCTATCACCAAGAAACAGCCATAGCAAGGTGTGTGAGTTATAGAGAGTTATAGACATAACAAATTGAATGCTATTTAGTTGTAGCCATTATCACTTATCACTATTAATATTTCACAATTATGCTAGATTTCACCAAAATCGAAATATCAGTTTACGAGGGCGTGCGCGACACCGAGGGCAAGGTCACGACCCTGCATCAGTTCCTCCACATCGACCCCGCTACGCTAGTCCTGGTGCAACGCATCCGCAATCTGGAAGGCCACGACACCACCCAGAGGGACATGAAGAAGTCATTGCCCCAGGCCGCAATAAGCGGTGTGTTCTCATCACGCCACGACACCGACCTGGTCACCCATTCTGGCCTTATTTGCATCGACATCGACAGCCAGGACAACCCAGGCAAGTCACCCGAGCAGATGAAACACCAGGCGGCACAATTGCCATACGTCGCTTATGCAGGTCTGTCAGTCCGCGGCAAGGGCGTTTTCTGCATTGTCCCCATCGCCGAGCCAGACAAGCACGAGCGGCACTATCTGGCGTGCTGTGACGAGTTCGAGCGGTTTACCGGACTGCATCCCGACCGCGCCTGCAAGAACGTGGGCAGGCTGCGCTGCGCCTCATACGACCCTGCGCCACACGTCAATCTTGAAGCGACCGAGTACACCGGACTGGCAGAGCCAGAGCAATACACGGCGGCAACGCACATATCCACCGACGATGAAACCCTTAGCAAGGTATATCGCTGCGTCGCCAATCTGGAACGCTACCGCATCGACATCACCGCCAACTATGCCGACTGGTTCACCATCGGTGCGGCACTGGCAAGTCTAGGTGAGCAGGGGCGCGACCCATTCCACCGCGTTTCCGCCATCAACAGCAACTACCGCTACAAAGAGTGCAACCGCAAGTTCGACAACCTATTACGCACGACGCACAGCATCGGCATCGGCACATTCTTCCAACGCTACGACCAACTGTGCGGCATAGACACATAAAACATACTTTTTTTCTATTTCTTTGCATCCGCCCTGCCAGTCCGCGAGGATAGGCAGGGATTTTTTCTGCAAGCGGCACACCACACCCCCCAAAGTAGTACCTAAATTGTACCCACATCGGGGCATCCACTTTCGGGCAGAGAGCGTAAACCCTTTCAAGATAGTAGAATAAGATGCCCGCGCGGGGGTCCCATTCGACGATGGTCTTTGCCCCGCCATTTCCATGCTTGCCATGCAGGTAGAGGAGCAGGAGGAGCAGCAGCACGTCACCACACCAAGCACAGCTGGCACACGAGCCTGCAACCCCTCATTGCCCCATGATTATTACCGACCCACATAAATGCCCTCTAAGCACGTCACAGTGGCAGGTGGGATAGTTATCCACCGACACCGAGAAACGCAAGCAGAGCTTATTTCTGTGCGTTTTAGCAGTGTTCCACGGCATCAGTGTGAATGTTCCACGCGCGAGGTGCGCGTTAAAGCGTTCCCCTTGTTTCCACCTGTATTTACGCCAATCCCAACCGATAGCAAGTTACGCACTATCAGAGAGTTTAACCGCATTGCAGTCACGTCTGCGCCCATCACCAACCCATGCCAGGTGGGCATCACGCCTTACACGCACGCGCGAGGGCGAGAGAAACCGCCACATCCTTTTTTTTAACATTTCCTTAACTTTTGCAGTCCCATCCACACCCATCGCCACAAAAATTTTGCCATTCCAGAAAATTGTCGTACCTTTGTCATGTGCCATTGGCACGTTTTTTAATTATCACACCACTGTTGCCTGCGATAGGTAGCGGTGGTTTTTTTGCTAAACCTCAATTCTAGGACAACAAAAGGACAATATCAGCAAAAACACAAATCGCTAACTAGTTAAATTTCAACTAATTAGCGATGTTATTCCGTGGTCCCACTTGGGCTTGAACCAAGGACTCCCTGATTATGAGTCAGGTGCTCTAACCAACTGAGCTATAGGACCTGCTTGCTAGGAAATCTGTGGCCTAATGCCATGACCTGCCTGCAAAAGCGACTGCAAAGTTACAA
>Ga0181612_127146_pt1 | contig 27200 bp, 14 predicted proteins | sample HoacroProtozoa21_FD_119630 | JGI IMG/M metagenome (GOLD analysis project Ga0181612, IMG submission 119630) | Hoatzin crop microbial communities from Cojedes, Venezuel. Combined Assembly of Gp0051906, Gp0051904, Gp0051908
AAAAACTTCGCTGACACACGTGAAGTGTCACAGTGGCAGCATCTGGAAGAACAATCTTCGATCCTCTGTCAGTTAGCCAGCAACCAACACTTCCTGTGTATGGAGCACTGAGAGAAAGCGGGTGCGTGTAGGCATGTCTGCTGAAACACATCACATAGCTAACTCTAGTCTTCTTACTTGTTCTTAACTGGAGAAGGTCCTTGGACACTGAGAAATGTCCATATGGGAAAAGTATAAAAAAACTGATTGGGCTGATTTTTGTTGTCTGTTGCACTAAGGGTTTGGCTCAATATTACTCCACTAAGAAGACACAGTGCTGGAATCCTTGGCACCAATAGGCCATTCTTGGAGTAAAAATGCATTACAGCAGTACTTTAGCTTGTGTGAAGTCAACCCAACTTTTAATCTGTATCACATAAGATACAGACCGTGAACTCCACAATGCTTTACTGCATACAGCACAGACCTAGCCAAGGTGCAAGTTCAAGCCAAAACAGAGTAAAAGCCAGTTGTAGAAGGGGTATTTTAGAGAGCAATCAACACTAACCATAGGGAGAGCAAAATAGAATTCAGGGGCACAGGCTGGGGGGAAAGAAAAAGTTTTCAAACAAGATTTGAAAAGGAATGGAGAATCAGGGAGGTTATTCTAGACAGCGGGAGCTGCAGAGAAGCACATACACACATATCATCACAGACCAGTGGGAGGCAAATACATGAACATTCAAAGGGTGCCTAAGAAGCACCATGTATCACGTTGAAACAGATTGTCTCCAGTGGTCAGAGTGCAGAGATTGTCATCTGCTTGCTCAGAGATGCCCAGTCTCTAACTGAATGCCATGAGGTTCTACCTCCATCACTGTTTTTGATACAAAAGCGTATGCCAAGGCTATGCTTTCCTCCCAGATCTTGCTGCTGGCTGTGAAACTATCACAGTCCCATTTCCTTAGCTGATGCCACTCTGATAAGAGCAGTAAATTCCTTTAACTCCCACTCCTCAGGCTCTTCTCTGTCCTCAGCGTCCAATTCAGCCAGCCTCATCTTGCCATCTCCTCTACAGAGGTTTTAGTTCAGGCTTCACCTAATGAAAAAGGAATGCCAAAGTACAAATAATAGAGAAATGTAAAAAAAGTGCCAAAATATCACAAGAAAACTGACCTTGGAGCATTTCCAGGCTGAAACAAAGCAGGAAATTCTAAAAACATCACAATGGAGATTATCTTCTTGATACCTCCTGCCAAATTTTGGCAGTCCAGTAAATAGGAATAAGGTGACAAACTTTGAATGCTTATCAACTGAATGTAAACTTTGACCCACATTATTTATACCCATCTTTAGTCAAGACTCAGCTCCACAAACCCCCTGGGGCTTCTTCTACTCCTGCCTCTTTGATGTCTATATAACGAAGATTTATACTCGGAGCTTCTGGAGTATCTCACATGGTTCAGTTTTCAGCATTGAAAAGCAGCATCTTTTCTTTTCTTTTCCCAATTCCCACCTCATTTATTATATTAATGAAGGAATCTCCTGTGCTGCTACTCACTCCACTGCAGAGGAAAAACTTTTCCACATCTTTCCCAGCAACAGACACCCAGTTTACGGCTTTGTCTTAGGAGATCGAGAGCTAAGCGGAAGGGATAATGCTCCATGGAAACTTCCTTTTGCTGGCCATTGTCATCAGCAGGGGTGAGCGCTGCATCCCTGGTGCTAAAAATCCCATTGTTGCGGTTATGTCATAGCGTGCTATGTCACCTGGCACGATGCTGACACAGATGCTGACTAGCACTGGCACATGGCGTACATTTTGAACACAGCAATTTCAATATTCACATCATGTAAAGAAACAGAATAATTTTGTAGTGCGGGAAAGTGTAAAAACACTGATATATACTGAAGGTAATGCACATTCTTTGGCTCTTTGTTGTGCTCAGCAGGTGGTAATCAACAACCTGATAAGATTAGTGAGACCTTTAACATTTCAGAAAGGAGTGTAGGAGCCATGAAAAAGTCTTATAATTGACGAGTATTGCAGCAAGCTCACCCAGGGCAAGAGCATACTGCGCTCATTTTTTGTTTATCTCATCCTTGACAGTAGATATCAAACTTGTAATGAACTTTCTGAAAATAATATAGTATCAAGACAATACTCCTACAAGCCTTTTCTTTTTGGCTAATGATGGATACTCTTATTAAATCAAAGACTATCTGGAATTGCAATGGAGAAAAATAGAAACCCAGAAAATTGTCACTTGATTTTAAAGAAGTTGTGCTGGGCTCATCTAGCAGTGCTGACTTCACAGCAAAGAATAAACACTTATGAAAGAGATAAGAAATTTTGAAGGTAGATACATTTACTGGTGTATTTAATGACAGCAATATTCTACAATGATGATGGCTCCTAGATTAACCCATGGATCAGGTGGACTTTCATGTTGCATTTTCCAAAAGGTAGTAAGAGCCTTGGACAGAGTCAACCCTTTCACTTTGTTCAGTTACTGTATCTGAGAATTAGAGACATTGGAAAACATCCAGTATTACTGTTCCTTGCAACAAGAGTCTTCAGTGCTACAGGAATAATATAGGAGTAAGAATAGAAAGCAGGTAGTTTTTCTGGCTGGAAATATAAAAGCCGAATTGTATGGGCTGACTTCTTTTATAGCTGCTTTTTGTGACTTTGGAGTGCACTGATTTCAGACTAAAACTCTGATGGTGAAGCTGGTTTAAGATTTCATCCAGGATTCAGAAATGCAAATTTCTAACTAAAAACTCTGAAAAGTGTCACTACCAAAATGGAGGAATTCTCACAAAACTAATGATAGCAGCCATTTATGAGTTCTGATCTCACTCCGTTTCTATCTAGCATCAAAACCAGTTGTAAGCACAAAATACACATCAACTCCTGACAGCTGAGTCTATGAAATGTTCTGCTTTTGTCCATAAAGGGTTGGGGTTTTATAGAAAAGTTGCAACCCAAACTTCTGTAACTTGGGGTTTATCTCTAACCATACACTTTGCATGAAATAATTAAAATTGCAAAAGTAAAAGGACAGTACCTCAAAGTTTCACTGATGTTAATAAAATGATACATCTACTGTAAATTGAAGGGTTCAGCGGGCTGTCATGCCTATAGAGTCTCTATCCCCACCCATGTGCAGGAGTATTTACCTGCTGGAGCAGTCGGCTCTGATGCAGTACTTCCAGACAACTTTGAGTATACATTAGCAAAAGCTGGATTTAATGAACATTTTCTTTAGGTGTTTGCATTATATGATGCAAATTTAATTTTAATGTGGTAATGGGAGTAAAGTCTGACCTTTTCTTAGATTCTGTAATTGAAATTCACTGCATCACTTTTTTAATCCAGTTATGGATGAGTGCAGTGTTGTTCACTTCTCTTGCATGTACAGGTTATGCCAGAATCTGGGCTTTGAAACTACAGAGGAAGGCAAAGGAATACATTTCATCAATGGTTAGAACCAATTTTTGTTTGTGTGAATGCTAAGTATGGAGAACTATTGAACTAGAGGTGGACACAACTTTCTTGTGGCTAGATTTATGGCCTATAAGTATAATTTTTGGGCAATTTTCTGAGAAGGAAGAGAATAATGTAGCTTTTCTCTCTAATTTATGCAGAATCAACTTCTAGCCACCTGGAGTTAAGACGGTGGATGTGGTTACACCTCTGGTATGTGACGGGATGTTTGGGGAAAAGGGAGTGCATTTGAAACCCCAAAATGGGACAGAAAATGAAGACAGACTGGAAGATCAGGACTGAATTATTACGTGATATGAATGCAAAAAACAACACATTTGGGAAATTCAGGAAAAAATAAGGTTTGGACTCTGTGCTGTTTTAAATTGCATTGTTTGCCTTTTCCCCAGCAAATAACTAAGCGAAACCTCACTTAGTGTGCCAGAACTCTGGGATGACTCTCTACATGAAAGAGAAGACCTCTCACATGAGAATAGGCTGCTTCCTCCAGAATTAGGCCCTTTGATTTATCTTTCCTCTCTCACATAGCCAGAGAGAAATCACTTTGGTCCTTGGCCACATATGAACAACTCCTATTGCAGAGTAGAGATGTTGAACAGATAAAAGAAGGTCCCAGATCAACACCTGCACTACCAAATGAGGTGAACCTTATTCTTAAGTCTACAGGTCCTTTCCAATCTGAATTATCCTGTGAGAAAACTAAAACATTAAGAGAGAAGGCAACCAGCCCAGACATTATCTGCTTTATTTCACGACTCCTGCAGGCTGCGTGCTGCACTACAGCCACAACTACCTACATTAACTAACTGCATTAGTTGTACGCATCTTCAAGTGACTACTGTGCCTAAGATGTGCAGTGTAGGCATACCTAGTTTTGAAGAAGCTGGGCAGAGTACTGTTAGCATTATACCTAGAAGGTCAAGACTGAAACACTTATTCCTTTCTTTTAGCAGATTTCTTATGCTTGCCCTGAGTCCTGTTCTGCTCCAGTGGTCCTGAAACCCATACACAGGCCAGACAGTTTAATGCCAGTGCGGATGTACCTATGCTGCATTGCTAGTGTGCCATCCCCACCTTTTTTACGCTGACTTCTTTGAGCAGGGACCAATTGACAGAGTCCTCCAGAATGCATGAGCTCCAAGAGTCCTAATGTGATGCAGTCTGTATCTTTCCATGTCACTACAAATAAGGCAGAGAGAAGTAGGGTTTGGCAGACCCATGACAGACGTGAAATATCCTCTCTCTGCACTGAATGGCTTCACAAATTGATGCAGAAGACCAGGCTTCAGTCAGGAAGGTGGTGAGCCACAAGGTCTCTGGAACAGCCTGTAAGGGTGACTAATCAGGGTGTATTCAGGGGTCAGCTTTTTAGCTAATGAATGGGACAATGAAACCTCTGCCTGTCCCTGGCATACTCTCAGTCATGGCTCTGCAATGCACAGCTCAAATGCTTTTCAGCAACTGTGGCATGAATGGCAATATTTTAAGTGACTTCAAAAGTCCTTGAATCTGGGTCATGATGTGCAACTGAACTTTGGACAGTAAAATCCTTAGGGCAGGAACATCAAGTTTTTATTAACCTGGCAGTCACTTAAACCTCCACCCACTTTCACTCAGAGCACTATAGAAATGATTAGTGTGAAGATCTCAGCAGTGCAGTACTCTGCCTTTGAATATTACTATCTCTGGCCATGGCTCAGCTGAATTAAAAGTTCACCAGAGTCAAAACTGTGCCATATTAATTGATCCCAGGCACCACAGTTCCATCTGCCAGCAAAAAAACCCCCTAAACCGCTATAGAAGGAAAAGGACTTGCAGCATTACACAGAGGACAATAAAACTGGTCAGATCTTCCATGACCTTGTCTTTACCCTGCTGAGAAAGAGTTAAAGAGAGCATCTCTGCACTGCAGAAGGAGAAAGGGAGCCATGTGGAAAATGGACCCAGAAGACAATGTAACAGAACCTGTCTCTGCACCAGCTAACGGAAATCGGTGATAGCACTTATTTTGCGTGCATAGCTGTGTTGCTCAGAGAGGCATGCTTTTTATTAAAGGTAGAATTGTGAGCCTCCAAACTATCAGACAAGATGGTCGCTGTCAAACCCATACCAGTCTCTGTTAGCTTTGTATGGAGAACCAAACAGAATACTGCTAACAGTGCTTCTGACACCATCCCATGGGGTAAAAAAGAGCCTTGCTGAGCCTACATACCTTGCAAGTGCCATGCACAATATAAAGGTTCTAATTTTTAATTTAAATTATTACATTTGAAGGATAAAATAATTACTAATTGACTTCATTTTACCTGCTATTTTAGTTTTTTAAATTTAGGAAATAATATCTATATCTAAAAGAAACCTCTCTGATAAAACCAGCTTTGATATTCATCCACAGATTTAAAGCTATGAAGTGTTTCGTTGGCCAAGGAGAAATCATTATTCCAGCCAAGCCGTAATAAATTTCTATGTTGTAGTTCCTAAAATATTTTCCTGGAATTTATGGCATCACTGGAACTTATTCCTTACATTTTTAAACACATAACTTTATTTTGCCAGTAATTTTATGTTTTACACTAAATCACTGGGTTATGAATGTTCCCATTCCTTTCAGACTTTGACTTTTGCAAATCAAATTAATCATAATTTAGAAGTACATAAACTTGATAGGACATTTTTATAACTTTGTTGAACATTTCAAACTGGTTGTGCATAAAAACAATCAAAATAAGAAAATATATTGAATCAATACTTTAATTCATTTATCAGTGGTATAGAATAAATTACAGTTTCTAGAATTTGATTTGGGACACTCTGTAGCTTCATTGACAACCACAAGCCCTGTGTACGCATACAGATTTCCTTACATCTCCCCAGTCTCCTCTGCAAACAAATCTGTTTCCTTTCTGTCCACTCAGCCTTCTCAGTTCCCGGTCTTGCTGCCCTCTGAGCCTGTGTTTCCTATTAAAATACACCGCTCAGCTACTTAGCAGTGAGGACGAAGAGTGAAGAAGTCTGTGCACTCCTTTGGCTCTGCACTAGAATTATCTTTCCGTAGAAGATGTAACTTTCTCTTCTTCACCTTCCCCAGCTACAAAATGCTAACCCTCTGCAGCCGAAGAGAGGCAGCGATTTATTAACCTGTCTAAACCAGACTTTGAGAAATGCAGAGGAAATTTCTGCTGAGCAGATGCCTCACAGAAGACATTTGGAACACTTAAAATTAACTTAACATTCCTTTTCAAGGGACTGAGCAGCCCATAAAACTTAGTCCAGCTTTCAGTCCCGCTGCTAATGTTATTTCAGTCTTGCTTACCCTTGATGGCAGAGTTTCAGTATATACATTGTACTCAACAGTTGCTGCAGTCAGGAAGGACGACAGATACAACTTAGAGAGTGACTCTTTTTAAACACAGGGTGCAAGCCACACAACGTAAAATCACTGCTAGGGAGGTGTTGTGGATGCAGTCCACAAAAATGGATTCAGAAGAGGTATGAACTGTGTTAGTCCGCTCTGACCTCTGATACCTTAGCAACGGTTCACTTTAGGTCCTTCTAAACCTCACACAAACACTTTGACGAAGTCCACAAGTCCCCTGTAATTTCTGAGATCTTTCTTGTCTTTTTTAAGGAGCAGCTGGTTTGTCAGCATGCTTTCTGCCGAGCTGCTTCTGTCCCAAGAAACAGTTATGGCCCAAAGTTGATTCGATGACTGAACTATAAAACCTGAAAAGAAGGATTTGTATAGGATATGCTGAGGCACTTTTAACAAGAACACCACAGCAGCAGCTGGTGTGATGAAAGTGATGCTGCAGATTGTTTGAAGAAACAAAACAATCCAAACAATTCACCTGATAAGGAAATCTACATCTCAGCGAGTCAGTTTTAAATAAAAAATGAATAAAACACTCAGAAATGTATATATATATAAAATGATGTGAGCTTTTAGTCAGATGATTCAGAAAAAAACATCTGAATGGTAGCTGCAGAACAAGACTCTTATTTTAGTGAGTCTATTGCATATGATCATGGAAAATCTGTCAGGCTTAGTATTTATTATCAAAGGGCTTGCACAGCAGCCCTGGAAACCTGCATATGAATAATGTTTGACGCATTGCCCCGACTAAATAAGGTCCTAGATAGTCCTAAATAGGCCTGTTTCCTCGGTGAGGCAGGTCTCCAAAGTGAGCATGACACCTGGTAGCAATAGCACTTGCAGAATCAGAACCAGAGAGCAGGCGAGCGTTGTAAGATTTTGTTAAACCTGACAGTTTAACCTACTGCTGAAAAAGGAATTTATGGACTTCTAGTTTTGATTTAAATCACTGATTTATCACTTTCATTCTATCCTGAACTTTTCCCAGTGAAAGACTTTGCATTAACAACTCCACTTTTCTTAGCAGAACTTCTTGCTGGAGATTCCTTACATGAGGTATTAATGGGGCTCTTCTTTCAAAATCCACTTTCTGCCAGTGTTTTACAGTCACACAAGGTATCTCCTACACAGCAGGGTAAAATTTTTCAGACAAATAATATACTCATCAGGAAACATCATGCTGTGAAAATATGTAGAAATATTTGAAAATTGTAAAGTGGAATGGACAAATAATGTCTAAACATTTTATTGGAATATTTGCTAAATGAAAAATTTCAGCTGCTGATGTCAAATTATTGCCTTTTCTCATGAAATTAGCTACTTTTTAAAAGAAACATTTTCAAGATATTTTTGAGGGTAAGACCAAAAAAATGAAATAGTTTATTTTATACTAATGCTGTTGACCTCAATCAAAAATTTTAAGCAATTTCATTTAAAAAAGATTTTTAAAAGATTGCAGGAAGTCATTGTGGATTGTGATCCTCTCAGTATTTTGATTTCATGACTTAACAGGAGATGGTGACCGGGAGAAGCTATTTGCCCAGCTCTGATTATCGCCACAGACCTCCCCTTGGTGGTGTACTATGCAGGCAAGGATGGGTGCCCACCACAATTCATATCGGCACGGCAATAATGATCATGATCTATCTGAGGTTGGAAAAGTATATGAAGCTCTAAGGGCTGGTGCACATGGAAAGAATCTGATTTTTAAAAAATGCACAGCATTAAGTTTTAAACTAAAGTTTTGTCCTCATGTAAGTAGTTCCACATATTTCAGCTACCCACAATATCTTAAAAAAATTATTGCATTGTGAGATTGCATATAAATGATGGGCAATACCTGGAATGAAGAGCAAGAAATGTCAAGGACATTCCTTTCAGCACTGCTTCACAGGATGCCCCAAGAAGAGACACGAGCGAAAATCTGAGAGCAGACACTTGCATGAAAAATGGACCTGCTTTCCCTCCCTGTTCAAAAATCCTGAAGCACTGGTTCCTGGCTGCACCACAACTGCTCTTGACTACAAAGCAGTAAGCAAAGAAGATGTTGAACGAGAAGAACAATGTTTAGTGGCTGTTTATTGTCAGAGCTACAGCTGTTTTGTCTAGTTGGAAAAACAGAGTCCAAAGTCATTTCCTTTTGTCACACTCCTAGAAGAGTGACTGCTCATGTCTACAAAGGCACTGTACTGTCATAGAATTATATCACAGAGACATAGAATGGTTTGGGTTGGAAGGGACCTTAAAGTTCATCGAGTTCCAAGGCCTCTGCCACGGGCAGGGACACTTTCCACTAGAGCAGGTTGCTCAAAGCAACAATAGCTATTAGCACACATTTCGATATCCTGACAGTTTTCTTCTCTGAATATTATCCAGATAAATCACTCATTATTTTTCAGAAGTTCATGAAAGCACAAATGAAAAAGGGGAGAAACCCAACAAATCTTAGGGAAAAATCTAACACCAGATACTGTGCAAAAGCAGAAGAACTCTATGCTATTTGAAAAATCAAGGCACCACTAAAGGTGTCCATATAGCATCCTTCAGCCTATGTTGTGTGTGGTTTACCATGCTGTCAGCAACATATCTAAACACGAGGGGAATTCTACCCTGTACACACCACCACAGACTGACTCCTTACATTCTTAAAATAGACCCTAAATGATACATTATCTTGCACTCTTTCTCTGCATAGGAGCATCTCACTCAGCATAGGTGCTGTCTGGCGTATAATCCAAAGGATCTCTCTTCTCCTTTGCAGTCTTCCAGTTTACCCATTACAGAGTCTTGTTCCACCATCAAAATTCCTGTAAATTTAATTACCAATATTCAGACTCAGCTAAGAAGGCAGGTATGTCTGGCAAAAGAATGAAAACTGAAAAGAGAGAGAAATAAACTTTATCCAAGCCACTGACAATGACTTGTCAAGATTACCCAAGCCTTGCACTCACTCAGTGGTAGGAAGCAGCTAGACAGATCTTATACTGAATTCAGCCCCTATTCTGCTCTTGGGTTATACAATATATTATACCTTGAAAGCGATGCTTATGTAAGTAAAGTTACAGTGGACTCACATTTCATATGTAGAGAAACAGCTGCTTTTTTAATTTAAAAAATCTAAATTAAATCATAACTTAAAAGCTATGTTTCGTCATCTAGAGAACATGCCAGATCATATGCCTGAAATATAAAACTGATGCTGAAATTCTGGTAATATTTAACATGTTCTTTATGAAGAAAACATTCTTCTTGAGCTTGGAAACTGACTGAACAATAGCAGCTTTAGGACCTCCAAAGCCGAAGGCGTACAAAGGTTATGAGAATGTGTCTGCCCAAAACTACAAATCAAAAAAGTAACAACAATACCATATGTTACAGAACATAAAGTATCCTTCACAAACACTATAAAACCCCCACATATCTCTGACTTGAGAGTCCCGCTGGCCAGTGGAAGGTTGTGTTTCATTACACTATCACCATATAAGAACATTTTTTCTCCATATTTAATGGTATGCCGAAAACCTAGTGGTACCACTGAATGACCTTTGGAGGGTTAAGATTAAGTAGTAATGACAGAAGATTGTCTTTGGCCTAATACTGTTTAAAAATGCAGAAGCTGATTTCATGGAGAATGGCTCCAGCTGGCTTTAAACTGTAGCCAAAAGTGGCCTTTATTGATGTTGTTAGTTTGTTTCATTTAATTTAGGGGAGGTGTATGGATTTGTCCACTCCTATAAGACTCATTTCTTGTTCGAGTATTTATTGTCACACAGAAGTGCTGTAGGTCCCTGTGCTCTAAGGTATTACAACGTGTAAAGAAATGGACATGTCTAGACTGGCACTGGGACCCTGCACCCAAACACGGAGGAGAGAGAACTAGTGGCCCTCCTTGTCCAGCTGCACAGAGCCCCCAGACACAGGCATGAACCCACCACATGCCTGGGCGAGGAGCAACTTGGGAGAAAGGCAGCTTCTCCCACAGCTCATTTCAGCAGAGGGAAGATCGCACTGGAGTGCCACCACTTCAGTTAAGAGATTATTTCTTTTCTTCCCTGTAAAAGAAAGGAAAGTGGCATGAGAGTGATGATCTCAAGCATCTACATGCCACAGATGTGCTGGAGCTGGCATGGTTTTGCTCCAGTAAAGGTGCGGAGAACTTGGTCAGTCTTTTGACACTGATTCCTGCAGCAATGGGACCTTTATGAAACCCTGAATTAAAAACAGTAGATGTGGAGATATACCTACAGTCCATTCAAGACTCATCTAAAATCAATGAATTAAGCAGTCCTGCGAGAAAGCACAATGAGACACAGAGGAATTCGAGCTTTGAGCTGTAAATGTCTGCACCCGAAGCCTGGATTAAAGGGTGCACACACTCAGTCTCATCCTGCCCATAGCTCCTTGTAGAAGCTCACCTCTCTTTTGAGAAACATTAATACAAAACTATCTTAAGGTTCACTAAACATAAACATCAAGCATAAACTCTGTCAATAGTGCCTCTAAATTTTAGGAAGTATGTGGAATACTCTTCAACAGAACTTTCTATGATTCTATGATTCTATAATGAATAATAAAACTGTCAGCCTCTCTTTCCTGTATTGATTTCAGAGAGATTTTCCTTACTCCATTAAAATTACCTTTTCAGATTCTCAGCAGGAACATTCAGTCTTGCTCAGCAGAACTTAATCACAGCCTGTCTCTGGTTTACGTGGAAGCTTAGGTAGACTCTTTCAACACAGTTATGACGAGAAAAATTCCCTGATAGCCTATAATAATGCTCCAGTCTCCTACTAACTTGTGGATTGCTCGGTACACTTTGTTTCATCAGAAGAAAAATTACACAAAGCCTAAATGGAAAGGTTTATAACTACATGAAATAAAATAGAGTGGAGCATTCCTGCAGAACCCTTCTCAGTACAAGGCTCTCTTCCTCCCAGTCCTTAACTCTTACATCTATTCTTGGACTTGGCAATATAGAAAATTACAACTTTAAGCAACCAACAGTAATTAAAAGTGCTGTAAGTGTTGTAGTTTCTAGAGGCGAAAGCTTTTGCATGCCCTTTTGGAGATGCCTGAAGTCTAGGAGATGGGCTGTAGATGGAAATCCATGCACAGGTTTCCCCGCGCCATGGAAGATCTGGAAGAAAATTTCTGTAAAGTTCACCCAAGTCTAGCACTCCTCATACACACAGCACAACCCCAGAAAAACATCCCCTTTCTTTGCCTCATGCCACATAAACAGACTCATCTGTAGACAGGGCTGAGGAGAGACAGTGATGAGAAATCTTTCCAGACTAGGACTTAAATCCTCGCATTTCTGATTGAACTGCAGATTACTGTGGCCATATGCTGCCTTTCCACAACAGGTGGAATACACTTTATCAGATCTGCCATTGCCAAGACAGCTATCATTTTACTCATTTAAAAGATTTATGCCCCAATTGTCCTCTCTTTCTCAGACGGGAGGCTCGTCTATGTGGGAAATTTGGTGTGCAGTAAGCCAAACCACAGATCTTCAGCAGACATGCTTTTCCACAGTAATGCTCTGAACGCATGCTTTTAGGGCCTAGTATTGTTACTTTTTTTTTTTTTTTTTGAGGCACTCTGAAAGAACTCTGGTTGGAAATTGGTTGCAGAGAAGTTATGTAAAATTCACAGCCTCCCATGGCACAGACTGACTTTCTCTGGTGAAAGTTAGCATAAACAAACTCTGATAAAACTAGCTGAGAGAAAAATAAAAGGTGCATAAGATCCAGCCTTTCTCTTCCTTGCTCTTCTCCCTCTGAAAGCTCTAGGACTTCCCTAGGTGTAACGGCTTCAGAAGTCTGGCAGCACTGAGGCTTATTGCTTGTGGTCTGCAGTCAGACAAAGCAAGAAAATATTTCAATATTCCACGCCAGGTTAATAGAGAACTTTGGGCCTGCAAGGAAAAGAGAGAGTCAAAAAACTCTGATAGGGCTGTTTCCATTGGAAAAATGCAGTTTCACCAGAATAATGGGCTCACTCATCTCTGCCACACTTGTATAATATAAATACAAATAATATAAATAATACTATACTTGGGAGAGTCTTCAATACAATATAAATTGAGTGTGGTGAGAAAAAAGAGCAGAGAGCATTGCAAAGCGAAAGGGAGCTGGTACCTGCTGCTCAGGCAAGCGCTCTCTCAGGCGTATGCACCAGGCTGGCATACATGAAATGCCTCAGAAATGGACGTCCCCACCATTCCTGCTCCCTCAGCACTTGTTTTTGGATGAATGTCCTCGTCCAGCAGTTCACCTCACACAAGAGGGGAGCCGGGAGCTGAGCGGGTCCTGCTGGGCGCAGCCCCACTGGACTGAGTGAGGCAGCAGGGCAGGCCCCAGCATGGCGGCCAGGCTCAGCCCAAGTCCAGGCCCTCAGGAGGGTTCATGGTGATGAACTGGGGCCCAGGCCAGGGCGGGACACCAGTGGTGCTGCAGACCGGCATCCTCTGGTCTCGCTAGGGCAGGGAGCAGGGCCCAGGCTGTGCTGCAGAGAGGTCCTGGGCCACAGGCAGCTGGAGGCCATGGGGGGGCTGTCAGGGCCAGTCGGGGCTGTCAGGGCCGCAGGGCCATGGCAGTACTGGTGTCCCCACACACCAGCCTTACTGTAACTGAGGACAGGCAATTCAGACTGAAGAACTCCTTATTCTAATTTTTAAGTGTCTTTTTCCTTGCATGCTGACAACTTAGTAGTCTTTGTCACAGAGAGACTCCTCCATCTTAGAGCTTTCCCCTGAAGCCGCCTCTTGAATTTTTACCTGAACCTGTCTGCTTTCTTGTTCAAACCTCGCAGAAGAGGCATCACAGGACAGCAAGTGCAACCTTCATGAGGGGCGAAATAAAAATGGGTGGTGAGGGTGGAGTCTTCGCTCCAATAAAGCACTGTAGCCAGCCAGACCTGGGGTTAGGAAGCCCCACGGACTCCATCACGCATGTCCATAGCAGCTCTGCCATGTCATGATCAGACAAAACCTTGGGAAGCACCTTCTTGCGCTCATGGCTGAATAGCAGGTAGTTTGTCAGAAAAAAAATCCCATCCCTCTCTCCAGCTACTTGCATAAAGAAAAGCATAGACCAAGGTGGGCAGATTTATCATCAAGAGCACCCACATCCATTCAGTTTCAGTAAGAGGTAATTCTTGGTGTTGACTGCAGGTATTGCACTATCACACTTAGGGTAGTGCTGCATATGGAGAGCGTAAGGTGTTGCTGTACCAGGTATTGTACATTATTATTATTATTATTAGTGCTAGCACCATGCCAGAAGCCAGGTGCTATACAACGTAAAATCAAAAGTAATTCTCTCCCTCAGACAGGTTACCACTCCTGACCTGGACAGCTTAGTCTAGAACAGGTGAAAAGACAACATGCAGAAGATGTCATGGTTAAATAAAACATTTGTTTTCCTCACGGAAAGGGTCTTTGTCTAAGAGAAGTCAGGATTACAACAGTTGGAGACAGTCGGAAGGTACAGTGAGAAGAGATACCTTTATCACACGGTGTTTATTCAGGGTCCTTTTGAAACATTTCATCAGAGACATCAAACTGCTGAAGAGCCTGACTTAGAAACCAGTTGTGAAAAGTTTAGCCCTGCAAGTGGTAGAAATACTCACGAGTATCAGTGCACTTAGACACCCACATTTTACTCTGAGTAAATTCTTCAACTACAAACACACATGCAAAGCACTGCCTAGCTCATACACTGAAAAAACAAACTTTGCAAACATATCTTAAAAGCCCAGGAAAGTTGTTTCTTCTGCAGGTGAAGATGGAAGAACAGATCCCCCAGCAGGCAGTCAGGCTGCACTTGCGCGTTAGGTCAGGCCCCAGCATTGCCAGGTATCTTCTCTATGGAAGTTGACTGAATAATCCTTTAAAGAAAAGGGGTTTCAACATGTTAGACTTACAGCTCTTTCCTGAGGCCTGAGAGTTAGGGGGGGGGGAAAGAATCCCAAATCAACATATTAGGTTTAGAGCTGGTTTTTGAGTCAAAAATGTAATTTATCAAGTGTTCTTATGGCAGTGACTATGGCTTCACCATCTGCAGCAGCCGGGAAGTAAGCAGACCCCAAATGACTGCAAAGTAGCACAGAACAAGTGAGATCTAAATTTGAACAGGAGCAAAACAGGATTAAAAAAGGGAATGATTAGTTATTTTTATGGGGAGGACATTGCTGTGACATAGGATAGTGCTTCAGACCTGGATGGAAAGCTAACCTGGAGTAAATAACATCAGGAAACCAAACCTGCCTCTTCAGGGACTTGACGGTGACATCAACTTCAGGCTGATAATCCTGGCTGAAAGGAAGTGATGAAACAGGGAAAAACCAAAGAATCTGCTCCACCTTTTTATTTTTTCTTGTGTATGCAAATTTAAGATTTTAAAGTTCAAAATTCTAGTGGAGTTTCAACATGATTGGCAACAAAGTGTGGGATGGGAACTTGATTTTTATCTTCTTTGCCATGAAGACATTCTGCCTCCTTCACAGCTGGAAGGCAGCATACCAAGCGTCTAAGATAATTTCGTCAAAACTTCAGACCTTACAGATAAATTAGGTTGTTCTTTGTATTCTGTTAAGAAGATCCTTTAAGACTTGCTTTGCCAGAACGAAAATCATCATGACACAGGTTTTTCAAAGGAAAGCTATGGCAAAGAAAATAATATCCTCTTTTTTGAATCACAGAAATCATGTGAAAAACCTCTATCAAAAGAAAACTAAAATTCATATTAAAATATGCATATAACTTCAAAATCTGTTCCACTTTTTGAGACCATGTTACACTGTATTCACTAGGAAATATGAGTAAAAACTAACAGAAATCTTGAAAAGACCTTTGTAAAAATCGAATTGGCATCTCTATCTTTTGATTTGGCTGAATGCAAAAGGGAAGTTTGAGAAATTTGTGTTTACAGCAAACGTGCCTAGGAAGATCCATTCAAAGCCCACTACAGAGGCCCCTGGGTTTTGCTGTATGGTCCCTCCCCCAGAGCTCCCTTCATCCTGGTGCTTATTGTCATGTATCTCAACTCCGCACCCAGGGTCCAAACCAATGAACTGCAGTTTTGCCATTGTCCCTATAGGTTGATGGATCACAGTCCTAGTCTTTTACCTGCTTAATCCTTTCTCACAGAGGGATGCCCCTGGTTCTAATTAACTGAGTGCCTTTGGGTCCCTAATCTATGCAAAATCCTTTTCAAAATTTGTACTGATAGAACTGCCAGGAAAGTACATATGTGCCAAGATCCTACATGGAAAATACAAGAATTTGCTTACCCAGGCACAACCCTTGTGAGTATTTCTTGACACTTGTGAATCTTTCACTTCTAGCACAGAAACTGCAGGTTATTTGAAAATAAGTTGTGGAAGACACTCCTGAAAGAGTCTAGTATTCGGTTTAAGATGATGAAGGCATGCTGTGGCTAAAACCAAAATATTTGCTAGGGTGGAGAAGGCAAAGACTAAAAATTCTACTTGCTGAAAGAAAGCTTCAGAGATGGTATAAAAATTATCATCTATGTAGCCAAAAAATGAGCACAAGGATAGCACCCAAAAGACAGAACAGACAAGGCTTCAGGTGTCACAGCTTGACACAGCACTATCAAAGCAGAGATACCAAAGCACACGCCTCCAGAGCAGAGCATCCTGGCAAGACAGCATCGGAGATCTGAAGACTCCAAAACCTTTCAACAATGCAGTTCACATGACAGCCCCACCTGCTATCCCTCTCCGAATGAGACACTTCAGAAGCCCTGCGCTAGGAAAACAAACTAGCTACCAGAATTTAGCCCTTTTTAAAAAACACATTTTACAGTTCCTGGAGCTAGATCTTGACATGTTTACTCCTGGAATCTTGCCCTGCAAGAAGTTCCACGTAAAGAGCTAATCCTAATGAACAATAGATATAAGAATCTGGCTGGGAAAGAAACGTATGAAGCAACATCTATTTCCTAATGAATTCCATAATCAGTGAAAAAAACTTTAACAAAACACAGGTTCTGCCTCCCCTAGTGGTTCTTCCTCTGCGTGCTGAGCCCCGTGGGTTTGCCAGAGCCCTCTCGGCAAGCTGAGAGCCCTAGCCTCTTGAGAGGCTCCCAAATTAACAAAATGTCCCTCCTAATCCTTTCTCTGTTAGAATTTGTTTTGCATGGAATTTATTTGCCCGTTTTGCATGAGGTGTTTTGCTGTAATCTCGGCAGCATGCAGCCTTGCCAGATTTCAGAAAGATGAGTAAACTTCTGAATCTGATAGCGACTTCAACAGAATACCAAAAAGGGGCTTCTTTGTTCTCCATAAACAGACTATTTACTTTGATCTGGTAAAATGAATTAATGAAAGGAAATGACACCTTCCAATTTCGTGCATGCAGGAGAAAAGGAAGTGGTTTAATTTTTGTTTCGCTTTGTTTTATTTTTTCTTTTTCCAAGGATGGAATAGGCTAAGGAGCATCCTTTCGAAAGCACAGCGCTCTTAGGAACAGACAGATCTTTTCTCTGGTAAAAAGTCTCCCCATAACACTGTAAGGTCCATGTATATGCAAGCAGTTCAGAGTTATTACAAATCTAAAATAGGAAGCTATTCACTTGATCTTTTGGTTCAATCCTATTAGGACCCCCCTGGAGCTCTAAATGGATACCAGCCTGTCACAGGCCTGTTGCTGTGACGACCCAGTCTTTACGGAACAAGAAAAAGAAATGATAGTGATTGGCAGACCTTCCTTGCCCTAGTATGTAACACAAAAGGAGACAAAATGAAGAGGAAGTCAGACTCTTATTATAGGTTTGATGCTTCTTAACCTTACAGCACCTTACACCTGGTAAGTGTCACCCTGCAAACTTAAACCCTCGGAAGCCTACTGTTGCATTTCAGTATCAGATGTGAAGAGCCAAGTCAGGCATTAATTCATCCGTCCTCTTGTTTTAGTTGATTGAAATGCAAACAGCATTCCGAGCAAAAGTGGATCCGCACAAAGAAGAAATAAACAGAGGGCCAGACCCTGCTTGCCATGCCCTCATAAGTAGGTCTACAGGTGTAAAAGCACTAGGCCAAGCAGGATTTAGCGCACGGCATAAATGAACGAGTGGCTAGCAAAGCAAGGACTGCAAGAGGGAACCATCTCTACAGCCCCTATTCACCCTGCATGAGAAAGGAAAGAATTTGATAAATTCTACCATATGGTGCCATAGTGCATCTTGCTAGCTATAAATAATTGTCTTTCTGTTTCTGGTTTTCTTTAGCTTTCCTTGGTAGCTGTGACAGATTTTCCGCAACGGTTATAAAAAAGTGCAAAATGCAGTTTCTCCACTTTTTTTTTTTTTTTTTGTGACCAGATCAACAAAAGAAGAAAAGATCAAAAGAAAGGGAATAAAATAGGAAACTTCCCATTAGCTTAACAACATAAAGATCCAGATAAAGTCATTGTGATGTTAGAATATTGTACGTTCAGTTGTTGCTATCAAGTGCTGTCAAAGAAAATTATTGTTTAAGGGTGACAGATGTACACCTGCACCTACAGTGCCCGGGCTGTATCTGTACCTTCTGCAGGTTTTTCCAAAAGTTAATTATATTTTTTGTTACTATGACATAATAATCTTAAAAAATTCCCAAAAGCCAAATAGCTTTCCCATAGCATCACAGAGAAAGTTAACATAAAAATTTTTTATTTTTATTCCTTTCCAGGTTCTCTTAAAAGGAACAAGGTTTTTACCCATAAACTTTCAAACAGCATTTCTGACATTTGTAGTACTATCTCGTATTTAAGAGTGTCACTAAACAAATGTTTGCTTGAGTAGTCAGGTGAAAACCAATAAACCATGAGCCTTAATGGTGGCATAAAAGTTTGCTGCATTAGCATGCTCAGAAAATGACATTCTCTGACGATAATAAGGAAAAGTTAAATTAGCAAGAACAGAAAATCTGGCTATATTCTGAAATGGCTCTTTAATACTCTAAGTCACAGTTCAAAACATTAATTTTCTTGAACAAGCAAAGCTGAACTTTTAAAGGTTTGTAGAAAAGAACTTGTGCTTAAAATAACACTTCAAAACAATAGCACAGATTCTTAGCTAATATAAACCAACGCAGCTCCATTTACTTCGGGGAAGTTACACTGATTTAAAGCAACATACATTCTGATCCAACCTTCTAAAAGCTTTTCAGTCTGAAATTTAGAATAATATGCTCTTGAGTCTTTTGGATGATGCTTTGGATATTTACATTTACAGGCCTCTACCATTATTCCTCTCTCACTGCTCACTTCCAAATTGACACCCACCTCCAAAGCAAAATGCAAAATAAATATGTATATGTGTTATTATTAAGGTAGGGATAAAAAAAAAAATCTATCCAACCTTTCTCAAAATTTTAAAAGACAAGGAAGTTAGTATAAATTTAATCCTATATTTTCTTTTAATCTTTATATAGCTTAATTTCCCACATGCCTTAAAAAAGATTGTTTAATAACCTGTTGAATTGAGACACACTTATTACAACATATATACATATTGCCTGAAGAAGTCTGCATTCATAAAAGCTATGCAAGCTTTTGTACATGGAACACGTGTAAATTCTACATGAAAAAAAATTTGTTAGCCAGAAGAGGAAAAATTAAAGGTGTCAAAAAATGAATTATAAAAATATTATATTTCTTTTTGTTCCAGAGAATATATGCTGAAATACACTGCTTTTTATATACTGGCAATCTGAACTAAACCATGATAGGCATCGCTAATCATTGCCAACTGAGAAGCTGAAATGAATGCTTCTTTTACAGACCTTTGTTCTTCTTTAAAAAACAAAGTTGAATTTCTGTAATATGAGGAAAAATAAACTAAGGCTATTTTTCATTTTCTGCATAAGTTGAACCCATGTCCATATAATTCTTTTCTTACAGTGTAAGACAAGTTTTCATATGGCAGCTTTGTAATCATACACTGAGATTTTAAAAACAAAATAAAAACTTCAGTTTACCTGAAACTAATGTATTTATTTTGCTAATGTTTCAGTAATTCAGCAATCAAACTATGTTTTACAGAGTTTTGTCACAAAGAAAAATTAGTTGTTTTCTTAAATTACCACCAAAGGTCATATAATATATTTAGAAACTACTTATTACTAATGTACGGTATTCCAGTAAGGAGAAAGGGAAAACAATTAGCAGTTCCTGTTGTGAGTGAGAAATAACTGACAACACAGTTTCATGACATAGCTTTTAATTTGTTTTTAATTAATACACATGGAAACAATGGCTTATGCAAATCTATGTATTTTTAATCTTGTTAACTGATTTTAAATCTTATTTAATGAAAAAGTTTCAAAAACAAAGAAGAAAGCAATTGTACAAAATGGAAAAAACAAGCACAAAGAATCTCAAATCTGATCACATCTTTTTCTGCATTCTGCGCAGCAAGAACCATTTGTCCTGTAAATACAATACTTTAGAAGTCATTTGGCAGTACCTTTATTACCATTATTGCAGCATGACAGTAGCAGTTGGCAGTAAAAAGTTCTCCTGCATTTTCCTCCTTTCGCACAGTTAATGTTGTCAGCCTTAAACACATACCAAAACACCAGAGTTGCAGGAGCATGCTGGGGAGGGCTAAACCTCTACCATTTTCCTGGGCAGCACAAGTTGGAGAGCAGTCCCTGGAAGAATGAAATTTGTCTCCTCTCTGTGGGATGAGCAGGGTCTTTGCACCACCTCCTGGTGCACTGGGGAACAGCCAGAGGCCAGGGTCCTTGCTGACGGAGCCCTTTTCTCTTTTTCCCTTTTTCTCTCCCCCCTCCTCCCCCCTCCACCTATACAGTTATTTTTTTCACCCCTCTTTAAAACTGCTGGCCCAATAGTGCCAAAATTCCTCATCTCGCCCTGCTGTCCCCAGTCCCCTAAAGCACAGGGATGAAGCATCCCTCATCCGCCCTCTCGCCGCTCCTCTGCGAGAACACCTCTGCGGATAAAGCCAACAGTACGCACATCGCTGATTTAACACGGACCCCTGTCTGGAAAGCATGGAGACCCTGGAGGGATGGAAACTCCCCGAGCCCGCACCGAGGGGCGCGCTCCGGGGTGGGGGTGCTGGGTGGCATAGCGTAGTCAATGCGTTCGAGCGGGTCTTTTGTCAGAGCCCTGTCCCCTCGGCCATAGCTGCTCTCAAGTTTTCAGCATCCTGAGCTGCAGATTTCTAGATGAGCCCCCAACGATCTGGTCTGAGGGCTTGCAAAAATGAAGAGAAATATTCCTGGGGCTTCCAGTTGACTTTGAGTCAGGCCCAGATCTAATGAACTCCCGGCAGCAGACGGCCTGGGACGGGCTAGTCCTGCCTCCTCTCACGCTTGTTGAACAGCGTCCTGGATAGTTCTATGGGGTTTATGCCACAGAACATGAATTAAACAGAACAAAAGGAAAAAAATACAAAATCCCATAGCTCCTGAAATGAATCCTTGTCTCTTGCACTGACAGAGCCACTGCGTGATGGGGATTTGGCCCCATAAGAGTCTAGAGCAAAACAAAAGAGCTAATAAAGGGGTTTCATCATCTGTTTGGCTTAGCACTCCCAGCTTTAAAACAAAACAAGACACTACCACTATAATACCAGAAAAATAAATGCTTTTCTTTCTTACGTTCATAAAACACTCATTACCCATAATTAATCATAATGACATGTCGTATTCAGGCCTCTAGCTAGGTTCTGGCTGGAAGTGTAAAGAATTGGCTTCTCATAGCTTCCAGTACTTTACCCAGTATGTTCTTCAGGATGCAAAATTGATTATCCAAAATAGAAATCTCCCAGTTTCTTTTGTTTATGTTGTGCTGAAAAACCTATTAGTTAGTTGTTAAGTCTCTGCATTTTCTACTTCCCTTAAGCAGTTGGCTATCTAACTCCATTGAAGATAATGGGTTTACACTACAGTGAAGTTAACCTAACAGCTACACAGTCATTAAAAGCTTAACCAAAATGTGACGTGATCCTCACTAAAGACTTTGGGCCACTACTGAGGTTGTTAATAAATTATGTATGTCTTAATACTATCTGCTCACAGCAGACCCCAGGAGACAACACATAATATCGATTTTAATGCAATCTCTCCGTGTTGAAATAGCGATTGATACTATATATAAATATGATTCTGAGAATTAAAGTAAAAAAAGACAATATCATAAGCACTTTAATAATAGATTTCCAAGGTATAAAAGTCCATATAAATACCTTTGGTTCTAAAAGTAAGAGTGGAAGGAGAAAGCAAATGTTGGTATATATCCACTACCCCAGACAACTATGACATTTAAACTAAGAGTACAATTCTGATGGAGAGATTTTGTTCACCCTCACATCACTTTTACACTGAACTCTCATAATGGGAGGTTCGTGCTTGATCCAAGGTCTATTTAGTCAGCAGTTTTCTCTACTCATTTCAGCCTACAGGTCGAATTGGATCAACCCCCAGGAGACATCATGCCTGTTGGTTTCCTCTTTTCCATGTGTGATATCAGGTCAGTAACAGAAAAACACCCACTGGCTCTTGGAGTGATTTCTGCTTCCTTCAAATTGTCTCCACACAAAGCATATATTCCCCTACCAGCTTGCTCATGCCAGCAGCTCCCTTCCCCTCGTCCTCCGAGGATGGATAGTCAGTCTGGCCAAGACAAGTTTTGAGCATCCTTGATATGAACCAGGTTATTTTTGAAAGCCCATGGAACTGAACAGGCAATAGCTGCTTGCATACTTAAGACAAGCATTTTGCTTTCTTTTTTGGCAAATTTGACCATCAAGTGTGTTCGATGTTGCAGAAGTAATCCCTACTGACTGCTCCTCAACAGGGCATTTACACAACACAAGCAGGACACCTCCTTCTCACATGCTTCAGAAAATGGGTTTGCTCAGACATAAGTGGCAAACCTACAAAAACCTTCCCAAGTCTGAGTGGACATCATTGTTATTTCCTCATAAAGACGGTCCTCAGAGTTTAGTATCTACAATTTTTGATAACTGCGCAAAGACTGTGTAAAGAATTGTGGGTGTGCTGTAGTAATCTAAAACAAGCTTAAAATGGAAAACTCCAGAGAAAACCTCTCAATGAAATTCTGTGGGCCAGACTGTGCTCACTTTCGGCTGAGCTTCGCGCAGTGGTAAGGCTGTCAGTTATGGCTCCCTAACACATCCCCATGGGCTGCTCCAGCTTTCACCAGATGGCAGTGGTGCCTCAGGGACTCTCCATCAGATGATGTCAGCAGCAGGGTCTCCTCCCCTCTCCTGACATGCCTACCAAATGGCGGACTCTGGGGAGCAAAGCGTTGCACATTCTTTATCCTGTTCAAGAGTCTCCCATTTCCTATGGCATCCACAGCAGAACATTCAAGAGTCTCCCATTTCCTATGGCATCCACAGCAGAACATTATGAGAAATCTCTAAATCCATAGGACTACCTGAACAACAAAGAGAACAATGCTAAAAAATAAGGGGTCCTGGCAGTTCCTGTAGTTATATCTACAGACTTCAGCGAAATTCCATAGATCCCTTCTGTTACTCAACTCAGAAGGACTTTTTCTATACATACAAGGACAAAGAAGAGTCCCATGGAATCAGAGCTTATGGATTGATTTTGCCACCAGCCCTGTATTTGGACTAAGTCATCTAACCTTTCCATTTCTCAGTCTTGCATACTGAGCACAGTAATTCTCCATTAAATAAGGTATGATGGGGTTTAATTCAGCTGTCATCTGCAAAGTCCTAAGGCTGATGAATATCATGGAAATATCTATCTGAATATTTGTGTAAGTGTATACTCTTGGAGTATAGGCAATATTTATATTCATGATTGTGGAAACAGACTGGAGTTTCCAGCAGGAAATTTCCATCCACCTCTCCTCCCAGCCTTTCCATAGCCCTCATCACACTCCACACTCTTTCATAAACTCACATTTATTTTGGTTGCAATGAATAGTCTATTGTTTCTCACATATAGCGAAGCAATTTTCCCAGTTTCATTCTCTACTTTCTTCCACTAGTTAGAGTTTGGGGCAGGAGTGACTTGAGAGGCTCCTGACAGTAAAACCTACCTATAGGTAGGACAGATTTTTCACTGTGGTATCCTATTATATAAAGAGTTAAAGGGGATGTCAGGACAACACGTGGGGAAACCCTAGGAAGAAACTGCCAGTCAGTGTATGAATTCACCCAGAACTGAAAGAGTCCAGCCAGGAGATGCAGACCAACTGAGCTATCACAGAGAGGAATGGCTTGGGAAACCGGACCTCAACAGACATGCAGATGGACACAAGCCATTATCTGCAGTGGACCAAGAGATCAAGCAGATGTTATTCAAACTGTTGATTTGGTCAAAGACTATTAATCTATATTTGTATATCCCGAGAGAGGTAGCTACACATGTATACAATGATACACATACATACTTTCGGTGCACCCAGCAGAAGCACATGTCTGATCTGCCACTAGTCTCTTGTTTGTACTATAACCCTGGTAAAGGCTGAAGGTTTTCCATGCTTAGATTAAAAAAATGTACTGTTAAGAGAAATATTGGCTCCAATAGCACTTCCTGCTTCTCTAAGTGGGGGAAGGTGAGCAGACGACTGCCTGTAGTATGTGGGCTGAGACCTGGTACCACCTTAACCCTCCTGAGATGTGGGAAACAATATGTTCTCTTCTGTGATGTGAAATATGTTCTGAGGCACAGGAGAAGTCTTGTCTGTTATACAGAAGCACAAAGCAAAAGGAAAGGGCTGGCCAGTACAGGTTCTGTTTATATGCTGAATTTATATTCTTGTAACGCTGAATTTTTGAGCCACGGCTTCATCCCCACCTCACCACAATCCTGCAGCTGTGCAGATGTACACGCCATACTGCACGAGCAAGGAAGAGACACATTTTTAATAAGTTGTTCTGACATTTCTACACTATGGCATTTGTATTTATTACAGCAGACCATCACTGTGCACATTGCAAATCAATAAAGTGAATGCGAAGCCGTTCGTAGCACTCAAAGCCTTGTCCGTTACTGTAATATCCAGTTGTTTACAGTGCAGTAATGAGGCACTTGTAGGCCTCACTCAAATATGGCTTTCATTCTCCAGCATGATCAAATGCCAGCATGCTGCACAATGGTTCCTTTGTGGATCAAGTATATCCTGATTTAGCCTTGGGTAACACTGCAGAAGTCAACAGGGTTGTAGTTCGCTCACATCATCAGGTAAAGATAAATTAAGTCAAAACCTCAGACTCAAGGAGTTTCCAGAATCAGCGACCTTTTGGCTCTGATCCCTTTCTATCAGGAGAAGAATGTAGAGGAGAGAAGGAACACAGGGAGAAAGGAGGTGTGGAGACAGGACAAATACGCCATCTCAGCTGTGCATTGGCAGCTGCTGTAAGAGAGGTCTTGAGCACAGCTCAGAAACCTATTTCACAGATCCTTTGGCTAAAAAAAAAGCCTGAGCAAATGTCTGTATTTCATTTCTTAGCAGTACAGGCTGAATCTGCACAGGAGAGACTGCAGAGACACTTGCTGATTCTCTTCGCCACTTCACTTGTCCCTGCATATCCTGGGTGTGGACTGTTGAGTGGTCATTTAACAAATATTCTGGAGACCTGCACTCCATCTCTATGGAAACAGGTAAATATTTAATTGAGAAGATTTTTGTCTTATCATTATTCCTTGTTTTCACATCAGAAACATTAACCCTTGTGGGGAAGGGCTTGCTGACTACAAGCGGAGTAATTGCATCCCAGGTCTCCAGGAAGGAGGCAACACTTTCCGAATATGACTTTTTGTCCTTTTCCCACCAGCAAGACAAAGGGTCTGTAACAGGTGTGAGGTTTGACCAGCTGTGGTTGTTGGGGGGAATCTGGTGCTGCACTGGGAATCTCAAAACCCAAAGAGGTGGTTTACTGGCAGATCAGAGAGATTTCAATGAGATGCTACGAGCAGCACAGGCTTACTTAAAATAGGGCTTTGTCCTTCTCTCAAGCATCTTCCATGACCACATTAAAGATAAAAACTGAAACTTGTAGTGGTGAAAAGGAATAGATGGAAGATAGGTATTCCAAATTCTTTCAGTTTGTCCCCAAATGCTCCTTTCCTTCTGGAAAAGTTCTTCAAAATTTTCCACCTATACTTTATGTCTTCAAATTTCACCTTTGTTCCTCTTTTTTCAGTCTTTTCTCTCTCTTTTCAGTCTCTTTTTTCCTGCCAAGGATTTCCCTTTCCACAGCTCCCTTAGCTTCTTTCTGTCACACCCAGCTCCTCCAGTGGCCCTTCCTTAACAGACCTCTCTCTACCCCCAACCCTTCGTTACCTCCCTGCAGCACCAGGCTTTATTACACTGCTGTTCCTAACCCCAGCCCAAACTACCTGTTTTGCAGCGTCCCAGCTCTGGCCCAGGGCCAACTCAGAAGAAACAGCCCAGGCAGGCTACTCCAGTAGCCGCTCACAGATGTGGCTAAGGACGCCAGACTGATCTACTCAAGTGCAGAATGGGAATGGCTCTGCCTGGATCAGGGCTGCAAGAAATTTCTTGTGATGTTTAAGATGGGGCAGTAATAGGGTAAGAGAACAAATCTGTAAACCATTACAAGTGCCTCTGTAGGAAAAGCTAGAATTTTTAGGAAACTGGATAATGAAGCAATTTTGCTGGGATGGTCATGGTTTCAGTTTTATCATTTTGTTGTGACACAGCAGCCAGTTTTTCACCAGGTTATGGCTTTCACATGTGCAGTGGTTATGCTACCATAACAGTATGGCATGTGATCTTTTAACTATGCAGACTGATTTTGTAAATCCAACTTGAACAATCAAGAAAACCCAGATAATTTTGGATGGTTTTTCTTTGGATCCAGAAAAGTCTATATTTGCTGATTTGTGCATGCTCAGATTTAACATGCTCCTGCAAACCATCTGCTTAGCACCCATGCAGCAGGGCTGTGTATCCCATATGCATCAGAGTAGCTGCACATTCATCACCCGTCTGTCCAAGATTTCCAGCAGCCTGGTCAGGAGAGCAGCAAGAGCCTCAAGCTCTGTTCAAGCTAAAACACTGGGCAGAAAGAGGACATGGCCTGGCAGGTAGCCTTCAGTTGTTGAGCTTCATTCAGCTTCGCGGAGCCACTATGAAGCTTGTAGATAGTGTTGACCTTCTTTCCCACCTCCTCCAGGTGGTCTACAACAATTAAAGCTATGACTGGCACAAGACTTGTTCAAGAACTTCCAAAACCAGCCCTGGAGTAGAAAGGTTGACTGACATATTTAGTGAGCAGCACTTACATAATATTAAACATAGCAGGCTGTGAAGCAGCTTGAGTTGTAGAG
>Ga0181612_108827_pt1 | contig 27186 bp, 17 predicted proteins | sample HoacroProtozoa21_FD_119630 | JGI IMG/M metagenome (GOLD analysis project Ga0181612, IMG submission 119630) | Hoatzin crop microbial communities from Cojedes, Venezuel. Combined Assembly of Gp0051906, Gp0051904, Gp0051908
CTATTTTGTCACAGTTCACATTCCATTGTTATTTTTCAGGTCTTGTTGAAGTTTTGGACTCTGAAGACAGCTGCTGATGGGAAAGCTTACACTATTTATAAATGATGCTTCATCTTATAGTTCAAACACTCACTGCTTTTGCTATAAACATGTGAAACTCTCTTCACATTTAGGCAGTAGTTTAATTCCACCCACTGAATCTGGAATGATGCCCAAGCAAGTAGAAGGAGAGTCAGGAAAAATGTGCACGTATTATACTAGTCACAAGCATTTCTCTTCCGTTCAGTACTGTTCCTTATTTACACCCAACTATACTGAAGTTTTTATGTTCGTACACAGGAGTGTATGGATGATTTTGAACTACTTTCACATTAAAATTTTCAATATTGTGAAGAGCTGAACTGGTGCTTCCCTCTCCACTTGTAGCAGCAGTAGAGGGTTTGTTTTTTTCTTCTCTTGAAGAAAACCACAAAACAAACATATAATCACCACAAAGGAAACTCTACCTGGCTGGTTCCCAATGCAACACACTTGTAGTTCTGAGGGAACAGCAACAACCTGGTACTTTTACAAAAAAATCCTTTGACTTCTAAAGCAACAACACCTACATTTTGAAGAGAATAAAATTCATGTCTTGTAACTACCCCCTTACCTCTGTCTTTAAGGATTTTAACAAGAGCTTTAATACATCTTTTCTTACTGTTAGGACTCACTGACTCCAACCTCCAACTCGATAAGAACACTTCTGAGCCATACACGCACATTTTACAGAGATCTTTACAAGCTCTGAGATGCAGGCTATTTTCCTAGGTCATATATGAAAGTCACCCCTCAGAAAAAACTTTTCTGTCTTCTCTGAAGGGGAAGCTGAGCATGCCAGGGAATGCAGAACCACCATACAACAGCCACAATCTCTCTTCACACTGCTCGGTCTCAGAAAGCGCTTTGCAGGACTTGCCACTTGTTCTTCAGAAGATGGCCACAGGATCTAACTGCCACATTTTATTTGTTATAAAACAACTTTATCACTTCCCAGCCTTACTTCAGAAACACAGTAAAATTTCTTAGGAACTTACCTCTCAATTGCTGCCTGCTTGTGCCGTTCCTGGGCCACGGTGGGGACAGGAGGTGGTGAAAAAGGGAGGGTGCTACCGGGGATTACAGCTATACCCCACATGCTCCTCACAAAAAACTCCCAGTTTTAGTTAGCAAACCTGTCTGTCATTAAAAGCTGACAGGGAAATGTGCTGCAGGTGTGATGCTGGCTGCAGCCCTGGCTGGGGAGGCCTCAGGGAGTGCCCCCCTTGCCCTTGCAGATCTCTGATGGCAGCCCTGGGGCTGTGGCTCCCTCCTCGCCATGGCGGGCAGCCCAGCAGGCCTGGCAGCAGAAGGAAGCTGGAGTTGTATTTTAGCAAATTAGAATGTGCTTTAAAAGAACATTAGAAATCACATGGTCATGATAGTATCGGTTAGTATCCGCTACTTGTCAAATATTATTGTTCTAGTAGTATATTGAGGGTTTTTTTTCTGTCAGCCTGGCTGCGACATGCCGGGCTACTGAGGCATCCTTGCCACACACTTGGCACTGGTTTTCTGGCACCGGCCTCTCAGAGATGATGTCTCCCATAGCCCAGGGCACAAAATGTCACTTCCAGGAGAGCAGATGTGGCAAGGGCAGCTAGGATCATCAAACCAGCAGCAGAAATTGTCACCTGAGGAGCAGCTCGCGCAGCAGCCGAGCACAGGGAATGGCTCCCCCCCTTTCCCTAGTCAGAGCATCGAGTAGGGCTCTAGAAGGCTCGTCCTCGCTTCCTCAGAGGATAGTTTGATTTATTGTTATACTGAAACCAGGAACAACAGTTAAGCAAATAAAAATAACACTCCAGGCCTGGGTGTGCCCTTTCAAGCTCACAGCATTTCCAGTGCTGTGATACGCAGAAGGATTAGGGGCTCAATTACCACTTTACTCCCAATGCAGCAAAGTACTTAAAATAAATTTAACTTTACACACATGAAGAGTCACAGTAACTTACTCGGATCTACTGAAATGAAATGAATATTAAGCATAGTGACATGCCTAAGCATCCTGCGTCACCCAGAGCCGAACTCTTCTACTCCTGGTGGGAGCAGGCTTCAAGTCCTTGTCTCCGTGCAGACTTTAGAGCTCTCAGAACCAGGAGAGCTGCAGCTTGCACCGCTGCTCTGCTGCCTGTAGCAAAGTACTGCTTCCCATAGGGGTGACAAATCTCATGATTTATCTACATATTAAGAAACAGCATGACCTACAGTAATGTCCACACGATGTGCATGTATAGAGCAACTCAGGATAAAAAGACTGTTAACTATATTCGGTATAAATATAAACTGTGATATACATTCAGGTAAAAGCCAGCAGACCCAGATTAATCCAGTGGAACTATTACAACTGTGTCTTAACCTAGTAGAAAACAAGGAAGATCTTAGATATTTAACAGAGATTCACTAAAATTTCCTCAATGAGGACGTACCATCCGGTCAAAATCGTTACTTTCTTGGGACCAAATTCAGTACTGCTGTAGCAACAGCATGTCTCCTGTGCATCTGTGTAACAACCTGGGTGAAAAATTTTTAAGGAGTAAAGATATCTCTAGGACACAAAGATGTGTTACAATAAACCAGTTTCAAGATTTTAGTTACCTCATGAAGCACACATATTTCGGAGTAAATGCGCTTCCTATTGAAATCAAGAGCAAAAATGCTTTTAATTTCAGAAATATCCTACAAATATATATATTTGCTGATAGAAATGCAGTTTTGTTAATGTCATTAGATATACTTGGCTATATAATAATTTATATGAATGCAGCTGTTTTTTCTTGCTTTTTCCCCAAATGTAAATACAATAATATCACCCTGAGTTGAAATACTACCTCTGCAGGGTTTCTGTAACATGAGTTCTGCTCCAGTGCTGCTACTACTGCCTCAATAACTAAGCCAGACTGAATCAATGTGTTACAAGGTCAGCTCCAAGTCCCATGACTTTCTTAAAACACTAAGGCTAAGATTTTAAGAATTTAAGGACCTAAGAACCTAAGAAGAATTTAAGATCATGAATTTAAGGACCCAAAGTAAGACATGGGGGAACTTTATGAGTGTTCCCAAGGGTCAAAGCAAGTCAGGTAGGCTGATTTCCCTAGCTTGAAACTAAATGGTGGAAAAAATTATGGAGCAAAAGAAGCTTCTCAAGATCTCTTAGCAAATTACCATAAATTCATGCCAAGTCTGCAGGTTTTGCAGCATAGACAAACTGTGCCATCTCTGGGAATTCAGAGGCAGTCTTGCCTGAAAGGGGCACTTCTAGCCATACATTCACTGCTGAAGGTATGGGAACAGCAGGATGATGTATGCAGACTTCCCACATGTTACAGAGGTACGATGAATCTTTCCTTTCAGCTCATATTGGTCTTGAGGTTGTTCTTGTTTTAATACTGACAATAAGAAAATCCTGGCAAGGTTGAAGGGATTAAAAAGTTCTGGTTCTCAACAGAAGCATGAACTTTTTTCCTGAAAAACACAGAGCACGTTGTATTGGCGTGTGCTCCGTTATATATTTTGATTTAAAATAGATAAAAGCACGAGTATTTTGCCAGTGACTAGTGAATGTCCAGATCTTGCTGTCACAGGAAGATGCAGAGACAGACAGTGTCAGGGAAATGAAAAAGGGATTAAGAAAATTCTTGGGCAACAGTTTCAAAAATGGATGTTAAAAAAACTGGGTTGGGATGTTCCCTCAAACACCTCTAATGTAAAAAATGTGAATGCTGTGAAAGTAGGAGGGGAATGGACTGCTTAAAATGACCTAGCTTGCACGCTAAATATCCTCTATCTAGAGAGTATCTGCTGTTTCCACTGCTGGAGACTTACTATTGGACTGGATGGACCATGCATTGATCCATTTGGGCTCCTTTTTTTGCTTGATGGACTGTGTGATGGAGAATAAACATCATCCCAAATAACAGTTTAATAACATAACAGCAGATTTCTGCAGGTGAGGATTTTGATAGCCATTCAAAAATAAGCAATTTACAGAAACTGTATGTATTTAAAAAACAATTATGATTGCCAAAACCAATCCATTAATTATTGTGAAAATTCCAGGATAGATAACCGAGCAAAATAACAGCTATATTAATAAAAGCAATGATTTGAGAATGTATGATCTTATCTTATTGACCTTGAAAACTGGAAATTGACCTTGACATTGAAATTTAGAGTAATATCTTTCGTATGCCTGTTCCTCATGCTAGTACACTTTATATTTTCTACTCACAATAACTATTTATATTCATCCTCCTTTTATTTTCCTGTCCTTCTTTCCTTGAAATAAATAACGTACTAAAATAACAAAAGAAAGGGAGAGTTTATAATTAGTCTCAATGATAGGCTGTGCAGTAATTTCACAGCAAAACTGATACCAAAATTCATATAGTCTGCAGCATGACAGGACAGAGAGAGATTTTGTAGCCAGCCAAAGCTTACTAATTTCTCTTTCAAGGAAAATTTCTCTTACACTCAATTACCTTGAACTGTGGCATTCTTTTTTTATTTTAAGAACATGCTGTGGTTTTCATAAGCAAGTAAAGATTCTTATTACTAAAACAGCCAGGCACACAATGCAGCTGTTACTGAGGTCTAGTGATACAAACTCTATTGATTCCCATGGAAATTATATTTCTATTACGTCATTAAGAATGAAGTAAATGGAGAATCAATATTGTCTTTTATAATCGGTGATTCGCTTTAGGGATGACAGAGCAAATTCAGGTGCCCAAATTATATAAAGGTGATAAGTTCTTTAACAGCTGCTGCCCATTTTTGTGTTAAGCAAAGGATGGATTGTTCTCTCTCCCTAATTTGCACTACTCAAATGACAAAAAATGAATTAATTCCAGCCACAGAGCATCTCTCTTTCTGTGGGGACTGTGCCAAAACTGAACTGATGCTGGAGACATCGTGTCTGCAGATTTCCTTAACGAGAATATTTGTCAGAGAAAGAGGCCAGGCATGCTTTAGCTCATGGCATGTATGTTTTTACCTATTAGTAGGTATTTGTATTTTTTTTGTGAGCACCTATGAAAACAGGCTTTATCACAGAGAAGTGCTTGTTTTCATTAGATATCAGATCTGGTTAGACATAAGATACTTAGATTTTTAATTTTAACATTTACATATTATTTTACTTAGCCTCATAAATAAAATATCTCTTTAAAAAGATGGTATTTTTACCTTTAAGCCTAATATATCATTTTTGGAAGTCAAAGGCAAATTGTCCCAGGTATTCATTCATAGCAGTTAAGAAATTGTCTACACAGAGTGATGAGTAGACTGATTAATTCCTCACAGTTTTGCATTCTACCAAAACTGAGTTCTTAGACCAAGTCTTTCAAAAATCCTCTGCCTTCATCACAGGAATTCTTTGTCCGCTGAAACTGGATGTTGCAATAAAACTTCAATCACTGAATCATCAGAAGATTACCCAGGATCACCTGATTAAATGATACAACATAGATTAAGAAAATAGCTTTTTTTTTTCACAGTAGTTACTAACAGCTATGGTGACAACGGTGGCCACAGAGCTCTTTATTTAGTAATAAATCAAATCATTATTACTAAATGCAAAAAACAATTCTTACTACTTTTGATAGGAATTGAGTCCTGTAGTTAAGCAGAGTGAAAACAAACCCAACCAGCAAAACACTGTAGGGGTGCAGGTGAGATCTTTACTCCTGTAAAAGGAACATTACAAAAGCACTGTCCTCTGCTACTGTGTCATAATGCTACTGACTGCACCAAGCTTTGCAGTCCAAAGACAGAAGAAAAGGGGTCTTGTGAAGTCAGTGGGAGCTTTACTACAGACTTCAGGAAAAGTAGTATTTTAACCAGCTTAGACTGTGTAATCAAAATATGCTTTTGCTCACATGGCGTTTCTTAAAGTAAGCAGCTAGACATGATACATTGTAGAATGGCTATATGCAAACTGCGATGTATATGAATGTTAGCAGTGAAAATACACCATGCTGTGGTGCTGAGGCTCTCTGAAATGTGCTCAGGTCTCCTGATCCACTGACAGCCCTGCTTTCCTCCTGAAGCTACAAAGTGGTAACGCAGATCTTGGAGAAATCTCAAAAGTGCTTGTAATGTTCCCTGTATGTCCAGATTTTTCATGTTTAAAGTTCCTTATGCCTTGTCAGCTCTGTTTCTAGCAAATATTTCAGATATTTATTACGAAATATTTAGAACGTCCTTTCTATAAAAATATCAATAGTTTACGAATAGAATTGTGATCTCACTCAGGAAAACCTCAGAAATGAGACTGTTAACAGCTGCAGTAGAAAGCTGAAAATACTAATGTTGTGAAAAGCATTTAGACTAGAATAAAGCTAATATTAGGGTGCTATTTAGGGAAACAAAAGTCATTCATTTATAAGACAGTTAAGTTATTCTTCAAACGGAAGTATTGCTTTCTTTATATGGAAAAGAGAGAAATCCTGAGGACACTTTCGTAAGCACATTCTGATAACTACTGGTCATAAAAGACTGAAAGAGAAGGAAACACAGAATTAGAAAATTATAAATGTGATTTTCAAGTGCCCTGATACTCAGCAAGTGTCTGATGACAGAGGAAATTGGATAATATAACATATAAAATATTCCCCTAAAACAGCATTCTTAAAAATTTCCTAAAAACCCACAGAATAAAAATCGATGTCAAAGAAGGAAAAAAAATATTTATTTTCTTAACTCCACTTGAATTGGTTTTAAGATACTGAAACTAGTGCAAAACTATTGTGATTGTATCCACAGAGGGGTTCACCATTTTTTCTGTACAAATAACAAGTTTAATATACCTAGTCATACAGACTTAGGGCAGTGAGGTATCTTCTATCTGCCACAGGTTTCTGAAGCCAAGAGTTACTGTAGAGAAAAAGAAAGCGTGTTTGGACAAACTAGCCTCAGATATGAACTCCCTGAAAAGAGCTGGATACACCGGAAAGAGTTGAGAAAAACTGCAGAAATGACTACGCTTCAGGACATTATCCCTTAAAGTGGAAGACTGAAGAAACATGTTTGCATAAGGAAAGTGGCAATCACAGATTTTCAGAAGTTTACAGACGTTCACAGTTAAGTACTTGGAGTAGACACTTCTAAAAATATCTCTTTAAATTACAAAAAGATGCACTATGATCCAACATGTGATGTCAATACTAAACAAATTAAGGTTAAAATATTAACTACAACCTCTGTTTAATGAGGGATATTAACTTTTGAAACCATTTGCCTAGCTTTCTTATAACTACATTTTAAAATAAAATGGGAAGTAATCTATTGTTATCAAAATTGTAGAAAAATGGCAAGGTAAAAGGAAAGCAGAATTTGGCCCATTATCTTTGTTAAATGTCGTCTTAAGACTACGAACATATTTTTTAAATGAGAACCAGTATCAGAATCATTCCAGTATCAGAATTAGTTTTCTTTAGCAAAACTGGAAGAAAAAAAAAATCTATTCCAATTATTCATTTAATGATTTTGACCAAAATTTTTAGCCTATTTCTTTTCATAATTGTGAGCCAAATCCAAGCAGGAGTCCCTCTGTTGCCTCAGAAAAACATCGTTTCAGTAGGAGAAGTTCAGTTTTCTCTAATGGTGGTAGACAGAAATAGGTAAAAAAGTCATGCAACTTGGAAAAAATCCATTTGACGCTTTAAGAACTGTTGGGAGACAGACAGCTCAACCAATGATTATTCTTGTTGCCACAGTACTTTGTTCTTTCATTGTTCTTATTTGCTGGAAACCGAAAACAAAGATCCATTTGTCATGTCAACTTTCAACATGCTGCATTTCTCTTTACAGATAAATGATGTTGAATTACAGAATTAGTGCCATTTGAAAGCTGTTAATAATGGAACAGGCTAATTTTGAATTTATTGAGGCATTCTATAAGTGAAAAACATTTAACTTCCTGATGAATTTTTGGGAAAGGTGCCTGAAGAAAACAGCAAAAAATGATCCGATAGCATGAAAATTGGAACCATCGTAAATGAGAATTAAGACTAAGAATCAAAGTATAGACACTGGGCTTTTGTCTGATATTGTAAATGACTTTAAATTTAAGATCAACAATTCTGAGTGTCACAAGCTTTCTGTCTGCGATCAGTAATGGAGTCCTGCTTGTATAATCATTAGGTTTCTCCACTATTATGTTTGCTTAAAACTGAAACCACTACATTAAGCACTGCTGAAGTGTATTGAATTCCCAGAACACAAACCTGTGTTTCAATTCTTGTATCTGTCTTTAGACTGGTCAAAGCAGAAAGTTGATTTTGAAACATTCAGTGGTCAGTCTCAGTTTGAAATTTGCTGCATGAATAGCCATATATGAGAGAGTTATTTTCTCATTGCAGCATATTTCCAATGTTTTATATTTTAATCCCATCGAGAATTGGGAGAAAAAGTTGAAAATCTAGAAAAAATGGTCACTCCAACAGAGACAGTTACAAGTCTGTCTTGATCCAAGACATGTAGCCTTCTGACTGCAGCATACTATCTTTTTTATCTCAGCATATGTTTTTATCTGTCTATATGGGCTGATGCCTTCATTAGGTGTTGCTGATGAAGAAAGAGTGGTATTATTCCATCAGGTACACTTACACAACTCCTGTTGCTTGAAAAGAGAATGTATTTATACATTTATCTGGTGGAACACCTGGTAATAATTCTTTACAATTTATTTTTACAGTAAAATAAAATTTTCAGTATCCTGATTACCTTATGTCATGTTTTTATACCTAGAACTACCAACCAAAAATAATAGAAGACAATTCTCCTACAGGGTGTGTGCTGTAATATAAGCAATAAGATGACAGGATTATCTGTTATCGCTGTGGGCGTATTTCCTGTTGTCAGTTTATCTTGCTACATGTTCTGCATTAAGGACTAAAAGTCAGCCTAAATTTGGCTTTTTCTCTAAAAGAGTTCACAACACAGCAACAGCTGTTATGCTGTTATATGCTTAATAGAATTGAGTAGGCTTTTTGGTTTCATGCTGTCACTCCACCCATGACAGAGTGGAGTAAGCAAAGGAGAAAGACTTTCCAACATGCAGGTAGAACATGCTTCTGTTAAATCCAGTATTATGTACGCATACTGGCTTTTGGACAAACACCACAAAACCAGGTTAATTTCCAGAGTTGACACTGATGCTGCAATGCACCCTGCTCACCTCTTCCACCTGCCATCTTCCTTGGTAATTTAGATGCTAAGATGTCAGAGGCAGAGATCGTACTGTATAAATATATATATACACACATGCCATGTGACTCATCCATGCTTGCTGTTGGTTTGTTGATACTTAACAAATACAAACAATAAATAGTTATTTATGTTGATTGAAAGTCCTCACAGCTATACAAATCTTGCAGTGAAAAATCCATGAGTGCCCTGTTTGAAGCTACACACTTATTTCAGACTCAGAAATCATCCATACAGCATAACCTCTGTCTGCTGACTTCTTAACAGTGTAATTTTCTTTAGGTTTCATTCATCCTGTAACTTTCACGTTCAGCCAATCTACATCTTCTTCATGAAAATAAAAGGCTTGATAATATCACCACAAAATCTGCTCCTTGATAGGCTGGTGCAGCTGCCTGGAGCAGTGGGAGCAGAAACTTCAGCAAAACATAAGGAAGCAAGCTCTAGTTGTTCCTGGATGCTTAAACTCACAAATTCTCACTGGCCACTCTAGTCACTTGCAAGACTTAATGCAGACGTGTCATCAGACTGCAAGTTGCTCATGGGTTACCCCAGACTTTTTCTATCTGCCTTTTAATACCTGCAGCAAAGGCAATGTTTCTGGAACTGAGACCTCCACATTTGGGGCTCTGTGTTCAGTCTTGGGCTCCCCAGTACAACAAAGACATTGGCATACTTGATTGAGTCCAGTAGAGGCTCACCAAGAAGGTGACCAGATGGTGTATGGGGAGAGGTGAGAGGGCTGGACTCTCTCAGCCTGAGAGAGGGATGATTAAGAGTGGGGGGAAATCCCACTGCTGTCTGCAGCTATGTAATAGGAGGATTTGAAGAAGATGGAGCCAGACTCTTCTTAAATGTAGATAATGGGAGGATAAGAGGCAATGGGCATAAGTTGGAAAGTGGGAAATTCTGATTGGGCACAGGGAAAACAAATTTTCCACCATCAGGGTGGTCAAAATTTGGGACTGTATTTCTTCAGAAAAGATGACTACGACTGTTTATACTGAACTAAAGATGAGTATGACTTCATGGAGTAAACTGGAAAATGCATTGAGACTTCTATCTAGGTTCCTTAATTGTAATCTACATCTCTTTCTGAGGTAAATAGAACAAGCAAATATGAAAAAGCCTGGAAATTATTGACCTTTCATATTTAAAATCCAGGCAAAATTGTGGGATGAAACTGTATGAAATTGTTACCATTTCATCAAATTTCAAATCATAAAAGTACTCACAAGTCAGAGGTGAGAGAGAACACACCTGTGGGCATTTCTCATTTCCTTTTGGAAAGTTTGAAAATCATTGAAAGGCAAAAAAAGAGAAAAATCTGACAGTCTTTATTACTCAAACCAAACGTCCTCTGAAATGACAGAGGATGCGTTCACGTTAGTGTTTTAGTTCAGGTCTAGAGAGCACTTGTGAAACAAATCTTCTGTTTTTTCCCACTTACCGAGTGTTTGTTTGCTTGAAGGATGTCTTGAACCTCATTGAAAATGAAACTGAAGCAGAGGATGTACCATAGAAGCTCATTAATGCAGTCTAGCTGCCAAAAGCTCCAATATCCACAGAACTAACCCAGAGCTACTCTATGGAAAAGTCCAAAAATATGAAGTTAGTTGATTTTGGGTCATCAGCACCAACTGGTCTGCTCTGCAGATGTCCTGCTACTGTGCTTCTCTACTTGCTAATGTAGACATAGCCTGAGTGGCCAATACTGTCCTGTTGAACTCAAAGCAATTTTGTCTACGCATTGACATTTGATAGTATTTCACGTAAACTCAGTAGGAGTTTTTGTTTGACTTTAGGGTTAGAAAGATGAAGCTTTGAGTAATGACTCCAAGATGTGGTCATAAGTAAAGTATTCTGGGTTAGTTACAGATGAACCTGAAGTGATGCATTTAAATCTTGACCCTATTTTAGCTTCAATAAAAATAATGTATAGAGGACTTGGAAACAATTAAATTTAACTTCTACAGGGATAAATTAGTATGTTAAAAATTAATCTCTTCCTCAAGCTACTGTACTTATTTAGCTCACTCCAATTCGATTTCAGAAGACTTTCTTAGCTCCTGCCAAAAACCCCCAAAACCAACTTGTTAAAAGAGTTATTAAAACTGAAGAAAAAAAGAGTAGGAATTTTATTCACTCGCCCTTCTTCCTGAAGTCACTGATTACAGTGATGGAAGATCAATAGCTGTGTTTCTAGAAAGAATTTTGTTAAGACTTCTCCCTAGTTACATTGGAAGGATGTCAGTTTAATATTAATAATCCACATCTGTCTTGAAGTCAATACAATAATCTGAAGTGTTAATGAGTGTGCAGAGCCTGCCATAGCCCTTTTCTGACCATCATCTAGGACTTAAACCTAAGAGAATATTTACTGGCTTCCTAGTCTAAAGAATTTATCATTTGGGTCCACAGTTCAACAGTGCTGTTAACCAAAAGCTTCACATTGAAGACACTCAGTAACTTCAAGCTAGCAACAGGCTTAAATGCCATGTTTGGTCAGGATTATGTTGGTAATGAGACATTCTTTTAAATTATTATAGCAAGGGAGAAAAAAGACATTTTGAAAAAGGACAATGGAAGAGAAATAGATGTTGGGACCCTACTTATTTGATATTTTATTTACTTTTTTCATCTTCCCCCCCCTTCCCCAGCTCCTGTTTGCCTCTCAGATATACCCAGGAATGGAGAAAAAGCTTAAGCTATTTTTAACTATTTTAATATCACAAGTAAGAAAATTTTTGCTTCAAAATAAGACTTTCTGACTAAATAAGCCAGTAAACCAAAAATACCACCATTCACAAAGTTCTGTTGATGAGGTTCCTTTTCCTGTGCCATCTGGTGGATTCTCATTAAAACCGCAAAGACAACTTTTGAGTTGCCCTTATTTTTAAATGGCATGAATTTCTATCCAGAAAAATAGCCAATTTTTTAACTTATTTCTTAAGAAAAGAAGAGATGAAAGACAGAAGTAGGATGCTGGTGCAAAATTCTTAAATATATTTTAAAAATGAATAAAATGAAAATGCTTATATGCTGCTAACAAGTTTTTCTTTCTTCCATACCTTTTTGAAGAAGCAGCTGTCCAATTACGTTAATTAGCTTGTCCAGTTTTATTCCTCATTTATATAAAGATTTGAAAGGTGAATAAGAAAATTATCCAAAAGTCAGTCTAACAAAAGAAAAATATCTTATACAGTCTATAGTTACAGACTAATCTGATTCCTAGCCTTAATATATAGACTGCATTTAAAAGAAGAAAATGTTATACATTTTTTTGAAGAATAGAACATCAATTACTTGAAAGGCATGATTTACATAAATTGCTTTGATGGCACAAACTGAAATATGAAAGTTGTCTTGGTATAAATTTGTAAAGGTTTCTTTGTATTCCATTAATGAATGTATGTATTATCCAATATGTAGTACTCCATGAGTATGTTTTCTAGCTCTTTGTAATATTTTCTGTGTTGTCCTGGCATCAAAATGCAGTTTATATTTTAGAAACAAAAAGGGTTTGTGTCTTTACAGGACTGATCCCTAACTTCTATATCTCAGGGAAAAAAATGTACAAAATCTAAATGCCTGGATCTAAACCTTGACCCCAGGATTAGTTCTGCTGGCTAAGTTAGACAATTCAGGTCAGTGGTCTTATTGTTCCCAATGGACAAGACTGAAGCCTTTCAAAACAGTCATGCCCTTGATATGTAAAAACTATAAACAAACTCTGAGTCTGTGATGGGAAATTATGAGAGGTTGCTGTTCATGATACATTCAATATGTGAAAGAGGAAAGGGAAAACATTTTAATTATAGACTGACAGCAACTTTGAAAACTGTGCCCATACAGCATCTCATTCCCTGGTGAGGGCTCTGAGCAGACACAGCAGTTTCCAGCTGCTTCATGATGCCATCAGGCATATCAAGTCTGACATTATTTGTGGTAACTCTGTAGTGGATAAAACTAACTAGAATATACAGTCAAATTCCTATCATGATCAACAGAGTTCACTGAGCACTTGTAGAAATAAAATTGCTACAGCACTACCCATATATATCATACCTTGGGTAGAATTTTACTATAGAAACAATAACAACATCAAGATGGGCAGGAAGTTCATCCCTAAATGTCTTTATATAATCTGTGAACTCTTGACACCTTCTGATCATTACCAGCACAGCACACGTAATACAGATATGATCACTGTGACTGAACAATTGTAACTGCCAATATGAAGAAACCGATGTGTTTTTTACACAGGAAACAAAACCAGCATTTTTTTCCAACTAAAATTTTAAATCTCATCTTTGCACGTTGAAAAACAAAAAAGCATATGAATGAATAACTATTTATTCTTCATATTTATTCTTAATGCCGTAATCCTTCTTCCAAGAAAGTACAGCATCAAGTCACAGTGCCATTGATTCAGTGGGGCTATGGTCCAATTGAAATTGCCCTACTGTAACTATTGATTACTGTCAAAGATAGCTGAAAGTAAAAGGCACAGATACTCAACTGTTCTAAATGGAATAGCTTGTAAATGGAAATACCGTACATCAAGGCTGGATATTATGAACACCTATTTATATGCTCAAAGTATGTATATGAGTGCCATAGGGCCTACATTTCAAATACTAGTCCAATTATGATTAATCACTGGTTGCATGATTAGCATCTTGATTCCTGCAGTCTTCAATACAGTCATTCAAACACAGAAAGAGCAAGAATTTAAGATCTTGCAGAATACAACAGAGTGAAAAATGCTATAACCGAGCCTAGGCTTTCCTGCTAAGGGAAAGGAAAGAAAAATATTTTTGTTAACTCCCTCCTCTTTATGATTGCATCATGCCAGAAAAAAAGTATACTGAAAATAATTAGGTAAATAAGATTATGGAGAACATGGTTTCCTTAGCCAAATGGAGGACATATGATTAATGAAGGGTAAAATCCATTGCTGCCCAAGTATTCCCCTTGCCTTCACACTACAGATTCAGAAATGCAAAAAGAGGCCATGTACTTTCAGATTTTATCAAAAAATCAATTAGTATTTGAAATAAAAATTCTTGGATGTCACTCCAGCTGAAAAATAGGTAATCTTACAAATGAATCTTTTTAATATAGGAGTAGATAAACTTTTATGAATTATATTCATTTTTCCCACAAAATTTCATAACAGAATTAATCAGAACACCCTCTAAAAAAATTTAAAAAAAAAAAGCCCAAACAAATCCATTTGTACTTATTCCTTTCACCAACTCTAAGGAAAAAAATCATCATCTATATATCGTCATTTGAGAATGTAATGAGATCTGGAAGTCTGATGGTTAAAATTAACAAAGCTAATATTCCTTTCTATTTGACAAGAAGAAAGCAATATCAGAAAATTATCAGACAAGGCAACTGACCTTTTTCTTTCTCCAGGATGGCAAACCAAGATATCTAATAATGATAGAAAAGCACTTCTTTTGAGGAGTGCAGTTCTGAGATTTTGTTTGAGGATGACCCTTATATTAAATGCTTTACAGTGTGAATTCCCACAGAGATAATGTATGTGACAAAGAAGCTCTCCCCACCTGCTTTCCCAAAAGTCCCTAAGGAAGAGGCTCTCTGGTGCCTTCCCCAGACTCTATTCCTGGAAGGTTTTTTCCTGGGGTTCGCATGTGTGATTGGGATCTCCAATTCACATTAATATTTGTCCCAGTACAGCCAGGCACAGAACTGAAACATGCTTCTGAACATCAAGGAATGATGACAGCTGAAAGAGTTACTGCTGCCAGAACAAGCAGTTATGTCTGGAAGTCTTCTGTGACTACTGTAGAATTGCCTGGCATGGGCCATAATAACTTGTTCTGACAAAAGCATCTCATGTGGTAGTTTCAGCCCATTTTCAGGTTCTTGGCTTTTCCTAGGGCAATATGGAAGACAACAGCCCCATCCTTTCTGCATATGACATCTCGTGCAACAGAGTGTGTGCATGCACAATACACCTGACACTTTCCAGAAAGCGCTGGACATTTGAAGACTGACTGTACTGAGCAGGCACATAAAGTCTGGTCACATTACAGGTGAGCGACTGGGCAGATAAACCTCTGCTGCTGTTTAAGCTCAGGATCTGGGCAAACTACATCTTTCACTTTGAATAAGTGAAATGATTGGGGAAAAAAAATTTAGATGACAACTCTGTGGCAATGTCATTTAGCTAGTTACAAGCTACTAATACTCATCATTGTGTAGAAAACGCCACCTTTACTGGCACGCTTGTTCTCAGTAGGGAGCTAAGACTAAATGAATGTGGAAACTAGGATGTGTTTTCTTTGTTTATCATTGATTTCTTTTAATTTTAGTATTTGAATGCTGAACAGTTGCAAAATATTGATAAGCAAGATTATACTCCTGCTACTAAAGTCATACGTATTTATAGAGAAACAGCAAATTTCCCAGTTCAATTGGAAAGTTTCCAAGTGCCAACTTTTACTGAAGAAGTTTTGCCATAAAACCCTGTAGTCAATAACACTCTAAAGTTGAAGTGAAATGTATGCATTGTGTTGTGTTAAAAGTTGCAGGTTTTGGAGACATAGTGCTGCTGAAGTTTGCAACAGGGTTACGTCTGAACTACTCTATTTTGTATCAGTGAATTTATTCCATCAATCATGAACATCAAGTTGCTTCTTAGTAACCTATAGCTATTGCCTGCGTATCTCTTAGCAATACTTAAAATGGACCTTTCTTTTCTTAAGCTGTATTGAAAAGTAATAGGATGGTGTGTATTGCAGTATCCAGTCTTTCAGAGGTTGTTTATAATCAGAAAGCAACCCAAATGAAAATTTTAAAGAAACAAGAAGACCGTTTTGCTTTCTAGTGCAGAATCCAACTAATTCCAGACAATTGCTCAATGCATGTAACTGATTTGTAAGTAAGATCGGAAGTACATGGAAGAAAAAAAGAATTTACAAAATGCCTCCTAAAAAACTTTAATAGGAGTTAGGCCATTAGCACATAACTAACTAGGTACACTCACAAGTTTTAGAAACATTGTATGCTAATAGGAAGGGAGAAGAGTGGATTTATACATGAGCAGGTTAGAAATATTGAAAGGATCCCCTCCTAAGCAAAGAAAATTATTGAGGGAGGGTTATGCAATGTAGATTAAAATTTTGGTGGTTACTATAAAATACAGGAGACGTAGCCATTGCTATACACACCAGGTCAGTTGAAAGTCTCTTCTGAGATTTCCTTAGTCCAGTGTGTCAGGTGAATGTGCCAAAAAAACCGAGCAATTCTGAACACTGGCAAATTGTCCCACTAGGACAATTTGCTAAGTCCCACTGGGACTCTTTGCTAAGTCCCATCACCTGGTGGTTGATTTCTATTCCTCCTGAAATGACAGCATATTACTTGGAGTTAATGTAAGTACAGAAGCAGGGATGCCTTTCACTCTCATTTTCTAAATGTAGCAGTTTAATGATACAAAATACTGAAAAAGTCTGTAATTTTCACCAGAGTCTGAGTGGTGAAACCCCTTGCAAATCTGTGCGATTTCAGAGCCTTAAGCTCCCCATAAAATCCAATCCATCCATAATGTGCTGTTGGACTGACATATAAAGCATTATTATACAACTAACACAAAACATGACAGAAATAATAACCCTATTACAAAGTATTCCTCTGTATGAGCAGAAAGAAAGAGATCTCAGGGATGGAAGGGGCTTATAACAAATGAGATAAAAGGCACCTCTCTCTCTCTCTCTCTCTTCAAAACAGTCCTAAAAGCAAGATTAGACTAGATAATTTTTTCTCCGATTGAAGCTAGGCAAGATAAATGTTAACCTATGTTAACTTTCAAAAGTGCCTTAAGCAATATCCCAGGTAGAAATAAATCCTAGACCTCGAAGCATCTAAGTTATTTCTGGAAATGTAAAGGAAGCTCTTAAATGGCTTCACAGTTGCGACTCAGCATAAAGCAGTACCTAAAACCAACCACACTCCCTAAAAAAATCCCCTGCATGTTGCGGAAGTGGTAATGGTGTATTTCAGATAGCCACTATAGAATCCACTTTAGGTAATTAACAAGTACTTTTCAGTTCTTGAATATGTTCTTACAAAATCGTGTGAAGTATACATTTAGAATAATTATAGTAGCAACAGTACACAAAGGCTGGCAGTCCTTATTGTTTCTCTCTGTGTCTGTTTGTTTGAATAGACTGAAAATATATTTATTTACCAGAACTGTGCCCATGTTTTCTGTTATCACCTTTCTCATGTCTTTGCAATGGAACAGGTTAAAACATCTTCTCAGAGTTTCAGAAGTGTAGGAACATATTACTGTCGATATTTCTCTCTTCCACTGAACTTCTCCATCACTGAAACTGAATAAAATGGCCTTGGAGCTTTTTCAGACCCCTGGGAACTTCATGGCTTTACTAGCTGACTTCTTAGGAGTCAGCTCTCCTGACTGTTTGCTCCTGACTGTTCTTTACTTCTGTCATATTTTTTAAGACTTCCATATCAATCTTTCTAGACAGTAGTGGATACGTTTAATCCTGAGCTGCTTTCTTAGTATATTTCCTGTGAGATACACCAATTTCCATTACAGTTTTAAACCTTTCTATTCCCTTCAGCATTTAATTGACTCTTTCTATATAGGGATTATCTTTATGAAAGGCACTATAGGAAAATCAATAGTCTTCATTTGTTGCACAAAATGTAGTTCTAATGCATTTTTACAGAGTATACTGTATTTTATATTTGGCTGTTCTCTAAACAGAGCCCCCACAGAAAAAAAGGTCCCATTTAATATAATTCTTTTATATCTTAATAAGAAGAGGTGGAAGAATAGAGTTCTTTGATCTCTAGCTGAAAAAATATCGGACAAAATAGGAATTTCACCATCTGACACTGCTACACAGACCTCTTCAGAGGTAGTAATTGTTGGCTTTACAATAGAATAGAAAGCTTTTTGATGCATACTTGGATGCTTATGTTTTATTCATTTTCAGAAGAGATGATTTGATGAATTATATATATCTTCTATCTTCTCAGATACTACATGTTAGGAGCCACTTAGTGACTTCTAACAGAATGCAGAAGCAGAAAAGAGGTAGCGGGTAACTGCCATGCGCTACGGGAAATGGAAGAGTGGGCTCAGGTCAGGCTTGCACGGCTCGGCTACAGGGAGTTAGTTATCTTCTGGAAGTAACTCCCATTGAACTTTTTCCTGTTGTTACCTGAAGTCCCCAGTATTTCAGTACCGAAAGTCAAATTTCTGTCTTGCCGTTACAAAGCTGGAAACACAGAAGAGAAATACATTTTCCTATCTAGTCCTTCAGAGAAAGTCTTGCTGTATCCCCAGCACAGTCTTATTTATGAAGCAGAATATTACTGTGATTTAGGATTTCAGCATTGCATTTTTGTAATCAATAATATTTTTATTTTTATGTAACCAATGTAGTGAGTACCTCATACGATAGTATTTCAGTATATGTCACGGTCTGCATGAGAAAAACCTGTATTGATAACATCATTTCAACAAATGATGTAAACAAAAACTATTGGTCCTTAATTCAGCCTAATGGCTCTATTAGTTAGTTTACGACACCATTATATCAATGATTTAAAAAAATCCTGCATAACCAGCAAGTAGAAAATGTAATACAATTGACTTTAAAGTGAAATATCTCTGACAATAAAAAAAAGAACCTGTAAATGCAACAGTTCAACAACAATGGTTCAACATGCAAGATCAGAGCATGATCAAAGCTGCAGTATAAGAAAAACAGATCTGCTCCAGGCTTCCTCTTACACTTAGGACATAACATTACAGACAAAACTTCATTATTACATATCATGTTTCGTAAGTGTATTGCACATCTGTGATAACCCATAGACATAATTTTCATAAATAAATATGTTATAGCCTAACAAACAGTCATAATTCTGAGGAAAAACAAATCAACAAAACAAGACACCTCAACCTAAAAGCCAAAGATAAAACAAGAACAAAATAAGAGAATTCATGGATTGACTGATAGGCTTTGGAGAGCAAAAAAACCCCACATCTGCCCAGCATTAAATTAAGAGATAGACTCAAAGACTGTTACAAACAACGAAAAGAGCCTGAAACTAAATGTTATATGAAGCTAATAATGTTTGTCCCTGTATGTGTGTGTCTGTATATATATGCATATCTGTGTGTAAATACACACATAAGAAATGTAGATATTGTCTATACACTGGACAAAGAATTAAAAAAAGTAACATCTGGTAGAAGTCCTTGTCTTTCTAGAAGGTTTGCGGCACCACTTTTTTACCCTCAAAGGGTGCTGGCAATGCCTTTCAGTCCTACCACTGCAGGGAATTTGGTATAACTACAGAAAACAAGTCTCTGCCAACTTGACAATGCTCTTAGGCTAACAACTGGCTTATCGCTGCCCGTCAGTCCTTCATGGAAATGCAAATGAGGGAAAATTAAGAGAGATGATGGGTTTCCTGGAATCATTTTACAAATGCACAGCTTGTGAAGAGAAAGAGGTTTTCTTTGAGAGATCCTTTTATCACCTACTATTGAATACTAAAGAGGTGTTTCTGTATGAGTCAATAACATTGAAATGAAAAGAAATGTCACACTTCTGAAGCATACGGCCATAAATAATACAGTCTTATGCAGACATCAAAATCCTTGTGGAAAAACAGGATCCAACTGGGTGATCACAGACTACAACACCCAATTCTAAATATGATTAAATATTGTGATTATGGATCTGAATTATGGAGAGGCATCTATTTAAATATTGGATTAAACAGAAAATCAAAGTGCAGCAACATTTGAAGTTTCACTGTGATCAAGAACATAACCTGAAGATCTGAGTGAGATGAATTCTGTAACTCCGATGACCAATTGCATCAGTGAGGAGTAATGGGCTGGGTCTTACAAGAGGCCGAGCACATCTCTGAAGGAATAAAAGACTGCAGGTACTTCACAGGAGAGAATGCTCAGCAAAAGCTCTAAGATTCATCAAAAACTACGCTAAGATGTTATTGTGGGGGAGGTGACTACATCAGTTCGTAAAGGAAATTTCCACTAATACAAAATTAAGTTAAATTCTATGAAAAGTAGACACAGGCCTGCAGGGAAATTAAGAAGTTATTTTACACACCATCTATTTTTATATCAGTAGTTTAAAGTGTTTAATTATTGCTTATGGAAGCAAGGATCTAAGAAGAATGGAGATTGATTTCCTTCATGGACTACTCAGAGGAGGAAGGAGCTCTTAGAGAAGCACCCAGTCTCTAAGGTCCTGAAATAAAGAAAAGAATTAGCAATGAATCAGACAAATGACCCAAAATGGCTTCATACTTGTACTTAACATATGTAATATGTGCCTGAATTCACATGTCCAAAATGATAGAGTTATAGATTGACTAAAGTTATAACTGTGAAACAATCATTCTTTCATGAGATGTTGTGGCCTTTGCTGTGGATTTTTATGCAAGCCTTTTCTCACTAAATCAGGGACTAGTCATTTCCAGTGGGAAATTTCACAGGTTCCAATGACAACTGTGAAAGTATCCTACGTTTCCACATATACTAATTATGGAAATAGCAATATAAAATTTCATCTTTTCCCTTGTGATCTCTTTCCCCCGGGCTTGCCTAGTACATCAGCTTGTTGCATAAGCTGTAGCAACAGGTCATCTGGAAATAACTCAAGGTGGGAAAGAGCAAAACCAATTTCTTAACAGTAGGGAATTGTAGCAGGTCTGTCTCTAATTACATTATTCATTCTTGCAGTGCCTATTAGAAAATTTCTTTTGGTTCCCTCATGGAAAGTGTAAGCTACCATCCCTGTTTTCAAGAGCTAACATCACTGATCTTAACTGGACAGGGAATCACATTCAAATATCCAAATGTGAAGGGTGGAAAAGGAGAGGAAATGCATGAAGTTATACATATGCAATCTTCAGATATGTAAACAAGAATTATATCTGTGTGTGTACATATATAAAGCAAATATAGACGAGTATTGCAATCAAATCATTCCCTTAACCACAAAAATAACACTTTTCAATGTAGTATTTGAAGAAATATTGTGCATAAGAAGAAAGGAGTTTCGGAGCACAGTCTCATTCAGATCACTCCACCTGTGCACCATTAAATTGGTATTTTTCTAATACTTCGGCTGAGAACTGCTCTGCTTTTAGAAATGCATACTTTCAAAAGCCATGCACGTCCACAATTATTGAAACTGCATGTAATTAACAGTTCACCATTAATTGCGCCAGGTTTAAAACACACGCTCTTGCTCAATACCACACAGGAAGGAGTACTCCATAGTTACAAGTAGCCCACGCTACTAAACAGTGTGACTACTGCCTGCTGAAACCTGAGCACTTGGCTGGAACAGTACTGGAACTGAATTCTTGTTGCATCTGTTGCTCTAAATTTCAGTATATAACTTAAAAAAAAAACCATGAATGTCAAATGGTATTAGCAGAAGCAGCAATTAAAACATACTTCAGACTGAATTTTGTTATTTATTTTTCCTTCTTTGACATTTTGACAGCTTGTTTTGCATTGGCTGTTACACAGGATTGTGAGGAAAGGTTAAGTGTGCAGCAGTTCACCCAAGTCAGTTCATATCATGAGTGTTTTCAAGCAGCTTCAGCCCTGCTCTTGAGAAGTCCCAGCTACCTTTCACATCAATTGCAGGTAATTTAAAGAGCTGACAGGGATGTGTGCTGGGTTTCACAGAAATTTCTTGTAAAATCCTTCCTGTTTTTCAGTGTGTGAATTTCGTCCTCTGCTGTGGAAGTATCAGCTTGTCATCGGTTCATTGAAGGTTCAGTGATGTCTCTTGGGAAATTAGGGATTGGTTTTGGTACATTTCTAATACAAAATATTTTGAAATGGAAAAATTGAAGTGTTTGAGCAATATGGTTTATGATCACTTAAGAGAAAAGTTAACATCCTTCTTTCTATCCAGAAGGACAAGTCTTGAAAGACAACATTTCAAAGCAGGGCACAGGTCCAAGAAACAGGCTCCAAAATTATGAATGTGAAAATGTGTTATGCAAAGTGAGAATGCTAATGGTTTGCTCTATATAGGAAAGTAATAAAAGCAGAAGAAAGGTGCTGACCACTTCAACCCTGTCTGCATACACGGCACTGAAGTAAAGTTTTCACAGATCTGTTTTTGTGTAAGAAGTCAAGTATTCTGAAATTAATGTCTTACAGGAGAAAAATATCTTCTTCCCCTTATTTATGTTCCTGGATTAGTGTGGCTGGTGTGATTTATTAAACATTCTGCTGATTATAATCATACCTGACTTGATTTATTTTTTTCTTTCGTGATGGGATTAATTCACTAAAGGTACAGATGGAACTGGGTCCAACTTAGTCTCTGCTGAAGGCTGGTTGGATCTAATTCTGTGGCTTTTTGCTAATAAACAAGGACTACAATTGTAAAAATCCTAAAGAAACTAATGACTGTTCTAATTCTGGTGCTTATAAAAATAATAAGATAATTATTTAAGCAAAAGCAGAGTTGCTACAAAGTTAGGTAGATCTGAACTCCCCGGTCCCCAGTATGAACTACAGGATATTGTCTGTAGTCAGTGCACCTCACTCTGTCAGAGAATAAGTAACATGGAGAAAATATTTTACATCTTCACACAAACCTTTGGATACAAATTCCTTATGACCATTTCTTTGTCAAAAGGATAAGTTCATAAGCTAAAAAAGCAAGGCATGTGTTAAGGTAAGAAAACTGTGGCAGTATGACCATATGTGGAATCACCAGGGCCTTCCGTAGGAAGGGATGTCACAGAGCCCCAGGTGCTGCTCCAGCCACTCCTGAAAACACTTTCCTCTAAATTCACTCCTTCTTTGTGGAGGAGGATGCTCACCCACATCCCCAAACTTGGGTTACAGAGCGAAACCACTGCCCATTGAGAGTTCTTCTCATGTAGTCATACAGCTTCTCGACCAGAACAGTTTACTCTCAGCTCCCCTGGGCGCAGGGATGAGGCTGCTGGCTCCGTTTGCCCTTCTCCATGAATCCATGTTACACATACTGTTCTGTTTAACTGAACTCTGTACCCATTTAAGGACTCACTCAGTCTTTTCTTGTCTTTTATCAGCGGCTATTTTGCCATGGATGACTGCTGAGGGAGTTACTGCTTGCAATAGGCTGCCTCAGACACATTTTGCTGCTCTCCAGGCAGCATTCAACCTGTCCCTTCTATTCCCTGTCACCCCTACGTGTGCTCAGCTCTGTGCTCTTCCTCTAAGGTATTCAAGGATACTAATCTGAGTTTGTAAAATAGTGTTCTACCAAAATAAGGCTCCTCTATGTGTAACGCACAGCCACTGTGCTTCAGCATACAGATCAAATGAAAACTACACTCTGGACGGCCCCAAGCCACGCAGCAGGCCCAGAACAGACCAAATTAAAAATAAACAAAAACCCAGGAAGAATTTCAGGTCAAAACTACTGAAAATAACAGAAGCTGAGCATAATGCACTTCCCTGACAGCACTGATGCTAAAGCTGTGCCTGAAAATTTGTGCTCAAAAAAACAGCATTGCGCTTGAAGTACGTGCTTAGAGCTATGAATGTTCCTCAATGCTTTCCAAAATCATGACTATTCTTTTGCAATCAGCAGTTCTGTTTTTTTTTGTCAATTCATATGAAAAACTGACTTGGGATTTCTTCTTTTCTTCCCAAGCATAACAAAAAACACCACAATTTTTTAGAAACATGATGTTTACTCTGCCTTAGAGTTGTGTTTTTCTCTGCTGTGTGAGAAGTGAGATCAAGCAAAGTCAGTGTCAACAATACGAAGCCAAATAAACACCAACACCTCTGATACAGGTGGAAGTAACTCTAACTGAAATAAGTGTGACAGCTCACTGCTCATATTCAGATTGCGTTAGGCTCTTGGTTTCCATGCCTAACTGCTTTTAACTATGGGATAATAAAAACTAGATTTCAGGGCTGCAGTTTCAATCCACTCCCAGTTACTAAATGCCTGGTAAATCTTTCCCCACCTCCTACCTATTTTCTTTATAAAATGTAGAGAGCATGGTGTACAACCAGTCTCCGTAGGTCTGCGTAAGACTGAGTCTCTTGGACAAACTCCTTTACTGAGCTAAATGCTAGAAATAATAGCATATTAAATATTTAAACAATAACAGTATATGGGTCTTCTTTTTGAAGAAATCTCTTTATAAGTGATGTACAGTCAATGAATGAAGATCAGATAAATGTAAATATTTACTTTACTCACGCTTCATTTGTTCATTCATTTCATATGTGTTTTAGAGAAATAAGAGATTCTGCAGTACCAAAGCAACCTCTGGCAACAGGGCAGCAGAGGCCAGAACTCAATAACCCAGAATGGGTTTTCCAGACCTTTATTATTATTTTTCAACATAGAAAAGAAGTGCCTTTCAGAATTTATTTTTATTGCTTAGTTCCCAAGCTTTTTAATTAAAAGCAGTTGGAAATTTAAAAGGTAATTTTAATTTGCAAAAGCATGGTTAACATTTTTCTGTCAGTGTTATTACTTAGGACATTGAACTTCCACAGCTACAGAGATTTCACAAATCTTTCACACTTTTGGTTACTGAAGATTTGAGTTTATCTGAATAAACAGCTTATGGATTTGTTTTTAATTCAATCAGATCCACAGCTGGACTACTGCTACAGGGAACTTTCACTGATTTGTTGCAAAAATGGCCATGACATACATTTCCTTGCTGTTTAATTTATGTGCAGAGAAAACTGAATCTGAAAAGAACAAAGCTTTCAGTGTTACAAGCTCAACTAAGTTGTCAATGGATACATTAAAAAAAGGAAACCTTCTGAAGGACTTACAAACAGTGGTCATTTCAGAAATCCTCGGCTCTAATACTCTTTGGGCATTTATGACTCATTCTTTAACATTCTTTTATGCATCTCAGATGCTAGACTTTAAAGAGATAAATCTGTTTACTAGCAGAGCGTTTATTAGGCCTGAAAATAAAATGCCTTTCTTTTTTAAAATCTGTGGTAGAAACCTACCTAAACTAGGCTACATCTCATTACCACTGAAACCTTAAGATCTTAACTGACTTCAATAATATTAGAAAACTTGGGGGAGGCTGGGGAGGATGATGGTTACCAGGTTTGCAGTGTCATAGCACATCTCCATCATATTTGTTGCCTTTTCCTCCCAGAAATTCCATAACGCAACGTGAAAAAGATATTGTCTACAGGAGACAGTGACAAGGGGAGAAAGGGGGAAGATTGTTTACTTTCTGTTCTTAATGAAAGCCTTCACGAAAGAAGCAACATTTAGAAAGCCAGTCTTGTCATGGAGGAGCACAAAAAACACTTTCAAAACTTATTCTTTCCCCTAAAATCATGCCTTTGCCCAGTGCAGCTTTGTAGACATCATAGATTAGTCATTCATTTTTATTTTTATATTGAGAATTTAGAATTTGCTACTCTGTTGTAATTTAGAAAAGAACCAAGTATTTCAGTGCAACAAATACTTGAGTTTTCAAATTATTCTTATACTTAACTATTACACTTCATTGAAACAATAAAGATTTTTCAAAGTATTCAACGAAATATGGTTACTCAACCCTATCAGATATTCTAATGGACTTTTCCTAAGAAATATAAGAAACTGCTATTTAGCACTGACTGCTAATAAACCAATGAAAAACAAAAATAATAAAAATCAAAGTGGTGGGGGGAAAAAAAAACAAGTTTTGACACATTATTGTGAGTCCAGTGAAGGGCTGCAGCACATGAAGCATGAGCAGGGGCCGAGGGACTCGAGTTTGTTCCAACTAGAGAAGAGGCTTGGCGGGGGCGTGTGTATGTATGTGTGTGTGTAAAATATGACTGATGTCCTCAGCTATCAAGTGACTGATGGAGACAGAGTCTTCTTGGAGGTACATAGTGAAAGGACTAGAAACCATAACCACAATTTGCAGCAAGAGAAATTCCAGCTGGATGCAGTGAAAACCATAATGAGGAGAATTCAACAATGGAACAGGTTGAACAGGGAGGTTGTGAAGCCTCTGTCTCTCTATATATTTTAAATTAAATGATCTCTTAGATCACACCAGGACAGTGGAACTAAAAAAATGAAGCAAAGAATCATGTATTATTCTAATCTAAACATATGTTCAAAATTAAAATTACATACTTGTTTTGGGGAATAAATCCAGTAGCTTTAGAAATTGATCATAATAAACACATCAAAAGACAAGATATGAATGTAGGTGTGCAACGTCAGGTATTCAAGAAAAAACTCAATATTTTAATACTGAAGTATGCAAAAGTTGTATGCAACACAGATTTAGAACAGTGGTCAGTACTTTGATAAATAGATCCTTTCAGCATACAGGCAGTTGGATTCAGAGACTTGAATCAAGAAGTGGTGCAAGCAAATTTCCTTTGACAAGAAGTGGGGGGAAGTTCAAAGATTTTTAATTATTATATCCATTTCATCCTTTGTTATGAGAAGGAGGCTCACAAACCAGCTTCTTTTGTTTTTCTTTTGTAGAGATTTGTCTCTAAGCAGAGACTAAAACCAGAACTGAGAGCAGCTTTTCTCAGCACCTATTAGCGATCTAAATGTACTGTCTGAAACCTTTTCTCCTGCAGAAATATAGTCCACCCTTCCTGCTTCTTTCCTCTCAAATAGCATAAGACAACAATTTATTAAAGCAACAAGGCTGACTTGAAGGGTTTGAACACTTCAATGAGAAGTGGTTTATTTGCGTATGCTCATTTAATCATCATTACCTTGACATGTATCGAGTAATACAAGGAATATGAGGTCAAGTTTGTCCCTGATGTAACATTTATGACTTCACTGAATTTGCTGCAGAGTGGAA
>Ga0181612_143593_pt1 | contig 27180 bp, 13 predicted proteins | sample HoacroProtozoa21_FD_119630 | JGI IMG/M metagenome (GOLD analysis project Ga0181612, IMG submission 119630) | Hoatzin crop microbial communities from Cojedes, Venezuel. Combined Assembly of Gp0051906, Gp0051904, Gp0051908
GTCCATATGCAACTCTGTCCTCCCCAAGGGTGACATAAACCAGAAAAGCGAAGAACTCTTCCAGTGAATCAGTGTTCCTTACACCTTTTCACAATTTGCTTCTTATTACATGGTCCTCTAAGGTTGTTGATATTTACGACAACATGCAATTAATGGCAAAGTAATGAACTAATGACAATTTCTAGCTAAAGAAGCACTAGGGTAAAGCAGTCCAGTCAGTGGAGGGCCGCCAAGATGATCAGGGGGCTGGAGGACACAATGCACAGGGAGAGGCTGAGAGAGCTGGGTCTGTTCAGCCTGGAGAAGGCAGCTCTGGTAAGATGTCATGACTGTGTACAACTACCTAACAGGAGAATGTAGATAAGACTGAGGCAGAGTTTTTTGGAGCTACATAGTGAAAGTGAGAGAAGGAATGGATACACATTGCAGCAAGTGAAATTGTGGTTAGATATAAGTAAAAAACTTTTCACAGTAAGAGCACTCAAACACTGAGAGATATTGCCCAGAGTGACTATTGAATCTGTGTCCTTGGAGATGTTCGAACTCAGCTGGGGCAAGGGCCAGATTAACCTACTTAATTTTAAAATTGGGCTCCTTTGAGTGCAAGGGTGGACAAGACAGCCTCCAGAAGTCCGTTCCACTCTGAACTATTTTATAATTGTATGAATCCATGAATTACTCACAGGTTGAAACTTGAGAAGAAGTGAGATGCAAATATTTTTGTCAGAAGAATATTGCATGCTAAGAGATTCAACAGCATAGGTATACATGGTTCATATCTGTCTAATGTTCAATCTTCAAACCACATCTTTAAATTCTAAAGCTTGTTGACTTTGTCATATTCATTTCTATTTCAAATGTACTGGAAAAAAAACACTTTCCTTGTGGAAACGGACTTGAACATACAGCAAAAAGTTGTTAAGTATTAAATCATTTAGAATCACAGAATCATAGAATCATACAATCATAGAATCATTAATTTCAGTTGTACATGCACAAGAACTTTACGAACTTAGGTAGAAAAACAAAGATGTATTGAATCGCATTGAAATTGATAATTACAGTTTCCAACAAAAATATTGAAGCATTTGACAATTGAATTACAGTAGAAATACACAGCTGAGAGAAAGCTGCATAATATGATAATTGAAATGTTATTTTTCCTAAAATTTCCCTTAAACTAAAATACTTCTTCGTTCTTTTCATGCAACTTTTCTGTGAATACTAAAAAACAGTCACTCAGGTCTGACATCACTGGGGCCACTCTTTTACCAAAGCTGTTTAATACGTTGTGGTACCTCATAACTCTGAGTAAATGACAAATATACATGCCTGCCAGGAAATCTAGTCTAAAGGCAAAATAGGACTACCAGACGCCAACAAATAGTGGTAGTGTGCTCTCCACAGTAATGCAGTTCAGAGCTGCCGTAGCTCAATTAATTTCTTGGGTCAGCACAAGGACTGACAAGAAAACATTTTAATTTAGGAATATCCAAATATTTTCTTTCACTTGTAAATATCTTTTAGCCTTTTTCAGTCACTGGCCGTTCAGCCTTGGTCTAAGATACATTCATAAACTATCTACAGTAAAAATCAGGATTTTAGTTTGTAACAGAAGCAGGTCACTCTGATGATCTGCACTCAGTCAAATAAACAACATTTATCCTGGACAAGAAAAAAGAAAAATTAGCATTCCAGGTCAGAACAAAGGATCTTCTACACTGAAAGAATGTAAGTACAGTGTAGGAGGACTGCTTCCCTCCAAATCCCAAATCTCTATCCCAAAATAAAGGTATTTGGGGGATTTTTTTTCTGTTACTGTCATCTGAAAAAAATTGAAAGTAACATAATAATGAGTCCATTTCTATGGAAATGGCCTTGTTATTATTTAATCAGACCAGCATCTGAGTAATTCATGAACTGCAGGTTGAAATTCAAGAAGCAGTTCATGAATCTCTGAGTTAAGAAAATCTGAAGAAAAGCAAAAGAGAAGAAAGAAACCCCTTCCCCAAACCACTTAGTAAACACTGTGTCAATGATGAATGCTACCTAATTTACTTTAAAGCAGTTCAGAGCTACTCAGTTCCTTAGCTTATGCAGTGTTCACTTACAGAAATAGCGAGCACCAGTGATGCATTATGCTAAGCACTGTATAAATCCGTAGCAAAAAGAGAGATAACCAGTAGCTTAGAGAAATCAACTGCACAAAGCAGTTGTGCAGGGAGTTAATTGAAATCTGAGAGTATTGTAAACAAGCCAGAAATTTTCGTCCACAAAGGGACAGGGATCAATGCACTGGAATAAAGCTGCCTGATGTCCCAGGAGCCTTTATATTCACGCCAAAGATGTTTATTTTTGTCATTCTTAAGTGCCTGACCCCAAGGCCAGGAAAAGTGCCCTTTATCGCTTTTCTTGTGAGATGTCTGTCAGCTTGTGTAGTTAGGTATGCATTCACACATATGCACACACACACATATATGCACACACACACACACACACTCATATGCGCATTATGAGCATTTGCATAGCATTCGAGATTCCACATTCACCTTAAAAATATCTTGTAGTCATAATTCTAAGAAAAAGACTATTACTCTAATGTTTCCGCAGGATGATCTTAGTAAGACTATTAAACAGTTGCCATTAGCTGAAGCTTAAAATAAGCAAATGGAGGAAGAAAATTTGCACTGCAGTTTATTTCCATGTGCAGAATGAGCTCTGACAGCTACAGTAACCTGATTTGTAGAAGAGTGATACTGATTTCCCAGGGAACAAAACGCTGCACCCACCTTTCTTCACTGCCTTTTATTGCCTATTCTCCCATCCAGTCAACTTAAATGGAAAAGAAAGACGGATGAAGAGGGTAGGTGGAGAGGATACTGCTGGAGCAAATGGTGCAGCTCAAATTCTCCTCATATTCTGTCCCTGCCTTTTGACTGGAGATATGCATGGCTTTTTTAAATAAAAAAGTCATCTTTTCAGAGACCCTGATTGCTTTGCTCTTAAGTTGCATTATGGGTTTTTTTGGCCTGCTTTCATCTACCTTTCTTATATCAAACATAAATGTGATTCCATCACTTTGTCAGGTACAGAGAGCTCCTAATGATACTTTGTCAAGACAAAAAAACCTATAAAAGCCAAAACACATTTTCCATATTATTATTGTAACCTCAGTAACAGCAAAAGTACAATATTGTTAGACAGAATTTCAAGAAAAATGGTATTTTTTTTCCAGATCATTCTATAACTATTCTTGCTGCAGGGGCATGTGACACTTTGGAACATATGTGTTTTGCTGAATAAGGATGGTAATGCTGCTGCTAGTACTGATGTGATTCTAAAAGGTGGTGACAGAGTGTTGCTAGTGAATAAAATAAAGACAGGATAAAAGAGGTCATGTAACAGGGACTTTGTATAGAACGAAAAATAAATATAATGTGGAAAATCATTGAGTGTCCTTCAGTTTTTGCCTTCTTTAAGATAAAATCATGTTGACAAATGACAGAAGTCAGCAAATGTTTACTGTATACTTGTGGTTTAACAGAAGACAGAGATGATCCAATATGATCTTCCCCTACTTTGTAAAATCATTGGGTTGCCTTACTGATCATCACTACACATAAGTGCATTAGCTACTAATAATTACAAGTACTCCCAAGGGTATCCGGTAATTTGTCTGGAAAGGAGCCACTTCACATACCAGTGAGACCTCTTATTGATGGTTTCTGGCTATCTGGACAGTTGAGAGTGTTTCAGCTGACTGTTTCAGGTGAGGTACAAACTCAGCTGCTCATCAAGAAAGAAAGGCTCTTTCCTGTATCTCCAAGGCCCTGCAGCTGGTCATTGACTGGCAGGCTGATAAAAGGCCAGGATAGAATACAGCCTGCAGCCACAACTGTGGGGAGTAGCAGCATTATTCTAAGTGAAGGTGGATATTATAGGCATCTTCTGCTGCTAATCAGAGACACCACAAACCAGATGGGAAACAGAGAGAGGAGAATTCAGGGAGGCCATGAGAATGGCCCATCTAGCAAGGCTGAGGACTAGAAATGCGAAGGATCGCCTCAAAGGAAGTTCTGACTCAACCCTTCAGTATGGAGGTACGAGTAAATGGGAATTAATGTAGAGCAAAATGTGAAGAACTGGAGAGAATCATTGTTCTACCAAGAATTTCTTTACTGCTGAAAGCTGAGGTCAGACATCTTCGTGACTAGACTGAGAACTGCACTAAGAGGCTCCGATAGAGTGCTTTTAAGAGCAGAAGATGGAAGTGTCTGTGCCAGTATGGTTGTGTCACATCCTCATCAACAAGACAGTGCAGTTGATTTTCCCTGAAACATCTAGCAGAAAACAGTTTCTCAGGGACATGCTTTTGCAGAGTTGTCAAAGTTTTGTATATACGTATTATGTATTTTAACTCCCGACTTCTAATATTTTTGTTGTAATAAAAGGAATGAGTTAGGCTGTTCTTTATATTCAGCCAGGTCTTTTATTACATTGTACTGAAAATACAAATGAGTGTATAGAGATATTAACTAACCCAAAGTGCAAGCTGCAGTTGCTATATATTTGACTGCAACAACAGGCAGCTTCGCTGAGACAAGAAAAAACTTGTTTAAGACACTGTAGTGAGATGTGTGATTTATCTCTGAGGTAGCATGACAAACGTAAGCTTGAAAGATTCTTGCTCAGGAGAGCTAACCAGGTAAATATTTTGATTTTTGTGCATGGACCTGTGTGCCTGTTTAACAGTTCCACTGAATTCATTGGTCTGACTGAAGAATCAGGATCTAAATTTGACAAAATCCAAACAAAAAAAAGAAAAGAAGAGAGGCATAACGGGAAAAATAGAAAATTCAATAAATCATTTCAGTAGTACTTATCTTATTAGTCTGAGATTATTAGGAACATGAGCACCATGGCAGAAGGTAGCAAATTACAAAGAAGGAATGACTAGGGCTCAAGAGGTGAGGAGCTCTGCCTGAGCACTGTTGGCTGAGAGATCATGTAATAGCAGGGGAAACAAGATGTGTGCACGAGCGGTGCTGTTCAGAATCTTAAAAGTGATGATGGACTGAATGTCAGTCACTTACACGAAAAGCCACAACCCGTTTTCCTTATCATATTCACAAAAAAATTGTGGAAACTTCATATTTGCAATCTCCAAGTCCAACCTTATCATACAGGGACTATCACACTGAATAAATCAGAACTGTTTAAAACCCCATAGGCTGTTCGCACAACTCAAGGCCACCTGTTCTTGGTTCTGGTGCCTTTCTGCGACTTGCTGTAAACACAACATTCCCAAGGTCAGCAGCTATAAGACTTGGTGACATGGCTGCTCTCAGTTATGTGCAGTCGTAGTCAGATTACATTACTGCTCACACAGTGGCCTTGCAGGCCCTCAACAAATAAATGTTCTCTGCAGATAGCAGCTCTACATTCTGGGACACCGCATTTATAAAGCAGTCACTTCTTCCACACTTACTTTTATGTATGAATATATAATCAAGGAAAGAAAGAAGAAGAACAGTGAAGCAGTTTAAAAGCTACAGTAAGTAATAGAATCTGTGCCACAGGCAGCAGAAAGGCAGTCTTTCCATCCAGGTTTCTGAAGGCTTCATTGTAAGCTTATAACCTGGGAGAGGGAGCCTGTCTGATAAATGCACTGCCCACAAGTAGGCCAGAAACCACTTTATTCTTAACAAGTGAATTCCTAACACTGAAATTAATTCTGCAGCAGATAGACATTTAGACTATGATTTCACTGAAGAGCTAACACAAGAGAGTGGTCACACCACTAACTACACCTTCAGCAGAACAGAACAATCATTCAGCAATTTCCTAAAGTGCAACTAACTCAAGTTAAAAACACCATCACGCTTAAAGAAAATGTTTTTATATGTAATTCTACTCAGACTTGAGTTCGGATATAACCTAACTCTCAACCCAGAGTAAAAAAAAGCCAGGACCAACCTGTGCTAATCTTTTTATTTGCAGAACATCAAATTTCACTCGTTTGTGCTAGCTGCTATATTGTGAACTGAATATGGAGTCTGCCAACTCTTTGTGCTGCTCCCAAGACAGGGGGCACCAGCTAGAAGATCCTGGTGACATATGCAAGATCCTTTTTTACTTTCCTGATGAATCTTTCTTTCATATCTCACCTGAAACAGTCAGTTGAAACTCTGTGCAGATAGTTTGAAGCCTTCAAAAAGACATCTCATATGTGTGCTAATTAAAGTGGCCTTTTCCAGTTGAACAGTTTAGCATCTAGGAGACCTGAAGAGGAGCGTTCTGTTAGTAAAATAATTATAACGTGAAGTTTCATAAGCTGGAAGTAAAAACAGGGAGTAGACTTATACCTAGCCTAAGAATTCCATAGTAAATGTTCAAGATTAAGTATCATATGCATATGCTCCATCAATGCCCTGATTGACTTGCCAAAATATCTAACCAACCGTTATCTTGTTCAGTCTGATCTGGTATGAGTACTGGGTCCCAGTGCATATGTTGCAGGCTTGATTGGCACTGTAAAGCTGGCAAATGGATCCAGTCAGATTCATAAGCACTATCTTTCTGACTCCAGAGCATCTGTATACTGTGGGCAGAATGTTCAAGGAACATGCAAACTACTTCTGCATCCAAACGGGAAGAAAGATCCATGCCAGTTTAACATGTGGTTTGTGAAATGCAAATTAAAATAAAAAGTTGAAGATGGGCTTCTGGTTCTGAAGCACCCTGGTGAACGCAAAGATATCTGAAAGGGACCTTTTTGTTATTAGATCCAAACACTCCCATTATAGCAATCATTTTATCTAGTCCTGAAGAGTGCATGGAGCTTTGTCTTCCTGGGAAGGATGTTCTAGATCCTTGCCAGTCTATTGCTTGTCTGTATGGCTTTTTTATCACCAGAAAATTTTAACCCGTTGCTGGTGCCACTCATTAATGAGGTTATCAGAGAAAATCAGACCCTTGGAAACAGTGCTAACAAACTTCCTCCAGCCTACTGCTGTTGTTCATCACTACTCATGTCCATCTGCCTTGCATACGTCTATTTATTCATTTTCAATTTACCTTTCGATGGCTGGCCTCTCTAATCTCACTGACAATTTTACATTTGACACAGTTATCCGCTGCTTCACATAAATGTAATTAACATGTCCTGTGTTGAATCTGTGTAGAAAACGCATTATCACATCCCTCTTGCCAAATCTACTTTTGGTCATTTCTTGTCATATTTCACCAATTTTCTCTTACCCCTTACATCTCTAAAGAGCTTTCCTTCCCAATTTGTTCTAACATCTTATATGCAGACAAAACAGCAAGTTTGCACTTGCCTGAATCATGTTCTCTATTGAAAATATCACTATTACTTTTTCTATTCTCTAACCATATAGTAACATGAAAAGATTTGTTGAAAATATACACTATCAAATTTGTAGGCTCGTAGGGCATTTCTATCAAAATCGGTGGTAAGTATCTGTACCTATTTTCTTTGCATTATCCTCTAGCTTTGCCCTGCTAGTTTATATCACAGTCCTGTTTTGAAAAGTAAAAAATTATTTGTGCTACCAAAGGCATCATGCCAAAACTCTTATTTTCTTCCTACTGTATGGGACCCCGGGTATTTCAGTTCTCTTTTGACTTGTATTGCTGGAGAACCTTTTATTATTTTAATGTATTTCTCAAATCCTTTCTTGTCCCTGCACTTTTTGACCTCTTAAAAAGTATTTCTTTGCTAATCAGCCCTTCTTCCTTTCTGAATATGCTGTCTGCTTGTTCTGAAGTGCCCTTTGTGAAGTAGTCAGCCAGCCAGCAGATCTGTAGCCTGCAGGTTTTTTAACCCCTGTATTGTTTGGAATATAAATTCTAGACAGTTTTACCTCCATTGACTGGAAGGAATTTAAATCTTCCTTCACATGTGAGTCCTGGTGTCCTCAGCCTGATTGTTAACACTGTGCAATTTCTTCAGTTTATCAAAATTTGGTCTTTTGAAAAAGAATAAATGTTTTAATAAAATTTTCTTTATCTTTCCATGCATTTTTCTCATCTATGAATACAAAATGAATCATGCCTTTAGCATACAAGATTATTTTTCACAGCCAGTATTTCTGTGACAGCCTTGCAACTTACAAGTGCCAGCTCTCAGAACACCTCCTCTTGATTCATGGACAGTTTGACCAACAAAATTAAGGAATCTTTCATAAGCAATCATCTGTGTTCTGAAGGATTTGGCATTGCAAATCATTGGCTCGCAGGTAGCTCAGCAGTGTACTTTAATATTGAGGGGAACCATGAACTAAGGGGAATGACTCAGCCGTCACACTGAGGAACTCCTCTATTTTCTAGGCTGTTTGCTGGAGCTTTTTATTTCTAATAGTGTACCACAGATTAGGCATTTTGTTGTCAGAAAGAGAATGTAGGTGGTGCTATTTTAGTCTGTTTGCACTGATTTTAAAGCTGACAATTAGTGTTTTGAGAGTTTTATAACTATTTCAGCTTTTCAACACCTGAAGTGGAATCTTCTCCCTCTTTGTGAGAGCCATAAACTTAATTATGAGCAAAAAAACTTAATTAAAATTCATTAGTTTATTTTTTATTATTATTTGTGTCTTGACTGGACAAAATCTTTCTAAAATACTACTGAAATTCTTAATTTGATAAAAGCACCCTGTTAGTCATCAATGGGTAAGTGGTTCAAAGTGGTGACTTCAAATATTGACAAAAACTTTTCACTACATTTGTGTGTGTAAACTTTTATAAGAGTATCACAAATCTACAAAATTTCAATTAACCTTCATTCATATACATGCAACAATGCATTTGTTTCTAAAGCCATGAATATTTGCAGTAAATGAGGGGTAAGGAAGCACCAAATACTTCCTCAGAGATCAGTTAAATTAAAAATAAAATGAGCTCCTCAGATGGTCATCTTAGAGAATCTCAGTGAGATGAATTTAAAACAAATTTAACTCTTCAATTATGTTTAACTTTACTAGCTAGTACTCGTTAAAACATTATCTACCAACTCTTCCCTCTATAATTCAGGATGCATAGGTAAATTATGAATTAATAGTATGCGTTAATTTTATGGAAATTAAAATAATCTCTTTTCCACCTGAAAACAGGCCTCTATAAAATGCATGTAAAAGGCTACTGAAGTCTGATTCTTCACTGCTTTCCTTGGTGTAGCTGTTCAAAACAGGTGTAAAGTACGAAATCAGCATGATAACATTTAGTATTGCCTTTGCACTCTCTGCATAGTTGATCCCCCAAGACGCAAGGATTTGGATAATTTGGGCTGTAGAAGATAGGGATGAGTTAAAAAGGTATCTTTTTCTCTGAGAGTGAACACAAGGGAGAATCCGTAAGTTAAAAACCAAAGACTTCTTTAAAGAGATTGGTGGTCAATAGCTGCCAAATAGTATCATATAGATTTCATGTGCATTTTTTGCAACTAGGTTGTAACTAATTCTATAAACCAAAATGAAAATGAAAATAGAAAGTTAAAAAAAATCTTTATCAAACACCAGATAATCCGCTGCATGAAGGAAAGGTCTAGTAACGTGAGCATCAGCCCTGCTTTTTCCCTGTTCTTTACATCAGGAAAAAATCCCAGCCAGTGTCGGGCTAGCTATGATCCATCTACCTTTGCAGTCCTCCTCCCATTCCCTTGTGACCATGACTGTTTTACAGCACTGGAGCTGAAGGTAATCAGTTTAGCACATGAATAAGATTTGATTATTTTTGTTTTACATAGGCTATAAACCTGTCCAATCTGTTTTAAAAATCCTTTCAGTGTTCAATTGGCTTAGCTTTCACTGAATTGAATTCACTCCCTGAAATATATTAAGAACTGGGGTTAGAACAGGGGAGTAATTTTTATTTTTTCACTTTTAAATTCAAAGTTCTTGCTTTCTTGGAATAATTCTTTGTTAGAAACATGAGGATTTGGTACAGAGTTTCCCATCAGCATTGTCGCTGAGATTTTTAACCAAGTACCAACCTAATATTACTTCAGTGGATTATGTATGATATTATTCTTCTTTGCAGTTTGGTCGTGGTCTCTTGCTGACTGGCACTAGTGGACAGGTTACACGCAGCAGCTGCTGGTTTGGCAACTGGTTCTGTTCTAGGAGATGGTAACTGCAGGGCAATGCATGCCCAATAAAACAAGATAAAATTGTCAGGGGATTCCTAAACAAGAGCCTACTATATTGAAAAAGAGGCAGTTTCTAAATAAACTCTGAAAGGTTTTTAGCAGCCAGGATGCAAGTGGAAGCTGTCTTCCTTTGGAAGTTTACATAATCATTTAATTTAATCCTTCCTGCGGTGTTTCCTAGCCACTGCTTTAGTTCTTTGATCATAATATGCCAGGACAAATGTCAGGAAATATGAATCCACAAAGTGATGTAAATCTCGTTCGCTATTGGAGATGTGACTATGAGCATTATCTTCATGATATTTTCTTTCTCATGTATTTATTTCTGCTCTGGTTTTTTTCCACTTCTGTGCTGATAGAGGAAAGAAATGGCTTTCAAGCTAAAAAACAAATCTAGTATTCTGACCCTGTCTAAGAGATACTGTAGCTCGCATTTCAAGGTGAGTACAAGCCTGGGTATTATCTGTAAGATATGTTATCGTGTGGTATTAGTAATTAGCCATGGCTTTTGGCCTTCATATAGTCCTGCACTTGCTTCAGCTCCATCATCAGCAGGTGTGATGAGACCTACATGTATGTTTCTGTCTCACAGCAGTCAAACATCATCACTCAAATATGGCCATTTCTTCCCTTTCAGTAGTTTTATGGCCTTATAGGCTTTATGAGTTAGACTGAATGAAAAATAAAGTCTTGAAAATGATACATCTTTGTCAACAAATACACAGACATTAGTATCAAATAAAACTTGGACATAAAGACTTCTTTGGTTCTTTAAAACTTTGCATTTACTTATTCAAAAACATAAAAAAGAGAAAGAAATTAAGAAGTATTCTATCACTGTGGTAGCACATATTTTACATCCATTTGGCATTTCATGTGATTACATAGCACAGTTGAGGTCATTACACTACAGGGAAAATAATGGTGACATGTAGAAGACAGTGAACCAAAGAAGAAAATGTTTTGTTACCGCTAATATTTTGGTGCCTATTGGGTAGGAGGTTTTCTTTTGTCAGCGAAGTCGTAGCTTGCTTTTAATTAATGTTGCATTACTCTTCTTAATAAAAGCATCTATTTAAGATATTGTTAATAACAACATCTATTTAAGACATTAAGTCTCTAGCATTCATTTAATGGAAGCATTCCAACACCATCTATTATATGTTCCCAGTTAAATTAGCATGATGGTCTTTTAATGGATGTTTTAATAGACATTATTAACCAGAATATTATAAAATTAAAACTGAACTCAGTGGGTTCTTTGAGTTCCTGTTGTAATGTTCTGTGAAGTCACTGATTCTGAAGAATGACAGACTATATACTTTTAATTTAATTCAATGGCATTTGGCAAGAGCTAAAACATTAACATGCATTTATATGGCAGAAGACAAATATTTACTGAATTAAGATAAGGCTGATCTAAAAACTAACTTACACTTTTATCCTGTGGGTCAAACTCTGTAAGAAGAGGTTCTTTATAAACATTTGGGTACCAACAGCCATGGTCATGCTTTTTCTCCCCTGCTGATGCGTGTGATGTGTTGAATTTCCTGCTGAAATCAGCTCTGAAAATAATTGGGAGCCCATTTCTTCAGAGAAAGAAACATCCTTTTTATAAACTACCATTTCCCATATTTTTCAAAAACCTCATTTGCTCTTGTTAGTTTGTGAAACTACACAGTGGGTGTGCATAGTAAGTCTCAATTCCAGCTGGGCTACTTCTACACCAGATTCAAACTGCAAAGTATTGTAAAACTCAATAGAACACAGATCTGCCTATTAAGCCCTTCTTTTGGTCAGCAAACATTTAGTACAGAGGCAGCAGAATGTGAACTTTCTCCTTATTGATTTTCTATCTGTGAGCCACTTTCCTGAAAGTACATATTTCATCCATGGAAAACATTACTGTCCTCATCAATGAGGAAGGCCGTTGGTCATCATCTTTTGATTTCAGCAGCAACTACAATTAATTCCCATTTTGTCTTCTGATCTTCTTCATTCTGATGTGGGAATGTGGCAGAGAAGACACCAGTCATACGTCTAAAAACCTCAGACAATAGTGGTTTGTATAACCAATTAGCTGACATTTTGAATATGTCTTTATCTCTTACATTTGAGTGTACCTTTTTGTGGAACTCTCCGAGTTTCTGAGTGCTACATAACCAACCCTCCACAAAGCATTGTATAATATCTCAGGATTAGCTGAAAACTTCTCTTCTAACTAAATGACTTGAATCACCAGCATTTTCTCTGAAATCCTAATGGTCTTCTTTGTATACAAATCTGTCGTTTCACACAACAGACAAAGCTGGCAAACCTAATATGAATTTCCCATTGGACTTGTTTGAGAGTAGACATCCACCCTTCACTGAAGAAGGACTAAGCAAATCCCTTCCCATCTCCCAGAAAGACTTGTCAGAAAGTGCAAATGAAAATTTCCACTTTTCGTGTCGCTTTCTTCCTACCTGTATATATCCATCTGGGCACTTTGTTATGCCCATATATGAACAAACGGTGTTTGCAGGTTGATCTGCGTGCTTTTAGAAAATATGTGCAATAAGCAAACAGGCAACAAAATGATGCAGTTATAGCCTGGAAATGGCAAGGCAAACATATACATTGAGAAGACAAAGGGTTTTGTTGCGCTTTTCAAGCAGTCAACTTTTTAAAGGTATGTGCCTAAAATAATTATTTGATAAGTGGGAGGAACATTTTTCCTGTAACAGTGAAGTTTACACTGCATTCACTAATGTTGTGCAGAGAAGCTTTTGTTGAAAGAACCTGCCGGGAGGTTCTTTCAAGAAAAGAAGATGCTTTTACTTATAATCTCCAGATTCCCAAAATGCAACGGGGTACAAACACACGTGAAAGCAGAATTTATAACAATATGAGAAAAAGCTGCGAATGCCTGCTGTGCTGAGCTGGTTTGATTATACCGTAAAGCCCTTAAAAACCAAGTTTAACATGTCTTTTGGGAGAAAAAGGAAAGTTAAAATAGGCCTTCATAATAAGCCTATATGAGATAGGAAGAAGCTGGTTACCACACGTGCCAGTTTGCCTGTGCTTTTTATTTTAGTTTGGATGAAAATCGCTCACACTTGTAAATTCAGGGAGAGAATGAAGTAAACACAAGAGTTCAATATTTCAAATAGATGACGAACTTCTAAATTTCTATTTGCCAGCCTTTTCCCTTAAAAGAAAAACTGCCTTCAGGCAACTTCTGCTGCCCCTGTTATCTGTGGACAATTCCCTCCTCTGTTTTCCAGCCTTGGACCTGGGAATAGAGGGTAGGGCTGTGATTAGGGAAGGCATCAAGGGGGACTGGGGAGCCTGCCTCTACCCATTTCCCGCTCCATGTTTCCTGGCTCCATCTCTGGGACCAGACAGAACATCTCTGCAGTGCCAGGGTGAGTGACAGCCCAGAGCTTCACAGAACTGCCAGCTGGAGTATAAAACCCCTGTTTAGCAAAGCTTTTGATGCTATTCACTTACCAGAAAGGAACGGGTCTATTGAAACTGAGAGGCTGTTCCTGGAACTGCCACATGGCTAAGGACAAGGCAGAGGAGCACAGGGGGTCGGGTACCAGTGCTTCCTCTGCATAGCCCAGAAGTTGAATCCCTCCCATTCAAGATTTGTTTAAATGAAAAATCTTTGCTGGACAAGGGGTGCTGACTTCTTGGCTTGCTGAGCAGGGCACTTGCCTGAAATGCAGATGACCCAGATCCAAATTTCAGTTCCAATTCCAGTCCCAAATTGGATGGAACAGAGACTTGAACTTGCAGCCTCGATTCCCAAGCAAGTGCCACTAACTTAAAACCTAGTAGCTAGAAGAGCTCCTGGGATTTTTTAATTTTAATTTTGTTACAGGGATTCCAAACTGGAGCCCGTAATTGCTTTCAGCTGTAGTTTCACTGACACAAATATATTCCTATAGAATTTGATTTAAAACAGATTGGCATTTTCTGCCAACATCAATGAATCAAGAATATTTTGGGGAGTTACACTGGAGAGAGTATTTATAAGAAGACAAATGGGAAGGGTAAAAGAAGAGAATGGCAGGGGATCAGAGAAAAAGGTAGATAAGCCAAAATAAAGTCCCATTTGGAAGAGAAACAAAAACTTGTCTTCTCTTTTAAAAATATCTCCAAATCTTTCCTGATTGGATGTCTGTCCTGCTTACAGTTACAATGCCAATAGACTTTCTGCTCACCAGTGAGCACCAGATCAGAGAAGGAGCTGTTTATTAATTCACTGAGCTATCAGAGTCACTTTTGAATCCAGAAAGCTCCATTCATAGCTGCAAAACCACCAGAGCCCAGTTTAGGATCAAGACCCTTGACGTCTACTGTAGCCAGGAAAGCCTTCTCTTTCCTCACCTTTTTCCTTTTACACTTTCTGAAGTAGAGTTTATTTATGTAAGCGCCCTTTTGTTTTCTATGCTGCCCTCAGGCAGTGCAGGATTCTTTTTTATTGCACTGACATCGTTTTGTCCAGAAGTTTCAAAATCATTTATCAAGGAGACAAAACCTCCTGCGTTGTTCATTTGAGCAGATGTGCTGATGCAGTTGTGCTCCTCAGAATAAGAGATTTAATCTTTTGAGCAAATCACCTGATCTGAGAGAAGAAATCTGCATGTCAGTAGTCTCCAAGCTAAAGAGGTTAAATTTATTAACCATGAGGTAATATAATTTGGTTAGAGTGAAGGAGGACAATACCGAAAGGTATCAGAGCTTTTTTCATCTCTCCCACTTTGTCCGGTTACAGAATAGTCTAAACGTCTAATGTTGCCTGCCTTCCAGCTCTGGGATCTGATGGGTTTGGTGTCAAACTGGCTTCTTGTAAAGTCTGCAGGTCTGGAGCGACGTCCCGCTTCAACTGCAAATAGTGACGTGATCTAAACGGCCATCGTAGAACAAGTGTCAGGGATTCTTGTATCACTAGGAGATGGGCAGGGTCCAGTTCAGCTCCCAGATAACTTGCGGCAAAGTGAAACAATTGCATAGGAACCACAAAGGCCAAGAGGTTAACAACCACTATAGTTACATGCAAACCCAAGGATATGAAAACACCTATGGTCTTCTCAATTGCTTTTTGCAGATTCTGTGCAGACTCCTTAGGAGTGTATGAATTCTAGACCCAATTAACACGATGATAACCAAAACAGAGGCATAAGAACAGGTCATCGAACCGGTGAAGAAAGCCTTAAGCCAGGCAAAAAACAGGAGTTCTAAATCACCGGAAAGCAGACACATTTACTGAGACGTAACAAGAGAGGTATAGGAGAAAATCTTATGTGAAAGCAGTTGACAGAAACATAAAACTGGGCCTTCTGGTGTGAAAATGAGTTGAAAAGATCTATCTTTTCATATAAAGCAATCCCACCAGTGCAGCATATGGAAGAATGTGTGGCACGTTCATGCCAAACTACTAAATTACACAAAGAAGCTGCTGCACCTAAGCAAATCCAGTGCATGACAGTGAGATGATGACGCTACCAGAGAGGATAAGGTGTGCCCTGGGAAGGCCTCCTGGGAAATTTCCAGAACATACATAGTCATCCTGAGGATTATCAGCTGAAATCCCCTTACTGGATTTTAGACAAGGATTCAATTTCAGCTACCTGTTCTGTACTGCCCTGTACAGGATAGTATTTTGGGAAGAGTGAAACAGTTTTCTGACTGCTCAAGGAAGATATCACTGTTGCTACTATTTTCTACTAGTCCTCTGTTTTGTTTAGAAGCTGCTGTAGCTTTTACTAAAGGTCTTACAATACTGGCTGTTCAGCGTTTACCTTAAAATAATGAATACAACAGCAGGGAAAAGATATTCTGTGTCTTTGGAGCTGTCATATAAGGTCATATGACTTTTTGTTCGTCTTTCCTTTCCTTTCTAATAATAATTCGTTAATAGTTCAGTAAATGTAAATTCCTGTGTATTGGCATTGTGACTGGATTGCAGAGGATTTGAGGGTCTTTAGTACTGCCAGCTGCAACTATTCAAACAAAGATATGAAACCCTAAATCCCAAAAGACTGGTTTGAAAATGAAATTAAAATAAAATACATGAATTTGTGGATCATACTTGCTCCTGTGTTATTTGACATTTGAGTGCTGTTTTTTTCAGCTTTTACTACGTAATGTTTTTAAGCTAGCCACAAATGTAAAACAAGTAAAAAAAAAATCCGAAATGTTCTTGAAATCCAGAGGCTCAGATTAGAGCTAGGAATAGTGCTCAAAGTCAAGAGAAATTGAGTTGACAGAGGCAGAATTTTAATTTCCATTTGGTGTTTTACGATGCGTAAATTACAATACCAACGTATACCATTTTTTAAAAACTGTGCATTTGAAAGATAACAAATAAATGAATGTGGTATATTAATTTTAATTTGGAATGTAGTTTAAACTGCATGACTTTTCATATTGCATCATTGCACATAACTTCTTTACAGAACAACTTGTTTTCTGCAATGACAGTATGCATATTTTGGGTGACAGCCATTATTAAACTGGCTTACAAATTTTGACTGCGAAAAAGAGAGCATCTGAATTCTGTAAATATATATCCAGTTACCTAAATCCCAGCTACATTACATTGATTCTGCCATTTCTTCTTCTGATTTGAAAGAGAAAGATCTGCTTTAAAAGACAGGCAGACTGACTTTCAAACTACAAGCTATGAATTATTGAAAACCAAAAATGGCAGAAAAGAAGACTGAAATCATGGTGGAATCAAAAAGAGAGGCATATGCAGAACAAACATCAGAAACATATGGATGCCAATGCAAAACAGTTATGCTAAACATGTTCTAGTGATATAATATGACTGGTATTCTAATAACAGCAAACATCTGAGAGTTAGCATATGAGCAGGACATTTTGTGGTTCTAGCCCAACCTAGGAGCTACTGACAGCTGCTGGGAAAGGCTTCATGCAAATCAGTTTTTAAAACTGAATCTTTTCTGATCGGTGTTTATGTTATATCCGTTATCGCAGATACTGTTTGAGGAGGGCACAGCCCTGATGTGAATGTGATCTCTAAGCCTCTTACCGAAGACACTGAGTGATGCAGTGGGGTTAGGCTCACTCTCCCAAGCCCAGAAGCAGCAGGACAGTCTACCACCTGGAGCCATGCATACACCCTACAAACCCAACCTCAACAAAACTGCACTAGTCAGGGCATCCTGGCAAGGACATAGCTATACTATGGAAACCTGAATCTACAGTGTCATCAGTGCCCTCCTCCACCTCCCTACCATCTTGTATCTCCAGTACAGTTCCATTGGGAATCTGCCATTTTCAGTTCAGTTTTCTTTCTTCAATTAGTTAGAGATCGAGCATCAGTAAGAGCACTGTGGATGTCTATTCTCAGGTAAATTTGACCCTGTGTAAAACTGTGGCTCTCTGCCACTACATGATGACCTTTCTCTAAGCACACGTCTCTATGTTTGGAACACAGGTTCCAACTCTTCCTTAGTTTTAACAGCAAACTGTTTCTGCCAAGATAACAGCCAACCTGAATCCTTGAGTTGTGAAAACAAGTGAAACCAGTTTTACAAACACAGAGCTTTTTGCTGCTACGGGCACTGGTTTCGTGCCTACCTACATTTGGGCTTCTTTGGATCTTAGGAAAAAACAGTAAATTTGCTTTAAAGTACAATAATACAGACATAAAATTAATTCTTTTTTTTAATATAAGCATTGATATAAAGCTGAACGATGCATTAACAGTATCTGTCAAGGGGATATCAAAAAATATAAAGGCAATTTCTAGAAAGGAACCTGAGATTCCGCAGCTTCTGAGTAGCCACAGAGGCTGACATTAAATTAGGCTGCTAGAACAGTATGTTCAAGTGAAGGGTCAGTATTCTTGGGGTCAATGCCATCAAGTGAATATATAAAGAACTAGAAGCCAATTAAGGCATTTAACTAAAAGGTTTGAATTTGAGAACTTAGGATAGTCATAGATCAAACTAGCTTCACACTCCTGAATTAGTTCTAATTGGAGAAGTGTAGGTTCTACTAAACCCGCCTTGAGATCATTAAAATGTCCAAACAGAAAACAGTTAAGAACATGTCCCAAAACCATCAGTCATCTTGTAAGCAATGGATTTTTGAGCAGTTCAGTAATGGAAGATTTAGGCTAAATAATGCGATCTGTATAGAGTGAGTCACGTACAGGAAGACTAGTTCAAATGCAATTTAAATATTACACGCAGTGTTAAGGAAGAAAAAATGGGGGAAGTAATTTAGAGAACCGGGAGTAAAATGATACAGTTAAATACAAACAAGGCATGAAAATGATATTAAGAAAACCCCAACGAACAAAAACCCTGTACTCCCACAGCCAAACATATCTCTCACATTATGAAGAACAAAGGCCAGAAAAGCTCTGAATTGCCTTCATTTAAATGATAATATCCACATTTACATGCCAATTAAAAACAGATATGGGTTCAGTTATGAAGAAGTGGAAACAGAACTGGTCATAAGCATCCTCAGACTTCAGATTCCCTGGGTTCTTTCACCAAGAACTCCATTTTACAAATTCTAAGTCACAGAAGTCCCAGATTCCCATGGTATCTGCGGAGAGATCTTGGTACACCATTATCAGCATAGTTGTATGTCAGTGCAATTGATTACATGATTCAAATCAGAATGTACTTCTGGAAACCTTCCCAGAGGTTTATATTAGTGGATTCTTACTCTTCTACTTTAGGACTATAACATTATACAATGCATTAAGGCTGAAGGCACAGAGCAAAGAAAAGGTTTAATTACAGATCCTGTGTGGAACATTATAAACATTATGGCAAGGATAAAAAAGTCAAGATAAGAAACCAAAAATGAAGAAAAATACTGATGAGAAAATCACCTTAGAAATGACATCCTGAGGCAGAAGATATTGATGGTGATTAATAATAATATTCAATCTCAGATAGTGCTGATGGTTCCACTAAGAGCTGCAGATATTATGTTTATCATTATATTAGTCACTTCTCTGCAGCTTATTAGGAAAATTCTAATTCAGTTGACTCTCCAACTCTGGCTCAAGTGGTATCATCTGAAGGCAAAGATTACCCTGCTATACTTTCTATCATGGAAGAATGCATGTGATGTATTTTTTCACTACAAGAATAAATATACACAATTTTCAGGAGGAAAAGCACTATAGAAGGAACTGTTACTGAAATTGTATTAAAAACATAGTTGTAGAAAGCGAGACTCTTTCATATTTTAAGGTTGCTTCAGGGTATTCCAGCAACCCCTTGAAGTTAAAAAGAATTATATCAGAAAGAGCCTTTTTCATCTTTTTCCCAAACAGCACAAACCCCAATTCCAAAACAAACTTCAAATTCACAGTATGTTCTCCATGCCAAGAGCCTCTTCATTGCTATTCTAGCTTTACTAATGCTATACTAGTCTTACTATTTAATTTACTTTATACTATACTGCTACAGTATATATACTTTATACTATGTTACTACTGCTATACTAGCTTTGCTACTTCATTTACTTTTTTATTTTAATGTATACACTATTTTTGTTTTATTTTACATAATGCACTATTTTATTTTACTTTTGTATTAATTTAACATTTTATTTTTACTACTGTTATATTAGCTTTACTACTCTATACAAGCTTTACTACTGCTATAGTAGCTTTCCTACTGCTGTAGTAGAGGTAAGCATACTAGACAGCATAGAGATCATAACTCTTCGTTGTAGAAAATTGTATTCATTGTATGAATCTGTGCACAACACCTTGGAAAGGAAGTTTCCAATGAATTATGAGAAGATAGAAAGAATAAGCAAGGAAAAGGTGCTGAGATATCTATTCCAAGGTTGGATTACATGAATGAACATAAAAAGCCTAAGTATAAACCCAGATCTACATCAAGAGTTGTATAGAAGATACTATATATTGTTTTGCAGAAGTGATTAATGGACTACAACAAGAGTTGTATATATATGCTATACATATTTTGTAAAGGTGATTGACGGACTAAGTCTATCCTGTCTTTGGAAGCAGGACCTTGATGCACACTGAAGCTTCCATCCAATGTGTGTGCGCCAGCTGCATCCACATTGCTGCAATCTGTAGAATGCGTCAAGGAGGCACATTGTGTCCCACATTGGTTTCCCCTCACTACAAAATCTTTGTAGTTACAGATCATTATAGACTATTATCCTGCATTTATTGACACTCAATATCTGTTTCAAACATATGCTGTAATTGTCCCAAATACAGGGGTGCTCTCTGCTTCCCAAAGCCCATAGCGCATCACAGGCACTCTGAACCTGCTCTGCAGACATCTTGCCTGTGAGTGGTCATTCATTTCCACTCCTCCACCAGAAGAACCAGGACAGAATCTGTTAAGCAAGTTCTAACCTCCTACCAGGGTTACCAGTCTACTGTCTGCTGTCTGGCAACACTGAACAAACAAAGCTAACTCCAGCTAGTGGAACAACATCCCTCTCCAGGCCTCAAACAGCTGAAAGCAGGTTTTCAGGATGACAGTGAATTTTAGGACAAGAATAATCACATTTGCCGAATGTTTGGCATACTCCTCTAAATCTCCTGATCCAAGAAGGAAGTCATTAGCCCTTCAAGCTTAGTCATTCTTGACCATTAGTTTGAGCTAGGAGAACCTTCTGTCAAGATCATAGAGATGCACAAAGACCTGTATATCATCCATGACTGAATGATTTCAGAGGATCCCTATACTCCTCCAGCACCAGGCACAGCTCCCCCAGCTTTCCAGAGCCATAAAAGGTATTCGTATCACCAGCTGACCACTGCCCTAGGAGATACAGCTCTATAACAGGAGGGATGGTTGGGGCCCCTCAAAGGTTGGCTCACGGCCTCCCTGACACTGATTTCAGGAAGCAGGGGTGGGAAGCTGCCCTATTTTCGGCTGGATGCCAGGATGGGCATGCACATATGCAGCTTTTTGGTTCTTCTATTTATAGTTGTGACTTTGAACCACGATCATGAATCAGCAGTGTGTCATTGAAGCAAAGGCCAACTATATCCTTGGCTGTATTAGCAAGAGAAAAGCCAGGAGGTCAAGCGAAGGAATCTTTCCCTTCTATTCAGTACTTGCAAGACCACGTCTGGAGCACCACATCAGTTTGGGGTGTTGCAGTACAAGGACGACACTGACACCCTGGAGTGAGGCCAGTGGAGGGCCACCTAGATGTTTATGGAACCTTCATCCTTCAAGACACTCAGAGCTTGACTGAACAAAGTCCTTAGGTGTCCTATCTGGATCTGCTTTGAGTATGTGGTTGGAGCAGATGACTCCTAAGAGTCTCTCCCAACTGAAGTTGTTTCGTAAATCCATGGCTACATGTTATTAGTAGCAAACCTTCATGACTATGAAATCTAGCACCTGGATGCATCAAATCTTTTTTTCTCACATAGCTCTCTAACCAGCACCGGAAATAGGAACAGAAGATCAAATGGATCGTCTGTATGCTACAAATAGAACTCTGTAGTACGGCAGTGACGGTTAGAGGTCCTTCCGTAAGGGTACACAGGTTGCTGGGATCCTTCTGGAGGCCTATAAGCTGGCCAGACATGGTATGATAGCATCCGTCGTGAAGACAGCCAAAACATGCCAAAAAGCATTAGCTAGTCTCTGTACTCTTGCTATGAGATGCTTTTTCTAGGACAGGCCCTGAATGTCTTCACGAACATGTAGGCAGTACAGAAAGTCAGTGGACTGTGAGTCAGTGGGAAAACCTGGGAGTGTGAAAACACAACAATATTTAAATACCCACAGTATGTTTTGCCAGAACATTCTTCATGTTCTGATCAACACTAGAGGGTGAGCGCTTTTTTTCAGGGCTGCTCTGCCAACAATAGCGTGAGGCTGCCCAGCTCCAGACACAGGTGACTCTATTGCCATTGTGACTCCTGTGATCTATCGCAGTCAGCCTGCAGAGTACAGTGTGTCACAGTAAACGAGCCATTCGATTGTAATTAAACTGGCAATTAAGCTGTAAATAACTTCAGCAAATAACCTTTTTTCCTCAAAGAAAACTATCAAGGTTTTTTTAGGAGAAATGACTGCAGGAAAAATCAAACAAGTTCTATTTAAATTAGAGTACAAGGCAAGGCAAACTAATATAAATCTTTTGGAAAAAGTCAAACGTAGACATTTTTATGAACCCCTGGAAGACAAAAATGGCATGACCAGTTTCCTTTAAAAAATCAATTTGTTCAGACGTAAAGCTTAATAACTTTCAGAGGGGAAGCCAAACTGAAGAGTTAGTTAATAAAAAAGCCTTACCATTGAACAGGGCTTTTTAAACTTAGGAGGAATGACTGTTGCACTAATAAATCCCTGAGGTTATTCTGCAGATACCTTCACATTTATGAAGGAATAATGATGATAATGCCTTTCTGTGATTATGGTGGAGAAAGTGTGGGTCATCGATTCCAGCAGAAGGAAGAAAGTTAAGGCATGAAGAAGTCCACTGTAAGTCTCAGAATAACTTAATCTAGGTTCTCATCTTTAGAAAGAACATTTTAATTTAGAGTTCCAACATCAAAGACCATATGAAATCACCATTTCTTTGAAAATCCACACTTAAGGACAAGAAGATACTGGCCAAAATCCTTAAACTAATTAGGACCAAACACTCCTCTGGGCTGAACTTTTCCTTAGGATCAAATTACTGAGCTTAAGCTAGCAAGCTCTTAGTCTGGTATCAGTGTGGGCAAGGATGAGCTTCTAGGGATGAGAATCTTTATACTTTATTATCTCCATCCCCAATTGCTTTCTAGTCTGTTTTGATTCTTTTTTTAAACTTTTTTTCTTCTATCCACTAAATAGCATTCCTGACCAGCTACTTCTGTTCACATATACACAAGAATTAAAAACAAACCAACTTGGTGCATTTTCCATTCCTCGGCAGGGAACAATCTATTACTGTACTTCATCATCAGTCATAATTCTGTCTGCAGCCCTTACTTCCATCCCTAAAAGTACCAATCCTGATTCTTGCAGAGACAGGTCTATTGGACAAGGCCAAAGAGGATGATTGTGACTGTCCACATCATTTCTCACTTAGGATTTGCAATGTTATCACAAAATATATTCCCAGGAAGCAAGGACCCAGAAGAAGGAAGGTAAGGGGACAGACAACTAAAGAGGTCAAAATCAAAAAAACGGGAAGGTCGTAGGGGATTCTCATTCACGGATTTATGAGCAGCTGGGGAAGACGATCTTGCCCCAGACTAAGTAAGAACTATTGAGTAAGGAAGAAACTATGTCCCCAGTGTGAAACTGGACTCTCTGTTCCCTTAAAACTTAATAGTTAAACTCAGGACTTGAATTAAAATTATGCACTGCTACATTAACTTTAGGTCTCCGATATGGCTTGATTTATAGAAGATAGCAGTCAGGGAAACTGTGCTTTTAAGACAGCAGGTCTTACTACAGATTTATACCTGTGTAACTGTGAGGAGAATTAGGTTCACTGGGCAGGATTTATTTTTTCTTTGCCTAAGTTTTTAAAAAACTAGAAAGGCCTTTTTTGCATTAACGCATTGTAATGACCAAAAATTCAGCTTTGACTTGGATAAATATCTATCAAGGTCTGCAGAAGAGACATTAACATTGACCTTATCATCTTAACAACACTGTTACAGTTGGAGAGCTCTATTCCCTTCTTATACTTGTGTAATTTGAAGGCTATGGCATATGCCATAGAAAAAGCAACACAGGAAACAAAACAAACCTTTTAGTTTGCAAACAAAACGGTGCTGCTGACAGACAGAACAGCCAGAGGTAACTAGTTTACCATATTCCATACTGGCTAAAACATAGCTGTGAAGAAATCAAAATTAAATATTATTTTCTCCTAATTATATTAATGATATATAATTTCCAATTCATTTAGCCACGTGTTTCGCAAGCTTTAAAGCCCAACAGTACTCTAAACATCAGAATTGTACAGTGACTGCATTTCTGTAAGAGAAGTAAATACATTTTAAAAAAAGGACAGAAAATATTATGAAATGGTGATTACTGTAAAAAAAAAATCCTGATGCTTTTATGGTTTGGCATTTTAAATATAAAATAACTATGGCAATTTCACTGTGCCTTTGAATGAAAAGACTGTGTGAGCCAGACGAAAACAAACTCCCTTGAGAATTACTTATCAGGCTATTGATTTTCAAAAGTATTTTCTGAAATTTAAAATACATCAACTAGTTTTTTCCCTAGTAACTCTATCCCATTTTTTCTTAACATGGATGTTCTTGGCCTACGCTGCATAGTTAGATGGTGGAACCTGCCATGCTTCATGGCCAGGCTGGCTTTCTGGGGGATCTTTGTTACATGTCTGTTGCATGGTGAAGGTTTTGTGGAGATTGCAAATTAGAGACATGAAATTCAGGATGCCTGAAGCCATAAGGTTTTAACTACACTTCAGTGCTATATGCCAATACATATATTATTCACCCTCACTCCACTCTCAGGCTGGTGTCAACATTCACATATTTTGCACTTAACAGGCAATTCATTCGAGTCTCTCCAAATGGAGTTATCCCTATTTTGCATTCGAGACAATGGAATGACAAGGACATCTCTTATGCACATTGTGACAATCATGCGTATCCGTTTGAAGAGACCTTGTTTAAATCTCAGCCCTTTCCTCCCAGGTAACACTGACTGCCATTACGCAGCTCTTCCTCGCACTTTCTGAAAGTCAGCTCCACAAAATTAAATTAGAAATCCCATTCTTTTTATAACACAGCCATCTATACGCTACATATGCTCACCGATGATTAGAAATTATACATGGGGGAAGCCATAATATCTACCACCGTAAGGTAAGATTGGAGACTGATAATACCTGGGCACTCTGAAAGCTAACAGTTCAGTTGTTTGTCATTTTATATAGTATATTCTGCCTGAAAACAAAACCAGGACTCAGTCCAGTTCATCCTATCTGCACTGAAAACACTGTTTTTCTGGATCACCACCCTGAGCACCGCTTTGGTGAAAACTGATTTTCAAAGCGGGGAGGAGGATTAGGGCTGCAGAATTGTCCACCCAAAAGAGAATCCCTGAACTAGGGGCACCATCTACAGGGGAACAGACTGACACTGACTCAGATCTGTCCTCCCGTTGCACAGCTGACATCTGCACAAAGCACATGCACGTTGGTTTGACTACCCTTGAACACTCCCTCGTAAAAGGGTATTTCCGTTTTCATTGTCATTTACGCTGCCACAGTGTCCAGGAGTCCCGGGTACAGAGCAGGAGCTCTCTGTGTTAGCTGCTGTACAAATACAGATTAAAAGAGACCATCTCTGCCTAAACAACTTAGAAGCAGCAGCAGATGTGTACAGATCAAATACAAGAAAACAATGAAATCAAATGACACATAGAGACAAACATCAGTCACTGGACTAACAAGTTTTTTGATTTTACCCTTTGATTTTTAGCTACAATTAAACTAAAAAAAAAACACCAACACTTCTTCTCCACTCCCTCTATCCAACTCACAATCTGACACATTGTTCCAAAACTCATCTTCAAAGACTTACTTCATATGATGCTTTTGGTAGTTGTATACAGCTGAACAGTTACTCCAGTATTTATTCATTTTACTGAAGGTTAATTCTCACTTTTGGGACTTAGCTTTCTCACTTTGCTTTCATGTCTTTCATGTTCTCCTGATGCAGGCTTGGCTTCCTGACTAAGAATGTGCCTTCTACATACATCATCATCACTCAGTATACACTGTGGAAACTTCACTGAAATCAAGGGTGTGATGACAGTGCCCTAAAATGGGATTCCAAGTTCATAATTTTCAGCTGTACTTACCAGAGTGTGCATTCCCAGTCAACTGGGGAAAAAAAACAACCTGTTGAGAGCAGGCATTTTGTTTGCTAAAAGAATTTTCAGAAACATGTGCTTGAACTCATGCGATCGGAACTTCATTTCTCCCATCTCCCTACGCCAAAGCAAATTCCTTTGTCTTCAGGCATAAAAACTATTCTCATAACGAAAAACATGAGGATAGAAAAGAACAAAACAAAGCAAAAACAGGAATAAAATAACATGAAAATGAAGAACAAAGTAAAAGAATCTTTCTGTTAGAAATAGGTACCTGTGATCTTGTGCAACACAAGGGCAGTGAATAACTTCATCATGACAATCACAGTCCAGTCCCTGTTAGTTTACAGTTCTAAACTCTGCCTGATAAGTAAATTAACGTGCCACCAGTATCATTTACTCATTCACCTGCCACTGATTTTCCCTCATGATTTGCCTGACTTCCCATCTCATACATCTAATTGTGGTGCCTGTGATACTTGGTCACACAAAGGCTGATGGCAGCTTGGGCTCAAAGCCAGAGCCCTGACTGCTGTTTTTGATGTGCTGCTCCTGAATTTGCCTCAGTTCAGTGACTGCCACTCGAGATTCTGCTCTTTATATGCCATAAAACTTGCCAGGACAGGACCGAGAATATTTTGGTTTCACTGGCTGTGGCCCAGGCTTTCTCCTTCTTTATGGAGCAAGTAGGAGTCATTTACCTTCAAAAGCTAGTTTTTATGGCTCACATTGCTTTCTAATCTTGAGGCTTTACCTTGAAGTCATAGTATACACAGAGTGAAAAATAAAAATGGCAAAGACAAACATTGCATCATTTCTAGTCTTGCCTTTTTATTCAGGTTCTTCCCAGATGCTCCTGTATGTCTGGCTCAGTCAAAGTCTAAATTAAAAACAAGGGATATGACGGATATAACAGAGTCTAGTTCTTCATTTGTGCTTAGCAGGATTCCTGATGGAACTTCTGAGTGGTAGATGCTATTTAAAATTCTCTTTTGATGCACTAACACACACTAAAAAAAAAACCCCAAATCAAAATAGGTCTTGGGTTTAGAACAGAATTTCTTCCAGATTTGCATGTTTCTTCTTTTTTCTCATTATAGGATATGTTCTTCTTCCCTGAACACAACTGTGGAAGACATAACAATAATAATAATAATA
>Ga0181612_124016_pt1 | contig 27179 bp, 21 predicted proteins | sample HoacroProtozoa21_FD_119630 | JGI IMG/M metagenome (GOLD analysis project Ga0181612, IMG submission 119630) | Hoatzin crop microbial communities from Cojedes, Venezuel. Combined Assembly of Gp0051906, Gp0051904, Gp0051908
ACGACAGTACCTGCTATGCGGAAATCGCCGAAGAAGGATATGAAGAAGCCGGTTCTCTCCATTATGTGGATGATGCGACCGTGGAAAGCGGGACGAAATACGTGACGTTCGGCATTTCCAATTTGACGGCCGGAACCCATACGCTGACGTTCTATATCAAAGGCAGCATCGGATTTGGAACCGAAATTGCGGTGGAACAGCCTTGGGCTGGTGCGGCTGCCGTCAAACCGCTGAGTGATTACAACAATACGTCGTTTGCAGACTGGACCGAAATCAGTATCGATATGGAATTAAACGAAGGATCCAATCATATTTGGTTTGAGTTCGGTGCGTATGTGGGGACCTCCGATTTGTATATTGACGATATCACATTAGTCAATCAAGAAACGGGTGTCGATGTCTTAAATGACAAAGGCCGATTTGCCACGAAGAAAGAATCCATCGATACCTGGGAATTGGATTCCACCGATTTACTCGAAGGATTGGGCAGCTTTGATAATCTTCTTTACGGGGATGTGAACAAAGACGGAACCGTGGATAACACCGATGTCGTGGTTCTCCAGCGTTATCTCTGTCATTGGGTCCTGTCCGATGAAATCGACGGCGATGTCAATTCGGACGGCTCCGTCAACATCAATGATTTGGTTTTGCTGCTTCGATATTTGCAAACCATTGCTTAATGAATGATTTTTCTCCTCTCTTAAGTATTAGAAACCCGTCGATGCTCGAAGGAGTGTCGGCGGGTTTCGCTGTCCGAGCGGGAATTTTTTTCCGAAAAAGATTGACGAATACAAGAGAAAAGCGTAAAATTTACAAAAAGGGATTCGTCCCCTTTTATTAAACCGTTGATGCGGGATGGGTACAATAAAGCTTATACAGAGAGTTCGGAAGGCTGAGAACCGAGCAAAACACCGATTGTACCGTGGGCCGCGGAGGGCACGGTCAAAGGAAATCCTTCCGAGTATGCCGTGACGGGAAGACATCCGTCAATTGTCAAAGCCTTTTGGCTGAAAAGAGAGCACGTGTAACCGTGAAACAAGGTGGCACCGCGGATAGAGAATCTGTTCGTCCTTGACAGAAAGGTCTTTCTGTCGGGGCGTTTTTCTTTTTTATGGACTTTTTGAATGAATGACAAGGTTGGTTTTGTCATGGGACGGAAAATCTTTATTTTGATAAGAAGGAGTGAGGGCAATGCAACGAACGGTATCCGAATTTGATATTCGACCGAGTTTGGAAGAGATTCGGACCTTAGCCGCTGAGGGTCATTATCGGGTGGCTCCGGTGAGTTGCGAAATTCTGTCGGATATTTTGACACCGATCCAAGCCTTGAAAATCTTAAAAGGGGTTTCCGAACATTGCTATTTACTCGAATCCGTGACCGAACAGGAAAAATGGGGACGCTATACGTTCTTGGGATATGATCCGACCATGGAAATCACCTGTATTGACGGACGCATGAAAATGGGGGAACGCACCTTTCAAACCGACGATCCGTCATCGGAAATTCGACGATTGATGGCCGATTATACGAGCCCGCGTTTTGATTTTCTTCCTTCGTTTTCCGGTGGGTTGGTCGGCTATTTCTCCTATGATTATTTGGGATACAGCGAGCCGAAAGTTCGACGGGAAGTCGAAGATACCGAATCGTTTAAAGATGTCGACCTCATGCTCTTTGACCGCGTGATTGCCTTTGACCATGTTCGGCAGAAAATCATTTTAATCGATCATGTGTCGTTAGACCGTCCGGAGGAGTCGTATGCGCAGGCCGTCAAACGACTCAATGAAATGAAAGCGTTACTCGAAAACGGTCAACCGGTCGACGAACTGGGCGGACATTTGACCGGTGAGGTTCAACCGTTATTTGACAAGGCTTCTTTCTGTTCGATGGTTGGTCGTGCGAAAGAGTATATCCGAGAAGGCGATATTTTCCAGGTTGTCCTGTCCAACCGCTTGTCGGCTCCTTTTGAAGGCAGTTTATTGAATACGTATCGAGTCCTTCGTACGGTCAACCCTTCGCCGTATATGTTTTATTTCTCCGGAACGGATGTGGAAGTGACCGGGGCCTCTCCCGAAACGTTGGTGAAATTGGAAAACGGCGTGTTGCATACGTTTCCCTTGGCCGGAACCAGACCGCGAGGAAAAACGGAAGCGGAAGACCGAGCCTTGGAACGGGAATTATTGGCGGATGAAAAAGAATTGGCCGAACATAATATGTTGGTGGACTTAGGGCGGAACGACTTGGGCCGAATCAGTCGATTCGGAACGGTATCGGTGGAAAAGTTCCATCAGATCGAACGGTATTCACATGTGATGCATATCGGTTCGACGATTCGCGGAGCAATTCGCGATGATTGTGACGCCTTATCGGCGGTCGAATCGGTCTTGCCGGCCGGAACGCTGTCGGGGGCTCCGAAAATTCGTGCCTGTCAATTGATTGCCGAACTGGAAAACAATAAACGGGGCATTTACGGCGGAGCCATCGGCTATTTGGATTTTACGGGCAATCTCGACACCTGTATCGCCATTCGAATCGCATATAAGAAAAACGGACGGGTGTTTGTCCGAAGCGGCGCCGGTATCGTGGCCGATTCGGTCCCCGAACGGGAATACGCTGAATGCATCAACAAGGCCAAGGCCGTGGTTACGGCGCTTGAACGGGCCGGGGAGGTGTCGATGTGATTCTCTTAATCGATAATTACGACAGTTTTTCCTATAATCTGTATCAGGTGATGGGGGAAATCAATCCGGACATTTTGGTCATTCGCAACGATGAAAAAACGGTTGACGAGATTCGTCAACTGAAGCCGGAACGAATCGTCTTGTCACCCGGCCCCGGACGGCCGGAAAACGCCGGGATTCTGATCGAATTGGTTCGAAAGATGGCCGGTGAAGTGCCGATTCTCGGCGTTTGTCTCGGACACCAGGCGATTTGTGCCGCGTTTGGTGCGACGGTGACCTATGCCTCTCGTTTAATGCATGGGAAACCATCCTTGGCGACCTTGTCTTTGGATTGTCCGATTTTTCGGGGACTTCCGAATCAAGTGATGGTCGGACGATATCATTCCCTGGCGGCCGACCCGGCGACGATGCCGGAATGTTTGGCGGTCACGGCGGTGACCGAAGACGGGGAAATCATGGCGGTTCGGCATCGAGAAAAACCGGTCTACGGTCTTCAGTTTCATCCGGAATCGATTTTGACACCGGACGGACCTACCATGCTTCGTCATTTTTTAACGGATGAAGGAGAATCTGCTTAAAGTTGGTTTAATATTGAATCGGTAGAATAGAAAAGCGAATCGAGATCGTCACGGAAACGGAGGAATCGAAATGATTAAAGAAGCCATCGTAAAAATCGTTAACAAAGAAGATTTGACGTATCGGGAAGCGTATGATGTCATGAACGAAATCATGAGCGGTGACACCACATCGACGCAGAATGCCGCTTTTTTGGCGGCGCTTTCCACGAAAAGTGCCAAAGCGGAAACCACCGATGAAATTGCCGGTTGCGCGACGGCGATGCGAGATCATGCCATCGCGGTGGAGACCGGCTATGACGATTTATTTGAAATTGTCGGAACGGGCGGGGACGGAGCCCATAGTTTTAACATCTCGACGACCTCCGCTTTTGTGGCGGCCGCGGCCGGCATGAAAGTGGCCAAACACGGAAATCGCGCGGCCTCGTCCTTATCGGGAACCGCCGACTGCTTGGAAGCCCTCGGTGCCAATATTGATCAGTCGCCCGAACGTTGCAAAGAAATGTTGGACGAAGCCAATTTCTGTTTCTTCTTTGCGCAAAAATACCATACATCGATGAAATATGTTGGGGCCATTCGAAAAGAATTGGGTTTCCGAACGGTTTTTAATATTCTCGGGCCCCTGACCAACCCGGGAAAGCCGACCCGACAATTACTCGGAGTGTATGATGAATATCTGGTCTTGCCTTTGACGCAAGTCTTAATCAGCTTGGGTGTCAAACGCGGAATGGTCGTGTACGGGCAGAATAAATTGGATGAATTGTCGCTTTGCGCACCGACAACCGTTTCCGAATTCCGTGACGGTTGGTATAAACTCTATACCGTGACGCCGGAAGAATTCGGATTGGCCCGTTGTACACCGGACGATTTGCGCGGAGGCACGCCGGAAGAAAATGCGGCCATTACGCGGGCGATTCTTCGCGGAGAAACCGGTCCGAAACGGGATGCGGTGTTACTCAATGCCGGGGCGGCCTTATTAATCGGTGACAAGGTCGATACGTTGTCGGACGGCGTAAAGATGGCGGCCGAATTGATTGATTCCGGAAAAGCGATGGCCTGTTTGGAAAAAGCTATCGAAGTCAGTAACCGGGAGGATTCGAATCCATGAACGGACGAAACGGAAATATTTTGCAAACCATTGCACAGTCCAACCGAGAACGGGTGGAAAAAGCCAAAAAGACTTGTTCGGCCGAATCGGTTCGACGGGAAGCGGAATCCAGACCCAAAATTTCTTTTCCGTTCGAAAAAGCGATTCGTCATTCCAAAGAAATGGCGTTTATCTGTGAATGCAAAAAAGCATCTCCTTCCAAAGGGGTCATCGCCGAATCCTATCCGTATCTGAATATTGCGCTGGAGTACGAACGGGCGGGTGCCACGGCCATCTCGGTCTTAACCGAACCGAATTGGTTCCTCGGTCAGTTGATTCATCTGGAAGATATCGCGCGAACGGTGAAAATTCCGTGTCTTCGAAAAGATTTTGTGGTCGATCCCTATATGATTTATGAAGCCCGAATTCACGGAGCTTCCGCCGTCTTGCTGATTGCGGCTATCTTGGAAGAAGAAGAAATTCGCGACGGCATCGCCCGATGTGACGAATTGGGAATGACCGCTTTAGTGGAAGCCCATGATGAAGCGGAAGTGGAAAAAGCTTTATCGGCCGGAGCCCGTGTCTTGGGCATCAATCATCGGAATTTAACCGATTTTTCGATGGATTTTTCCCGCAGTCAGGTTTTGCGTTCGATGATTCCGGAATCCGTTCTTTTTGTCGCGGAAAGCGGCGTCAAAGAGCCGAGAGATGTCAGAAAATTAAAATTAATCGGAGCTGATGCGATTTTAATCGGCGAAACCATGATGAAAGCTACCGATAAAAAAGCGACCTTAGAGGCCTTGCGAAACGGTTAAATCAATTGAGATAAGATGGAAGAAGGCGAAACCTATGATGGAAACCGGTCCGAAAATCAAATTTTGCGGGTTGATGACCGAAGCGGATATAGAAGTCGCTAATAAACTTCATCCGGATTGGGTCGGATTTGTCTGTGTGCCTTCCAGTCGCCGTTATCGCTCGTTGGAAACCTTCCGAAAGATGAAAGAGCGATTGGATACGTCGATTCCTTCGGTCGCGGTCGTGGTCGATGCCTCCGATGACGAATTGGAAGCCATACGTTTATCCGGAATCGCCGATATTTTACAATTTCACGGAACCGAATCACCGGAACGAATTCTCGAATGGAACGCTCGGTTTGATGGGCCGATTTGGAAAGCTTTTTCCATGCAGTCCGTCGAATCGGTTGATTCGGCGAATGAAAGTCCGGCCGATTTGGTATTACTCGATACGGGAAAAGGCGGGACCGGACAGACTTTTGATTGGTCTTTATTGGCCGATATCACGCGCCCCTATTTATTGGCCGGCGGAATAAACTCGGAAAATGTCGGCTTGGCTGTCGACCGATGGCATCCCTATGGATTGGATGTCAGTTCGGGCATCGAAACCGACGGTGTCAAAGATCCGAACAAGATGAAACAAATTTTGCGGGCCATCGGCCGATGAACAACAATGAAAGAAACAAAAGAATTGGATTCAGGGTGAGTAATCAATTGACTCGGTTGATTGATGAATCCACGGGGCAGACGGCAGAAAGAAGGAATGACCATGGAACCGGTGAACGGTCGATTCGGTCCTTACGGAGGACAATATATTCCGGAAACCTTGATGAATGCGGTCATCGAACTCGAAGAGGCCTATAATCGCTATCGAGACGATCCTGACTTCGTTTCGGAATTGGAAACCTTGTCAAACGAATATGCGGGGCGTCCGTCACGCCTGTATTACGCCGAAAAAATGACTCAAGATCTCGGTGGGGCCAAAATCTATTTGAAACGAGAAGATTTAAACCATACCGGTGCCCATAAAATCAATAACGTTCTCGGTCAGGCTTTACTGGCCAAGAAAATGGGGAAGACCCGTTTGATTGCGGAGACCGGGGCGGGACAACACGGCGTGGCGACCGCCACGGCCGCAGCCTTGATGGGGATGGAATGTGTCGTGTTCATGGGAAAAGAAGATACCGTCCGTCAGGCATTAAATGTCTACCGAATGAAATTGTTGGGCGCCGAAGTGGTTCCGGTCGAAACCGGAACCGGAACGTTAAAAGATGCGGTGTCTCAGGCGATGCGGGAATGGACCGGACGGATTGCCGATACGCATTATTGTCTCGGTTCGGTCATGGGACCGCATCCGTTTCCGATGATGGTTCGCGATTTTCAAGCGGTGATTTCCCGTGAAATCAAACAACAACTGATGGAAAAAGAAGGTCGCTTGCCGGATGCGGTGTTGGCCTGTGTCGGGGGCGGTTCGAATGCCATCGGCAGTTTCTATCACTTTATTCCGGATTCTTCCGTTCGGTTAATCGGGTGTGAAGCGGCCGGTCGGGGGGTCGATACCTTTGAAACGGCGGCGACCGTCGCTACCGGACGAGTGGGTATTTTCCATGGTATGAAATCCTATTTCTGTCAAGATGAATTCGGACAGATTGCTCCGGTCTATTCCATTTCCGCCGGTTTGGATTATCCGGGCATCGGACCCGAACATGCCCAATTGTATGAATCGGGAAGGGCCCAATATGTACCGGTGACGGATGAAGAAGCCGTGGAAGCCTTTGAATATTTGGCTAAAACGGAAGGGATTATTCCCGCTATCGAATCGGCTCATGCGGTGGCCTATGCCCGGCAATTGGCCCCGACGATGGATCGAAATCAACTGATGGTCATCACGATTTCCGGTCGTGGAGATAAAGACTGCGCGGCCATTGCCCGTTACCGTGGGGAGGATATCTATGAGTAGAATTTCATCGGCCTTTGACGGTCATAAAGCATTTATTGCGTTTCTTACCTGCGGCGATCCGAATTTGGAGACAACCAAAGCGGTGGTCCGGTCGGCCGTGGAAAACGGTGCAGATTTGATTGAACTCGGGATTCCTTTTTCCGATCCGACCGCGGAAGGACCGGTGATTCAGGAAGCCAATCTTCGGGCCCTGTCCGGCGGTGTGACTACCGATAAAATTTTTTCCATGACTCAAGAACTGCGAAAAGAAGTATCGGTTCCGCTGGTCTACATGACGTATGCCAATGTGGTGTTTTCTTACGGAACGGATCGATTTTTCTCCCGATGCGCGGATATCGGAGTGGATGGCGTGATTTTGCCGGATGTTCCCTTTGAAGAAAAAGGCGAATTTTTGGAATCCGCTCATCGGTTCGGTGTCGACTGGATTTCCATGATTGCACCGACTTCCGAACATCGAATCTCCATGATTGCTCGGAAAGCGGAAGGGTTTATCTATGTGGTTTCCAGCCTTGGTGTTACCGGAGTTCGTCGGGAAATCACCACCGATTTGGATTCCATTGTCTCCGTCATTCGTCAAAATACGGACGTTCCCTGTGCCATTGGATTCGGTATTTCGACGCCCGAACAGGCCAAACAAATGGGAGAGAAAGCCGATGGAGTCATTGTCGGTTCGGCCATTGTCAAATTGATGGCTCAATATGGAACAGGGGCTCCGCCTTATGTCGGAAGCTATGTTCGCTCCTTGAAAGACGCTTTACGTTGATTTGACGGTTCCGGGTGAAAGAAAGATTTCGCTCGGATATTTTTATAAAGAACATATGTTCTTGTTAATTAAAGATGCGACAAATTTAAAAAATTTAGAAAGGGGGTTGACAATGAATTCCGTTTGCCATACAATGCAACTGTACTAGTACGGATATTACAGTTAATAACAAAAAACGGTATTTTACATAAGATTGGGGGAAGGCGATTCCATTATCCCAGTGGATGGATAGTTAACTTGCTTTTCTTATTGAGGGGTTTGAGAGGATTGAAAAATGAATAAACAACAGAAGAAAAAATATCGGTGCCTCGTTTTTCTGTTTGGTTTTCTTCTTATTTGTTTGACCGTTGTTTTGTGTGTTTTCTTGATTAAAAATTTCAATAAGGAAGACGGAAACAACTCGAATGGATTTTTTACCCATGTTTCTTTATCGAATGATTCCGAAGAATATGACATCATAAAACAAGACTCCATCGATTCGTATACCGGAATCGGTCAACAGAGGGTCAGTTACAAAATCGGTTATTTTACGACTTTTACGACGAGTGGACCTTATACCAAAACGTATTTGGAATACAAACAAAACGGGGAGAGTCCTTGGAGGAATAATTCCTATTGGAATGACGATATGGAGCACAACGGTTGCGGAATTACGTCGATGGCTATCATATTAAGCGGATACGGAAAATCCGATACACCCGAGGATTTACGGGAGAAATATTTTCCGGTGATGAATTACAACACGATGTCGGAGGAATTTTTGAATTCTTATCAGATTGAAACCAGTCCGTTTTATTATGATTCCGATCATTTATCTCAAGATTATATCAACGAGCATTTACTTTCGGGCAGACCGATTTTAATTTGTGTTTGGACCCAACCCCATGAGAATCGTTGGACGACTTCTTCTCATTATATGGTGCTTTTGGCGACCGACGGAGAGAAGATGGTTTACCTATCCAATCCGAACGGCGGTAGGAATGATAGCAAAAGTTCCGGCTGGTACGAATATGAGGAAATTATTCCTTACATTGCGAAAGCTTTATTTGTTGAAAGTTATCAATGATAATGATTGTGAAATTTCTTGAAAATAAAGGAAAGGAATAGACGACGATACATAGTATGAAACGTTAGTCGTTTGAACTTCATATGAAAAGAAAAATATTCCATATTATTTTATTTGTTATTTTGATTCCGATTTTCATTCTGATTCAAAGTTATCTTCCGGGAAATAGGATAAGGCTGTATACGGAATCTGCGTGGGAGTATTTTTATCAGAATCTTTTGTGTAATTTTTCCTTAAAACTTCTCATTGCCATTCTTCTATCGGGTCTTATAACCGGCGGCATTTATTGGCTGGTTGAATGGATCAAAAAAAATTATTCTTCAAAAAAGTAATTTTTTAAAGACTGCGATTTTTAAAGAGGATTGATAAAATCATGGAGGATTGATTCCGTGATTTTCTACATGATAGAGAACAAAAGATGCAATCGAAAAGAAGGGAAGACAGCGAGTGTTTCAGATTAATCCATTGTCCCGCACTTCCATCTATCAGCAAATTATTGATCAGATAGAAGAGTATATTACAACCGGGCTGTGGAAAGCAGGTGATCCGTTACCGTCGGTTCGGACTGTGTCGGTGGAATCGGCCATCAATCCGAATACGGTGCAAAAGGCTTATAACGAATTGGCCGGAAAAGGCATCATCCTGTCGGTCCCGGGGCGGGGAAGTTTTGTTTCGGAAGACGCTTTTCGGGTGGTCTGCCGGGAAAAACGAAAACAGCTTGGGGAGTTTCGTCGAATGATCGGCGAATTGCTGCAAGCCGGTGTGACACCGGACGAATTAATAGCCGAAATTCAAGACGTGTCGGAAACCAAGGAATCATCGGAATGACGATTGAAATCGGTTTGACAAAAATGTTTGGTCAAATCGCGTTTTGACACGAAATTAAAATAGGAGAGGAGTTTGAAAACGATGCTTTCAGCAACGAATATCACTAAAAAATTTGATGATTTCACGGCCTTGAATGATATCAGTTTGACGGTGCCGGATTGTTGTATCTACGGGTTGGTCGGTGTCAACGGTGCCGGGAAATCGACGTTGATTCGAACGATGGTCGGGATTTATAAAGCCGATGAGGGAACGGTAGAGTTAAACGGAGAACGGGTCTGGGAAAATCCGACGGCCAAGGCCAAAATCGGATATGTATCGGATGAAATTTATTTTCTCCAAGGGGCTTCCTTGGAGCGAATGGCCGCTATGTACCAAACTTTGTACTCGGCATTCGATCGAGAAAAACTGTTTCGTTTGGCCAAAGAATTGAATTTGGATACCAAGAAAAATATCAACACCTTTTCCAAAGGAATGCGGCGCCAAAGTGCGACCATTTTGGCCCTTTCCACCAATCCGTCCTGCCTTTTCTTTGACGAGACCTTTGACGGCTTAGACCCGGTCATGCGGGCGTATATGAAACAATTGATTGTCAGCGATATGAATGACCGCGGGGCCTCGGCCGTCATTTCCAGTCACTCGCTTCGGGAATTGGAAGATACGTGCGATCAATTGGCCTTGCTTCATAAAGGCGGTATCGTGATGGAAAGTGATTTGGAAACGATTCGGACGGAAAAATTCAAAGTTCAGATTGCTTTTTCGGATCCGTTTGACGAAAGTCGATTCGAAGGGTTGAAGGTCGTGAAATTCCAAAAGACCGGATCGATTGCCACGATGATTATTGCCGGCGACCGAGAACAAACGGTAGCCCGTTTAACGGCGATGAATCCGTTGATTTTGGATGTCTTGCCCTTATCTTTGGAAGAGTGGTTCACCTACGAAACAGCAATTCGAGGGTATGAATTTGATGTGCGAGCCGGACTCGGTCTGTCGGATGAGTCCAACGGAAAGGGGGCATAAGCCGTGAAAAATCGATGGTTCAGTTTTCCTCTTTATCGGGAAGGGCTTCGTCAATCGCGTATTTTGATGTTTATCTTTCTGATTACGTTACTGATCAGTCAGGTCATCGAGCCCTTGATGACCAGTGTGAGTACGCTGTCCATATCGAATCAAACCAATCGCGTTCTTTCTCAAACAAGTGTCACGGCATCGGAAGTATTGGCTCCGATGTGGATGCTCGTCTATCTGATGGCTCCGCTTTTGACGCTTCATCTGTTCGGAGCGTTTAACCACCGTAGTTCTTCGGATTTTTATCATTCGCTTCCGTATTCGCGAAGCTCGATTTTGATCAGTTGGGAAGCGGCGATTCTCACCATCGGTATGGGCATGGTGTTCATCGGAACCGCACTCGGTTATGTAACCTATGCCTGTTTCCCCGATTTATACACGTTGAGCTTGGACGGAATGGTGGATATTTGGCTTTCGTATTTCGCCGCCATGCTCTTTGTGGTGTCTTCTTGTTTGATTGCGGTGAGTGTCACCGGCAGCTTGCTCCCGAATTTAACGGTGAGTTTGTTGGTGGTCTTCCTTCCGAGATTAACGCTCTTCTTTATTTTATTGATGATTACCCAACAGGTCGAAGTGGTCGATACCGAATATTTCGCTCCGTTTCTCCATTTTAATTACAATGTCTTTTTCAGCGGCTTCGAAGAGGAAGTGAAGAATTATATTTACGGATCCGGATTTTGGACGGACAATTGGTTAAATGACGGGTATACCTTAGGCGTCGGTGTCATTTATTCGCTCTTGGCCGTTTGGTTATTTCAACGACGCAAAAGCGAAACGGCCGAACGAAGTGCCGCTTGGAAAGTCGTGCAAGGCGGTATTTGCGTCGCCCTTTGTTTTCTCATTTCCTTACTCGGTACGTACATTCTGGTCTATCTCGAAGACTTGATTTTTGCGGTTATCGTATACGCCATTGCCGTTTTGGCCTTTGTCGCTTATGAACTGATTACGGAAAAAAGTTGGAAAAAATTGGCCCGTGCCTTGCCGCTTTTGCTGTTGGTCGTACTGCTGAATGTGGTGACCATCGCCATTGTGTCCTTAGTGGTCAATCAAGTGAAAAATCGGACACCGGAAGCCGATGAAATCGAAGCGTTATCCCTTGTCGAAACCGAAAATGTCTATCTGGACGGAATCAATGAAGGACGAATTTTGTTCAGCGATACGTATTTAGATGAGGTGGATATTAAAGATGAAGCCACCAAAGAATTAATCGCGACCCGACTGAATGAACAAGTGAATCATTTGACGAATGAATCCTATTCCTACGGAATGTTCGGCTATGCTTATAACGGGAACTATGTGGTGGTTCGCCTTACCGACCAATCGGGGTCGTTTTATCGAAAATTATATTTGACGAACGGTGACCAAGATGAAGCCGTCTTAAATAACGGGGTTTCAAAAGAACTCGAGACCATGAAGATTTCGTTCGATTTACCGGAACCGGATTATGAAACCATGGAACTGAACCACTCCGAGTACATTTATCAGAATAACTATCTTCTCTCTTTTACACAGGACGAGTTAAAAGCGGTTTTTCAAACGTTAAAAGAGGAATGGAACGTGACGGATATCCAAACCTTTAAATCCTATGTCGGGAATCAAATGAATGGTCTGTTTACCCTTTCTTATCAAGATCAATCCGGACAAACCTGTTCGTTGATCATCAACGGGGAGAATTTCCCCCAGACTTGTCAGCTCATACTGAAAACGGTACAGGCAAAAGAGCAGGAAGATCTGGCCTTGTTGAAAGAAAGTTTGAATGCCTCAAGAGAAGGAACAGTCGGAACGATTGATTGGACGAAATTGAATGCCGACGGTTCTTTCGGAGGATCCTATTCCGTCGAATTGGGTGAGTGTTCGGAACAGGAATGGGATGAGATGATGAATTGGCTTTCATCGACGATTGACGGACAAACGCCTTTAAAGAATGAGAATCTGATGTTACTTTCCGTGTATATGTATTTTTCCGATGGTCAAGAGGACATGGATTATTTCCTATTCTTATCGGATGAAACACTCAATACTTGTCCGGTGGCGATTAAGATCGACGATGCCGATGAGGAAGAGGAAATCGAGCCGGATACGAGTGACGCGGAACTCGATGATCAGGCGGACAACGACGACAATGTCGAATAAACGAATTTTTTCCTTTTCCTGAGGGGAGAAGCATCCCATAGAGGGGATTCACAAGGACAGCGAGAACCGATCAAATGGTTCCCGCTGTTCTTGTTTGACGAAAAAAAGCTTTGACAGTTAGCTTAGACTAACGTATGATGGAAGGGAATAAAAAATCTCTTTTTTTTGAAGAGAAAGGAATGGTCAAAATGAGTGAGAAAACGTTTCATATCGAAGAAGGCAGCGTCCAGGAAACATTGATTTTACCGTTATATGGTCGAAAATTATATATGGATTGGTATCCGGATTTATTACCGGATCAAGACGGAAAAGACATGATCGATCGATTGGACTATGATTTTTCCAAAAAATATCCGAAAGGCGGAAAAGGATTATCGGCTAAAATCGGGGCCATTGAATATGGTCTCCGCGTTCGCGCCACTTTAGCGGAAATGGAATCCTATCTCAACGACCACCCAAAAGCGGTGATTGTGAATATGGGGTGCGGATTGGATACGACGTATCGAATGGCCGATAACGGACAATGTCATGTTTATAGTTTGGATTTTCAGGATGTGATTGATCTGAGAAAGGAATTGTTACCGCCGGGAGAACGGGAAACGTATTTGGCGTGTGATTTGAACGATTTATCTTGGTTCGATCAAATTGACTTCCGGCCGGAAGAAGGCGGTTTCTTTTATGCGCTCGGCGTTTTTTATTATTTTAAACGCGAAGAAGTGAAAACACTGTTTGATGCCATGGCCAAGCGATTCCCCGGCGGAATGATTGGTTTTGATGCCACGAATCGGAAAGGGCTGAAAATGATGCTCAAAGAATATCTGGAAAAAACCGGGATGACGACCGAAGCATATTTCTCTTTGGAAGATCCGGAACAGGAATTGGCGACTTTCAGTCAACAGTTTGAAACGGTCAAGTTTTATGGATTATTTGAAGGACATTTTCCGTTAGATAAACGATACGGTGCTCTGATTAATTGGATGGGTCGACACATGGGCGATCAAAAGAAAATGTCTCAATATGACACGATTCGATTTAAAAAAGCCTGACTTTTTATCGATTTCATGGTATCATTGGACGGACAATTTAATCTCTCTTATATGGAGAAAAGGAAAGGAGACGAATATCGGATGGAAAATCCAATGAATCTTTCGGAGCGATTTACTTTCCGGCCGATTCGGACCGATGAAGTCGACCAGGCCGTTCAAATGGAACAAATCTGTTTTCCTCCGAACGAGGCGTGGCCGGAAGAACTGATGAGAGAACGAATTCTGACGATTCCGGACATGACGTTTGTAGCGGAAGAGAAAACAACCGGTCGAATCGTGGGTATGATGAACGGTTTACTGTCGGATGAAGATCACTTTTCCGACGATTTTCTGACGGATGTTTCCAGCCACCGACCCGGTGGACATCACCTGATGATTACCGGAGTTCAGGTTCTTCCCAATTACCGAAAAAAAGGAATCGCCAAAGAGATGATGGCTTGTTATTTGAAAAGGGCGAAAGAAAAAGGACAAACGAAAGCGTTCCTCACTTGTCTGGAAGAAAAGATTCCGATGTATCAAAAAATGGGTTTTCAAGATAATGGAATCTCTTCTTCAACATGGGCGGAAGAGCAATGGCATGAAATGGTGGCCGTTTTTTTCAATAAGTAAAAGTCCGTTTTTCGAAAAACGGATAGCACCGGCAGAGCGTTTGCAACTTACCAGAGAATTAAGATGGGCGTAAATTTCAAGTTGAACTTGAAATTTACGCCCATATTGATTAGAAGCATCATTAACTCATTCGCTGAAGGAATGAATATTATTCGCTGAAACGAAATCCTAATATTGTTCCAAGCTGTCTGGATTTAACAGAAAATCAAAAATGTTTATGATAAAAATTCCTTTATCCGTATACCAGTTGGATAACCCATTTTTTGTGATAATTACTTTTTTAAATGAATCATCGATTCTTAATAGAGAAGCTTCTTCTTGTTTTCGCTTTTCTTCATCCGGGATTGCATAGGCGGATTGCAGATAATATCGTTTCGAGCCTCTGTTACAAACAAAATCAACTTCCAGCTGTTTTCGAATTTTCTTTTCTACATCGGTGGACGTATTATATTCCACAACACCAACATCTACGCCATATCCCCGCATTTTTAATTCATTATAAATCACATTTTCCATGATATGTGTTTCTTCAAGTTGTCTGAAATTTAATCTCGCATTTCTTAATCCGAGATCGGTAAAATAATATTTTTTTGGAGTATTAATGTAATTTTTTCCTTTAATATCGTATCGTTTGACAGATGAAATCATAAAGGCTTCTTCAAAATAGGCAATATAGCTTTGAAGTGTATCGGTACCGATTTTTATATTTTTAACGGATTGAAAAGTTTTTGATAACTTTGACGGATTTGTTAAAGAGCCGATGGAGGAGGCGAGTAAATCAAGGAGCTCTTCCATCTCTGGTTCATGGTAAATATGATGTCGTTGTAAGATGTCCCTTATATAGGTTTCACGCAAAAGCTGATGAAGTAAATTGATTTTTAGCTGCTCATTGCCGGCAAGTACGACCGACGGAAGTCCACCATAAGTAATGTATTCGTCCCAACCACTGTATCGATCGCCTTGGTAGACAGACATAAATTCCGAAAAACTTAACGGACTCAGATATACTTCATCTCCTCGTCCTCGAAATTCTGTTATGACATCTTTGGAAAGTAAATGGGCATTACTTCCGGTAACGTAAACATCCACATTCGGTATACGAATCAATCCGTTTAATACGCTCTCAAAATCATTTAGAAGTTGAATTTCATCTAAAAGAATGTAAAAAGGTTTCCCATCATTGATGATAGAGCTTTTCATATAAGGATAAAATATATCAGAATTTCTGTATTTTTCGTTCTCTTTTGTATCGAAAGCCATTTCAAAAATATGTTGTTCATCATTTCCGGTATCAAGTAAGTGCCTTTTGAATTGATTAAAAATCAGATACGATTTTCCCGATCGTCGGATTCCGGTAATGACTTTGACCAGACCGTTACCTTTTCGAATAATCAATTCGTTCAAAAAATAGGGTCTTTTAATCTCCATTTCGTATTTCCTCCGATTTTTTTGCGGGTATCCGCATTTTTTTCGAATTCATTTTATCAATTTTTATTGGAAAGTCAAGTTAAAATCCGATTTTTTTGCGGGTATCCGCATTTTTTCCGAATGTTCTTTTTTGAAAATAAAATGATTTTGGGACATCGAATGCTCTCGTTACTTGTAATTCATATTTTGATTGATTGTTTCTTTGTTCTATCAATGAAAGATTAACAAAAACAAAATCGCTACTCGGAAGGAAACGAGTAGCGATTTCGTGATGTAGGGAAGTGTGCGTGTTTATTCTCTCGGGCAAGAGAATAGCACAGGAGGAAAAATCATTTTAAAGTTAGCATTGGCTAACTAACAATTGAATGTTACCACACGCTAACCGAAACGTCAACCTTTTTTTTGGAAATTTCAAAAAATTTTTTTGATGCGGAAAAGGGGGAGTTTTCTCGCCGGAAAAACGAAAGAGGGTTTTCTTTTTTGCGGGAGAAAAATTGAAACAAAAATGAAGGTTAATGCAACATGCTTAATAGTGACAGTGACATTGGATTATGATAAACTACGATTGAAATCAAGCAGAATGAATCGCTTTTTTCATCATTATGACGTTCAACTTTTTTTATACAGAACCCGATTTATCTCGAAAAGGAGAGAATAAACAATGATAATTGACAGACCGCCGATGGGATGGAATTCGTGGAATACGTTCGGAGAAGAAATCAGTGATGCGGTGATTCGCGAAACAGCTAAGCTTATGTCGGAAAACGGGATGCTCGAGGCGGGCTACAATTATGTGGTTATCGATGATTGCTGGGCACTTCGAGAGCGGGACGAAAACGGTCGGTTGGTCCCTGATCCGGTAAAATTCCCACATGGCATGCGTGATTTAGCGGATTATATTCATGGTCTTGGAATGAAATTCGGTATGTATTCCTGCGTCGGTGAAATGACCTGTGCGTCTTATCCGGGCAGTTATGATCATGAATTTATCGATGCCGAAACGTTGGCGGAATGGCAAGTCGATTTTCTGAAATACGATTATTGTTTCCGGCCGAGTCAGACACCGGGTCATCTGCTTTACAAACGAATGGGACTCGCCTTGGCCAATTGCGGTCGTGACATTTTGTTTAATGCCTGTAACTGGGGAAAAGATGACGCCTGTCGCTGGATTAAAGAAACCGGGGCTCATATGTGGCGATCCACCGACGACATTTTTGATGATTGGAATTCCGTGAAACGAATTGCGATGCAGCAAACCGAACTGCAACCATATAACAGTTCCGGCTGTTATAACGATATGGATATGCTGATTGTCGGAATGAACGGAAAAGGGAATGTTGCACAAGGTGGATGTACCGAACAAGAGTATCGCTTACATTTCTCCCTGTGGGCATTATTGGCTTCCCCGTTATTTTTAGGTTGTGATGTTCGAAATTTAACCGACGATGAATTTCGATTGTTGACCAATCCGAAACTGATTGCCGTCAATCAAGATCGAGGCGGCTATCAACCGTTTATGATCAATGCGTTGGAAGACCGACCGATTTGGGCCAGAATGCTTGAAAACGGGGATTATGCCATCGGTTTATTTAATCTTTCGGATACCCCTTACCGTCAATATTTCAGTATCGCCGATCTCGGACTCAGCGAGCATTTCGGGAAAAAGTTTGAAATGGAAAACCTTTGGACGGGGGAAACGTCGGTTTTATCCGGTGCTTTCAGCCGAATGCTTGAACCGCACGATTGTGAAATTTTCCGAGCTAAATTGATTTGAATTCTCTTTTGATATTCGATGATTGGATGGATAAGTCGCTTTTCAAACGACTTATCCATTTATTGATTAGAACATTTGTTCTTATATAGAAGGCGAAAAGAAAAATTGAAGAAACTGTTAAACTTTTTTAAAATAATTGTATTTCCATAGAGGGTATGATAAAATCGAACAATCAAGTCTGTGTCCCGATTCATGAAGAACCGGAGGGGAGAAAAGGATTTTTCTGCTGCTGTTTGACAACGGACTTGTTTCATTTTCGGAGATAGGAGAAATCAGAAAAGAAGACCATGAATTATAAGATTTTGCTGAAAAGTGTGCGGGAATATAAGAAACCCAGTTTCTTGGCTCCACTTTTTGTGGCACTCGAAGTGGTCTTTGAGTGCTTGCTGCCGTTGGTCATGGCCCGTCTCATCGATGAGATGTCCGATACCACCTTGGTCCCGGTTTTCAAATACGGCGGCTTATTGATATTATTGGCCATTGGTTCGCTGTTTTGCGGAAAACAATCGGCGACCAACGCTTCGTTGGCTTCTTGCGGTTTTGCCCGAAACCTTCGGCAAGACCAATATTTTGCCATCCAGAATTTCGCTTTTGAAGATGTCGATTATTTCTCGGCTTCGTCGTTGGTAACGCGAATGACGACCGATGTGACCAATGTCCAAAATGCCTATCAGATGATTATCCGTATTGCCATCCGCGGACCGTTGATGATTATCATCTCCGTGGTGATGTGCCTGACGATTCATTCGGAAATGTCATTGATTTTCTTTGCCTTGATTCCGATTCTCGGGGCCATTTTATTCGGCATCATGCTGAAGGCGACGAAAATCTTCAAACGGATTTTCCAAAAATACGATGACCTCAATAATTCGGTGGAAGAAAATGTGTCCGCGATTCGCGTGGTGAAGTCGTTTGTTCGTCGCGATTTCGAAAAAGAAAAATTCCATCAGGCGGCGTCCGATGTTTGTATGGAATTTACCCGAGCGGAAAAACTGTTGGCTTGGAACCAACCGGTGATGACCTTCTTTATTTATTTGGCAATTTTACTCGTCAGCTATTTGGGGGCCCGTTTGATTATCAACAGCGGCGGGACCGAACTGACAACCGGTCAGTTGTCCTCGCTGATCAGTTACGGTGTACAGATTCTTTCGGCCTTGATGATGCTTTGCATGGTGTTTGTCATGGTCAGTATGGCCGTGGAATCCGGACGTCGAATCAGTGAAGTCTTATCGTATGAACCGTCTCTCAAAAGTCCGGAAAACGGAAAAACCGAGATTGCCGACGGCAGTATCCGGTTTCAAGATGTGACGTTTTCTTATTCCAAAAACAGTCAAAAACCGGCTTTGCGCGATATCGATTTGGATATTCATTCCGGTGAGACCGTGGGCATTATCGGAAGTACCGGTTCTTCGAAAACGACCTTAATTCAATTAATTTCCCGTCTATATGATGTTTCGGAAGGTTCGGTTTCCGTCGGCGGCGTGGATGTTCGTGATTATGATTTGGAATCGCTTCGAAACGCGGTTTCGGTCGTGTTACAGAAAAATGTCTTGTTCTCCGGGACGATTAACGAAAACCTTCGTTGGGGCAAAGCCGATGCGACCGATGAAGAAATTCATCATGTTTGTCAGATTGCGCAAGCCGAAGAATTTATCGAGCAATTCCCCGACGGGTATGAAACGAAAATCAGCCAGGGCGGGACGAATGTTTCCGGCGGTCAGAAACAACGACTGTGTATTGCGCGGGCGTTATTGAAAGATCCGAAAATCTTGATTTTGGATGATTCGACCAGCGCGGTGGACACCAAAACGGATGCCCTGATTCGGAAAGGGCTTCGGGAAGAAATTCCGAATACCACGAAGATTATCATTGCCCAACGAATTGCCTCCGTCCAAGATGCGGACCGCATCCTGGTCATGGATGACGGAACCATTGCCGAACAGGGAACTCATGACGAATTAATGGCGGCCAACGGAATCTATAGACAGATTTACGAGTCTCAGACCCGTACGAACGAGGAGGTGGGCTGAGATGGCAGACGAAAAGAAAGTGTTGACTCCGATGGAATCTTCCGAAGAAACCACGAAGAACGAAACTTCCGAACCGATGAAACCGGCCGGACCGGGCGGCAAGCCCGGCGGAAAACTTTCCGTCAATCCTCATCATTTCGGACGATTGTTCAAATATGTTTTTAAACGTTATCCGATTCATTTGATTGTGGTCGCGGTTTGTATTGTTATTTCGGCGCTTTCCTCGACTGTATCGACATCCTTTATGCAACGGTTGATTGATGAGTGTATTACGCCCGGTATCGAAAGCGGGATGGATGCCGTTTGGCCGAATTTAGTCAAAATCTTAACCTTAATGGCAGCCGTCTTCCTTTGCGGGGTCTTTACCTCTTTCTTGTATCCGCGCTTGATGGCGGTGGTGACGCAGGGAACGTTAAAAGATTTGCGCGAAGGTATGTTCAATCGGATGCAGGATTTGCCGCTTCGGTATTTCGATACGCATGCGCACGGCGATATCATGAGTACGTATACCAACGATACCGATGCCACCCGACAATTAATCGGTCAAAGTCTTCCGAACTTATTCCAGTCCGTCTTATCGATGATTTCCATTGTCTTCCTGATGTGTTACTACAGCGTTTGGTTGACTTTGGTGGTGTTTGCCTTTTCTTTCCTGATGTTGACCGTTACGAAAAAAGTCGGCGGCAACAGTACCCGTTATATGGTCGCTCAGCAGCAATCTTTAGCGGAGGAAGAAGGTTTTATTGAAGAAATGATGAACGGACAGAAAGTCATCAAGGTTTTCTGCCATGAAGAACGGAGTAAAGAGGATTTTGTTCGTTATAATGATGAGCTGTTCGATAACAGCGAAAAGGCCAACCGATACGGCAACATCTTGATGCCGATTTTAAATAACATGGGCAACCTGATGTATGTCCTCATTGCCGTCGTCGGCGGTTTGTTGGTCATCCTCGGAACAACCAATGTAGGACTCGCCGGTATCGGAACGGTGACGCTCGGTATCATTGTGTCGTTCCTTTCTATGACACGTCAGTTTTCCCAGACTATCGGTCAGGTTTCCAACCAGGTATCCATGATTGCCATGGGACTGGCCGGTGCCGGACGGGTGTTTGAACTGATGGATGAAACGCCGGAAGAAGACAATGGTTATGTGACGCTCGTCAACACTAAAGTCAATGAACAGGGCGAAATCGAAGAGACCGAAGAAAATACCGGTTCTTGGGCTTGGAAACATCCGCATCAGGCAGACGGTAGCGTAACGTATACCAAACTCGAAGGCGATATCGTTTTGGAAGATGTCGATTTCAGTTATAATCCGGATAAACAGATTTTGTATGATATTTCGTTATATGCAAAACCGGGTCAAAAAATCGCCTTTGTCGGAGCGACCGGTGCGGGTAAGACCACGATTACCAATCTGTTAAATCGATTCTATGACATCGACGACGGAAAAATCCGTTATGACGGCATCAATATCGAGAAAATCAAAAAAGATGATTTGCGACACAGTCTCGGTATCGTGCTTCAGGATGTCAATCTCTTTACCGGTACCGTAATGGAAAATATCCGATACGGACGGTTGGAAGCGAACGATGAAGAGTGTATCGCGGCAGCCAAATTGGCCAATGCCGACGGTTTCATTACCCGTTTACCGGACGGATATCAGACGATGTTAACCGGAAACGGAGCCAATCTGTCTCAGGGACAACGTCAGTTGATTTCCATTGCGAGAGCCGCCGTGGCGAATCCGCCGGTCATGATTCTTGATGAAGCGACTTCCTCCATCGATACCTGGACGGAATCGTTGGTCCAACAGGGAATGGATAATCTGATGAAGAACCGTACGGTCTTTGTCATCGCTCATCGTCTGTCAACCGTTCGAAACAGTGAAGCGATTATCGTGTTGGATCACGGCCATATTATCGAACGCGGAACCCACGATGACCTGATTGCCCAAAAGGGTGTGTACTATCAATTATATACCGGTGCCTTCGAACTCGAATAAATCGGGGCACGAACGAAGGAAAAACGCCCCGATCGGGACGCTCTTTTCCGTTTTGATGAATGACTTCGTTGACGAAAACGGAGGATGTTTTTGAATTGCAGAAAAAAAGGGAGGAAAGTCACTTGAAAAGAGTTTTGAGTTGTCTCCTGGTTTTGATTTATCTGCTTGTTTTTGCGGGATGTTCCGAGTCGAACCAAGATTCGGAGTCGGAAACCCTTGCTTCTTCCTCACAAGTGGTTTCGAATGGGGAGGCGGTCGAGAATGATTCCGAGGCACATGAGGAAGAAACAGGTTTAACGGATGAATCATCCGATTCCTCCGACTCGAATCGTGAGCGAGAGGAAAACCAAGAGAATCCGTCCTCCGAATCGGATGAAAACGAAGGGAATCAGGAAAGCGAGGAAGGAAATCCTTCAGATGGTTCCTCTTCGGAAGAAAACGATTCATCGGATGTCTCATCTGATTCCGAAGAAGCGATCAGTGAAAACGCAAACGCGGTTTCCGCCACAACAGCCAAAGCGGGCAATAATTCCGAAAAAGGAACGACTCAAGCGACGACGAAAACCTCGTCCGGGTCCGCCAATACCACGACCGCGACAAAGTCGACGACGAAAGCCGCTTCGACCACGACCACCGCCAAAAAGACAAAAAACGATTGGAATATGTCGTCCGACTGGTCCGGTAGCACCTATCAAGACCTTTGCAAAAAAACGGTCTCGTATATAAATCAACTTCGAAAGGCCAAGGGGCTCAGTGAAGTGACCGGAATGTATGACGGAAAAATGGCCAAGGTCGCTTCGCTGTCCGCTCAATATTACGGAGGCAATTTGAAATTGTCTTCTTATGAATCGCAATTCAAGGCGATTCGTCTGGGAATCTGGTGTGTGATGAGCTCCGGTGAAGATTATTATTATGGTGATTTTTATGCTCCGGCCTGTGAAGGCACCTTTACGGCTTCGACCGTTATGAGCGCCGACGAGATTGTGAAAAAGTCCATCGATACCTTTGCCTCTGATTCATCGGCCGGCACGTTACCGTGGCTCGGTGATATTTATCTCCAATCATTGGATGCCGTCGGCGTCGGTTACTATTTTTCCGGGGAAGAATGGTGTTGCTATCTTCTGATGTATGCACCGGGTGAAGGGGGAGCTTTAGATGAAGTCACCGGGATCATTGTCGATAACAGTACCGGGAAAACTTTATCGAGTACCGGGATGACCTTTACCCGTTCTCAGTTGGATTCATGGACCATTATTATCAATGAAATCGAATGGAAAAATTCATCGGAGTATGTGTATATGACCATTACAAAATAAAAACATGTCGGCTCGACTGGGTGACAGAACGAAAAAAGGCTTCTGATTGATTTCAGAGGCCTTTTTTAGAATGAGAAAAATGAAAAACGGAATTTATGATGGTTCCGGTTCGTCCATGATTTGGGAAGTGCTGAGCAGAATTTGCTCAGATTCCTCTCGATGGTTCATCATTAGACAAAGATAGATTAAATCACAGACGAATTGCTGCGAATAATGAGAGGAGACGGCATCGGAACGAATCGTTCGTTCCATCGCCGGAGTGAGAATGGTTAAATCGGTGAGTTCCGCTACGGAAGAATTTTCATTGCCGGTTAAAGCAATCGTGTAGGCTCCTTGTTTTTTGGCGCTTTCCATAGAACGCAACACCATGTTGGTTTCACCGAAAAAGGAGATGGCGAAGACCACATCCCGTTCGGTGGCCCCGGATGAGGCAACCAGACCGACGTGGGAATCTTGGAAGATAAAACATTTCTTATGCAATCGACTCAATTTTTGATGAAAATCCGATGCGGCTATTTGAGAGGATCCTTCGGCATACAGATAAATATTATCGGCTCGGTCAATGGCATTGACCGCGGCGGTCAATGTTTCGTCCGATAAGGATTTGGCCGTGACCGTACAGACCTCATGAATTTGATGAATGAGTTTATCGGCACAATTCTGATAGGAATCACCCGGCTGAATCAGCAAATCATCCGAGGGAGACGTATAACGGAGCAAATCTTCTTTCATCTCCGTATAGCCTTCATAGTCTAATTTTTTTGCAAAACGTAAAATGGTCGAAGGCGAGGCATGCGTGGCGACGGATAATTCTTCAATCGTTTTGCAAAGCGCTTGTTCCGGCATGCGAATAAAGTAATCGGCCAGTTTCTTTTCCGTTTTGGTTAATTGATTATAGCGTTCGACAAGGGGGAGCAGCAACATTCGGAACACCTCCGCAAAAAGATTGAAAAGAAGTTTTTATTTCTTCTTTTATCATAAGAGATTTGAAAGAATTTTTCAAGTTTAAACGGGCTGGTCGTTGATGAAATTAGGCAAGGACGGCCGATTTATAATAAGAACATATGTTCTTATTATAAAAAGAGGGCGGCAATCAGCCCTCAGGGTACAAATAGGAAAAATAATCGGTCGACAACATGAGTTTACAAAGATTGATTTTGTTCCGAACGATGGTGCGGATGGAATCGACATAGCCGTCCGGAATGGTGACATCCGACGAAACCGGTGTAAAGGTCTTAGTCGTGGCATCGTAGGTGCCGAGTTCGGTTTTCCAATCATAAGTGATGTTGAAGACCAACGGCATGGCATCGGAGAAGACATCGCGACCGGGGAAAAGACGGGAATCCCATTCGGTACCGAACAGATTGGATAAGGTCGGGAGGATGTCCAAACTGGAGATGGGGGAATTGACGACAATCGGATCGTTGTCTTCCAAGCAACCGGACCAAATAATCAGTCGATTATGATCGCGTTGAAAAGGCGTTTTTACATTGTAACCGTACAGTTCGGACAGATACGGCATGTTGCCGAGACCGGCATCGTTATCCAATCCGTAGGGAAAATGATCGCTGGTTAACACAATTACGGTCTCATCGGCGATATTGGCTGCTTCCAATTGTTCGACCAAGGAGGCCAATCCGGCTTCCAAGTCGAGGGTACAAGCATAGTATCCTTTGACCGGGTCGGTATATTGGGAGAGATTTTTCACTTCCGACCAATGTTTGCGAACCATGGCATTGGTGGCGTAATCATAACTTCCGTGGCCGCTGACGGTCATGTAATAAACATTAAACGGTTGAGACAAGATATACATCGGAACCGTGTTTTTAAACATCTCATAATCGCTTTCCGGCCAAAGATTTTTGACGTATTTTTCCATCCCGTTGCCCATGCCCATAAAACCGTGCGAATAGCCGAGGTTATTGTGGGTCAGATTGCGACTGTAATACGTATAGGTGTGATTATGGAAAGCCCATCCGTTGTAACCGAGACGATTGAGTTGAGAACCGAGGGTAAAGTAGTTCGTATGGTCCGCCGTTTGTTTAAATGATTGTCCGCCCCTTGTCGGAAGGAGTCCGAATAAAATTTGATATTCGCCTCCGGTTGTACCGGCACTGGCTTGCTGATAATAATCGGTAAATTGAATGCCTTGATTGGCCAAACGATAGAGTGTCGGCGTTAATGTTTCATCAATGGCTTCGGCACAAAAAGCTTCGGCCGTGATGACAATCAGATTTTTCCCTTTAAATAAGCCCGTGTATTCGTTTTTACGGCTGGCCTCCAGGGAAGTAATATATTGGGTCAGTTGTTTGACCTCGCTGTCGGAAGAGTTCAAAAGATCCGTGAAATCATAGTCGAGTTGACTGTATTCCTCGCTGAAGGAAACCGGGGTTCCGGTTTTTTCCGTGGTGGCGGAGGATTTGGCGGTTTGGGAAGTTTGACCGGTTGTTTTGGTCGTGTGTTGATTCGTCGTTTCGGAGGTTGTTTGTGTCTCTTCCGTTGTCGACAAAGTCGTGGATTCGGAAGAGGGGACTTCATCGGTCGTGGAGGTGATTTCTTCCGTGGCCGAGGTCGTGAAGGATTCGGTCGTCGTCGGAAGCGTTTCCTCCGTTGTTATGGTTTGCGATGAAGTCGATAAGGTGTCGGGATCGATTTTTTCGAAGGATTCATCGGAAGGAAACAGATGATGAAAGAAATCCAAGCGTAGACCGGGAAGCAAACCGAACGTCGAGACAGCCGTTGAATAGGCGTATTCTTCCGTGCAAATCAAGCGATAGGTGGGTTGAACCATCAATAATACGGACGAAAGAAGCGTACAGAGAAACCAAATTCCGATTAATCGAAGACGGCTTTTCTTTGTCGCGGGACCGGCATCCTGATCTCGGAATCCGAAAATCAGATAGAGAATTAGGGGAAGGGCAAATAAAATTAAACGACTGAGACCGCGAAAGCTGAAAATGGCCGAGGTGATTTCACCCGTAAACCCCTTTAAAACATCTCCGAATCCGGCTAAGTTTGTCAGAGGTTCATAGTGAATTTGAAATTCCATGTAAATACAGAATGAAAATTCAAAAATAAAGATGAAAAAGACCAGCGCGGCAATCGTTAATATTCGATTGACGACCGGACGACAAAATAAGGTAGTTAAAAGAGAAAGAACACAACCGGTACCGATGGCCAACAAGACGAGAACGGGAAACGAACCTTTGAAGAAGGTGCCTCCGGTTGAAAAATACAAAATCAGTTCATAATACAAAATGACGGTTGACCACCAAGCATGCCGGCCAAACCGGTACATACGCCCGAGACGGTCGACAGGGGACAGTTGGGAGGACGGCATTTCGGTTCACCTCTTTTACCGGTAATAAAATATCGTTTCAGAAAGACAGAAGAATGAATTATGGGGTGGTTTCTTGATGGTCTTCAACGGTTTCCGTTTTTTCTTTTTGAGCCAATTCGTTGGTGTCAATCGAATGACGGAAGGTGACAAATCGAGAATAAAGAAATTCCGTGACAAAATTCAGTAGCATCAAGAGAAACGTAACCAAGTATTCGTTCCAACCCAGCGGTTCACCCAGATACGTTCGTACCACATGGGAAATGAATTCGCTTTTCATATCATTGGTACCGGCCAGATATTGCCCTAACAAAAGCGATAAGGGTGTGAAGACAAGATAGTAGGCCAAGACTTTTAGCATGGCGACGGGGACGTTATTAGCCGATTGGAAGGTAAATCGTCGATTAAAGGTAAAGTTCCATAAAACCGATAAGACAAGTGCGATTAAATATTTCAGCCAATAATCCCAACCGGTTAACCAATCCAAAAGCGTAAAGGTGACAATTTGAATAACTCCGGCCGAAATGGAAAACAGAAGAAATTTAACCATCCGAAGGATTTCTTTTTTTCGTTGTTTCTTTTTTTCCTCCGAATCGGTTTCGGAAGAGAGAGCAAGATCATCCGATTCATTCAAAAGAGACGTTTGAACGTCGCGATTCGATTCCGACATGGGGGTTAACCTCC
>Ga0181612_178832_pt1 | contig 27156 bp, 18 predicted proteins | sample HoacroProtozoa21_FD_119630 | JGI IMG/M metagenome (GOLD analysis project Ga0181612, IMG submission 119630) | Hoatzin crop microbial communities from Cojedes, Venezuel. Combined Assembly of Gp0051906, Gp0051904, Gp0051908
CCCCCGCGCCGCGGCCGCCGGGCGCCCCCTACCGGCCGGCGGGGGACGTGCAGCGCCAAGCGACGCCGGCCCTTACCAAAAAAACCCCAAACCCCACACCAAGAGGAATTAATTAAGCAGTTGCACTTAATTAACGCAGCGGTTAAACAGCGCCCAGCACAAGCGCGATGACTTTGCCTCCAGGATGCCGTTTTCCACCAGGATTTCGACCCCAAGCCAGGAAGGCGTCTCCCAACAGGCCGTTGTCCCTTAGCAACGTGCGCTGGACGCTCCCTCTTCACAGAGGGACCCTGAGCCAAGTCTCTTCCTGCCCCGTGACATGAAGATTTCCCCGTCACTTTCTGCAGAAGTAATTACCCGTTCCTCAGCTTACCCACGGGACAGAGCAAGCGTCCTCAAACCTGCCTCGCCGCAGCGTTGTTCCAAGCCACAGAAACATGTCTTCAGTGTGACCATCAACAGGAGCGAGACCTTTGGGTGCGTTTCTCCTGTAAAGGTCGCCTTGGCGAGCCCAACACCTGCTGCAAGCAGAGTGGAGAACCTGCCCTTTGCCCCAGCCCCGCGCACAGATGCCCGGACTCACCTCAGTCCTGCTTCCTCGCAAACCTGTGAAAGAGTTTTCAGAGTTGATTGTTCGCGTTCTCTGCATGAATTCCTTGCAGCGAAGCCTCCACGAGGAGATGCTCCGCTGTGCTGGCAGCACGCTGGTGTCAGGGACAGGTACAGCGACAGGCAGTTCCCCGCCAGAAAGGCATCAGGAAAACAGAGACCAAGAGAGTCTTACGCGTTTCCTCAGGAGCTCTCGGAGCAGGTCTATCCACATGGCAAGAGCTCTTCCAGTGCTAGCTAGGAAACACGACCCGGAGCTGGGAAAAAAGTAAACCTTGCCTTTTGTGTATAGTTAATGAATTTATGGAAGCAGAACCAGAAAGGAGCGCTTGCGGACAGCGTGTTGCCTTTGAAGTGCTAGAGCAATTGAAAAGAGCAAGCCTACTTTGTATCATCATCACTGCAGGGAGCTGGGGGGGGGTGCTGAATAGGGTGCACTTCAGTTAACTATAATGTGCAGAATTTATTGCAAATTAAACTGTTTGCTGTAGAAGGCAATTTGCAAGTACTGTCATGCTCACAAGGTTTTTTATTGTTGATTTTTCAAGTATTAAAAAACTATCAAAACATATTAATTGAATGCTCCCCATGCCCTTCCATGTCCTCAAAGACATTTACACATCTTCAAGTAATCGAGAAAAATGACCTAGACTGTTTGCATCTGATGGGTCGTTACTGTTCTACAATACCCACTGGAAAAGGCATGTTAACAGCAGTTTGACAATAATGTATTTGAAGCTACACAAAAAAATCGTGGAGTGTATAGACTAGTGCTTCAATTGATTTGAAATATGGTCTAGCATTTGTCTTGGCTGCATTAACAAGGTCTGTTTTACCAATACATTTGTATTTATGATGACTAAGGGCAGATTATAGTTGTTAAAATTTGTCCTCCTGACATGAAAACACTACTTTGTCATTAATACATTTTGTAGTATAAACTATGATGTCAGGTCAATGTAAATGGTAAAAACTTTCCTAAAGTATGCACACATGATTTTTTTAAAAAAATCTATTGAGCCTAATGGAATAATAAAGGTCATAATAACAAACCATTACAGCTTTGGTCTTGGCAACTATGTCCACAGAAAGAATCCTCCAAGAAACAATCATCATTTCTCCAATGTTATGGCATTAGGACGACAGGAATGGTTCACAAATGAGTCATGTGAGCCCAGAAATGCAGTAGCTATGTGAAAGCTGAGCAATCAATTATTCATTTGTTTACTGAGAGCTTTCTCAGCTGACATTAACCAGAACTTCTTAAAAAGAAGAACTTCACAGCTGTCCTTGGCTGTCCCATGAGGCTGTGCTCGGAGGCTGAAAAGATTGCTTAATTTCTCTGTAAGTAATGTGGTATTGTTATTGAAATAAACAACAACATATGGACTAACTAACTGGGTTCAACCTGAGACCCAGCAGGTGCCAAAATATCAAAGACCCAGGGCTGGGGTGATGATAAAACAGGAAATTGGGGCAGGGAATAGCATGTTTGAGCACCCGAAATCTAGCTCTTGCTCAAGATTCAGTACATGAAATCCCAAGTAAACTTTCCTGTACATGGCTTATTGAGGATACCTATACATATTTTGGATGCACTAATACAAGTAATTAGTCTACTCTGATTAAATTACATTTTTCTCATTTCACAGTGATTGTTTACCCTAGACCCTAACAAAGTGGTTACACTGAAATCTTTTTCAACCACAAATGAGTCAGATTTAAAGAGGTTTAAATATGACACCTTCGACTCTATTTTATCTTTGCTCTTTTTGCCTTTTTTGGTTTGAATGAACCATCCAAACCAGGGAAAAGTGCCATACAAAAGGAACTGAGAAAATCTGGACATAAATACAGTGTAATCAAGTGCAAAGCAAGCACATAAAAAGAGCTGATCTGAGCAGAGCTTTTTTTTTTTTTTTAAAAAAAAAACCAGTTTCCTCTACATGATAAAGCTGATGAGGAACACTAAAGCCTGGGATAAATGCAGACAGCAGAAAAATGTTTATACACGGGACTTCACTGAATTACATCTGAACTCCATTAATATTTCTTGATGACACAAAACTGAGAAAAACCTGAAATAGTAAAATCCTTCATGCTGACATTCCTGTTGTGTTCAGGCTAGATTCTCAAGATGCCATCTGTGATACTGAAAAGAAGTCATTATGCAGTTGGAAATTTTGATTTTTCAAAACTGCTAACAAATCATAAACCCTGCCTTAACCCTTTGATATTTATGCTGATCAATCAGTCTCAGTTTAATTTTGTTTTCTTTTTCAGACTGAATGCAAAAAATATACGCCTACTTTAGGGAACATTTCACCCTTTACATTGACTTGCACCTATTTCTAGAAACAGTGAAAACTACACTGTTTTAACAGCATAACTTTAAAAAGCTTGTTATATTTCTAGGATTCATAGTAAGAATTCAGATTCCGAGAAGAAGACAGTCCAACAGGATTTGAGAGGTGGTATGATACTACTGTGAAATCCACTCACTGAAAAAAGAAGAATCTCACTTTTTCTATGCTTTTGTAGCACTTCTAAAGAGGCTTTCCTGCCCACTCTGAGCATGTTTCTTGCACCCACTGTGCCTCCTCCACTATTTATAAAAACAACTGAACAAACCCAGCAAACCCTAGCACCTACTGGAAGAGCAGCTGGGATTGCTGGCGGGCCTTGCTAGCCAGGGGAAGGCTTGGAGAGGACCCAGGAGTCCTACTTTTACTTCTTCGCCTGATTATGCCTAATAATAGTGACACTTCAGATAGTTTATTACTAAGCACAGCTCCATCTTCCTCCTTTATGAGGAAAGCAAGTATCAATCCACTCGTGTCAGAGATAAAACACAGGAGGCTCAGAAAGGCTGCACAGGATCACTTTTGGCAGAGCTAGGAACAGAATCCCTGTCTAAACAAAAGTCTCATCCATTTCCCTCCACCACTCTCCTCTAAACGATTATGCCAGTCCTATAGGCTATAGGCTGCCCATAGGTAAAATCCCACCTGTCTACTTTCATTAACAGACAAATGAAGAGATAACCATTAACAAAACAAAAGTGAACTAGAGGATAACCATTAACAAAACAAAAAGCAAATGAGAGTACAGGCTCTTCTGCATTAGCCACTGCAAAGAGGAAATTCAGGAGAACAGGGAAATCATGATTCCCCTCATGCAGCTAAGCCAGCAAATAGATGGACAAAATGTGCATCAGCACCCTTCCAATATATTTATCTCTATTACCATGAGCTACTTCCCAAGATACTTAACTATATCTAATACAAAAGTCTGTAGAAGGAATCTAGTCAATGTTGCTTTCGACAGACATACCTCTAAAAGCAATCACCTCTTCTTTTAAGCATGTGACTGCCACCTGAGAATTGGGGGTTGTTTGGGGTTTGTGGTTGTTATTTTTTTTTTTAATCTGATTTAAACAAACTTTTTAGCATTTCAGTTGATTTGAGTTCTTATACATGAAATGCATTGTAAATGTACACATTTATTGGAAATACTGCTTGTTTACACAAGGTCTGAGCTGCTCATTCAGATCAAAGAATGAAGCTGTCATGAGTAAAAAGTGAGAGCTATCACTCACATAATGTTGAAACTTCCCCAGGTTACATATCCTCAAAGAGTCTCCACCTTTTGAATAGCTGAGTTACAGTCCCATCTGCCACAGACAGTACATCATTTTATGCAGTTTGGTGGAAAACTAAATCCCATAAATTAAATTAAAACTAAAATACCATATATTAATTTTCAATGGTAATAATGACTGGACAATAGTATATCTAATATAATTCTAATAAGTTAACGGAACCCAGTAACGCTATATTAGTGTAGCTACATTAGTATGAAGGTAAAACTGCTGCCTTTACTTTCTTTTCCTAAAAATGCTGACTGGGGGTAAAGGAAATAATTTTTTTATTTATTTCGCCTTCCCATACATGCTTTTGCTCCAGATGATTAAACGTCTCTGGCAGTCTGGCCACGCTATTTTCAAGCAGCCCAGTTGGAGAAAGGGCTGACTCTTCGCGGCACATCAGCGACACAGCAGTAGGCAATCGCTGCCCCGCAGACAAGGCCACGTCCGTTGCTTCATGGCCTTACAGGCAGGCAGCGACAGAAGGGTGCGTCTCCCCTCGGCGCTTGCAGAGGTGCAGCCAGCTCCAGCTCACCAGGCCCTGCCCAAGGGTCTGCTAAGGGGGAGCAGAGCCCAACGCCGCGGCGCTTGCTCTCCGTCACCTTAGCACTTAGCAGAGTATCTGCGCCTTTAGGAAAAGCATGTGGAAGCGAGGTCTTCTTGAAGTCAATGGGAGCCTGAGCAAGAATTATCCATTACCGGCTACAGCAGCTCCTGGGTGTTACTAGGAAAGACAGCAAGGGCAAGGAACTGGTGAGCAAAGACGGGAAAGACAAAGTAAAACCAGAAGGACAGATTAGCACAGGGACAGCAGACAGGTGTTGAGGAAAGCAAATGAATAATTACTACTGCAACACAGATAGAGATGCTCATGACGAAATGACTCGCCACAGCCATTTGACAGCATTCCTTCTGCTTGCCAGTACTTTTTCAGGACATTGTCCAAGCTATAATGGCATAGAACAGAAAGCAAATCCATCCCACCCTTCTCATCTAACCCAGCTGTGTTCTACTCCCATTGGTTTGCTAGAAAAAGTACAGTAAACCAGAAGTGCCTTCCCTGTCATATTCCTTCTGCCTCATTACTCTGCTGGTCAGATAAAACACAGCATCTAAAATATACTTCATATTAATTTGAGGACTGTTATTCCACTGGAAGGCGTAAGCTCCAGCTGTAAAGAAAACTTAAAGACTGAACATCAATATACCACCTGGTGAGATGACAGGAAAGAATAAATACAGTTTGGCAGGTCATGACATATGTACAGGGATAATATTTTTCCAGAGGTTTATGTGATGCAAAACCCAATTCAGAAGAGTAGTTATTTCAGACACGTGGATGCAGAAAAAAAAAAAAAGTATTGTCAGACAGCTGAAAGAGAAAATGTATTCCTTTGCTCAGTTTGTAAGTGAGAGCCTGGATTCCTCCCACCCAACTCCAGGTACCAGATTGTCTTTGATTTCATGGTAGTTGGGTGAAAGGCAGAGGCGTCCCTTGAGGGTGGTTTGGCCCAGCTAGCACCAGATTGCTCTGCTGGACCCTGCAGGTAGGTGGGAAGTTTTCTGGAAAGCCGCTCCATACTGAAACGCATTCCCAGGCAGCCAATGCTTTAAGAAATACCCTCACTGGAAGTGAAACCAGTTTGCTGAGATGATTCAGAGAAGTTATTAAGTTGTGTCTCAAGTACCAGTAAAAATTAAACTCACCACCAGAAAAGCAGAAACACTGTTTCTAAAGTACAGTTCTAAGACTTTTCTTCCCCCCAGTGACAAAAGAAGGCAAATATATTGCTGTATAATGTGCCTGCAGTACCTGTTTGTGGATACGTAAAGTTCTGCTTTCTCTCCCAGCTCATCGTCAGAAACCCTCAAACTGGTACCATAAGAGCTGGCCACTTTCTGGATTTGCAGGGAGCAAATTTGGGAGAATTTGTAAGGCTGCAGGTTGCCCAGTACTGGTGGCCTCTTTTACCAGTTTTATTACATATTTTTCTTAGGGTTCAACAAGTGAATTAAAATGCTGCAAAATAAGGAAAGCACATAAAATCTTAAACTGGTAAAGGCCTGATACTCTTGCTGTTGAAAACAATGGCAAAACCTTCCATGGTACACGGGGCAGGCAATTTCACAGTAAAACAATCAGTGGTGTGCTTGTGGACACACCGCAAGCAGTGCATGGGAGAGGGAGATCTCTCCTGAGATCCCAGCCTAAAGACTCGCATTTTCAGTAATACCAAACCACCTAAACAGCGAAGCAAAGGCCCCCGAAACATTCACCCAAGGGTAAGCCGAGCTCCAGTAACAGCAACAGAGCCCTGACAGGTGAGCAACAGCAACTCTATTCAAATGTGGGTTTAAAGTGTATTTATACTTTATCAGATATTTAAGATCTTAACTTTTTGTATTTCTTTAAAAAGCAGCAGCACTGTCAAACAGCTGACAATAAGAGTAAAATGCAGCTTTACTTCTCGAACATCTGGGAAAGGATAGGGGTAGGAGAATAGTTTGCTGACAACCGTAGAGCCAGCACAGATTTAGGACCCAGTGCTGCCAAATGCAAAGCCTCTTCAGGCAAGAGTGAAGGATCGTCAGCTGGATCTGTCCTCTGGGATGCAGCAAAGGACATCAGTTCCTCAAACTAATGATTCCCTTTCCTGGAAACCTACACTTCGTTATATTTACAGGAGCTTAAAGTTCATGTGCAGTCCTAAGACAGGCTAGAGAGCTCGTGCTGAATTCTTTTATCGTGGAGGGGTTTATGAGTTTTGTAAGACAGTGGAAAATGGGCCGAGTTCCGTTTATTTGCATTGAAGTCCCTTGTAGACACAGTTCTCATTTATCCACACAGACATGCTAGTGAGCAGGTACACAGTAGCAGACCACATCAGGACTTCTTAGACGTACACTTCAACTGGAAATGGGGCTCACAGAAAAAGTACTACGTTTCCAGTGCTGTGTTTTTGTATATCAATAACATGGTAACAAGAACCAGGATGCTGCTGCGTGGAAAGTTGATCAGGCTAAACAGCTGACACGGCAAAACAGAGCTCTGAAGACACAGCAGCACAAATCCCCATAGTATTGTTCAACAAAAACATCCTGAGGAAAGGAGAAAGGCGAAGATCATCTGTAGCACACTGAGATCTCAAGTCAAATCCTACTCACCTTATTCAGGTGAAATCACTCTTCAGTTTCAGGTCTCACTCTTGGAGATGCTCGATGTATGGCTTCTTAGGGCTTACAAACCCTGAACAGTTCAAAGAAGATAACTAAAAATGCCAGTGACTAAGACCGTGTCTATTCAAATGAAGGGCTACTGAAATGTGGAACACATCAGGAACCACAAAAAGAACACAAATAAGGAATGAGTCACTCTAAAAGCCATTTCCAGTGGAAACTGAGCATGAAAGTGTACCATATTGCGCTGTGAGTTTTGACAAGTATAAATTAAAACTGAAGTGAAGCCATGCAGGTTTGTTGTGCTCTGGATATGTGAGGCTAATTCAGCTTTTCATTGAGTCCACAGATCACATATGCCCTAGGCTGCTTTTTTTTTGTTTGTTTTGTTTTTCCCAGAAGGTGGAAGGAGAATTCAATAACAATCTAAATCACTTTTAGTCTGTCTATTCTTTGTACAGTTTTCTATCCAAAGTTATTTATTCCAGCATAGGCAGGAATTAGCATTTGTTTTTAACAACTTCAAATGCCAGATCTATAATGTAAGTGGGGGAACCCATAGGCTACAATGTTTTAAAACACCTTTCCAGGCCCTGCCCGCTGTGCTATACCTGTCCCAAAGACCGCTTCTATTTGAGAGAGTGCATCAGCACACGTTAACACGTTTTTATAATAAGGAAAGAGGGAGGTTATAACACGTCTATGCTGCCAGCACCCCTGGGAGAGGACATCACTACCGCAGGTGCTGCACTTGTGGATACAGAAAGAATTTACAGACTAAAGTAGCAATGCAGAAGAACACAACAAGGGAGTGGAAAGCACTGTGATTTAATCCCTGCTCTGAGGCAGGATCAGGTGCTATGTTTTTTCTGGGCAAGGTTTGTCTAACTTGTCCTTAAAGATCTCCAGCAGCAAAGCCTCTCCTGATGCCTGCACAATCCAGTCCAACTTCTCCCCCCCTTTGCCACTCAAAGGTTTTCCCGATGCCTAACCTGGATGAGCTTTGCTGCTCAGCTACCCACAAACTGAGGGCTGCCGTACGCACAGGTCTGCTTAAATCCTATCTGTTCATGAAGGCAGACTGCTTGGCCTGCAGTGAAGTTAGGAAGATAGGACGCCTTGCAGAGAAGCTGTTCCTGTTCCAGCAGGCAGCATTAAATCCTGGACGAGCCTTTTGCCCTTCTCCTCACAGGAATGAAACGCAATTTTGCCTCCACTGCAGAGAAGGTGTGGGTCAGCCCTGGCTACCCATGATGATAACACACCATTATCATCAGCCTTCACTTCAGAAAAGGAGACAACTGCTACCCATACCTCAAGGGAACAGGAGCTAAAGGTGTCTCTACAAGGTGTCTACAAGACAAAAATAGTCCCTCTAGCACCAGCTAAAGCTCCTCACAGCACAGCCAAGCACCAAGCAGAAACAGTCCTCAGCAGCATTCACGTGTTACCTCCTTTCTGGATTCAACCTAGCAAAGCCCTGGGTGCCAGCCTTCACCCACTGCTGCCTTGGAGTTTCCTTGGCCTGTGCCACCACGGGGTTCCAGACCCAGGTTCCACACAGCCTGCCCGCTGGAGGCTCCTGGAAGCTGCAGGTTGATGGTGCATGCCCTGCACGGCTCACACAGGATCCTGCTGCCTGTCTCTCCGAAACTGCCTGGCAGCCCACCAGGAGCCACCGCTTTCTGGCTGTGAAATGCTGGCAGGAGCCGACTGTCATTATCAGAGCATTTTGCCTCTCGTGTTTCACCCTGCTCCTCTCTGAGAAAGAGAAGACGATTACCCATTCCCCGTGGGGTCTGCACGAAGCACGAAGCCCGAAGCCTGCCAGGTGCCGAATTAACACGACCGAGGTGCTGCTAGCCCTTCGCAGGGTGGCCGCTGGAGTATTTTACAAGTGGCTCCTGGCTCTAATTCAGAAGTGGTTTCCTGCTCCACCAGCTGGCTGCAGAAACACTCGACGACATTTTCATGAGCTTGTTACCACTGAGATAAAAACGAAGAGAGACCAAAGACTCTCCATGCCTTCCACCACCCGCCGGAGCCACCTCCACTGCACGCAGCTGGCACGGCACTGCAGGGCAGTGATGCCGCCTGCGAAGCGGGCTGGTGCCTGGGGCCGAGCCACAGCATCCTGGTGCTCAGAGGAGGGATTTCCCTAGTGCTCTTCTGAAATGTAGTGGAAGTGCACCTGGGTTGTTTTTTTTTTTTTGTAACACATGAAGAGCGCTTTTTTCCATTTGTTCTGATCCATCAAAAGGACGTTAAAAGAATGATGTTAACAATACTGCACTCCTGGCCAAAAGGAGGGCATACGAGAAGGAAAACCATTCCCAAGAAGCTGTGTTCTGGAAAAGAGGAGCCCCTTCTCCCCCCCTTGCCAGCACTGCACACCCCAGGAACACCATTATCACAGCACCCTCACTCGGGGTGCGCCGCCCAGTCACTACACACCCACATGTTCACAGACAGCTTCTTGGTTATTTCAACTATTCATATGTCAATTCAGCAATCGTAGGTTATGACAGATAAATCCTGTCCTGACTTCAGAAAAGACTCCCTGAAAGAATTGCTTTGTTGAATGAAGCATCACTTCTGCGATGTCACTTCTGCCTGCCTTGAAAGCGGCTCCCAGAGGTTTCCTTCCTAGGTGATAGTTTTCCCACTTGTTTAGTCCCTGTTGCAGAATTTGAGAGGGCATCTTAAAGCAGAGAAGCAGCTTGCAAGATTTCACCTGACATAGTCATTCCGTCTCGGAGACTGACAGCATGCACAGCATTTTCAAGAAGCTGAAACCTTCATGTGTTTACTGCTACCCTTGTGCTCCTACCTGGCTTGGGCTTGTCACATGCAGTTGATGGAAAGCTCCTTAAAGCACAGGCTGCTGTTCAGCCATGCCACTGGCAGGGACTGGTTCCAGTCACAGATACAACTAAAACAAAACTAATTATACACAAAACTTCACTTGGAACAGGTTTGAAGAAAGAATCTCAGTCAGTTATTTATTTCTTGGCACTGCTGATTGCCAAAACTTTAATTTCAATACCGGGTAAAGATTCAAAGCAGAGAAGCAGAACTCCTGACAGCAATGGGATTAGACATAAATATACTCACTCTAATCCAATAAACCTGGGACATCCTATATCCCAAATTGATTTTGCATCTTTCTTTCTCAGTATATCATCTTCAAGAGGTAGATATTTGGCATGCATCTACAGAAAAGCCAGGTGATACATTAATCAAAAGCTTCTGCGACAGCACAGGCACAAGCAACATGTCGGAAAGCATATTGCACTGGAAAAGCCCACACGTCCCAGCACAGCGCACCTAAGAGACCACTTGGACTAGACAGTTAGCAAAAGATTTACTGAAGTTGCAAAACCAAGATAAGCAACATCATTCTCCAGAGAAGGCCAGAAGACAGCCTTCAGCAGAGACTACCTCCCAGCCATGGCAAAAGCTAAAGCAGACCACATGCTGCAGTCAGTCACTAAGGCTGGTTTTCAGTTCCGCTGGATACCTCAGGGGATGCCACCCAACGCACCCAGCATGCAGAGACTTATTTTGTAAGGCTGCAGAGATGTGCACACACCGGAGCTGCCATCCGGCTCTGTGGCACAGGGGGAGGCTGCCAATTCAGTTCCCCACATCCCTGCAGAGTTCCCTCGCAGGCGCTGCTGGTACGGCTGGGGAGACCCCAGCTCACCCCTGCCGTACAGACACCCTGCGAAGCGCCTACACCTGCCATGCAGCCAGGCGCACCCCACCACGTGCGGGAGGTTAGGGCTCTCAGGATGGGGCTGCATTTATGACCACGCACTGGTTTCTCTAGGAACCTGCTGAGCATGCTGGGGTAAAACGTGGAAGCCCTGGAGCAGCGATGAGGGTCCCATGTTCTCACACAACTTGCCCTTATGCAGCACAAACACATTGTCTCCTGGACCTTAGCAAACAAAAGTCCCAAACTACTTCCCATTCTAATGAATTCTGATGGTTCTCCTCCCTCTCCTTTCCCTGACCTGACTACACACTACGCCGAGAGTCCCAGCGGATCCCATTGCCCACATTGCCATCCGGCTGCACTACACCCCGAAAGGCAACGCGAGCAACTGGACTAAGAGCCCCTGTAGGTCTAGGACAGATGCTCAACCTGCAGAAAAGATAGCCAAGTACTCAAATACAACTAAGGGATGCACCATCTGTATGACAGAGAGGGACTTAACGTGCAGCAGGGAGCACTGAAGCTGGACATTTAGAAAAAGCTCCCTTTATGGTACCTTACATAAGGTCATTTTCCAGTCACTGAAGGTGGAGAAAAAAAGAAGGAAAACTAAGCCGAGAAAAATAAATAAAGAAAATAAAGACAAGTTTTAAAGGTTCAAAAGCTAATTATCACAACTTCATCCAGGGCTGGGACACTACACACCATCTTGCTTTATTTCACTGATGCCAGGAGACTTTTAGTCCAAAGGACACACCAAAAGTGATGCCTCCATTTTTCAGTGGAAACCTGCTAGGGGAGAAAACAAAAAAGATCCATGCCTGCATCTGTAGTAATTTGTGGTGAGCATGACACAACAGCGAGCCAGGGAACCTTCACATTTTGCAGCAATGGTGCTTCCATTCCCTCACACAAGTTAAATGTCATTCAAAAGGATTTTCTCATGGGAAAAAGTAAGCAATCTGAAATTGAAATAAAGTGGTCAGAGCTGGTATCTTGCCAACTTAAGATGCCTTCAGACATTTGTTTGGGGCAAGGGAGCCTGACAAAACAAAGTATTTGAGTATAAACGCAAACCACGCCATTTTGAAACAAAGGTTGACTTCTTCTGTGTTCAAGGATAAATATGCACACATACATATGTACGTACATAGACACACACACTCTATGAACAGCTGACTACAGTACAAGTTTAAGAGTGAAAGAAATGCAATGTCCATATTGCACTACCCCATATAACAGATGTGAGAAAGGACAGGAGGAATTGAACTGATTTTTTGAAAACACATTTGTATGGTGTAATTTTTGTGGAGAATTTCAGGACTTTGTAATTTTTGGGTGAATATACAGACTCCACATTGACTCAACATCCACAAATAAACCTTAAACAAAGGTTTAAGGTTTTCTCAAACCTTCCCTCTCTTTTAAATTTACACATCTTCATGTCTTCTAATCCAAGTCCACATCCATTGTGATAACTCTCTCTAGATGGACAGATAAAATATGCTGACCTCTCCTGCTCAGATTAATGGAGGATATATTAAATATCATCTGTGGGAGGCCCCTTCAGAACAGGCATGCCAGAGACCCATACTTTATCCAAACCTACTCCATTTAAAAAGGGCAAATAATCCCAGTGGGACCGGGGAGGGCAGGGACTATCTGTGATGGCAACTAATAGCTTTAAATATAGTCTATCTTCTTCAGATGTAGCTGGCATCAAATGTATTTATGTACATAGAAAGTTCAGTGGGGTAGGAACAGCTATTTTCGGGCTGCAGAAAGCTCAGAGGAATGCCAGACAATCATTGGTGTTCCAAGGCGTCATCACGTAAGGATGCTAAACTTGACAGGGCTTTTTAGGAAAACACATTTTTAGTAAAGAGATGCTGGTAGATGGCTCCGTAATGATTACACGTATTAAGTAAAAGACTGCACTTGTTGATCAGCAATACGGCTCTTCTACTGATTGGAGCTGAGGTGCTGCGAATCTTATTCATAACAAATAAACAAAAATTCCCAGGGTTTTTTGGTTTTAGGGTTTGGGTCTTTTTTTGGGGGGTGGGTGTTTTAGTTTTTTTTTAAATTACATGAAAACATATTTTAACATGCCTGTGCAAATAAAGAAGTGGTAACTTTCTGTTGCCCTCCTGCATAACAAATTAAAAAAATAGCTTTAATGGCAGCGAACCACGTAGTGAAGCTTAGTAACTAAGGCTTTGTGTGGAAATGAGATATCATGTGAAGAGGGGCGTACCAGGCTGCCCCTTTTTAGTTCAGAGTACAGCTGGAGCTCAGCCTCCTGCCACTACAGAGGAAACCTTCCATATTTGAGCATCCAAAGAAGCCTCAGGCAGGACCTGCCTCGCACTCACCCTGCTCGCAGCTTCCGTGGTGTTTGGGTCTTAGAAGCTCTCAGCCAGGGACACGGACACAGAGGCTCCCGAGTGTTTCCAGCAGCACCGGAGTTGCAGGCACACTTTGGAAGCACAGTGCTTCAGACACACTGCTGCCTCTACCCTCTCTGGGTGCAGGAGCTAACCTCTTCTGCTCGCCATGCGAGGAGAGTATCTAACCATGCACACATATTTTTATTTACTCTAGGAGCTTTCCCTTGTCTGCTGCACTGCCCATCTTCCCCCAGGTCCAGCTGCATGTTCAGATTAAAGAAATCAGATGGACTTTGCTCTTGTTGGCAACCTTAAAACAAGTACATAGGCTGCTTACCCCTTCATGGATGTACAATGCTGACTCCAGCACTGCCGTCACTGCTTCCAAAGGTAAGACTCTACAAAGCTGAGTCCAGAAGAGAAACTAAACCAGGTTCTCAGCAGTGCCACAGAAGTACGAGCAAGCTGCTCAAGTTTTATCTGCTCTCAGCATCCTCCAAAGGGCTAAGTCACAGTGGCTTCCTGGAGCCCAGCTGCTCCCGGACAGGTCCTCCCAGAAGGCACAGCCAGTGCTGACACCCTACTTAACAGATGAGAAGTCATGCCAGGAGATCCCAGCTGACTGCCTACATAGGCGTTTTTGTCACACAACGTGGTAGTTTGCCCAGTTAGAGAGCAGTTACATGTGGAGTTGTGTAGAACTGAGGTTCACCATACACCTTCTGCTCCATGAGACAGAGCGCTCAAGAGCCTTCACTTTTTTTAATTGGTTGTTGAAGGATTCAAGTGGATGTTGAAGGATGCAAAGGCCCTTGCATTTCAAGTAAACTCAGCCTACAATCACTTCCAGGGTTGAGCAGATACTTCTCACCAAAGTCTGAAAGGTTCAGGTATTTTTCCAGGCTTTTTACAACTAAGTTTAGATTGATGGATCTATTTGGCTTCCTGGCGACCTTCCAGGATCAATTACATAGCAACTCTCACACTCCCACTTAGGATGTTTGTGACTCACATTTCTGAACACATGAACAGGAGCTGGAAGAGAGTTAGTTCTGCTAAAGGCCTGGGATGCAGTAAACCACTGTCGGAGAGCTTTAGGTCTACTAAACAGAAATAAAGCATTAAAGGAGAGATGACACCTGTCTCTTGAGCTAATTGTAAAGTGGTTGATATTCTGCTCTACCTTCCATAAACCCAAGGAATGGAGAGTTAATATTGACCACCAAAATGCACAACTGTAAACACAGTGGAAGATTCTTATTTTGAGGAGGTCAGTCTACCTTCGAAAGGATGTAGGACATCGTTGGTACTCTTGATCTCTCCCATGATCTTCTTGTAGTCCAACTATCACTGTGGCTATTGATCTTTTACTAAAAGTCTAAAGTTTTCAAAGCATAACAGGAAGTGCCCTGTGGCCCATGGTGTGTGAAAACAGATGAAGCAGGTATTTTCCAAGTCTGAATGTCACATCCATTTCTTTGTTTTCTGCAGTTAGACTGCACTCTGTGACCCAGCTGAGTGAAATCTTGAGCAAATGAAGAGATTTAGCCATGACCTTTTACTGATGCCAAGCTGATACAGGTAGGTCTGTTGAAAATAACTGTCCTTGAGTCAGTGCATGTAATCGTGCCTGTTATGACTGGAGAATCAGCATCCTTCGTAATCTCTGGAATACAAACCTCAATTAACAGTGAATGCAGCTGGTTCTTGGAGTTCAACAGTAAAGAGGCTGTGAGGGTTAGTGCATCAATGAAGTATGATAATTGTTTCACTGTGCTTATTATCTAGCCCCTAAAGAAACTGAGAACAGTCAGCTGGCAAACAAGCAGTGATAAGCTGTCAGAGCAATTCTGTGCACTAGAGAATATACAATTCTGCTCTGCAATGCTGATCCTGGAGGAAAGCCAAATTTCTGTCAGCTAGGTGCCGAGTGCATGAGGGTCCAAGAGCAAAGGGGAGATGCTTTAGACTTACATGGGGTCAGAAAAACAAGAGAGGCTCCCAGCCAAACTCTTCACAATGACATACCACAGCCTTCTCTCTCTCTCTGTGGTCTGCACGGGTAGAAGACAGTCTCCATCTGCTGTTTAGCTCAGGCTACAGTGACTTGCGTTTTCATCTCCTGAACTCAACGTGATGACCTGTTGCCCACTGGGGAGTGTGGCATTCCTCAGGCCAGGCTACAAGTAGCTGTGACGAATATTGGAAGTTGACGCTACCCTACAACCAAGGCTTATTCTCAATCTGTCTGCACAGGAATAGCTTGAGAACACGCAATCCCTGCTTTGATTCACAGACTCACCTCCTGCAGCTCCAGCCCAGACACACACCCTCCACACAGCTGAGCCTTGCTCACCTCCTTTCCCCTTCCAACCATCCTTTCCCTTGCTGTAGATGGGCACCTCCTCAGCTCTTTACTTCATGGTTTCATGCCAGTCTCAGCTGTGGCAGATGGTATGACCCATCACCACAAGTTCAGTCCAAGCTTTATCACTAGGCTTGACTGCCCAGGTCCTGGTTGTAACAATCCCAAAGTGTCATTTACCAGCTGAGGAGCCAAGAGGTATTAACCCCTGCTTCACCAGCACTGACCAGTACCGCATGCTCCCATGCAACACAGTGCAGTCACACAGCAGCATCCCGCACTCCCCTCTCCGCAGTGGGCATATTCTCCATACGCTGCCCAGAAAGCAGCCTGGCCAGCAGGCAGGCATGGCACTGTTTCAAGATACTTGAAAAGGAACACCAACAAATAAAAGTAAAAAAAATCAGGAGTACATCTATAGGTGAAAACCCTTGTCCCACACCAGGAAAGTCAATACAAGTAAAGGTTCTAGCTCCAGAATCTCCATATTGTCACGCTGAGTAAGCAGATTTCTTTCAGAAGAGGCCCAGTGTCCGAAACCCTTAAAGACTTCACCAGTGCCTGTGGGTAAGATGAAAAATAATTACTAGTAACAGTGATATTCTAAGCAGATACTGTTGACATTAACACAATGGCTATGTAGAATATGTGAAAACAGGAACCTTTATGAGGCATGAATGCTGCCTCTCCCAGCTGAAGAAAAGACTGATACGCAAGTGGTTTTGATGCCCGCATTATTTTTTAAGAACCTTCTGCCTGAAAGAAACAAAGACTTTGCAGGTGTAGTCCTCAGCCCTGCAGCTTCCCAGTACAGGGCATTTCTTATGGATCTCAAAATGAAAATAAGGCAATTTAACATGCTACCAGAAATTAACACCCTGTGGCAGCCCTTTTTGAAACCGTGGCCATTTCCAGTGTCAAGGGCCAGGAATCTCTTTTCTTATGGAGAAGTGCTTACATAGTGTTTACATGCCTTTGGAAGGCTTTTTTTCTCTCCAGGATGCAGAAACAGGGATCTTTCTCTTGGGGGGTGCGGGTGGGTGGTGGTGGTGAATCTTTGCTGGAGGAGATGTACCCACCTCAAATTTTAAGCAACCAGGAAATTTATGCCTGCAAGGACTGTCCTTCTCTCACACGGTCTTCTGCAAGAATTACGTTGCTGCAGTAAGTGTTGTAAAACAAGTTTTGGCTTTATACTTAGAGACCTGAAGTAGGAAACATGACTCTGTGTTTCCTTGAGTGTCCTACACTTTCCTACTTTCAAATCCATTTTTTCCTGTTTTCATATGCAGGAAAAAAGATGCTCTGTAAACACATTTTTCATCATCTAGATCATAAGAGTTGTAAAACTTGATCTGAAGACCACTTGCATTAGATGGTTCTGCTCTCTTACGCATATGGCTTCCTCTGCTTCACTGTGTATCTTCGTAAACTTAGCGGTAAGATTAAAAAAAATTATTACGTATGAGGTCCTGGAAACAGCAGCAGATGATAAATGCCAAAACAGAAAACAAAGAAAAAAGAAGATTCACAAATTCACCTTACAAGAGTTTGGATTCCACAGAAGTTTATACTTTTGTTTTCTTCCTCTACAGTTAGAGAAACAATTAAAACTTTTTAAAATTGTGTACTTTAAAATGTTATAATTTACATGTGTTTAGTCAATTTCCTGAATGGCTTTAGCAAAATCAAATACAATTCCTACAGTTACAGCAGTTCAACATTTGTATGAAGAAAATTACATTGTAACATTTGTAAGTCACTCCCTCCACTTCCCAGAACGGCCCTCTTTCATCACATAATTGATTTAAGCATCATTTGTGAAATGTGTTGTACTCAGACGCATACCTGTTTTAGAATTAGAGCCAAATTCTTCTAAGAGCCTTTTGCAGGGATAAATCAGGGTTTTAGATCTATGGTATTTTCTTAATATGAATGCAGATGCAGTTTCTCATTGGAAACACAGCCCCATTTCCAAATTAGCCCAATCGATGATAGCCTAATGAGAAGCAACATCATCTATACCACACAATTTGTATTACATAAATCCTAATGTGGTGCTAAAACGACAGTGAAAAAATACATCTGTCTAGAGGCTAAAATTCATCTCTATTTCCTTCCGCTTCTTTGACTTAATGAAGAGACACACACTTAACTAATTGCTTTGGCAGCCTAGCAGGCTGTCTGCACTTAATGATACTATTAGGAATTCCACAAGGTTTCAGCTTCTAATATTAAGGCTCTTCAACATATGCCTTTTAAAAGAATAATCAGGATTATTCTCCCTTTCAAAAGATACTTTTCTCTCACTTCCTCCCACTAGTTGCTGCATGAAGTGTGACTGCACAAATACGAAACGTGCAGTCTGAACTGGGCACTTGTCTGTCACAGGAAAACTTAATACTTATAGAGCACTCTGCTAACGCAAGGATATTCGAAGCAACTCAGAGTTCACAAATAATAAACTACCTTCCCCATATGCCTGCTTCAGGCTTGCCACGTACATCTGTCTGAATTTGCTCAAAGGCACACGACTTCATTTTACAGGTCTGAGTTGTGAACATGCAGCAAAATTTCAGTTTCATATTCACAACAGAAAATAAAGAATTTAAAAACCAAATTGGGTCATATTTGTCCTTCTTAATACTTCATGAGATTCCTCTTTTTTGGCTAGTTTAACACTCTTTCTAGATCTAGTAATCCATAACAAAGCAACAGGCAGATAAGCATTTGACAGATGGCTGGCTGGCTTTTGTCTTGGAGTCTACTTTTTTTTTTTTAATAATCATACAACATTTAAAGAAAAGATACTACTGCCATAATCCAACTAGTTTCCTCCCCTATCTGTTTTATGCAGTATAAAATATAGCAGAAAATATAATTATCAGCTTCCTACAAATGGCTGACACTAGTTAGAATAAGGTCAGGGGTGGGGAGCAACCAGAGATCTAAATGCGTAACCAGTAAGGATGTTAACATACTCAGTCTAAAACCACAGCTTTCCAAGCATCTGCTTAGCAGCCTAACTTTCTATAGTAAGAGATTCACTGAGCCAGAGAGGAACTACACATGAACACAGAGCCCTACAATATTGGCCTGGACATCAACTTGAATGGGGCAGGCTCAGAGTAAGCTCACTCCCAACAGCTTTTCTTCCACTCCAATGTGCACAAAGCCTCCCATCCAGCAAACACCTAGCCCTTTTAGTCACATTCAAAGTTCTACTGATATGGTAGCAAATACATCACTCCAAATGCACCACTGCTGCACAGACTCGGTGTCATAATATGCTTCACAGAAGAAAAAAACTGATGGTTCAAACTCTGTCAAGCACAGATCATAAACTAAACAAACCCACAGTCTTACACATCATTAGCCAGTGTTCCCACCTCTAGTCTAAAGTAGCATTTAGACAGCTCACAATCCTCCTCCTTCTGATACTGCTCCAATCTCAAAAGACAGTAGCAACCTTCAGAAAATGACTGCAGGTGAAGAAACATCGCAAAAACGTACCTCCAGACACATGGGGTAAGATGATTAGGACCAAAGCAAGGTGGAATCTCAGACAAAGCCTTGCCATCTGCACTCCATGTTCACTGGTAAAGGCAGCTCTGTGACCAGCATATTTACGCTTGGCATGACTGTTTTTGTGGTTCTTTATAGGCACTGAACTGAAATAATATACAGTGCAAAGCCCTTGTACTTAATGTTGGATTCCGATAGCGAGCTTGACTTAAAATTTTAGGAGGTGTGATACTCACAGTAGTGCTGTGAAGTCTGTCTTGGATTACAGCTTCTTCTATCACAGCCTACAAAAAATCTAAAGACGTGGCTACAGCCATGATAGTAAATGACATGATCAGAAATGACTGGCACTTGGCAGCCTCAAAGACCCCCCTCTGCACCTTACAAAGGAACATAGCACAAAAAATATTGCAAGGAATAAGAAGAAGTTATGCTGGTGACTGTATTAGTTGGAAAATAATTTGCATATCATAGTGAACAGGCATTTTCTGATCAAAGTCTCTCTCATTACTGGACCATCCTGTACACAGGGTCTCCAACTTGAATCGTTCCAGTTTTGTCAACAGCAAAGTATCTTCCAAAGAGAGGGCTGGATTTGTATATGTGTCGCTCAGATGGATCACATAAGCGGTAACTGCAGAGAGAGAGCACTTTTTTAGAATCATCATCAACAAATTCCAAACATCAAAATATCAGTGATAACAGAGAACACACGAATAGTGATGCCCCGCTTTGGTCACCATACTAGACTAAAAACTATTATAATTCAGAGAAACAAGCAGTTCAAGTGGAGGAAAAAAAGCCTGATTCTATTCACATGTCTGTGTAGAACACACACACAAAAGATTTTATAAAAAGAAATGCCAAAGTTGCAAAGTTAGACCTTTAAATACCTTAAGTATCTGTTAACCCAGGCATTCACCCTAGCAGACATGAAAGAGACAGGGAAGGTAAAGTTTGCAGGAAAGAAGAGAGAACTTCCTGAATTTTCTTACTATATACAATTGCAGAAAGTAGAATGGAAGCCAATATACATAGACCTTTACACAGTGTTATTACGTCCCACACATACTTCAAACCATTTTTAAAACACCAGTCTAACATCTGTTGGGATCTAGCCTAAACCCACTCCCGCAGCCTAGGAAGCACTGGTATTTTTACAACCTTTTCAATGTGTCCAGGGGCTCCTTCCTGTCCAGGACCCCAGTGTCTGGGTCAACAGTTGTTAAAATACACCTGCAATGACAAACAGTGCCAAATCAGTAACAGCTCATCATAAATCTCTATACATCTACATAAAATAACGGTCTCAAATGCTTACCTGGCACAACACACTGTCCCTTTCATCTCCACATCGCCAATAAGAATGTCCTCCCAGGTGTCCTGAGGGAATGGAAACATTATGCACAGATTAGACACATCCATTTAACCATGTAACCATTCTTCCAGGAGCAGCACAGTCATTCCTAGAAGAAGCAGCACTATTCCAGACGATCACCTTTTCTTGTACCTTCAAAATAAGGACAGCTGTACTATAACGAAAACCCTACGGTTACTGCATTCATGCAATTCAGAATCCACTAGTCATTACATCTGGAAAGAAAGATGCACAAGTAACAAACCCCACTCTGCAGTGCGCACTTGTCTGAAGCTAAAGCGAGCTCATTCTTACCGTACATGTGATAATCTGATCTGTGACCTCTGGTAAACCACCATTTTTTTGCAGTAAGGCAATTTTTAGTGCAAGTAAGTTTTCGCTTCTCGTCTACATCTATCCAGAGCAAATTCTTTGGAAAAACGGCAACATGACATAAACACACGTCAGAGCTACCATAACCAGTTCACTTCATCACCAGATACCTTGCTAGACAGTGTTTTTTTGAACTACCAGAACATTGTCAGAGATGCAGTGACAGACTGCAGTATTGCAAGGATCAGTTTTACTCTTGTGACATCACATTGTCAATTTAAAAACTGTTCATTTGTATCATTAATTGATCAATTACAGCATGCATAGCTTTCCCTACTTTACACTTACAAGATGAGCTTTCAGTAGGAAGCCTGTCGTTTAAATACACGTATTTTATCCCTTGCTAAGTTAAATAAGCATTCACAGACCTGCCTCCTCCTCAATGTTTCACATGCACTGATGTGAGCAGAAGCTGTATCTCTCTGGAATCCAGTTGTAAAATACCCACAGAATAGCAGCTTTCCTCATCCTTTCAGGCACCATCACAGAAGGAAACTGAGTTACAAAGAAACATAACCAAGCCTTCAAAATTACATTTAAGACAGTTATTTTACCTCCTCAAAAGCACCGCAATCTGCCACAAAAATATTTGGCCTGAAGTTCTCCATCTTAACTTTCTTCTCAAGCCTGCTATTTAAATCTTCCAGTGAAGCTTCTGAGAGGACCAAGACCGGGCTACAGTCAGGATAGGCAACCTACAGAAACAAACACAAACAAATCCTAAGGCTGCTGTAAGAGCAAGGGAGGAAAGTTACCGAATGGTGAAAGGACAGATACGCTGGAACCAGTGGCCACATACTAGGCTGACTGTTAGGTGGCTGCATTCAGGTTTTAATTTTCCTGGAAGTAGGTTAACAAGTAAAATAACATGCCCTTTACTATTTCAGTAACCGCAGCAAGTTTCATTCACTCAAATTGTAAAATTAAACTTCTATTTATAGAAATAAACCAAAATTATATAAGCTACCACAACTTCTTACAAAATAACACTGTATGCGTGTCCCAGACATTTATTCTGGGTGTTACAGACGGAACTAAACTGGACATGTTTTACTGATATACTACGTTAGGAATGGTACTTAAGAAATTTATCGACCTTCTGAACTTACCTGGTTGACTATAATCAACTAACCGGATTTTTCTATATAATGAATCTATCTTATCACAACACCAGAGGGAGTCTCACTAAATTGCAACCGTCCATTCGTCAGTCTAAGTTTGCTTGGAAGTGGGAGGGCTGCCATTTTAGCAAACAAGGCCAATGAACAGTATTAAAAGAAAACTCCTATGTATGCTAATTCCATAGGGGAAAAGAAAGAAAAAAAAGAAAAGAGAAATTTTGGCAAGAATTTTAGTGTATAGCCCTACTTCTGTCTTTCTCTTAGATTATCCTTTCCCCCGCCTTGTACACACCTTTATAACCACAAGAAAATGGGTGCTGAAATAACTATACAAACAATTCCGCCCTCTTTTCATGCTAGAATTCCTCAGTGTCACCTCTTTTCCTGAAACCTAGTTTTCTGTATTGGTCTCGGTGCCCTTACATAATAAATGCCTATCTATAAAAGTCCATAACTGAATATACCTGCTTCTCTTTGTGCAACAACAAGCAAAACACTGGTGGCCCTATAAACAATAACATCACATCAGTAAGGCAAGGTACTAACAACCTACATTTGCTTACAAAGCTTTTACTCATCAGGCACAGTTCAAACCATCTCCACATGAGAGAGCTGTTCAGACAAAAATAATGTATCAGTGGCTCCAATGGTACAAGGACGTCTGAGCACAGCATCTCCTTTCCCTACCTGCATTAACTTTCTCCGATATCACAACTTCAAGCCTGTTCCTACAGAAAGAGATGAAACCTCAGTAACCTTCTTTATATTTTAATTCCTAGGACCACAACTATAGACACCTGGGATGAGCACCTTTCCTTTAAACAAAATCCAAGGTAACACAACTCTTATTAGTACACTCCCAGTCCTAACAAGGGATAGGGAATAGAGATTTTCTATGCAACACAGATTACACCATCAAAACATCTTTAAAAATGTAATGTTTTTCTCTTCACTGAGGCACAAAAGGAATGCTATTCTGCAATGTAACAGTTCCTCTTCAAATATCAGTATCAGACTCTTTAGCTGTGAATGGTCAATAGCTTAGAAGAGATTTAAAGTAAAATTTAAGCAAGTTATGTCATCATAGAAAAGCAGATTATTCATGTGTTTTAAGTACTTGACTACACACCCCGCTAAGCTGCGCTCAATCACCAATGACGGAATGGGCGGATTTCGGTGGATGGGTGGGAAATGGTTAAAAGAAAGTACTTATGTGAAAAAGAACATTCATTTACCTCATCTGTGGTTCGGAAAAGGTTTATTATGTCCTTTGACTTTCTTGGCACCATGGAGGACTCAAAGTGCACCAGTCGACACGGCTCTGACTTCAGGAAAGTGGTGATCCACCGAGCCGCTTCATCTCCGCAGTCCCTGCCTTGGATATCCAGTCCAAACACCCTGAAGAGGCACAAGACACAAAAACAAGTTAGCTGGAGAGCCAAAGCCTCAAGCATGCTCATTATTCAAAGGCAAACAACTTGTTTTAAAGTAGCAGCAAGATACAGTAAACAAACCACCTGAACTACGACAAGGTGGAAGTTAGTTTCTGAATGTGGTGCAAGGATCATTCCTAGCACACAATCTCCTCGTGGTTGCCTTGTTTTGGAAGTTAAGTGACATGGCCATGGAGGGACCATACCAGCTGGTGAAAGAATGAGCCATGAAATAGCCTTTAGGTGCCCAGAGCTAACTATCACATCAATGACAGTAACAAACCTACCTGTTTTTCGTACTTTCAAGCAAAAATAAACAAACAAAAAAGGGTCTACTCTTGCATTTGCATGTGACTGCAACATCAAAAAATTTCTGTCCCAAAATCAACTGAAAGGTAATTAATTTCAGAAAACGAAGGACAATTTGAAAGGATGTGGTTAGTTACTGTAATTGACATTTACAAATGTTGTTAACTGTAAATGTCTGATTGTTGAGAAAGCTTTCCTTCAGATTTTAGTGCTGTAAAAACATAGCCAGAGCTCAGCGAAACTCTCAGGCTACAGAGCTATTCTATATGCTACGACATGTTAAAGATTTATAACGGAAGCAAAGTCCACGGGGCATAAAAAGCCACTGGCAGCAGAATACAAACACGTTTACGCAAGGGACACTTTCCTGGCAAGAAAAAGTAAACCTCAACTCAACCTTTCAATAAACTTCAACACCAGTCACGAACAGTTTTACTGCTCTCTTCAAAGTAGCAATTCTGATGCAAACACACTGCTGTTTCCTCTACCTCTGCAATCATATCCTGGACAGCTTAAAGCGCAGAGGTGCCCAGGCAGTTCATCTGGCCTGAGCCCAGCTCCTAGGAGCCATCCTTCACCCATCTGGTGGAGAGAAGAATGATTAAGGTGCTGTCAGCAACATCCCAGCTCTGTTTGCTGGGATCCCTGTATCAGCTCTGTGACACAGGTCGGGATTAAACGCCATTGACCCATACAGCACGCAACTGCTTTTCTGTTCCCTCCATTCTCTCAGTCCCCGAGTGCCTTCTGGCTGGCAGGACAACAGAGGTGAGGGTCTCAGAGCTTCCAACACTACAATTTTCCACTCATAAAGCAGATCTAACCCAAGCACTCCCTGGCATGGGGATCCATGGGAACAGATCATGCAATGTAAATATTGCAACACATACTGACAAAGTGTACAAAGGGAGAATGTGAGGCTGCTTAACCAGAGGGCTACAGAAACCCTCTAACATTTGCACAAATAGAAACTGTGCCTACACAATGGCTTCAGTCCTACATTTCACTCCCCCAAACACAGGATTTTTAAATATCCATGTAAAATCTGCAACTGGACTTAAAAACTAATGTCTGCACAGCCTTCTGCAGCCAGCCACACCATGGATTCACCTTAGCTCCGAACTACGGGGCACCAGCCAGCACCAGTCTGAAGGCGTCAGGCTCGCCCAGCGGCAGAAGAAATGCAAGTCTGTGCAGAAGGCCTTGCCGGCAGAGCGTACCACGCGGCGAGACAGCTACTCCCACTCACCAGCAGGAAGGGAAGAATCTAAGAGCAAATGCCAGATCTTCATTGGCCTGACTACAGTACTATTCCCAAACCTCATACTTGCAAACGGCTGGATGGATCAGAAAGAATCAGCCTTCAGCTGACAAACAGCAAATTCTTTAGGCACAGCAGAGTCATACAAGACCTCAGGATTCCTCCCAAAAAGTATGAGGCAATGTTTAACTATGGGTATTGCTAACTGCACATCCTATGACACCACCTACACCAGGCAACCTGGTAATTTTTAAAGTCCATTTACATACATCTAACATTGGCTTACTTGCATTCCCAAATTCTAGCAGTTTGAAAGCCAGAGACTGCAACAGTTTATTAAGGCAAAGGAAGGAAACACCAAGAGAAATCCAAATCACTGGGACCTAAAACTGGAAAATCCAAGATAATTTTTCATTACTGAGTCTATTTAGGTATTTTTCTAATGGCAGAACAAATTTTAGAAAGAAGCATATTGAAAAATGCATACTTTCATAGTGTATGTGTCATTGGCTAACATCTACACGTTACAGATTTTTAAAAGACGGTCCCATTTCTCCATGAGAAATGCTATAATTTGTAACTTGCACCTGCCTTGTATAAACAGAGATACTGAGCTATGCTGATTGAGGGTTTCCTCAGCAACAGATTTGTGCCAGAAGGAGTGAATGCAGTTCCTTCCCAGCACTCTTTTAGTTTTAATTACAGCAGATATTACGTTAACCTTCTCCGCTATCCAAAGGAAAAACATTTATCAGTATCTTTGTATGGGCTAACACCATTTCCAGTTGGTAAACAGTCTCACATATTAGATATTTTAATAGGGAAAAGGTTTTCTGCTCCTCATTGGCAATTTTCCAGCATAGATTTCAATATATGGCTAAAACAACTAGGCCTGCATTCATCCGAGGTAACTCCAGGCACGTGGCTAAATGCCTACCTTCGTAATCCACTGACCTGGAAGCCCTCTGAGATAGCTGCCTACAAGGAATTACTTGCCTTCTGGGGATGCCCACCTTTCCCCAGCAACCACTGAGCAAGCCTCAGGCAACCAAGTTATTAATGTAGGCACCTCAGTTACACGCCTACAGACAGGGGCGAGGGAATCTCAGCCCCAACATCTCACTGATTCTGAACGGCCAGTGTGCATCCAAAAATGCTGACACATATACTAGTGGTGACCAAGAAATACCAACAGGCATGACTGATGCTCTGAGACGCAACCGCTCACCCAAGCAAAAATTAAAACCACTCGAAGTGAACACAGATGAGTAAACACGTTCTATGAGGACCGAAGATCACAGTTCATCTGGCAGATGCGCAACGCATGGTGTCTGAATACTGCGTCATCTTTTCCTGACATTTGTTTTCACCAGAGTTTAGCAGATCAGAACCAGATCTTTCACAACGACAACCAGCCCCAGCCTGCTGCGTAACACAGGGCAGAGCATCGCGCCCTCCAACTCCTGCACCAGGGAACGCAACGGCCACGTCGTCCTGCGAAGCAAAGCGCGAAGGAGACGGGGTTTAGGCAGAAGGGCGTGGAAGAAGCCCCCCTTTCGTACCTGCAGTTCCGCACGGGATTCTTCCTGGGGAGCTTTATGGGCAGGCTCAGCGTCTCCATTTCTGGGGCGTCCAAGGTGAGGTGCCCGTCTTCGCAGCCGACGGAGATGACGACCAGCCGCGGCTCCTGGCGCGCCGTCACCATGTGCCCGTCCTCCTTGGTCACCAGCCAGAACCTGCGGCCCGGCGGCACCGACACCCTCAGAGCCCGGCGCCGGGCCCCGGCTGGCCCCCGGCACCGGCACAGCCGGGGCCTCTCCCGAGGCAGACATCTTAACGGGGAGCGCGG
>Ga0181612_127427_pt1 | contig 27155 bp, 12 predicted proteins | sample HoacroProtozoa21_FD_119630 | JGI IMG/M metagenome (GOLD analysis project Ga0181612, IMG submission 119630) | Hoatzin crop microbial communities from Cojedes, Venezuel. Combined Assembly of Gp0051906, Gp0051904, Gp0051908
CCAGAAAGACTGATTCTTCCCCAAAGGAAAGGTTTAACTTCTTTTTACCATTTTTCTCCCAAGGCAAAAATACAGTCAAAGTCAAAAAATTTTTTAGCATTCATCCCCAAAACAAAAAAAAAAAAAAAAAAAAAAAAGACAAAGATGCTTACCAGCACCTCCCACAGTGCTGCTAACTGGGTGTGCATGGAAGTCAAGAGATGATTAATCACAGGGCTGAAAGATCAGGTTTTCATAAGCTGTTTTAGATATCCTTGGTACTTCATCATCAGCTTGGTACTGTGCAGCAGAGAGGAAAGTCAAGCATGAGAATCAATGCACCCTGAGGTCACTTGCCTCGCATACCTTGCTGGAGGTGGAACTTTGATTGCTTTTGTTCTTGTAAGTCATTCAGCAGTTTGTTCAAAATCTGGCACTGTCACTTTCTGTCTGTGACTTCAGTTGTGCATCTCTGGTGATAGCCTCAGAAGTACCCTGTTATGGTGCTTCACATTCAGGGTTTTCTGAAGCTTGGCCTGTTTCCTGAAGGTGAGGAGATCTTGCTACATGCTGGTTTGAGGGGCAAGGAGGGGAGGGAGGGAAAATATACTGCTGTAGCAAAGTGTTACTTACATTGCGTGTTGGTGCTCTAGGTAAGGAACCAAAATCCTGTCACTGTGACTGCAGAGTAGGAAGGAACACAAAAGGAAAAAACAGCCCATCTGCAAAGGGTAGAAACTATGCTGTAGGCCAGCTTTTGTAGTGTTCTGCGTGTAAAAGCCTTAAGCATGGCCCTAAAACTCTGTACAAAATATATTTCCCCCTTTCCCCTTGCTCCTGCAGTTTGGGCCAGACTTAACATGAGGATAAACCAAGCTTTTAAGGGAATCAGGAGGGAAATCTTAGATAAAATTTGTGTCCCACAAAGCAGAATATATATAGACAGCTTATCTATAAATAATTCTAAGCTTCAAGCTTTTCCTCTTGGGTCCATTCTTCAGCTACGTAACATGGCTCATGATCAAAACAAAGCAAAACAAGATTCCACCTGGCATTTGTGCTTCACCCTTATAAAGACAAAATTAGGTTCTCAGCTTCGTGGAATTCTCATTCATTTGTGCTTGAAGCTACACTATGTAGGGCAATGTCTTCAAATATAAAGCTGCTTTTATTTTAGATGCATCTTTTGTGAACTCCACCTTCCAGGCCACCTTAGAAGAGACTCATTCCATAGGAGTATTTAATTAAAACTGGGTGAATGTATATTGACTGGGAATCAATTTCTTTTTTGCTTCAAACTGTTTATGAGCAAGTACTCATTTCTATTAACATTACTTAATGGAAGTTATTTGCTAACTAGTTTGGACGTGCTATGTTTGATGTCAGCAAACAGTTCCATTTTGTCTGCTTGCTTTTCATGCTTCATAATTTGTCCTAAGTTACCAGATAATATTTGTGCTTCCTGATTAAATATATGAAACTTTTTAAACTAAAGATGACAAAATAATAAATAGCAAATACTAAATTAATTAAGAAGAAACACTACACTTCTGGTAAGAACCATTTGATGAAAAATCACCTACACCAAGGAATCATGAATCATCCAGAACTCATGAACATTTTCAAGAGTATCTGTCAGTTCTTGCAAACAACTAACAGTACAGCTAAAGAACAGCCACAGAATGGAGCAAGCCTATTTATTCAGAAGAGTATTGATGAACCTCCATTTCGTTCATCCGGTATTTATTGTCCCATAAGGATCTTCCTCCCCACTGCGATAAAAAGTTTTGAAATATCTTCTTTCCTCTCACTCTGGCCACAGACATTTACAAACAAACACGATGTTAACCCTATCACAACACAATTATTCAGAATCTGCTTCTATATTAGATGAATAATGTGGTACAGGTCTTCCCAGCAACGTGCACTTTCTTTACTGAGGTGATGAGTCTGGCTGGCTGCTACTTCAGCAACCTGCTAGTTACAATTTAAATAGTCTGCTCTTTACATCAAGAGTCCTGGCTAGCAGGCTGATGAAAACACTTTTGATTGTATTGGGAACTTGAAGAAGCAGGCATGCATCTCCAGTGCCTGTTGTCTCCTCTTTATTTCACCTTGATCTTCTGTTTTGCAACATCTGTTTCTTCTTTCGCTCTCACAATTTAATAGATTGCGAGGAGAGAGGCTTCATGGTCTTTTTTTTTTTTAGGGATTTTTGTTTGCCCTCTCTCCCAATTTTTACTTCTTTTGATGACATAACAGGTTTTTCTGCCCTGAAATTTTGTTTTGGAAATCAGTGATCATAAGAGTACATAAAAATGTAAGAAAACCTGTACTGAGTTAGATAAAAGGTCCATGTAGCCTAGCACCTGCCTCCAGTCATATGCTCGCAGCTCATGCCCGAGGAAGAATTAAGGGAGGCAAATAGCAACACTGGCCCAGTGTCCTCTCCTTACCTCTAGTGTTACCTGCTTTAAGGGCTTCCTGAAGTGGAGATGGTGCCTTTAATATTTAGTAACCTTAATTAGTGTTTCTTCCTGTGTAATGTGCCCAGTTCCTTTTCAAACTTTGAGAACTTTAGGGTCCATTGCACCCCATGGCCAGGTATTCCACAGCTCAACCACAGGCTGTGCCACAGGGCAATTCTCTGTTTGATTTCAACCTTGTCCATGCTAGTTTTATTTGATGCCCTGTAGTCGTTGTATACAAAACCTTTTATTCCTGTAAGAATAAATATTAGCTGACTTTTATATAACAGCATCAGATCACAAAGCATGTTGTCACCGAGGTCATTGTCATCTCTGTATTATCAGAGGCAAACAGACAGTACAAGAACAGGCTGGGCGGAGCCCATAGCAGGGCTACAGTGGAGATCCTGCCCTGTGTTCTAGCGTGAGGACTATAACCACTGCCCTTCAGCATTAGTCATGCCTACAGCCAAAGACAGTCTACCGAACATCGCCTCTCCCCTCAAAGCATACAAATTCCAAACCTCATTAGAATAACAACATTCATTTATCTGCCCCGGAGGAGGCCAGGCTGTCTCGGGTCCTCTCGGGATGACTGGGTATCTTGGAGATGGGAAAGTACTGCAGAGGCACTGCATCCTCCTTGCAGAGGAGATAGAGCAGAGAAACCTGAGCCCACTTACACGTGGGCACAGATCGATCTGTCAAACCCTCTGGGCAGCGAAGGTGATGAAGACCAGATCCTGCACTGCCACTGTGGGTTAAAGTGTGAGCTATGAGATAGTCCAGATCCTGAGAAGACTTCCCAAGGTCTGTTCAGCTGCGTAAAGGTAACTTGCGCACAGGGCTCGTCTATCAGAGCCCGAATATGTGCAAAATCTTGAGGGCTGGGTCAGCATACACCTCTGTGTTCGAAGACTGCTAGACACATCCTCTGACAATAGAAAGTAACAGCTGAGGTTATTCAGCCCCAGATCCGACTGGAAAATTTCCAAGGGTAAGTTGTCAAATCCTGCAAGGTGCAATTGTTTGAAATGAAACATCTCACAAAAACGTAGAGCTCGCTGCAGCATATTCAGGATTCTGTCAATCGCCAGAGCAAAAGAGACCAAGCAAAAAATGCCACCACAGAAGAGCCAGTAACCTTCTGATTAGGCCCCAGTAAACACTTAGGTATTTGTCCCAGTTCTAAACTGGGGAGGAGATTTGAACCAGCATTTCCTTAGCAGCCAGCATATTGCCTGCTTTGTGAACAGAAGCTCTGTTGCTGGCAATTGCTTTTCATGAGATGCTGAGATTTGGCTCAAATGACAGCAAGTGGGCCAAGACTGAAGAAGAAAATCAGGTAATAACTGGCACACACATTAAGTTGTTCAGGCTTAAATACTTATCTTATTCTGGGGGAAAAAAACAACACTTCTCTGTGTGGGTTTTAACCAGTTAATTGTAAGCCATCAAAATAAGATATTCCTAAATAAACATGAGTCATGCCAGTCTTAATATTGTATATTAAATAAAACAGTTCCCACTATGTTCACATTGTGTAATATTGCTGAAAAAAGCATCAAAGGATGGAGATTCTACCAAGCATCATTATAACCCCTTGCTGAGGTGTATCCTATTTAATTTCACTAGGATCCTGCTGCTGGAAATGTTATTGCTCTGATTAGGCCTTTTTACATGTTAGCCATTTTCTGTGAATCTAAAGAGGAATGTGTTTTGGAAATCTATGATTAAAGCTATTTGCTTTAACTTAGATGTTGATGCTACTTGTGATATAGTGCCTGCCATAATTCTAAGGTATTCCCCGCAGAGATAAATCTGGAGGAAATGAGTATTTTATCCAGAGCTTGCCATGGAAAATTACAAATGCATAAAAATCAGTCTTTGTGGCTTAAACTATATGAACAGTGCAGCATCCTAATTCTATACAGTTGTGTGGAATTTGTTTTTATGTAGATTGCACTTCATCTCGTTAACTACCATCACATAAACAACATCATTAGTATTCTGAAAGATTGTCTTAATAAAACAAGTATATAATATTGTATTGCGTTATCTGTGCTCGGAAATCACCATCATTTTAATTTTATATGGGAGTGCAACCATTGCTGCCATATTACTATACTTGGACCAGATTCTGCTGCTGCCTTGCCTTTGGAAACAGTCCCATTAGCCTGGCTGCAAATCGCAAAGAGAGGATTTTGCGCTCGGAAAAATATCACTTTGGTCAGAAGGAAAGAACAACTAAATTTTTTACTACCGTGTCTGAAGCTGAAAGGCACTTCAGTGCCCAGTCAAGTGCATCTGCTCTTTGGGGCAGGTGGAACCAGATAAATCAATTGCATACATTCAGCAGCTCTTCTCAGCCAATTCACACGAGCGAGGTCCATCCCACTAACCAGAAGCCGGAAAATCCTGCTTTGTGTCTGCACAGAACTAATTGGTTTGCAGCAAGTTTCACGCATTTTTCATTTCAAACTAATCTCTGAAGTCTCATAAATCTATGTTTACCATGTGTATAAAGCTACAGATCTCCCAATTTGTACTTTAATTATGTTTTGTTATTGTTATTATCAGCTTATTCTTGCTATGAATGTTTTTGTATCACTTGAAATTGATGCTAATACTCCCTGACATACAGCCTGACATATATTAAGAATGCAGAAAATGAAATGACAGAACTAATTAAAAATCCATCTGTTCTGTTAATTTAGAGGTGTGCCAAACAGTTCAAACGAGACTTGGTCAGCAACAAATCACATCCACCTGTACCATTTGCTTAGCAGTTACTGTCCTGAGTAATGTTATTTCCTTAGAAACACTCCCACTATTCAGTTCAGAGACTGCATGCTGAGCAGTGAAAGCATGAAAAACACAGCTATTACTTTTGAACAGAAACACTACATGTAAAAATGTAGTATGAGCCTACTAAATGAAAAAAAGACATATGACAAAATGCTGTATATCATGTTGACTCACTCCATTAATTGTAATGACTGTGCCTCCAAGACACGGAACAATCACATCAGTATTACCTTTCAAGATATTGCAGCTCTCTATCCAGGAAAAATTTCCCCCTTAATGTCAATGGTCTGTGCTTTTGTCTCCTGTAAGCCCATCAAAGGTAATAGAGTTGTACCAAGAATACATTTGGTCCCATCTGATTATGGCACGCCTAACATGTTATCTTATAGCCTGGCTGCTGCGTTATTACTTTACATGCAAAAAACCATAATAATTCGAAAAGCATTCAACTGGCAAGCTAGATCTTTTTTCTTTGAAGAAGAAAGGAAAAGAAGCACATCTTAGTCTGGTGAGCAGCAGTCTGTCATGTGGCAGAACTGTATTATCACAGATTAGGTATATTTCCTCTATACCAAAGGATTTTTGCTGGAATAAGAAAAGCATCTATATGTAAAATAAGCTGCTCAGTATTTTCTTCCTGCTCGTTCTGCAGTCAACCTCCCTCCAGCGTGCACCACTTGGATTTGTATTCCGGACTCCAGAGCAGGCAGTGCCTGCGCACTCCCACGCACAGAGGGACTCCCTTAGCCGGTCACTTCGGCTTTTGAAAGCTGCAACCAGGGGACAACTTGAAAGAGTTTAAAGCAGACAGCTTCAGTGGAAGGCAAAGCAGACAGCAGCCACCTGCTTTTAGCATAAAACTAACAAAACAGCCATTAAGGAACAACAAAACAGCAGTGTCAGTGACATGGACCAAGTATTTCTCACCAGCAAAAACTTTTGCCATTTCCTGTGCTCAGCATGGTTTCAGGTCAGTACTTTTGTTGCTGTTGCCCAACTTCTAATTTTTGTTTACTCAAAGCATCCTTCTGGTACGCTTAGTAATCTAACAAGCAATGAGCAAATAAATGAGCAATTGCAAAGACACTGCAAGCTGCAGTAGAGCCAGGAAGGGGAAGCCCACCAGAGCCATGATCTCAGGGTACCAGCTTCCATGGACAGGCATGGCATCATCGTGGGGCAACTTACATATTACCTTCCTAAACACAGACATTGGGAAGGACCTTCGTGGGTGCACAGCCCTTGTCCTGCTTTCCTAAATTGGTACAATCCAGGGAAGAAGCACCACATCAGAGCAGCAGTGGAAAGCAGGAGGCAGAGAGAGCTGGCTGAGGGCCACCCAGAAGGCCTGGAGCAAAGAACGGAAGAACTCTTTCACTGACAAAGAGATCTGGGGACTTGAAAACTCATGAGTTAGCAATGGCAAGGGAAGGCATTAAAAGAGAAAAAGTGAGCAAAAAGGTTGGACAAGCTTAAGTAGACAGAAGAAGGACCCTAGTGAGTGAGAACACACCTGCTGGCAATCCTTCAGCTGCAGTGAAAGTGTTTGTCTCCTGTTTACTCCAAAATCACTAAGGGGATCTTGTATCTCTAGCTATATTAAGCCTACAAAAGTGTGATGTCATATTCTATAAAGACTTGTATTACGGACAGGGGTCTTTGTTTCAGCAGCATTCGCTGAGCAAGAAAGCAACATGCTAGAAAACATATTTCACATCCATACAACATGTAATACTGTAATAATAACATATTGCTATTGTATGCACTGTATTAACCCCAGAATGTGGGATCTGATCAGCACTTTAGTTATCTTCTATTGTCAACAGAAATAATCATTTATCATCCTGTTCAGTGACAGCAACTCACTGAGACACAAAAAAAAAGTTTCACAACTGATTTATGTCTCTCACTAGAATAAATACATACTCCAGCAACCAGCTGGGGGGGCATCACTATTATTGGCTAACAAAGGACAGGTTGCAAAAACTCTAGGTTCCAAAAAATGAATCAATCTGTCAGTGATGTGAAAAATAGCATCTCAGCTTGCCCTCTGTGTTTAATATGGCTTTTTGAATTGAAAGGGATGAATTTACTAGATGCTGCTGGGTTTGGGACCTTTTCATTTTTTTCTTAGACAGTCCTGTGGGAATCTCATGTAAAGTTTCAGCTATGCTTTGTGTTTCTGGTCCAAGCCACAGCTCCTACTATATAGTCAAGTATCCTCAGGATTTCCACAGTAAAGGAGATAACGTTGTGACCCTGAATAATCCTTTGTGGGCTTTCTCTGCACAATTTTGGGGCATAGCTGACCCCAGCCTGTTCTTACACACCAAGAGGCAGCTGTGACAGCATATGGCTGGGCTGTGGGAGATTTTGTTTTAGAGCAGAGTCCTCACCCTAAGCACTGAAATTCAAAGGGGAGTTCTTTAACCAGAAGGAATCCAGGAGAGCACCAAGTTTGCACTCTCAGTCCCCAGTGTGGAAGACTTCCTTGTTCACATACCATGTTAATGAGCTTGAGTGGGAAAAACCAGGTTGATTCTGGTTTGGCCAGTGGAGTAGATCCAGGCTCCCAGCATAGCACTACCTGGTTTGGGGATCTCAATACGAATTAAACTGCTGAGCTGTTTGGTGCCATCAGGACTGATTGATTATGTCCAGCAGCAAATGTGGAGAAATGTAGTCACCTCAGGGTTTAGGGCTGACTCCAGGCTTTGGAGCTGGAACTAGTGGTAGCTACCAGCCTATCTGACTCTAAAGCCTTGTTAAGGCAAAGAAGGATGGCTGAAAATACTTTTATATTTTAGAAGGTAAACTAATTACTAGAGGTGTAAGGGCAAGTTGAAAATTCCATTTATAGAAGAGAGGATGGGACAGCTCAGCAACATCCATGTTCACTGAGATTCCATTCAATGCACCAGTCAGTACTCCAGGAAAAAGTTATCAAAGATTCAGGTCTATCTTAGAATATTTCCTGCAGTCACTGTTAGGTCGAGTCTATCTACACCCATTTCCTCATCTGATCTCAAATGGCATTTGCAAGCGTTTCCAGGTTTGCATGCCAAGACGATTGAATTCTGACATAGTTTGAAACCCACTTAGAGAAGCCCAAGGACTGTGGAAGCTGCAACCATCACTATTTTAGCCCAGACAATACTGGTAAATTTATACAATGGCTGTAAACCCATGAAACATTCTGAAAAGACAGATTCATGCCAGTTGAGTGAAGAATTGACCCTGGGGTTCATTTAGCACATTATTCCCTGCACATTGTTTCAACATTTTTCAAATATCCAGGAAAAGTTATTTTCCCTAAATTGCTGGAGAGTACCTTGTGTTTTCAAAGCACAGGTGTACGGTATGCATATCTTTATCCTTTGTATATTCTTGATATAGCTTCACATTTCTACACCTCACAATGGACTGAAATTAGACTTCTTCATTCCGTCTCTCAGTATTGCACAGTCTAAAAAAGTTGATGTTACTGTTATTAGATGCTAGATCCAATTTAACATTTACTGTCTGAAACATATTTATGTTAGCAAATAGTTTTTTTCTCTTCATTTATGCAACATTTTGCCTAATGAGCTAAAACGTATTGATTCATTTTATTTTACTGAATGAAGAGATTCATATGCAGTGAGAGTTATCTTGTTAAAAGAGTAAGCCTGGTAACCAAGAGTCACTGAGCCAAGAACTGAAGGCTATGTGCATTGCATTTAATTTAGCATTCAGTCAACGGATATATGGTCAAAGCAAGTTACCTGTTGCAAAGACAAAGAGTGGTAAGGCAGGAAAAACAAAGTGCTGCATATTTTAACTTACACCTTCTTATGTTTCTTTCCTACCACCTACATTTCTGACTGTAGCACGTAGTGTATATTAAGTTATAACCACAAAGCTACCATTTCCTGTTTTAAAGTTCTCTCTCCAATTCTAGTGTCCACTTACTAAAAAGCGTAATGAAAAATTTAGGACAGAGAAGCATTTAAAAAATACTGAAAAACCAGAGAAATGCCCTTCAGTAGAAGAAATTAATCAGATTATACTATCAGAAAGAAACATAAGACATGGCATCTCAACACAATTTTATCTCCTTTGCAGGGAAAGAAAAAGTTAAGGAGGTGGTTCTTAATCAGATAAGAAAGGGCCAATACCTGGAAGCTGACACTTCACAAATTTGTATTTGAACTAAGATGTTCCTTGAAAATTGATCAATGACTGGAACAAATTTCAAGGAGAGGTGACTTCACCCTCACTTGTTATGACTGTCAAGCAGAACATTGTTGCTCAGAGGGATGCCTGGAGGCACCCCACAGTGCCCACAGGCCACCTCCACACTACCTGCTGCTGCTCTAGAAGCACACCTCAGCATCCTGCTGCTGCAGGGCAGACTCACCTACAATGCTCTCAAAGCACAAGCAGAGCAAACTCCAGCCTGCTGCTCAACAAAGCAACATATCTTTCATCAAAAACAGTTTGTTCAGCTCAGGACAGCAAAAGGAAACTATACAAAATATAATAGTCTGATATTCAGAGGCCAGGCAGCAGGACTCCCCGGCAGCCTCAGTGCACAGCTAATACCTACCATATGCTAGCTCCTTCACAGAAGCTGCAGTACAGCAAAATATGTATATCACCCACCACTTCCATACTGGAGTATTGTCCAAGTGTTTCTGACGCTTCATAAACTGTAGCTACTCAACAGAAGGGTTATACAGATTTCACAGACTGCAGAACAGTTGAGTAGCTTGCCCAAAGTCACAGATGTCTAAACAAAGAATTTGCAGGAAAGCGTACTAAGCCCAATGTGGACAAGTCAACCCTAAAACTGCAATGTCCTGATTATAATATAGAAACACTAAGCATGCAAAGGGGAGCAGCAAGCCACTTCCTCGGGTCTTATCTGCTGAGGCTTTCCCTTTGGGTAAATTTTTGCCCAATTCTTTCTGCTCCATAGACTATTTAAGTGAAAGCTGGCATACTTCCAGGGAAAACGTGACTGCAAGTGTAGATTTTTTTTTTTTTTTTACTTATGATTTTTATTTTTGTTTATTTATTTTTTTTTAAGAAAGGATGGAAAATGAGGAGCTTGACAACACTGGGCCAGGTCCATAAGGGGTGGAAGTTTGCTGTAGTTGCTGACTTGGAGAACTAAAGTGTAGACAAATCGAAGTCCAAAGTGGGGACTTTTTCAATTCACTATAGAGTGAAAAAGGCAGTTCCTCTACTGTGCTAAGGAGGCTGGCATTCAGCTCTGTCTTTGCTGCAGTTTGCTTCTTTGCAAAGGCACAGAATAAACCTCGCTAACCATGGCCAGGTGCAACCTTTCCACTATCCTGTAATGTTTGGGTTCCAGGATTTGGCATAATGGAAGAGGAAGACTAACAAAATTTAGAACTTGTTTGCAGCTTAGACAAGTATGTGTTTGAGTTTGGACAAGACACTTGAAACAAAAATGTTGGTCCTTGGTAGCTAAGCTAGGGCCCTTGGCAATTTCATGTGGTTTCAAGGTTAGACCTTAATCCAAACCAATACTGTTAATTTTTCTAAGAAACACATTATACAGTTTAAAGAGTTTGTGGGTTGGAGCCTCAGATGGTGCTTGTTTAAAGTATTCTGGGATCCTCAGTGAACTGACACCAGGGGAGCATAACATATCATACTTTACTCCCATTTTGGTAATATTTAAGCTTGCAATCATTTTACGCTATTTAAAAATATACTTCCCCTGATGTTCTTATTGTTAAGTATTCAGCCAAACTGAATATTCCTTAGGCAAATCATTCATCATTTTACAGAACTGTGTTTAGATTGGAGAAATTAACAACATCAAATTGCAGCCCAAAGTGATTTACACAGTTGAATTCCTGACCATATTCAAGCCCATTACAGGGACAGATTTGACCATCCTCCTGTCTCCTGGCTGTAAAAACACGCATTTCTTTGTCTTACTCGAGGTTTTTGCAAGAAGCAACTCTTCAACCAGGGATTCCTAAACATTACACCAGTGGGCTTCTGCTTACCATCACAATGTCTCATTAAAATGAGACCACAATGCAGCCTCATCATCCAAATTTTAATTTAAAAAACCCCAGTTGTTTCTGTTGTGTGTGGTTCTGTAAGCCATGTTACCACAGCCTGTTGATCTGTTAGGAAAACAGTACTATGAGTAAGATCCATAAATAGTGTCAGTATGTTTTATAGCCTTCGGGTTTTTGTTCCTAAGAGGGAGAGAGCAGGTTTTCCCCATGCAGGGTGGTTTTCCCTGTTTTGATGCTCCATCCTCATGCTGGTTCTTGTGTTCCTTTCCTTGTCCCTCTCCCTTATTTTCCCAACAAATAATAATACAGTGAAGAGCTACACAGCAATGATTCCCTACCAAAAAGGTTGCCCATGCAGAATTCTTGAGGTACTCTTCAGGTACCTACCCCTACCCTTTTTCCTGTTGCCAATTATGATGTACTTAAGATTAAAGTGCAATTTTTTTTTTTTTTTTTACTTTGAAGAGATGAATGCATTTTCCTGCTTTACTAATTACAACATGATATATGAGGCAGAAAGCCTTGCAAAAGGTAGCACAGCATGCAAATGCAGATGAATAATTATTAGGCTCACATGTTTTAGAAATTAGGAATTTTATTAGAAGGCTGTTATTTGAAAGTTTTAGTGCTGTGTGTAAGTGCAGTTAATATAAATGGGCTTGCTTTTTTTAAAAATCCAATCAACCAAGTCCTGCTTATAATGTAGAGGCCTCAACTAACTCTTAGTAAATTCAAAGACTTCCACTGACTTCAAAGGGAGTTGACTCAAGCCCTAGAAAAAGGATTTGTAAAAGTGATTAGTGTCAGGGCTTTGTTTTAGAGCTAAATTGTAACTAACTACAAAAAATGGTTTTATTATAAAGATTCAATGTGCATCTGGGAATAAGAATTTCTTTTCCAGTTATTGTAAGACACCCAACACCAAGGGAGAATGGAGAGTCTTATTGCTTTGTTACAACCCACCCTTGGTGAGTTTTTGCTGTCGTTAAGTGACACAACAGCATAACAGAAAAGCATTTGTGTTACCAAAGCACACATCTGCACAGACATACTGGGAGTGAAGCCGTAGAAAGATAACTAATCAGATCACGCAAACCTATCTTTTCCAGAATGGCATAGGACAACATGCATGCTTAGCTTCATTCTTCTAACCTTCAAAAAACCAAACAACATTGCTGTCTCCAGGTGAAGTCCCTATAACAGATACTATCAATTCCTACAGCCCGGTATTTCCATGAATTATGAAGCTATTCAGCATGGCAGAAGGTTGATTAGACCAACTAGGATCACTGTAGGCTCTTGGTTTGGCTGTGCCAATCCAAATTACCCTTGTGGGTTTCAGCTGCCAATTCTCTGACTGAGTTACTTCGTTTAATTGGAGCTAGATATTCCTCAGTTATGAACAGTATCCTCACCATACCCATTTCAGGCATCTCTTACCTCCCTGTTCTCCTTCAGTCTTGTGTAGATCCAGCTCAAGCCTCATTATTAATTCAATCCTCTTACCCTGCACCCAGATCTGTACCTACAGCGAAACATACAGGTCTCCATAAAGACTGCAAGGTCCACCAACACTGAGCAGACTGCAGGACTAGGGACTCCAATATTATTTATCACTTCAAAGCCAAGCCCACCTTTTACCATTAAGGAAATGGTTGCCTGGCAATTTAACTAAAAGACCTTGAGAAACACAGAAGATTTAAAAATGCTATAAACCACCCCTTCTCCCCCTCCCCGTATCTGAGCAACCAGGACAGCATTTGTGATTATGGAAAGTTCACAAGGTATGATTAATTGGTGTAATCAGTGAAAACTTATTGTCGGTATGGACATATTCAGTCTGCAATCCATAGAGGGAACTCCTTCAAGCCTTGCACACCAGCCCAAACGAACCTTAAACCAAGGAGGTCAGGCACCAATACTGGTGTAATAGTGGCAGCACTGAGTTCAATCAGAGCGCTCTTTGCAGACCGCAGTGAAGCCTGGGTTGGGACACGCAATGTTACAAGTATCCACTCTAGTTTAAAACTGGAGCAGGCACACAGCATCTTCCACAGGTGTGCAGGTACAGCAGGCAGCAGCACATGAAAAAGCGCAGCTTTGACAGTGCTTTATTTATGCTGTGAGCATTTCCAAGTATTTAGGGCTTTAAGTGTAAAAAAAAAGTCTGGAAAAAAAGACGCAATGGCAGGTAAGTGCTTAAGCTACTATGTTCAAGTCCCGGTTCAAGCCTTCTCAAATTCTGGTGATGTGTCAGCTTAGGATTTGGGTTCATCTTAAAGATCCAGAAGTGACAGTATGGGGAGCTGACCAGAGACCTACAGCCATCACGTAAGAGGAGCTGTATGCCTGGTGACACTGAGCAACAGGCAGGGTAAAACATCTGCACCTGAACCTGAAAATGCTGGTGGTGCCCACAGCTTTGAACACACTTTGCTTGTAAAACTAGATTAGCACAGTAGTTCTCAAATGCATTTCTTCCTCATAAGATCTCCAGAAACAGCATGACACTGACAAGTATGCTGACATACAAGAGCTTTCTACCCACTGCTCCTTCGAAATGGGATGCTTAACTCTGTTGGGAATCAAGGGCTTCTCCGTATCTGTTTGCAGTAGGTTAACTATCGAATTTAACTGCTTAAAGTTTAACAGAGCTTTAGTAAATTTCATATTGATCTATTAAACATAATCATTATTGGTTTTATGGGTTCTGTTAAAACATATGGTGCCAGGTGTCCCAGTCAATACCTATACACTGTTTTCAATTAACTCACTTTAGAGGGGTGAAAAAATCTATGGAACATATCACTGGATATTTATTTTGCTAGTCCATGTCTTGACTGCTTATGCAACTGACCAAATCAATTTTTAAAACAATGTAACACAGATGCAAACTATCATTGAAATTCAGGAAGAGTCTTCTAGTATTAACTGCTTAAGGTTGCACTAAACATACAAAGCAATGCAAACACCAATAATCTGTTTTAGTTCATTTCCAGTTTCATTTTCTCAAAAGATTATGGTGTACACATAGTTGTTTGCACTGCATTGTGGATCCTTCATAAAAAGAGTTCAGAGCTGACCAAGAGGAATTAAAAATGGTGTTACACATTGAAGAAGCTCTGCCAATAACAGGAAAGAGAAGATTTGCTCAGTGATAAAATGCCTGCATGACATGAGGGAAAGGAATCATCTTAATTTAAAAAAAAAAAAAAAAAACATTTTGGAACTGAATCTTTTTAAGATACCAGATTTCTTTGCTAGTTTTCATGGAAATTATGCTCCTTTGTTACAGATATGGGAAAAAACTTAATTTTCTCTCATTCAGAACCACACCAGTATTGTCACAGATCTTTCTTACAGTTTATTTCAGCCAATGAAAGTGTGGACTGCCAGTTTCACATCAAGCTTATCACAGCTGGTACAAATCATTCCTGTCTATCACAGCTGCAATATACCTCAGTCATCCTCTGAAATCTAGAGAGAATGTTTTAATCATTTTACTGACTTCTGCTGGTGTTCTGGCACTGCAGAACTATTAAGAAAAGGGAAAGTTCTACAACTAGGTCAGATATATTGTTGGCATAATATATCAGTTTGTTTAAAACCTGGTTTTGTTCTACTTTGCGGTTTTGGAAAGTGCTAATGGGACATACTTCAAACTTTAGTATCTAAAAAGCAATCCCTTCCTATTTTTCTCATTTCCTTTCCCCAGATCATACGTGTTTTGAGTTCCATGATGCAAATCCCTGTAGGCTGCTTCATAATTGGATAATGCATCTATTCAAAAGAATTACTTGGACAATTGTAATGAACAAAATATAACATAACCCCAACCTAGATTTTAAAATAGCTGGTTTCCAGAAGACTATTTTATTCATAGGTAAAGTGGGTGATAGATTTCATTTGGTTTATGCCTTCTGTATTTGCCAATATGATTTATCCATTCAAGTTTTGGGAAAGGCACTTTAACCACATGAGTAAAACAAATCCAATTTTGTACCTACAATGCATTTTACAAGTGAAAGAGGTGGCGATTTGGTTTATAAGCCTGGAGGTAAATGTTACCCTGGTTAAAACACAGTTAGAAAATGTACTTGTGAAGTTATGTGGAAAAGTTTGAGTTGCCAGTATAAGAAATAAACTATCATGGAATAACCATTTCTTCAGTAAGTCAAGCAGAGAGAGCAGTGCAGAAGTAAAGATCCACAGAGCTGACAGTAAAACCTGTAAAACAATGATTTAGCAAAGATCCCCCCTCTTTTTTTTTTTCTTAAGAGATGAGTTACTAGGACTTTGATGGCAAATACTTCTGAGATGTTCCAGTAAATCCATTTTGCCTAACTTCCATAGTAAGAAAATGGACAAAACAAGAACTAGCTCCACTAGTTAAAGGTCTCCTTTAGTTCTCTAAAGGTATGATTAGGCCTTAGATTTCTCATTTTTATGATATATTTTTATATATTGTGTACATTTTTATAATATCTGTTCTGCAGCTGGCTTTGTTAGCTGTTGTGTTACATTTTTATGTTCATTTAATCAGGAGCTAAACTGAACAAAATTATAAAAGTTCCATTCTCCCATGTTTTCTGTAGGGAGCTGTTGACCATACCGCACAGATCAGAAAGACAAAAAGTCAGACTAACAGAACAGCCATCACCGTTCAAAGCTCAGAGTCTATCAGGTTTTTTATTGACTTTCATCTTGAACTAAAAACTCAGTTCTTATTACCTTCTGAGGAGTTCAGAATGGGTGTAGGTTTGTCTGTAGCTCAGAAACAACCCTCTCAATGTCCTGAAAATACGGAAATTGCTTATCTGAAAAGGATTACAGCTTTCCATGCAGATCCAGGAAGCAGTAAGATATCCCTGCATTAAATCCTGTTAATGTAGGATACCGGTTATTAATGCAGCACTACCTGTTCTCATGATAAAGGTTCTTTCAGTTTGACTTTCGCAATTTTACAGTTAAAACATTCCTTTTCCTAACTGCGTCAAGAGAAGTTTTAAATTAATATTCCTAAATAAACAAACTAACAGGAGGCAAATAAAAGGACCAAGTAAATTATTCTGGTTACCAGAGGAAAACAAAGCATGATAAAGTTGACTACCATGAAAAAAACTGACCAACTTCTTTATTTGGCAGGGTTCCACTCTGAAAGAAGCTGATTGTATCTGAATTTAGAAAAACCCTATTGGAGCTGAATGTGAAAGATGCAAACTTGTTGCTGTGGTAAGAGATTTGAATGTTACTACTTATGTCCTCAAAGACAAAGCTTCCAAAGCTCATGATATTTGTGGAGGCTTTTTCTATTTGTTTGTATTTTAACAAACAAACTACAAGCCCCTCATGGTATACCTATCAAAGTCATAGAAGTCATTGGAGGAAATGTGGGACAGGCCAAAGAAAAGGAAAGGGTTTCTGAGGAAAGGGTCCAGAGATATTTTTATGAAGGCTTTGACAAAAATCCAGTCCTACACACAAACTTTTTTAGGTGAAGATAATCACAGGCCCACAATAAATATATAATATAGGGGATGTTTAACTGATGGCATGTAAAAATTTTAAGACAGGCTGAGGCTCTAACTCACCTTGCAAAAGGAAATCAGACTGCAGGCACAGCAAAAATGACTGTCAGTAGTGGAAAAGGGCATCTGAAGACTCATTGAGAATCTTTTGCACATAAACTATTGAATTAACAGGCTTTCTCTTTTCACTTACTCCTATGGCTAGATAACTTGTGAATGCACATCAACAGATGTGCATTTCTTACTTTCTTGTAGAAAACAAAACATGTGACAACAAGCTTATGCCTCCCCCCTTCCACCTGTTCTGATCCCATCGTAAAAAATACCACTTTTTTTAAATGGCGCAACCAGTTCCAGGAATCAAAACTGTTTGCTCAGAACTGAGACAAGATCAGGCATATTTTCTCTTGAAGCCTGTTTTAAAGGGTTTTAAAGACAGCCAGATGGAAGATCAGGCATATAAATTAGATGATCTTTGGCCTATTTCAGAAAATGACTCCATCTATCATAGAGCAACTCTCCAGATTATTTATTGGGAGGCTTGTCTCCTAACAGAAACGTAAGCAAGCTTCTAATTGCATTAGGTTCAGTTAAAAGGAAGTTCCAGGATGGCTCAAGTGAGAAGGCAGCTGAAGACTGCTCTGCGTTTAGCAACCACGAACCACAAAAGCAAAATATGTGCTTACGTCTATCTCCCAAGAGAGGATATAAAATGCTTTAGCCATAATTAATGCTGATTACCTCTCTTTAAGGGGGCACTGCTTACAGCAAAGGCAGTTGATGTGCTTTTTATCTAAGGTGGATTCCCTCCATGTCCCTGCTGTAGGGCACTGCCAGCTCTTCTGAAGAAGGCACTGTACCCTCCTCGTGCACCAACACAGAGCTTCGTTTCAAGCTTCCTGGAAGGTTGGCCAGCCTTTCCCAGCACAGCAGGTCACACCAGCCTGGTAAGTCTGGTGCATGAGCTGGGGGTGCGAGACAGGCACCCCGCTGCAGTGCACCTACAGGGGCTGCATCACCTATCTGGAGAGGCTGAACTCAAGGGAGCCTTGCTACCAGGTACAACCCACTGCTGCAGCCTGGCATCACCCCCGATACCCATCCCGTAGTCTCCATCACACACTACTCAAAATACAGGTGCTGGGAGGTTGTTGAAATATTGAGTAATGAATCAGACACGATCATGAAGTAACCAGCAATAAGTAAAAGAAATACTTCATCTCCAGAACACAGAATACCTCCCTCCAATGTTACTGATGCCTGCTTAAGTCCCACCTCCCTCCCCAGATAAACCAGGTGAAGTTTTAGAGTTTTTCACAACGTGAAAATCTACAAGAGAAAACAGACAAATATAAATATTGCCTGCAAATCCCTGACAAGCTGAGAGTAGCTCTTGGGACTGTGAGCAACTCCTCTTGTGCCGCCCAGATATACTGAGTCATCCTCTCTCTAGACACTATTACCTAATTCAGCCTGCGTGATTTGACCTTGGAGATCACAAAAATACACTGGAAAACAAAAGATCTCAGAGAATCCATAAACCTAACATAAAATCTCTGCAAGTTTTGAAGAGAAATTGCCTTTTTCTCTCTGGAGAAGAAATGGACCAGTTTGTGGGAGTGTTGTGTTTGCACACAGTTGCCATCACACTAACTTCGCGCTTTACTTATGGATGTACGATTGCAGGTGTGCAGCATATGTTTTACCAGTGAACAGCACTATGTCCTAAAAATGCTGAACCTGCCTGCAGCACCAAACTCCGACACAGCAGTAAGTACAGGATGGTTTAACACTGAAAGCCTGGGCATGCGCTGGGGGGTTGACAGGGCTGAGTGCATGATGTACAACACCACAAGATTCAAACCATTCATTTGCAATCTAAATACACTTCCTTCAGCATGAAAGATTTACCCCTTCATTCAATTTATAAAATGGTTAATTCTCTACATAACCTCTAGCAGCTTGATTTTAAATATCTCTACAGCTGAAACACACAGCCATCTGATTAGGCAAATCCACATTCACTCCTACTCACCACAGACCTCAACACCACCTGTCTTACCCCTACTCCTCCTACCTTCAGTCAAAAGGTCAACAGGGTTCAGGTGGAAGTGGCCCTATAACATCTTTGGGGCATTAACATTTTGGGACTCTCTTCTGCCCCTATAGAATTTATGTTCTCTCCTGCTGTAGCTGGTTGTAACTGCATAGCCCTGAAACACCATGTGTTGTCTGACTCCATTTCAAACTTAAGAAAAACAATAAGCTAGACAGAGAGCTTCTTTTCCATAATGGCATGAAAGGAGGACAGGACAGTGTTATATACAGTTTGGTATATGTATAGCCTTTTGCTTTAACTCAACACAGGCCAGACTACTGTGTTTTCAGAAAGACATATGCAGAGATAAACCACAGGGCTAGGAAGACTTTGTAACTAGCTAACAGTTCATAGTCAGCTGAAATGAAAGCACATCCCACATGGTTTGGATTAGCTTTTTGATAAAAAAGCTTTCAAGGCACAGAGGTAACATTATAAGGGATATCTGGAATCCTATGAATAACTTATGCAAAAGCTATTAAGCAGTTCCTCTGTTGATGTGCTTCATAAAAGGTTCCCAACTTTGAGGATGTTACATGTATTCAGATCTCAGCATCCAGCATGACATCCATACCTGTAGATTTTGCTTCTATGACAGCACATTTCTCACCATTCCTCTTTCCAAAGTTGTATCTGAACCTTAATAGTGTGACAATAATATTCAGCATAGGTCTCTTAGCTTAAGTAGAATCAGAAAACTTGAAGTCATATATAAAGACAATATTACCCTTTTCCTGTAGGTCCACTAAAGTCAGGTCATAATGAACAAAGGACAAAAATCACTCTGAGAAGAATCATTACCTTCTGAAGGAGAACAGAAAGCCAGGAGTAAACCAAATATTATCCAGATGGGTAGCTGCTATACTAGGAAAAACTGGAGTAGCACTTTCATCCAAGTAATGCAACTATCAAAAACTAATACCAAACCCACAGGGCTAAGAAAGGAGAATAAAACACCACCAGCATTTATAACATTCTCTCAGGTATCTGCATTTTATTAAAGCTCAGATGATGGTCAGGTGTGATCTATCAAGTAGGCTGTCCATAGTTAAACCCCATTAAGCAACTTCAGGAACTGCTATTGGGCATGTCCATTAACTGCTGTGTTCTTTTTGTTTATGGAGTTTCCTATTTATCTGAGTTTCACTGTTCTCTGCATACCCATAGAGAAAATATTCTAATTTCTTTAAGCCTCACAAATCCAAACTCTTAATCCTATACTAAATAGGGCTTGTGGTTTACATTAAGACAAAAACTCAAGACAGGTTACCTGGGAGGATTACTGATGAGAACCTTTTGGAAAAAGACTGGGTTTTGAGTCGTCCTCCTAAAGGGCAGGTATGATTTAGTTCTCCTTAACTGACATTAAATAGATAGGGGTGTCTCGTCTGACCTTGAGCGTCTGTATTGATAGCAGTTATGCAGTCTTCCCTGACGGTTTGCTCATCGTCAATTTTGCTTTGTACTGGAAAGTTTTCCCTAATATCAAAGTTACATCTTCTTCTCTCTGCTTGAAGCCTTTGTCTTCTTATCTCCCTCTGTAGATTAATCATCCATGACAGTAACATGCTTAATGTAGAAAATATATCTCCCCTTGATCATCTTGTTTCTTGACCAGACATGCCCAGCTCTGATTTTTTCCTTGTACATTCTTGTTTTCCAGTCCATTTACTAACGCTTTACTATTTCTAAATTTTCTTCAATTTGTCTGTCTTTCAAAAAATGTGGCACCCATAATCAAGTGAGGAACTCTGTAAGGGCAAGGAGTTCTCACTTGTAAAAGTGACAGTGGGCATGATATCACTCTTGCTTTTCATATTATGCTGACACAGTATTCGCGTGTTGTTTTGATCCGTTATCATCCTCACTGCTTAAACATCTTTTCACTGTGCATCTTATCGATGATTGAAACTCAGAAGGTATCAAATACACTCTGTAGGTAGAGCTGTCAGAGCAGCTGGTTGTCAGGACTTGATTCTAGAAAGAACACACTGTCTCTGTCTTAAAAATGAACTGAAAAGGTGATAGAAAAAATAAGGTAGTTCATCAAGAACCATGAAGTTTTGGGACACCTGTCATTTACAAAATTATTTAGGAAGGAAGTAGGAAAATAAACAGGAGGAGGAAGGGAAAAAAAAATGAAAAAGGCAAAGTTTGAATAATCTAAACCAGGTAAAAATTCAAATTTAATTTGGGAGAGAAGATACAAATTCTACAGGCTTATTAGGTTGATTAATTACCTCTTCCCCAGAATTTCCATCCAAATATGGCAACATCACTGTTCACCCATGTTATCTTTCCAGATACAAGTGCATATGATAGTTCCTCTGGAGTTCAGAGCCCAGGTGTTTGTAAAATAAACATCAAACATGGCATGGGAGACATTCATTGTTTATTTTCTCTCGATGTCTATATTTTACATTCTCATATTATTGGTGTTAAATCCCAGTCTTGTAAACTCAACCAGTTTCTGAGGGTTCTAACCAAGGAAAATAAGGTTCTGTGGAATAAACTGAGATGTCTGTTGTATCCACAGAGCCCCCATTGACCTCAATTTATGTTCTCGGTGACACTGAGCAAAATTTACAACTGCAGCAATGGAGCAGAATCCAGCTGTACCAGAATATTAGGAGAATAAAGCAATATATTTTTTGTTAGTGAAGTTATCCGATAGAGACTTCAATGCGAAGATCTGCACTCAGATCAAGAGAAGAAGAGGCAGCCTTTTAGGCTCCCATTTTTCAAAATAAAAATGCACTTGCAGATTTCATTTGACCTAATCTTAAAATTTTTAGTTCATATCTCAAATTACTTAAGAAATGGCAGTATTTAAGTCATTCTTCCAAAGCAAGTCAAACTGCACCTTGGTTTGCATTCTTTCTGAATTCAGTTCTCATTCTGTTCTCCAACTTTGTATTCCAGCAAGATGCTGCCAAAATTCAGATGCCGTGATTTTTTCTCTAAATATTTTCTCTTCCACTTCAGTATTGTTTAAACAGACAGGTATGCATGCCTACTGCTGTTTCAGGAATCTTATTTTTGATCAGGTCCTGGGATAGCTGAAAATCTTGTGCACAAATCTTTAATGTTCTAATAATTCGCTGCAGAAAGTTATTGCATCTTCTCTCAGAGGTTCTATTGGGACGCTGAAGTGACTATAGTCATGTTCTGCTTTAGTGCAGGATCAAACATTTCAGGTTTGCAGTCAGAGCGTGCTGCTTTTCTGCTGTCAAAGCCCTCTATCCAGCACACCTGGAAGCAAGGTCTTGTCTCTGATGTGCGTCAGAAGCTTCAAGCTCCCAGGTGTCCCACACATTCCCAAGTGTCATTTCTTCCCGGAGAGGCAAACTACCACCGATCTGGGGACTGCCAGTAGCTGATTTCCATAAGATGAAGCCATGGTTAGGATCAATAACAGTCACTATTAATTTGTGTAGAGTTAATTGTTATTCCTCAGATGATGCTAAACACATTAGAAGAGAGCTCATTTTCTGTTGTCTTTGCGTTCCCTAGGCTGCACAGGGGATGTGCGAGCGTCCAGGCACTCTGCTTGCTGCTCAGGTGTGCTGACGTGGCGAATAGCACCTCAGATCTTTTGGCCATCCACCACATGCATTTAGATGATAGCGCTTCTAGTGAGTAAAGAGACAGGAACAGACTGGCGGCACATGAAGATCCACCACCTCGTAAAGCATGGAGTTGTCTCGGTCAGCAAGAAAAGAATTAGTAAAAGCAGCTGTGTTTCGAATGAAAGTTTACTGGAAATATTCTCTCCATAAAATTCATGACAGCCTCAACTCACGAAGGAGAGATTTAGACCTATGTTTTTATTTCAGTTTCTTGTTATGAATAATTTTTCATGACCAGCTAATGTGCTGAAGGGAACTATTGTCTCATATAGTGCTTTACTGTGGCTAAAAGCTTCACTCCAACTATCTAATGTATCCCCATTGAGCTTCTCTGCCAGCTTTTGAACAGAATGTCAATGTTTTACTCATATTTACTAGACTTGGTGAGAGAAGAGATGGATTTTAAGGGACCACACTCAGCAACCCATTTCACCTTACCAGTAGTTATCCAAACATCACAGCTTGTGCCTTTATAGTTGCAACAACTGGTTTTGTTTGCTTTCGTTTTGTTTTAAGGACTACCATTGCCAGGTAACTCTGTCCGGGCATTAACGAGCAGATTCAGGCCTGTGATTTCTACCAATGCAGGCTGGATCAGTTCAAACAGTGTCAGCGGCTTTTTGGAAGAGGCATGGGTTTCTGTGACTTCTTTAGAAACCTTGGAAACAGGCTTATGGCCTGTTATTGTACGTACCTATGGTTTTCATGGTCTTGAGACAAGAATTTGGGGGTTATAAAAGTGGAAGGTTATCTTTGCCCCACATTGGAACTTTTTTTAGGAAACCCAGCCTCTAATTTGGAAAGTTAGGAATTGATTGTGCCAGTGCTGTTCTCAGGGAATACCTTTTCACTGCCTCCAATGGGCCAAAGATTGGGCCATAAATCAAAAAAACTGTGGAAACATGGGTAAGTGATATGGACGCTATTGATAAACTGGTCATTGGGGCTTTGATGAAAACTTACTACAAATCTTTAACTTTATAACTATCCTTTGCATCCTCCTGTTTTAGTTGTATCATCCCGTGCAAGGGACATATTCTTTATAGACTATTAGAATGGTCATAGTAATTCAGATGAAAATACAGTGTGAGTTCTGTAAGCAGTCGGTAGTGAGGGTGAGTCATTTACTACACATTCCTCTCCCCACATGGATATAAAAATAAATGTTCTGCATGTAGTTGGCATGTACAATTATGCTATTTACTCAAGTCTGCTCCATCTTGCAGTTGCAACAGTCATTGTTCTTTTGATGGTTCAGTACATTCGCCTTTCTCTAAAAACTGTTGGTTTTCAGGCTTGCAGTTGTGGACACTCTTCCTCCTTTGAATATTCTGGTCAGGATTCGTAAGAGCTCTTTAGGGATCAGGCCCCCAGTATGAGAAATGAGGAGAACTGCACACCTCACTTTCTTAAGCACGCTTGAAAATCCTGCTCTTCAATCATGCAAGGTCAGGACTAAAAGCTTAAAAAATATATGCTTTCAGGCCATAATCTTGCAGGTATTTATGTACACAAGTGGAATTAGGCATGTGCAGAAGTGTTTGCAGTATGTGGATTTAAATGGAGATTAGATTAGAAAAGAACTTTAAAAATGCAAGGAAATGCCATTTTGAGTGAGCATTTTAATACACTAGCGTGTCTGGGTTTCCTAGATGTTTAGCAATGGAAAAAAGCCAAACTTTTTACCTCTGGTACAGCTTTAGATTACCAAGCAGGTCCTGCACACACATTGTATTTTATATACCATGAACAGTTTCCTCTTTATTAATCCAGCATGCAAGGCTTTCATTTCTTACTGAGGCCCATCTTAATAGTTCTTGCAGATTTTAAAATCTGTTGCGTTGGCACTTTACCTCTTGGAGACCACTGGTGTCATTTTCTCCAAATTGTTAGCGTAAACAGTCTGTAACTCAAGTAAGCCAAATGTGGGTGTATTAATCTTCCTAGTGCCAGCTAAGCAAGCCTGGCAAGGCACAGTTTAATTCTGATATCAGAAAAGGAGCAAATAATAATTTTTTCTTTCTTCCTTTTTTAGTGCTGAAATACCTGGCTCCTTGTAAGTGTATTCGGCTCTTGTAACTTAAAAGATGAATAGAAGATGAAGGAAATTCTTTTTATAATCGTATACAGGAGCAAGGACAAGGAAGTTAGGAAAGGAAAAGAACAGCGTGGAGTAAATAGCGGTCAAAAAGGAGACTGGGATATCCAGAAAGCTGGCATCATCAGCGTGAGTTAAAGACTGGCTCCATTACATCAGACCAAGCAGCACATGACTTAATGAGTGTTCTGAAAGATTAATAAGATAAAAACACACTACTGTTAGACGTCATTCAAGATACCTGCCACTCTCCTTAGGGAGAAGTCTGTCTCACAAGCCACTACATCAACGTCAGCATACGGTTGTGTTGCGAGTTGTCCCTCTGTACTGTGACCAGGGGGTAGGCCAGGTCAGCTTCCCGTGGAACACTCAAGCCTGACTTTCAGGACTGAGGGTGTGATTCAAGTACCAAAGCTTTCCCGGTATTAGCAGAAGGTGTGGTGGCAGATTTCCCACTCCTCAAGTTGAATGTCAGGAGCTGTTACTTCCACAGCGATGTTCCCCCTTCCCCTGCAGCCCACAGATAGAGCTCACTGGGTTTCTGGATCAGGATAGATAGCACAGAGATACAGAAGGCAGGATGATGCCAAGCGTAGGATCCAAACTGTCCTGGCAGCAGTGTGCTTCAAACAAGACAATACGGAGAGCCTCGGACAGTCAGTAATGCCGTATTTGCACGGACGTTGCTGGGGCTTAAGGAACATACATGGACAACTCGCTACCCTCAAAACATTCAAACCATCCAGGGAGACTATTGGCGCTCTGGAGCTGATTTCATGCTTTCGTCTAGCAGGGTAAACTTCTCTCCTTGCATTCATGACAGGGGAGCAGAGAGAAGATCCCATCACATGCCCGTTCCAGCAAAGCTCACATGTAATCTGAATCCCCGTGGAATTATTAAGGCAATCCTTGTGTTTATGGGCTTTATGTTTGTACTCCACGCTGTGCTTAAATGCTTTGTTGAGAGGGGGACGGAGCTCCCTGCCATCTGAGCATGGTTTACCTGGGAAAGGACAGCCTAATGTAACACTAGCTTTAGCTTCGTAAAAACATCATGGATCAATTCACCCACAGGCTTCAGTGTGACCTCAAATAAATCACTTAGACCCCAAGCTTTTGAGACAGAAGCATCCTTTAATTACTCTTGATGTAAACAGGGTGAAATAGGTTGCTCAGTACTCTACCATCCCCAAAGTTTCAGTATTTATGTCTATTGAAGGGGTGTGCAGGCACAGAGCCCTGGATTTCTGTAATATATTCTCCTTGACAGGATATGATAAAATTCCTCAGGAAAATAAGGTTGAGTAATCCGTCCCAGAAGCTTTACACATAATAATAATTTACTACTGTGCTTTCAGGTTACTCACACACACAGAGTCTTCCACCCCATGGAAGACTACCGAGGCACTCTGTCAGAGCTCTGGTGTTGCCATTTGGGGTCAACAGCACATTTTAGAAAGGCTCTGAAGACTTTGCTCTGCTTTTTGGGGGTCTTTTTTTGTGAGAGGGAGGATCCTTCATGATCTGCAGCGCCTGTTCTCTTCCTAGCAGAACAAAATTCAGCTTCTTCCTTCAAGGCCTGGGCAGCCAGCTTATACCTACTGCTCTTTGCTCCATGCTAACAGCAGAGAACTCCATAGCTGCTGCTTTTCTCTGGGCAACAGAACAGCAGAGAGAGGAGTGGGAGGGATGCAGCTGAATCTTAGCAAAAGCATTTCTGGCTCTGTGCAGATAGGTAAACACAAGCTTTCAAATTTTTGAAGTAAAATTTACTGTAGCTGAAAAGATGTTTGCTGTTAAAAGAAAGAATTGCCTTTTCCTGCTTGAAACTAATAATTAACACTGCATTTTTTCTGACATTCCTGAAATGAATGCAAATAATCACATGTACAAAAACAACAACAATCTGTCAATCACAGCCCATCAATACTTGTTCTGGAAGTGGACAAGGCCAAAATAAGGGACAAGATACAGTAAGAAAAATAATACTGCAGGAAACTTTAATGTTTACTGTAACCACAGTCTGAAGGATCAGCATTTCATATATCAATAATTTACAGGAATAGATAATGACAGTCGCTTGGTTCCACTTCTCATAATGCCCCACAGGAAATAAATTGACTCAGGTAACTGGAGATACACTGCAGGGAGTTATGAAATATCAAATTCTGTAAATTTGGGTCTAGTACAGTTTCTGATGCTGCTAATGGATGTGAGGGTTGGGCTCAAGTCTATAGACATTAGGGAGAGTCTTGCCATTTATTTTGAGAGGCTTTTCACTGAGGCCCTTCATTACATTTCTCAAGAGGCTTAAAGTACTAAGCCAAATCATCAGCTTAGTCTTCAAAGAGGAAATACTTCACTTTGTCCATTTGCAAAAATTTAGACACCTCTGGGATGTCAGGCAGCAAACAAAAGCACAGAATCACAAAATAGGGGGGGTGGGAGGGGCCCTCTGGGGGTCATCTAGCCCACCCCCCCTGCCGAAGCAGGGTCACCTACA
>Ga0181612_132568_pt1 | contig 27136 bp, 12 predicted proteins | sample HoacroProtozoa21_FD_119630 | JGI IMG/M metagenome (GOLD analysis project Ga0181612, IMG submission 119630) | Hoatzin crop microbial communities from Cojedes, Venezuel. Combined Assembly of Gp0051906, Gp0051904, Gp0051908
GGGAGGGAGGGAGGGAGAGAGACAGCCGCTGCCCCTTCAAAAGGAGTAAAAATAGATAAACGACATAAAAATGTCAGAGGCAGCTGGTGCTGAGGCAGTCGGTGTCTGGGGGGCGGGGGGCAAATGGAGAGCCCCCGGCGGGGCCGCCTCTGCCCAGGCTCACTGGGCTCCCGGCCCCTGGGACGCGGGCTTCGCCCCCGGGAAGTCCGGTCATTGAAACGAACACGGTGCAATGGAGCACGGTGTTGCGGATTGTGTTTAGTCATCTCTGCGAGGCCCTTGCGGTGCCGGCTCCACAGCAAAATAGTGATTTCTGTTTAAATTCTGTGCGTGAAATTAGATTCGCGAGTCTTTCTGGTAACTGGCATTGAAATGGTTGTTGTTTTGTCCGTGCGAGGTCGTAGAGGGCTTGCAGTTCTCTGCCGTGCTGAGATGACTGGTTGGTCACATTTAATCATGTTTCACGTAGTTGATACGTGACATTTTTGGTGAGGAATTCTGTTCCTGAGGATTTTGAGTTGGGCAGCCTTTGAAGGACACCGAGTTTATTTCTTAAACACACTGGAGCAAACTTGCACTTAAATCTGCTCCTCACTGTCATTCTCTTAACTTTGGGAAGCTACTTGGACTCTCAGAAAATTGCCAAAGTTGGTTCCATATCAGAGCTACGCCTCAACAGACTCTCTCTCCCAAGGCAACTAAGATCACACTTTAAAAAAACAAAACCAAAACCAACATTTGTTTACGTTTTGTGGGTATGTGTTCCCAGTTGCCATATCTGGCCCTGCTAATGTAAAGCTCTTTCTTTTCTCTTGCCACAGACTGAAGGTTTCTCTGAAGCGTAATCTGCAAGATGAAGTTCTTATTAGCGGTTTTCTTTTTCATCTCGTTCTCCTTGTTGGTTGGAGAAGTCTATTCCAAAGAGAAGTCTTCAAAGAAAGGAAAAGGGAAGAAGAAGCAATATCTATGTCCTTCGTATGTTCCTTGTTTCTTTTATGGTTTTGTATGATGGCAATCCTGCCATATTTTTAACAGTGGAAATTACATGACAATTGAAGTAGAAGGTGATGCTTTCTGCATCTGCAGAGAATGGGGTTTGAGGTGGGAATGGGAGGAAGAAGGTTTGACCAGCTTTGTAGCTAAGTTCAGTCAATGAGTATGTTTCTTCTGCAGCAGGTCCTCTGTTTTAATGGAAGGGCAAATCTAAGCCATGGTAAATAATTTCTTTCTTTGTCGGGGATTCCAACCCAGAGTCTTGCTGTTTATGGGGACAGAGTAATGTAGTCCCGTAGTGCTGTGCTGTCTAGTATCGTGTTGCAGGTATACTGAGAAAAGCAAAGAGGATGCAAAACAGTCATACTGAAATTCAGTTTCTGGTTAGCTTAGTTCTGTAAGAGAAGGCTTGTCTTACTCATATGTTTACTGCACGTTGGATAGAGCGAAGGTCTTCAGCATCTCCCATCAATGATTTACAGTACTATACCTTTTATGGAGGTGGATTGATTGTTGCTATAAAGCATGCCCTTATGGAATAATACCTGTAAAAATACAGAAATTAAAACCTGCGATTGCCCAGCTGAGTAGAGAACGTATTCTGGACACCCACAATTACTTCATGTTAAAAATACTCCCTCTTTCTAATGCCTACCACCTTTTAGGCTGTGATCCATAGCACAATACAAAAGTTTTACTTTTGAGGGCGTCTTTTGTCATTTTCTTGGCCAGCCTTGCTTATCTTTGTAGTGTTACGGTGTAAATAGCTGAGGAAAATATCGATGGAATACAGTAAGTTGCCAATAAGCATAGAAAAGCACTATGCCTGAAATGATAGAATTTTTTTAGACAAATGTAAAACACATTTCTTCTTCAACCATAAAAGCAAAAGACTGGAAGGTGAGACTGACTATTTGACATTAATAGACTTTTTCTAAAGAAAAGAAAAATAGAAGTAGAATAACCAGATAGAAACAATGTTTGAATAATACTTTTTAAAGTTCCCAGTCTTTTTAGATATTGACTGTGATGTTTACATGTAACCCACATTTTTTAGAAAGTTTCTACATATGGTGAGTTTTTAAATTCTTTTTTTATATCAAACCTGAAAAATTAAATGCGTGTTGTGATTTGAATACATCAAGATACGAGTCTCAGATGTGATCATTACTCATCTGAAATGACCCCTACCCATTCTATCCACTTTGAATAGTGAAGCTGAGCTCTGTATGGAGCTTTTGGTCTGAGCTACGGTGAGGGTATGTAGCAAGGAGAGAAATGTCATAGTTCCCACGACAGACGTAAGCACTGAACTCCTCAGAAAGCGAGTTACACAGCTGGGAACTGAATCCAGATCTCCACAGTCTCACTGAAGCAGCCAGCATTTCCCCCTTGCTCTTGACTGGGTCTCAATTAGAATTGAAAACATTGATGTCATTTTGTCTTGATAAGTGGATGGCTTTTTGCTTGTTTGTTTTTCTCTGAAGCACAGTATTTCTTAGTACCCTGTTCTTTTTTATACCAGCTGACATTACAACCATTAAATAAGATGTCATTTGTCACCAATATGCTTGCAAAGCATTGAATAAAAGCTGTAATTTTTGGAGTGATAGTTTTATATTCCAGCTAGGTGAAGCTTTCTGTGAGAATACTGACGGTGTATCAGTGTACATATCAGTATGTGCAGCGATGCTAGCTAGAATTAATTGCCGTAGCACTAAGCCCTGTCAGATTTTGTGAATAATGAAGAAGTTGTCTATATCTTACTTGGCTGAAGATCACAGCTTGAGAGAAAACCACTTGTAATCGCAGGGTTGCATGACTGCTGCTTTCGTGGCTGGCACCTGGAAGACCTCTCGTGTGAATGAGCAACGAAAGTCAGTTCTGTCTTTCAGGGAAATCATCTAGTGCTCTCTTAACTCAGGCTAGTGATGGCAAACTTTCAATCATCAGCATGCTTCTTATAATCTTTCACAGAACTTCTTTACTTGGTGACACTCTGCATGATAAAAAAGGCTGCCTACTCTTAGTACTTTTTTTCCTGTGGAGAAAAAAAGTAAGGAATGTTTCCTCAGAAACAAACCAGAACACAATGCAGTGGAGTGGGAATTAAGTGAGACCATAATGGTTGACTGAAGGAGGTGGCTGAATGAAAAATTTACTAGTAAAGCATGAGTGAAACCTTTTAGAAGAATGTATTGTATCTCTTTAAAAGAAAATAAATAGGATTTTGCATCATTTATAAAATTGAATGGTACAAATTCCTAGTGAAAACAAACGTTCATAAGTTGAAATCTTAATCTACCTTTAATTTGCATTGGTTGCTGGTGCAATAAAAGTAAAGCTGGATTGTAATGAATTATTGCCTTTTGTTTCCTTACAACATGTGAAAAGCTAAATTTTACCTCCTCAAGAGAACGCAAAACCATGCTAGTAATTATATAAGGAGCAGTCTATCCTTTACAAACGTTATAATGAAATTCTAATGTATGCAAATAATTTTCCAGGAAAGATTTATGCTGAATCTGATGTTACTGCTTGAATTCCTTAGTTTGACTTTAAGAAATGGATGGTTACAAGACTGGTTTGGGACTTCAGCATGAATTTGTTTGTACGAAAACTGAGCGTACTTGAACTTTTCCTTTTATGGCTGTGCAGAATGGAAGCCTTTCACCAAATGTGCCCCTCTGGCATGAAATTAACTACTATCAGAATAAGCTGAAAACAAACTGATTAGAAACTCCATAAAAAGTTCATTATTGCCTCATAAACAGATATTCGCTTCCTTCAACTAGGAAAATTCTGGTTTGTATCTTAGAGCAAAACTTCTTACTTGTGATTACTCATAACGCCGTAGTTCTCAGTGCATTGTGTGATAGTGGCTCGACTGGACATCTTATTTTCATTTATTTCTGAAACAGTCTTTCACAGCTTTTTTATCGAGGCGTTTCATGAAGCTGGTGCTTAATCACTTCGTTCGTACTTTGATTTAATGCTTGCTCAGAACAGATGTAAGATTTCACATCTTACATTTAGATAATTTTACTTCTTACCTCAGGCTTTCTAAATGAAACATGGAGTAATTATACTCATGTCTGATTCCTGAATGTTTGTTGATTAACAAAGAAATTGATATATTAGGCCTAAAATCCTTTAATAGGGAGTATAGAAGCATAAATCTGAGAAGCTGGCTTCCACAGGTACATAGTGCACTGAAATATAAAGCTTTAGTGTAACAAAACTCTTGTGTTTTGTCTCCATGGAAAATATTTTTTAAAATAAAATAGGTCCACTTGTTCAAGAAAAAATTAAGAATTTTGTGGATTGCAATCTTCTGTTTACAAAGCCTGTTTTGAAATTCACTATACTGAATACGGATGATTTCAATATAACTACAGATGGATTTAGTCACTTGATCTCTTTCTTGGTTGTAGACTATCCATCAGCTGTATTACCTCTGTTACTCAGTTCTCATTAATTTCTGCATAATTCCTCACAATACCTGTTTCTGGTAAACATGTTGGACACTTAGCTGTGACTTTTTCTAATAGCACTGGTGAAAAATGTTTTTCCTTTTGTTATGTCATAATAAATACCTCAGTTATTTCATGCTGTGTGAGCTGCTGCTGTTATCCCCCAAATCCAAAGGTCTCAAAAGTACTTGCAAGCTCTCTAGAGAAAAGAGACTCTAAGGAAAGGGATGCTTGGTTATGACAGTGTTGTAGAAGTCATGGAGATGTAAGAGTGTCAGACAGCAGCTAAAAAAATCAGTTACGACTGTGCTCATAATCACAGCTGTCCCTATTAATTACAGTTTCAGCATGACTCAGCTGCTCTCTTGCACAATGTTCATTTCCGAAGGTGGCACAGTGTCTGTAATGCTACGGCAATGCTAAGTGTATAACCTCAATCACTCAACCTCATTCTTTTGTCTGGTTATCAAGATTGTGCTTTTAAAATAGCGTCCCTCCCTCACCTTTACGCATTTTTTCCAGATGGGGATTTATATCTATGGAGATGATTTACTAAATACTGTATGACATCTATAGAGACTTTTTTACCCACAAAGCAAGAGTACAAATCATATTTTGGCTTGTATTCAATAAAGCATATCAGCTACTTCAGAAACTGTGAAATGGCCCTCTAAGCCCTCCAGAAAACATGGCTTGTACCATCTGCCAGGGCAGAAGCTTAGAAAGGTCACCAATGCCAAGGTTCAATAAACAGATTCTTTTAAAAAATAACAATGAAAGACAGTGGAACTAGGGAAAAAAAGCCTTTAGATGTTTAAAACATAGAATCGTATGAAAGTCTGTCCTAAAATTTCTCTTGCGTAGCTGTCAGCTTCTGACATGCTCTTCCCATAAAGACTAAAAAAGAAGTTCAAAGTGTATCTTGGATCTTGGATCCTCTCCACCTTCCCATGGACAAGGACTTTATTTAATTATGATGATATGTCAAGTGTTTGGGTATACGTGGCCTCTCTATCTGTAGTATGCGATCATTGCCAAAATGCCAATAGCGGGAAAGTGGAATCAGCTCTGTCTTCATTGCCATCTTGTAGAAGACACTGTTGATAGTTTGTGAATATTTTGATTTGTAGGTATGATGGGAGGGTTGATACAGTTTCTGGGAGAAGATGGAATGAAGTTGAAAGAAAAGCCTGAATTTGGTTGTGGAGGCAGTTACATCTCACAGTCATTCTGAAGATAAGCACATTGCAGAGCCCAGATCTGGTTCCTATAACAATTCTTTTGCACCATAGTAACAGCAGTTGGTCAATGGTTTGAATATTCTGTAGCATGTAACTCTCATGGAAGGCTGTGATCCCAGATAGATAGGGCCACATTCCAGGGGGTTTGGGAATTTGTTTTCAGCTTAGGTAAATGTGCTGGGGAGTAAAAGATAAAGCTATACAAGCAAAACCTAAGTTCTCTTGTAAAACAGTAATTAAACAGTACTTACTGCATCTGGAAAAAAGACTGGGACAAGGAACTGATGTGGATAAATTATTTGTAAAATGTCTGCAGTTCTGCTAAAACATCTGGATGCTGATCGTGTTTCATGTCTCCATGCGATGTCAGGACACAACAGGTTGCCCTTTATGCACAAGGGTTGCTTAGGTGGTGAAGTCGGTAGGATGCAGAGATGCCTAAGCTAGGAGCAAACAGTCCAGTTTTAAGAAATAGAAGCATTGCTGTGAGCTTACTGTGAGCAGTACAAGTCAGGCTGGATGAAGTACCGTACTAACCTGGTTCTACTGGTTTGGGAGCTGTCACCTCTGTGGCTGGCGGACGAATCATCTTACTTTTCTCAAGCCTAGGGAATAATATGAAGGCACTTCAGATTACCATATAAACACTCCTTAAGGTGTCCAAACCTGGCGATGTTGCATGCGAAACCAAAGTTGGACCTAGAGGTTTCTGATAGACAAGAACTGAAGTAGTGACACTAACTGAGCTATTCACACCACCCAACTTCAGGAAAGTTGCTTACGTACCCGCCTTAGGAGGCTGTGCGCTTTGGTCTGTCTACAATAGGAGATGAAAGATGGGTTATTTCACCCCCCACAATTCAGGGTTCACAATTCGGGGTGCCCAATCTGGGCTTCTGTTTCAGATTCTGCTATGAAGGAACCTTTCTCTTGGTTCACCACACTACATTACCTCCAAATTTAGGTACTGAAGTTATGTATCTAATTTTAGGTGTTTAGCTGTCAACTGCGTTTGTGAGGACACATAAACAGTTATTCAGAGTTCCATAGTTTTATTGTAATTTGAGTGATATCACTTCGCATTGGAGGCATCATATTTATTCTTCCTAGTAACAGAGATGTCACCTGGTACAGTTGGAAAATGTAGCTATTAAGCATACTAGAGACCATAGAGATCACTCAGAAGAATTATATAGCATCTCGTTGATTTGTATTAACTTGGTTTTATGCTTTGAGTTACTGCATGCAGAAAATCAAATGGCTGTAAATCAGAACTCTGATAGTTTATATTGGGGAAATAATCCGTATATTATATGGTGAGATGACAGACACTGTGTTTACCAAAACTTGGTTTTATCATTCTCAGATATACATTACCACATATATGACTAAAATGTCAGTTTCCGTCACATAGATTAGATGAACTGTAGTAAAATTTGTTGTTTCAGCATTATATAGGAAATTTTGCTGGAGATAACTGAACAGTGTGAGTTGGAATACGTATTTTTATCTGTCAGACAGTAATCTAGAACTATGCAAAGGCAAAACCCAGTGCTAGATTATCCAAGCTATGCACTCTAAGCAAACACCAACAACAGAATAAGCACGCTACCTGACTGTCTGGACTGCAGTGTGTTATGGCATGTGAACACGTCCCTGTCATTTTTTTTCCTGATTGACATGCCGTTAGTAAAAAGTACGTTCATGTTCTCTTCTAAAATTAGAGATTCTTCAGCATAATGGGATCTTAAGACTAGGGATCAGGTCAGTAAGTGAATTAATACAACAGCAAAGGTTCTCCTTTCCACTTGTGTAGAATATTGTTAATATTCTTTTCTCCAGTCATCATCTTGTAGCACTGCGTGTGATAAGGACTCCTTGTAGCTTAGTGAGCTCCGAGAGACTAAATGTCATGATAACCCATAGAGATATAAAGTCTTCTGACACATTTGCTTAACACAAAAGTAAGGAAGCTATATAAATTTCAAACCAATTGTAATATATGCTTCCTTTTGCCATGGATATCTGCTTATCTAAACTTCTGGATTTTGATTAGTGAATTGTGAAAATAATTATCCATCGCCATCAACTGAAAACATTGATTAAGTTCTTCAAAGGCAGTGATAAAATGTGTAGAGCTGCAGTGGAAGAGGAGGTGGACACCTTACTGCATATACTGTGAAATAAAGTATTTAGAGTCATGCTTTTATTCATCAAAGATACCAGAAGTAACCTCCCAAACACTGGAGAGAGGCCAGTCATATCAGACAGATGTTATGCCGAAAGACTAACTGCACTTTGTTTTCTTTCTGGCTTTTGAGGGGACTGCAGAAGTGAGAATAGTTTTTTTTTCAGAAAAAGAGAAAACATACTATGGGTTTGGGTTTTTTTGTGGTTTGGTTTTTTTTTCAGAATTGTTATTTAGGCAAAATTCTTGTTAAGGCAATTTCTATCTTTACTATTACTTACGTTTATATTTCCTTTATAGTAACTGTGAGACTTTTGTTGCCTTACCTTTTGTTTGATATTCACCGTATCTGGATTAGAACTCATCAGTTACTCTGAAGAATGCCGCTGCATTTCCATTTCCTAATGCTTTCCAGCAGCTCCACGTACATTCAACAGGAATATATCAGGAAGGGAGATCTCAGATCAAATTCTTTTTCTCTTATGTAGTCTACACATTCGCCTATCATTAATTCATTCCAGAATGGCCAATTAAGCAGGGGTGGTTGTGGCTTTAGGTAAATATCTTAGTGGCATGTGTAGTCCCAGCCTGTTTCTCCAAGCACCTAACCCTGTTTCGTTAAGTCATGCTGCTCGTCTATCGCTCTGAAAGTGACCTCTTAAATCCCCAAAAGCTACACATATGGTTTATTGATTTACAGGTGAAATTCAGGCATTTTGATCAGCAAGGCTCTCTGCAGGACATCCAGTCTTGTAACAATGTTTAGTCGCATGAGTGCTATTCAGTGGCAGTAGTTCAATGACAGCGTGCTAAAAGACCACAGTGAAAATATAACTGATACTCAGTAGATTTTCTTTTTCCAGCAGCTGTTCCAACCACTTCATTCAAAATTATTTTCAAAAAATAGCAATTACTGACTCTCCTTGCTTCTTCTCCCAACTCAAAACAGCCAATGCTGTTGCATTTCACTTGGTTTGTATACGAAAGAGGATAAATGTGTGTGCTTAACACTTGTGTAATTTCAAAACACTACCTGACAACTTACAGAAGATGAGATCATGATGTTCTTTACCAAAAAGTAGTGCTGCCACCCGTTCTTCATCCCATCACTGTTTTCCCAATGCAGTAAATCGCCTTTGTCTAATTCATGGTTGACCTTTGCACAAACAGCCTGAACAGATATTTGTATTAACATACTTCTGCAGTGCAACTCAGATCTCACAGAGCTACTGCCTTATTCCTCTTCCTTGAAGAGACAAATAATCCTGTCAGCTGTATTTGGCTTTCTTTTGCTTTTTGATGCTCACTGATTTAATTTCTCTGACTTTTTTCCTCTTTTCCTCATTGCATTTTATGAGCACCTGTATTTAATTTATGTGCCAATGTTATCCCTGTGGTTCAGATTACCATCATCACTATTTAATAAACTTTGTATAAGCCATAAGAGAAACTAAAAAAAATAGAAGATTTAAGTTCATTCATTAGTTGTTGTTTGGTTTCGTTTTGGTATTTTCTTCGTCCTGGGTTTATATGATTTAGAAACAATTCCTATTGCTTGTGTTGAGGAGACCCTCCTTTTATAAATATAATTTCTGTAGGCATGTAGATGTTTGAGATGTTAAGATGTGCAGCTTGAAAGGAAGCAATGTTGTGAATCTTTTCGTATCAGATAAATACAGTGTAGAGAGTGTTTGCCTGGCTTTTGAGTACCTAAATGAACATTCTTTTCTGTCTTGTTCCTGCTACAAAATAGAAAATAATCTTAACATTTATGTTTTCCTATTGTCCAATTAGTGGTAACTGCAAAAAAAAGCATACGAAGCTGGTTTATGATATTTCTGTAGCAACCTGTTCATTGGTAAAGGTCGTTCCTGAAAACTGAACAGAAATCTCAAAATGACAGAAATCAATTAGTTCTTTTGCGTAATGATTCAAATCCAAATCAAATATAAAAAGCCGTAAACACAACCCTGGGAGAACTATTTGAAGGGAATTTATCAATTATTCAAAGGGGTTAGAACACCTGTTGCTATTTAACTGCTGTAATAGTAAATTAGCAGAGGTTTGTTGTACACAGAACAAGGACATACTAGTGGAAGTTAACATATGTTACTCAAAGTAAAAAATTCCTTGTTTTATTAGTGGAGTATTTATCTCTGGATAAGTGCTGATAGAACAAGTAGTTCGCCTATGCAGTTGTTAAATGTGGCAGCAGTTTTAGTGCGTTTGTGAGAGATGCGTTGGGAATTATATATGGCAGACACTAATAACAGGAAACTCCTTCATGGTTTTATTTATAAACATTTTAGCTGTTAAATGTTAACTGAGGAGATTAAATCTCGTTGTGAAGGCATAAGTGCTACCAAGTCAGCAGATCTTGTTCAATTGTTCCTGTTGTTTCCCTTATAGTTTGAGTTAAAACAGTTGGTTTTGAAGGTGCGGTTATTCATAAAAGCTCTGCAAAGGGCTAGGATCTGGTTTCATTTCCAGTTTTCAATCAAATAGTGATATCATACAATGGTGACAGTTGTTTATTAATTAATTAATTTCCCAGTAGTCATTAAGGAAGATGCTGAACAGGAGCTACTATAATTGGACATCTTAAAATCAGGAGGTCTGATACATTCATGCAAATTTTTTTTTGTTAACTGGCAAAAAGCCTTTTGGAGTGTGAGTATTTTCTTCAGTAAATGTTTGAATAATGCAGAAGTCCCAGAGAGCGTGAAGGAAACTGAAGGATGAGAAGAAAACTAGCAATGCACCGAGATGTTATAAAGAATAAGTCAAGGTGACATTGATATGGGAGAGAGAGAATAATGAAAAAAAGATTTTAAAAAGGGTAAAGGAGGCAATGGCAGCTGATGCTGATTATGGAAAACGTTTAAGAAATAAACTGCATCATTTTTAAAAATATGTTCATATGTTTGTTCGCTAGAGGTAGTGGCGTTGATGCATATGACTTATGCCGCTATAGGGTGTTCGTCTTATTTTTACATGGCCTCTTGGTTGCGAAATTATAATGACAGAAAGTCAGCAGAGTAGTCATCATAAAACGGATGGAAAAGTGATTACATGACAGCATTCAAAATTGGAAAACATCACTGGGCAGGTTCTACAGACAACATATAAATTCATTTACATGACGTTATCATCCTGCTAGGTGCCTAAAATACATGGGGTGGGGACTGAGGCACCCTTGCTTTTAATGGCACTCAATTTTGTGTTACTCTTGTAGCTACATCTATCTGTGACAGGTTCTTTTTTATTTTACCGATGGTTTTAATTTACCACCCAATACAATAACAGCAAGGTAAATGGAGATGTTTAAATTCCCCCTGCAAAACCAGAGGAGAGTCCAAGGCCTCGTTTTCCATAACAAAGCTTTGATGAGCCCTTGACAAGGAGATTATGCAACGGCTCCAGCGCGGTGGAATAGCTGGCGCTGGCATGCGAGAGCAGGAGGCTGCCAAAAGCCGCTGCATGGTTTGGCACCTACGGAGAGCCTGTCACTTTACTGATGTCCCTAATCTGACTGTCACTAAAAATAGTTCAGGTGGCTGCTTTCTGCTAGGGAAGAAATCAAGTCCCTTTGGACATTTCTGTTAGGAGGGAAGGGAACAGTTAGTGAATTGTAGTTTATTTTCTGCAGTTTGCAGTTAAGAGTATATAGGAGAGCTTTGGCGTTTGTTATAGTTTCTTGAAAAATACTGAAGCATCACAAAGAATGGAAGACTATACACTACGGAACCTGAAAATCCTGAACATAGTTTGCTTGTGAAATGGCATTTATGGCATGACTTTAAAATGACTTAAGTTTAAGCACACAGTTGTTTCTGTCTTAACACTAACTAATGCACTTTTTTTTACAGACAGCAGTCAGCTGAAGACCTTGCAAGAGTACCAGTTAATTCTACAAGCAATATCTTGAATAGGCTATTGCTCAGTTATGATCCCAGGATAAGGCCTAATTTCAAAGGTTTGTCAGATGTTTCAACATTTTTTTTAATTTTTGTAATTTAATTTTTGCTCTGTTCACACAGAAAATTTATATAGAGATAATATTCACATCCTAAATTTTTGTGTTTTTTTTTTTTAAATGGAAATTTCCCTAGATAGTGTGAAACTGCAGAATTTATTTACCCTTTTGAGCTGAAAGGTAATATGTTAGGATTTCATGATCATAATTCTATGTGATGCTTTATTATTATTATTATTTTATTTTTTTATAAAAGCTTTTTTAAAAGTATAATTAGATTTTGTAGAATAAGTTTTTAAAATGTATTTTTATCCCTACATTTTAGTTAGACATTAGTAGTATCTCCAGTTTACAGTATTTTAAAACACCAAATTTCTCTATAGAAATCCTTTAAGATGACTTTATAAAACTTGGGATCAGCAGTATCACTATCGGGAAACCATACAGTTATTAAACCCTTTGAATACATGTCAGTAATACAGACTTCACTCTTTGGGATTTCAAATAGGTAGTGAATTTAAACACATTCTCTGACTTTAAAACATCTCCCTGGTACTCGAATGTTGCAGGAATCTTCTGTGTAGGCAAATGTGGTTTCCTTACATATGCAGAAGAGGCTGGAATACATATTCTCTGCAAAACCTCTAATAACTCATACAGCTATAAGTTACACTTTCTAGGAATTAGATTATTTCCCTGCTGGAAAAAGACATGGACAATTTTATTACATTACAGACACTGCAGTTTACATGCATTGGTTTTTTCTTTTTAAAATTTATATTTATATGTACTTTAAGAGGTATTTTAACATGCGTATCAATAGTATGATAAATTTATTTTATTGTGCTTTTGAAGAGACCATTTGCAGATGTTCTGTTTAAGTTTTATAAATGTATAAAACTCAGTTTTCAGCAAGTGACCTGCTTTTTCCTTATTCTCCATAGAATCTTATTTGTATGTTTTCAACACTGAGCCTTGTCACAAAGAATAAATGTCCAGCGTCTGTTCCTCCAGCCTCTGTTCTACCTGTTCTTTAGCGTGATAAATCACAAAGCATATTGCAGATTTCTTTATGTTTTTGATAACCTTGCTGGCAGTCTGGTAAGAATCAAGATGGAAGAAAAAGGGAGGACATGCAATATTAGCTCACAGGGAGGTGGAAGAAAAAGAATGTTTTCTGACAAGTGGTTTGCCCATGTTAATGGATTCCTCACACATGAGTGGTTTTCTTGGACAGCACTTCCTATTCAAATCTGGAAGAGACAGTGCACTCTTGGCTACGAGTGGTGTGGTGGGTGCTCTGTCACACGCGTCAGGCGCTGAACAAAGTATTATGCTTCTTGCATAACCAAAAGCACCGCATTTAACTGGTCTGATTTTTTGAAAAAACAAACAAACTGGTTTAATTGAAAAAAAGTGAAATTTTATCTTAGTAATTTTCCGGTGAACCAAAAGAAAGAGTTTGAAGTTGTGTATTAAATGTACACTGAAATATTGTATGCAGACAAGCAAACTGTTAGATGAGACATACGTTAGTTTGTATTTGTTTACTTTTTCAAAATGGTCTTTATATATTGTTATATCTCGAATTGCTGAGAATAGGAAGAATTCCACTGAATTAAGTACTAGTAACAAACAGTGTAAAGGAGATCAGATACATGCATCTAGTGTACATACTGACACTCTCAACATGTAGGTGCTAAATAAAACCAGTGGACCATAATTAGTTCTCACAACCATCAGGCCACTTCTCCCTGCGTCGTGATAACTCTCCGTTAACACCCGATTAGATGACTGCCAATCAGTTCCCACAGGGTGACAGAGGGCAGATGCAGCAGCTGTCACACCATCCCTCTTCAACTACAGGAATCCTGGCTGTGGAAAAGAGGGAAAAATCCAGTTCATCTTAATATCTTCACAGCTACTGGCTTCTAGAAATTTTTCTTGGCAAATCGATGAACATTGTAAAATGGAGCAGCTTTCTCCTGCACCAAGGCTAGGTAGCTGTAAAAGCTGCATGCAACAATTTTTGTCTGCCTGTATTAATACTTCACAGTTAGGTACTTGCATTGCACAAAGAAGTATCCTCTTACAAGACAAATAAATATGTCATCATAAATCATAAACAGGTTATTTGGGATGGTAGATCATCGTTATGACCTTGACAGTGAAAAGTCTCCACTGCTAGAAATGTGAATTGCCTCTGTGCAGTACACTGCATGCAAAAGTACTGCTGGATTGTGCATTCTGTTAGAACAGAAAATCATGGAATTCGAAAATTATTCAAATTTATGATCTGTGAAATTCTTTTAAGCTTAGCTCTCTGGAATAAGGCTTTTTTTACCTGTTTTCTTATCGCTAGGTTGAAAAGAGTTTTTCTGATTTCTATTGGCTTTGAATGGGAACAGATTAAACCATAGCTTTTGAAATCTGTGTATATACTAACTTGAAAAGATAAAGTTGTATGACCCTATAAAAAAACATTTCACATTGTGATAGCAGGATAAAGGATCTTTAAAGGAAGGAAAACGTAACTTTACTGGATTGTGCAGTTCACTAGAAATCTTTTTTTTTTTTAAAAAGGAATTCCAGTCGATGTTGCAGTCAACATCTTCATTAACAGCTTTGGATCTATTCAAGAGACAACTATGGTAAGACTGAAATGAAATTAATATAGCACACATGGAGATTTTCTTATGAAATTAAATTTCAGGCTGAGGATTATGAACTATGAAGTAGAAATACTTGTTGTGATTCTAGACACTGATAATTGAGTTAATGGGTTTAGTGATAGACTGTCTGTGCTTTCTGTCATAAACCTATTAATCTGTTTCACTCTGTATTTGTCCACACATTGTCATAGCTTTTAGAATTTGAGGTACGTGAAAGGAAATCCATGGTTTCTAAGATGCAAGAAATACACATATTTCCATAACTTATTCAGTTCAGGGGAATTAAGTAATCTTCCTACGAGTTAAAATATAAATTGGTTGGTGTATTACAAAAGAAAATACTAGGACTGTATATGAAAGAAAAAGAACACGCGTGCGTAAGTCTGGAGCATACAGGTTCTCTGTTTTAATTACTTCTGAGGATAGGAGTAAATCGTGGAGGACTGGATGGAGAAAGAGTAAAGGTAGATCATCAATGACCATACTCTTAGTCCTGTTTATTTACTGTGTGAGGGAGAGAAACTGAGAAGTGAAGTTTCTAAAAATGTGTTTCGAGCTCAGTCACAAAATTTCAACATGTCAACCACAGCACTAAATAATCCTCATTACAATTTTGATGTTTTTTCTATAGGAAATAATATCAATTTCAAAATAAAAAGTCATTTCAGCAAAGCCATTCCAAATATTTTGGGACTTGAAGATCTTTTATGCAATGGTATTTCCAACAAATACCATCAAAAATATTGCAAAAGAATAGACATTTGATTGTTGAAGATATTCTGACTTGATTGGGGTTTTCCTTAATGTAAGAAAGGGGGTAGCACACCATGTCTTGCCAGTACATGGGAAGCCACAGCCAGGGCATGCACTCAGCATGGGAGTTCTGAGGTGCTTCCTGAGCATCCCGTTTAGAAATAACTTGGGTGATCTGCTCCATCCTAAACATTGAGGCAGTTCCCGAAACCAGGCAGCTCTGTTCAATGCCGTGTCTAGGGCAGCATTCCTACTTATAAAGGCATAGAAGCAGTAAACCATAATATGACTAATAAATAATAAACACCTTTTGTGGTCGGTGGAAGTAAGTACCCACTTCAAGTTCAGAACCATCTTATACAGTACCATAATGACATTGCTGTAGGACTGCAGAGCTGCTCAGAGTTAAATGTATGTGGTGGCTGAAGCAGCTTTTGAACAGCTTGGCCAGAAATATCGGTTTCTTCAACTAGGAGTGAATAAAGATTTAGATTTGATTGCAAAAGATAGTAAGTCAACTAATAGCATTAGTGGGAAGTGATATTAAAACAGAGAATGTAAGTATGCTGAAGATACCTCGAGATTTATTTCCTGAAAACAAAAAGGGAGCTGGATTTTAAAGAGGGGCAGGGAGGAAGAGCAGGAAAGTAGGAGTGAGATAAGTGTCCAAGATGGCAGGTATATTAGGCCAGATGGCCCTTTCAAGTTTCTAAAATTTATTACATGCTTTAAAAAGTGGCTTTTACAGAGGCTTTTTTTACAATTTACCCAGATCTAAATAGTAACAAAACATGAATGTAAGGAGTGTGCTCACCACCCCCCAAATTAAGTATGCCCTCCACAGCGATGTATGTATGCCTGCCTGTGAATTCCTGGTGTGCTCACCCACATATTTACTGGGATGTTCTGTAAGATAAGTCATGCTCTTCTCCATATTTTAGAACTTCAGACACCATACTTGCTTTAATATATGCTTTTGTTCAAATTTCTACATCCAGCTGATCACCATGATAGCTAAGTGTGTTTATGTGAAGTTTGGATTACTTCTTGGTTGCCTTAATGTATCACAGGAAGCACGGACAACAGAAACAATCTGTTCTTCCATGTATCACTTGGGAAACTCTTCCTACTGCAGTGGGCATTGGGTCCTGTGGACGTTGAGGAGCCACTGCACCTGTGGGGATAGCCTGGTACTTGTCTTCAGATGGTCTGAGTAATGCACCAGGCAGTAGAAGCAAGTCCCTTATAACAGGGAAAAGCTTGGAGAAGTGTTTCCTGGAGCTGAGGCCACGACTCTGTGGAGGACCAGAGGGACCTCTTGCATTCAGGAAGGAGAGACATTTGCAGGCAGTAACAGAACTGCTGAGAAAGGTTCCCCAGTGTTGGAGAGGAGAGTGGCTGTCAGCATCTCTACTGTCTCAGGCATTGGTGTGAATCGCCAGGAATATTGATTTCTTGTCTGTCTCTAGAGTTACCAGAAGCTACTAAACTGATTGGAGTGGTATCATTACCAATACCAAAATATGTGCAATAATGTGTTTCTAAGTATTTCAGTTGATGAAGTATCATAATGATTCTTAGGTCTGTAGCCGTTCCTGGCTGTAATGGCTGAATTCATAGGTTTTTGCAAAATCTGTGTGAGGGTGAAGCGTCCTGTTTTAGCTCTGCTGAGTAGAGATTACCTCCCACCGAAGTACAGTCTACCTAGTTTTTAAGAGAGAAAGGAATTTCTTTATAGAAAAGCATTGACAGGTTTGAAGCAATATTGGTTTGAAGCAAGATAGGACCCATAGTGTGGATCCTATGCCCAGAAACCCATATTGCTTTATTCAAGCGCTTGTGAGGAAACTGAAGGGCAAATGTTTGCTCTGTGTCTAGAAAGGATAGTGTTCATGTTGTGTTGTTGAATACTCGAGAGAATTGCGATGCTTTCACACATTTATCAAACATGTTACCTGGAAAAACTAAAAAAAAAAATCAGCTAACTACAGAGTGAATAAGAATTTGCACGGCTAAAACAGACAAGAGCTTATACCAGAGCTGCTGCCTTCCAGTAAATTCCCTTTGTCATGGATACTGTAACTTGTTTCCTTCTAGCTCATTAGACTACTTGTGTAGGATCCCCATGCTAACTCTGCTTCTGATTTTGCAGATATTTTTTTAGACTGCAGATTTGTGGGATAACATGGTGACTATGTCACATTTCGAAACTGTCATAGATTGGATGACCAGTCTAGGATTCCTAGGGATAGCTCCTTTCTGGTATAAATACCCACAGGGCTATAGTATTTTAGCTGTGCTGACGATCTCACCCTCTGTCTGTAGAATCTATATTTAAGGTTTGTACTTGCAGTGTAACCTTTGTTCACAGACTCAGATGGCAAAATATCAGTTCCTCCTTCTCCTTTGCTTTAAAACCTTGCAGAATGCTCTTTTTAATATTTACGTATAAAAAGGAAAATTCAGTTTCCTTACTTTAGTCTTAAAAATGCCATTTTCTACTTTATTAACAGATAGTGCTTTTATGCTTCCTTTCTTTGTATGAGTGCAGTTCATGTAGAAAAAGCTTTTCATGATCCTCTGTGTGCTCCAGTTTGCAGAAAGAGATGTATTGGCTATGCCTGGTTTCTGGCCTGAGGAGTTTTTCTGGCCACATGCCCACTGTTTAGTAGGTTGCATTTGAAATATTTCCTAGAATGCCTCCCCTTTCAACCTCCCTGAAAACAACTTGCCTTCTGTTGGAGTTTCATGGGAAAACAAAGCCCTGCAGAATACTTCTGTGATTCTTTTTACCTACCAGGTCCTCCTATTTCTAGTGCTGGTGAACATCTCTTCCAGTCCCCCCTAGTTTCAGGCTTTGAAATTGCTATTTGATTCTCCTTTATTATAAAATGCCACTCATTCTGCAATATTCAAAGAATGTTTGTAAAATGTATGGAAAGAAGGCCATGTGCTTCATGCAGACTACTTCTTCAACCCCTGTTGAACCGAATCATCGTTCATGTGCTCTTAAAATCCATTGGCCGAATTTGAGAGGACTGCTTGCAGACTTCTTTCAAAATAGATTTATACCAGGTCATAGTGTATACTGCTGCCAGATGCTATAATAGTTTATATTCTTCTGAAAAGAAGCCCTGCTGCACATCATCGTCTGGCTTGCCACAGTTTTGTATCCTGACATCTCTTTGCTTCCTGCTGCATTTTCTGTATTGCCTCAAGTATGTCGGTGGCCTTCCTCTCCAAGTACACTGTCACAAGTTTCTAGTCGTTTAGGTAGGTCTGAACCTACTTATTTTAGGTTAATGGGTTTTTTCTTCCATTGACTTAAATGGGAACAGAATCAACTATTTAAAATGTCACAACATCCCGTTGTTTGGTAATTTAAGTTCTTTTGTAGTTGAGCAAGGATCTTACTTCCAATTCTTATTTTGCCAGTGCATTCTACTTTTCAGTGATGTAAACATCTCCATCTTCTGAATGCGTAAGCTGAAGACAAGCATTGGACACTGTTTATCATTTGCCTATGGCTTTGAGAAGGCATTTTATTTTGTTAAAATTAGGGTAATGCACTTGTTTATGGGGAAATTAATTTTGGTGTAATGAATAGTGTAATGCTTGTGAGCATGAACGGTATGCAGTATTTATCTCATAGGGTGTAAAGTAATTGTTTTCACTGAGACAAGAAGTGCATATGGAATAGGAACTTCAGCAAGAAGCAAGTAAAGTAAATTTTCAATTACATGCATATAATTGAAAATATGCTTTCTAAGATAATGATCTGAATTCCCTCTTGTTCTGAAGCTTCTCTATGAGGGCCTTCCAGTAGAAAGTAATTTCATATCGACTACATTTTTATACTACTTCTTTACTTTGACAGGACAATATAGGTCTCTGTATAAATAAGAGTCAGACTATATACATTTTTTTCAAAAACGGACTGCCAACAAGTAACGTATCTCTCAGAACTATGCATATTAATAAATATTGCCTTGGTTCTTTCTAGTTAGTTTTGATGCTTTGCTTTTCCTTACAATGCAATACGGAAAAATATTACACAGTATAGTGTAATAAAGAAACACTTGGGCAGATCTCACTGGTGGACTGAGCATGGAAAAGTGGGCACTGTATTCAGATTAACAGAGCAAATCAACAGGGTGAATTATGCTGCATGAGGTCTTTGCCAAGTGAACTCCTTCCTGTTGGAGTTGGCATGACTATCTCAACATGGCACTTGCTTTGGACTGTAAATGTATACATTATAGTAAGTACAACATAAAAAAACTCACATTGTATTAACAGAAAAACATGTAAGAGGGTGTTAACATGTAAAATAAACAACTTCATAAAATTGGTTTGTTATGCAGAATACATTGACAAACCAAAAATACATTGAGAACCTTCACTCACAGATTTCTAGCATTTTGCTGTAAGTGTAAAGCAGTAGCAGTATTTTCACTGCTCTAAAAGACACAGCCCTTGTCTCAGGATGCTTTGTGCCTAATAAACAATTACGAAAAAATAAAATACACCATAGAAGACAACTAGGAAGACTGGAGATAGGACATATCTTACCTACAGAATTTTGTTTTGTTTTTGTTTTTGTTTTTTACTATATTTACTTTATTTCAAGCATTACTTGATCTTGTGGTCTGCCTAGTGTACATATACATAAAAAAGAGGCGCTGGCTTAAATGTAAATGTAAAAGGCAAAAAGACTGAGAGGTAAGACTGAAAAATTGCAGCTGACATACTGGGTCAGATTTTTCCTTTGGATGCACACAGCTTTCACTAAGGACAGAACACGTGCAGATATCGCTCTGCCCTGAGATACATGCTACTCCAATTCCCAAAGGCAAAATTACGTTGTCGCTGAGCATGGCTCTACTATTGTCCATCCCTGAGCAAGAGTCCTGATGAATTCAGAGGGAAGTTTCCTCTGTGTAAAGTCTTGATTTTGTCTCTGAGCCCTACTCTGTTTCTGTGTTCATACGCGCTACCTCAGTACTTGTGTTGCAGGCTGGCACCAGTCTTCCTCAGTCACCAACATAGTCCCAAATCGTTGTTACAAGGTCTGAGGCTGTATTCTGGGGGTGTAGTGTAAAATCTGTGCTCTGCCTGGTCTTTTTTCTGCTTTTATAGTGTGATATTTTGATGTCGGTATGCCGCTTAGCCAATTTAGACTCACAGGATATCCTGAGAGAAGTGATATTCTGCCTGCTGCCTACAGCAACTCAGTGTAGCCAAGCTATGGCCTCCCTCTGTCCTGCTGCATGCTTTTCTCTGTGCCTAGGTAACAGAGGCCTGCTCTCAAGGAGACAGAAAAATGATCCTGGGGGACAATTTGGCCCTTTTTAAAAAAAATGTTACCACATTCATAACATGAGTGAGACATCATCTAGCAATTTGTAGTAAACTTAACACTTATCAATGTAATTTGAATAGTGATTACTATCTGTGATAGAAAAGTCAGGGCATAAATTGCTTTTCTCTTCAGTCTGGTAGAATGATTTTCTTTCTCTGTGTGTTTTTGGCTAGACTTTTAGCTCATCTAATATTTGTGTACTATTATTCCCATCAGGATTATAGAGTCAACATCTTTCTAAGACAGAAGTGGAATGACCCCAGACTCAAATTACCCAATGACTGGAGAGGTTCAGATACACTGACAGTGGACCCAACAATGTTTAAATGTCTTTGGAAGCCAGACTTATTCTTTGCAAATGAAAAAAATGCTAACTTCCATGATGTCACACAAGAAAATATCCTTCTTTTCATATTTCGGGATGGAGATGTCCTAGTCAGCATGAGGTATTTTGTTGATATATTTCTACTCATTTTTTAAATTACTTGATATGATATATATATATATATGTGCTTTGTCAGACTTAGCAATGTAATATAGTTTAATATTTAAATTTATATGACAGTTTGTAAGCAATACTACAATAAATTGTGTGTGAAGAAATCACATGAAGATGTTTTAAAGCATGTCAGTTGATAGCACAGCAAGTACTAGAAATTTGAAGTGCATGTGCGTTTCTATGTCACGTTAAGCTAACACATTAAGTAAACTAGTATTACTGGAAACAAATTTAAATCCTTTTGATAATTGCTTGGATCTCTGGAAGCATAATGAAATGGATATCTGAAGTAAATACTTCAGCAAAACCATAGAACTTGCACACTACTTGAATTTCTACACCAACTAAAGAAAATCGTGATAACTTACTAATGAAATAGGGAAAGGCAGAAATTACAAAATTTGTGAATATAAATGTTTTGTAAAAGTACTGGGACATAATCCTGATGAAGGTCTATTTCTTAATGGATATAGATTTTTTAGGAAGACCCAAAAATATGGTTTCATTTCATTGCAATTAACGCATACTTTTTTGTGGTTTAGCTTGGTTTGTCAAAGGTATACACGACGCCATAAAAATAGTCATCCACTGGAAATAGCAAATTGGTTGATTTAAAAGGATCTCATAGTGAATTACAGATCTGGAGAGTTTGTAGACACAATGATTTGCAGAGATTGGGCTCAATTTCCTAACAGTGAGTGAGTTTTCTTCTGGTGTGAGATGGAACATATTGCCCTCATAGAGGAAAAAATGATTATCCGCATATACTACAACTTTACCATGAAGAGGGAACCACTTCTGAAATTACGGCCACTGAGCTATTTCTTCCTGGAGTAGAAGTGGCTAGAAAGAAGAAATAAGATGGGAGAGTCTGGGTTCTTTTTTGCCTATTCCAGATCAGAATGACAAAACTCAATCTCCAGACTTTTGCCAGCAGTGATCAGAAAAGAAAATATATTGGGCAATCAAAGCATTTTATTTGGCCACTCTGAAGGTCCTGGTTCTGACTGCAGTTGATTATGAGAAAATCACTTTCAGCTACAAAAGAAACTTCCCATTTGAAATAGCAAATGTTAGATGAAACATTGAAACTTTTTAAAAAATATTTTTCCAGGTTGCAGCTATTCGTAAATGAGCTTATTTCAGTCAATAGGTTAGGTTAGCGAATAGTGAATATTGAGTGAATACTAATAGAAGTGTTTCTAATGGAAAAATTCTTCTCTGAAAAATTCCAAATAACAAGACCAAATTCAATAAAGTTTGAAATTAATGTCGTGCTCTACGTATATTCTGCTGATTTTAATGATACAGTATGTTCATAAATGATATGTACGCAGATAAGATTAATTTTTTGAGCCACTGTGGTCTGGTGACATGCTACTAAGATTTTCATTTTTTTTTAAATCTGTAATTGCTATGCCTTATGTTTTTAGTTTACAGAGATATTATCACATATTAAAGAAAGAATCTCCAGTTATCAAAATACATGAATGACAAAATGCGTGTGAGGGAAAGCTCTTGCCTGCATAAATAGTTAAGAATTGAGAAACTGAATGTAGGAATAAACAGTAAGTGCTCACATAAGGGGAAGGAAGCAGTAAAGTCCCATAGAAAAGTCTCTTCCGGGTCCTGTGCTGTTCAACATAGATCATCTGGAAAATTGTGAACTGGCAAGTGGGTTTGGTGATGCCAAAATATTCAGGATAGTAAAGATAAGAGACAACAGTGAGAATTACAGATTAATGTAATGACTAGGCATCAAAATATAACATGAAATTCAATTTAAATAACTGAAAATGATGCACGTGGGAAAAAAATATTTTAACTTTATAGAAAAACTGATTGGTTTGAGGTGGTTATTACCAGCTAGGAAAACACCTTTTGGGTAATAATAGCTAGTTCTCTGAAAATGTCAGCTAATAGCTCAGTACTGATTGAGAAAGTGAAATGAATTCTAGGAAGTATTAGGGATTAAAGAGAATGTCATGCCACTGTGTAAATTCATGCTATCCTTGCATCTTGAATACAAGGTGCAGTTCTGGTCTTCCCACTGCAAGAAGGGAGGCAAGGATGGTCAAAAGTAGAGACCAGCATCCTGTATAAAGAACAGCTAAGCAAGCCAGAACTTTTCACAATGGAAAAAACAAGATAATTGAGGTGGTGGCATAGAGCCCTCTAAATAATGAGAATGGATGGACATTGATTTTTCTCCTTCTTTTCCAGTGAGAGAACTATGAGGCAGGCTCAAGATAGATTAAAGGAGATTGTTAGAGCGTGTGCAGCTTAGCTATGGCATTCCTTGCTGCAGGATGCTATGCATGATTAAAGTTTATACAGATTCCAGAAAGGAACTGGAAGCAAAGCAACTTCTTGGAGGCAAAAAAAATCTGTTGATGTCCCTTGAATACTGAAACATTACTTCTAGTTTGGGAAGTCCTTGAGGTGCAACTTTCAAGAGGCTGCTAGATAATCTAGAAAAAAAAAATTCCTGATTGCTGTAGTCTCATATTTGCCTTCAGGAGTCTGCCACTGGCCACTGCTGGGGATAGGACTCGATTCTGTATGGACCTTTGGTTTGGTTAGTCTTCTGATCTATATGTATTTTGTTGTGTATTAGTAGGTCTCTAATTTGTGAACTACTGTATCTTTAAAACTCTCTGTAAAATTTTTTTCTCAGACTACTAGAGATAGCTAAATTTCAATCTACTACTTATTATAACTTTAATTTTTTCTGCTATTTTAGAAGCTGAAAATCTAATACCTATGATTTTTTTCTTATTGCAGTCTACTGTTTTTAAATTCCATTTCTGTATTTTCAGGTTGTCTATTACTCTGTCATGCCCTTTGGACTTGACCTTGTTTCCTATGGATACACAGCGCTGCAAGATGCAACTGGAAAGCTGTATGTACATCAGTTTGTGCATAAAACCAGTTGCCTTCTAGGCATGCCCAAGAATCAAATGAAAAATGATGAATTCTGCATGGTTCATGTCGACATTTTTAATGAATCTTGAAATTAATATTGACTGGTTCCTACCAACATACACTTCCCTATCAAAAAGTTTCTTACAGTTGTGGCACCATGCACTCTGTTCATAGTTTTTGCTATCAAACATAATGACAACTGATGAGTTTTATAAAAACATTTACAATAAACTTTGTAAAATGGAAACACATATAATTTGGAAAAAAGAATCCATGCTTTCCCCAGGCAACTTTAACTCCCACAACCTTTGCTGTTTTGTCGGTTGTTGGGATCCAGTTGATCCCATTGCACTGATGGCGCATGGTATTGTTTCAATCTCTTTTGATACGGTAACAGAGGAAGAGTATTTGGTGCTAATACATTAAAAGCATTTAGTATGAAACTTTTTTTGTTTGTTTTTAGTATGAAAGGAAGGTGGCTTGCTCTGTTCCTGCCATAATACAAAAAACTTTATTCGGTTGTTACTCCACTGGGTGTGGTGAGGAAGGTGGGGTTAGGGAAGGGGAGACCGAAGCGAAGAAAGAGTAAGGTTAATCAAGGCTGAGCAGGGCATCCCGGTAGGGGCAAGGATAATAATGATAATCATATCAGAGCATTATAATTTAGTGTTTTTTTGCCAGTGATTACCTTTAGAATTGTAGTATGTCCGTAGTAGTTTTGCCCATCACTAATACGTATATACATAAGCTGAAGCAAACTCTTAGGGTAAACCCAGATCAGTTTGGGGTTAATCTGGAATTAAGCAGTAATATTAATGGAAGTTTGCTCAAGCTTTCTCAGTCTGGATTGCTTTACAAACATTGCAAAGTATAGTTATTCAAGGAAGAACTACTCATAAAAAATTTTTCAATAACTTTATTTAAATAACCTTATTGTCTCTCCATGATAAGTAGGTATATTCAAATTCAGGGGGAAATTGCTCCTTTGTAAAGACAGTGTGTGCTAAACTTTCTTCTACATTTTAATTCACTTGGCAAAAGTGAGAATGATACCCACGTCTCTGTCTGTCCCTCCAGTTCCAACAGTCGGCTTGCTTTCACTGTCAGCCATTGGCAGTTTTAGTCAAAGATATTTTTAAATCAATATTTTGTTTCTAGTTACTAGACTTCCAAACCAAAACAGGCCACCGTTTTTTACTAAGCTGTTCTCGTATCTGCAGTTATGATCCCCATCTCTACACATTCCCTGTAGACAAAGTTTTCACTGTCCAGTAATTGTTATCTTAAAGGATCTGGGCAGTTTTGTGATTTGCTGTATGTATCAGTTAGCTTATGAACAGTTCACCTTTTTAATCACAGCTGTTTTTTAAAGATGTGAAAAAATCTGTCTAAAGCCTTCAGAAAAAGAACAGTTCTTTAAACATTTTTCAGAGGCTTTGAATTATGCAACATTGCATTCCAGCTCCATCTTTTTTATGTTTCCCCATCTCTGTTCCCATATAACACACATTATCTCTGTTTGAATTAAATTAATCCTCGATAAACAGAAGGTAGCAGAAAAATGGCATGTAAATTCATGATTATGACTGCACATTTAATTGTTGTTGCTTTATGATTTAATATTGTGAGCCTAACTTTTGCTGCTTCTCATTTGGTGGTGTTGTGTATATCATGATTTAGACAGGTATATACTGAAGTCTGTCTGTGCTCAGGAGATCAGGAAGGCACTGGATTGGTTTCAGTAGGACTACACATCTACTTAAATTCCTGGTCAAGTATTTCCTGAATGTCAGTGCTCTTGTGTATCAAGGCCTTTAATCTGAACAACTAAGCAGAAAGGTTGTTTTACACAAAAGCCAAGATTCATCACCATAATTGAGTTGTTAAATACTTTTGAAGTTACTAAGACTTGTGAGTGCTGTTAAAGTTCAGTATATTTTCATGCTTTGCTGAAGTAGAGTATGAATGAATATGGAGGCTTCAAAGCTGTGGGGAACAGAGCTTTGCTTGCTTTGTTTAAACAGTAAGCACTGTAACAAACACCTCTTCAACAGTGCAGTATTGCTGATAATGCAATGCTCCACCCACCAAGTCCTAATTTAGGCCTACATAAAAATTCGGTTATGGATTATTTCATTTTTGTATTTAGTTCTTTGAATGGGAAATAGAAAGAAAGAGTGAAAGAAATACGATATATATATGCTAGATTTTCTTGCACAGTTTACTCTGATTGCGATGGTTGTTTAAATGCTTATTATTATTTTGTTCTCGTAGTTGGTTACACAACTGATGACTTACGGTTTATCTGGCAGTCTGGAGATCCTGTACAGCTAGAGAAAATTGCTCTGCCTCAGTTTGATATTAAAAAGGAGGATATTGAATATGGTAACTGTACCAAGTATTATAAAGGCACAGGTAGGTAATACAAGCGACTTTCTTAGTAAAAAACTTTAAGCTTCCTTCAATTACTGTTTAAGTTTAATGGTTAATATGCCACTTCATGTCTTGCATTTTGGGGGAGAAAACAGATAACGTTTAACAAACCAGTAGTTCATATAACATTAACTACCACATGTAATTACTGCAAACTGATTCAAATTTGGAAACATCCAGGCTGAATATGAGATGAAATGTTTTTAGTGGTTTTGCTTTCATGTCTTCTGATGTTACTGTTTTGTTTCTATAGTGCTAATACATTTTTATGTTTGTAAATGCTTATCTTATCTGATAGGATGTTCATGTAGAATTATGCCAGTTGCAGCAAAGTAGGATAATTTTGGTTTGCTGGTTCAGCTTTTGTTCCAGAAGTGACTAGTATCAGAGTGTATCTTCAAATGCTTCACCCTGCAGGTTCTTCCTTTCTCTAAATGTTCTAGAAAGTCTGTCATTACAGAAAGCTGCTTACACTCCTCAGCCCTGTAGTTATTCAATCCTATGATTATTTTCTGAGTGTGGGCACAGATTTATCCAATGGTTTCTGTAGTCTGGCTTCTAATGGTTTATCTTTTTTACCTAGATTGGTTCTTGCCTGTAATTATATCCAAACTACTCACA